>WNEY01005237.1_pt1 | contig 10016 bp, 8 predicted proteins | sample 5400531 | NCBI WGS metagenome assembly WNEY01 (sample SAMN13153338, study PRJNA577476) | soil metagenome | isolation source: 200 cm saprolite under Douglas fir tree site 1 | place: USA:California | collected 2015-04-18
ATGGCGTCGTCCACCAGGAAGCCAATGGCCAGGGTGAGCGCCATCAGCGAGAGGTTGTCCAGGCTGTACCCGAGCAATTGCATCGCCACGAAGGTGAGCAGGAGCGACAGCGGCAGGGCCACGGCCGGGATCAGCGTGTCCCTGGCGCGTCCCAGAAACACGAAGATCACGCCCACGACCAGGACAAAGGCGATGACGAGCGTCGCCTGCACATCTTCGACAGAGTTGACGATGGTGCGCGAGCGGTCGTAGATCGGCGTGATGCGCACTGACCCGGGCAGCTCCGCACTGACGAGTGGCAACAGGGCGCGGACGCTCTTCGCCACCTCGACGGCGTTGGCCCCGGCCTGGCGATAGACGGCCACCACGACGGTGGCCGAGGGCTCCGGGTAGCCGCGCACCCAAAAGCGCTGATTGATCCGCTCGTCCTGGACCGAGTCGGACACCTGGGCCACGTCGCGCAGGTAGACTGGGGCACGGTTCTGGCTGCTGACAATGAGATCGCCGTAGGCCTGGGCGCCTTCCAGCTGCCCTCGCGGGCGGAGGAGCGCCGTGCCCGCCGCCCCGTCGAACTGGCCCGCCCCGACGTAGCTCGTCCCATTTGTGATCGCCGTGGCCACGTCATCGACGGAGAGACCGCGCGCCCACAGCGCGGACGGGTTGACTTTGATACGGACCGCTGACTTGGTGCCGAACACACTGACGCGGCTCACGCCCGGCAAAATACTGATGCGCTGGCCAACCTGGGTGCTCCCGTAGTCATAGAGCTGGCCCGATGTGACCGAGTCGCTGGTGAGCGCGATATACAGGATCGGCTGGTCGTTGGGGTTGGTCTTGGAGAAGGTCGGCGGCGCTGGCAGATCAGCCGGGAGGCTGCCTGTGGCCTGTGTGATGGCCGTCTGTACGTCTGTGGCGGCAGCGTCGATGCTCTTATCCAGCGCGAACTGGAGTGTGAGGCTCGCGTGGCCCTGGGTGCTTTTGGAAGTCACGAGTTCCAGTCCGGTAATCTGCATGAACTGGCGCTCAAGCGGCGTGGCGATGTTGTTGGCCACGGTGTCAGGACTCGCGCCAGGATAGTCCGCCTGCACCTGGATGACAGGGTAGTCCACGGCTGGCAGGTCGTTCACCGGGAGTTGCCGATAGCTGAGGACCCCGAAAAGGATCACTGAGACGGTCAAGACCGTCGTCATCACCGGCTTACGGATAAAAGGTTCCGAGAGGTTCATGATTTATCCCCTGTATGCGGCGCGGCAGAACTCCCCACGGCGTTCGGCTGCTCGATGCGGACCTTGCCCCCGGGTGTTACGCCGAGCTGACCAGTGACCACCACCTGCTCACCGGACGTGAGCCCCTGGTTGATGACGACGAGGTCCTCCTGCCTCTGCCCGAGTGTCACGGGCCGCAGTGTCGCGGTGGCATTCTCCTGAATAACGTAGACGAAGGGGCCCTTGGCCGAGGTCTGCAGCGCCGCCGCAGGGATGAGTATCGCTCCCTGGCGCACGCTCAAGATGAGGCGGATCTTGGCGAATTGGCCCGACCAGAAATGACGATCGCGGTTGGGGATCGTGGCACGGAGCTTCACCGTGCCCGTGGCGTCTTGCACGGCGTTGTCAAGGAATGTGAGTTCCCCGGCATGCGGCGTGCCGGACTCATCGGGCAGGCGTACTTCCACCGTCAGGCTGCCCCGCGCCATGTTTTGCCATACCGCCGTGAGGTCGTTCTCGGTCACGGTAAAGTCGGCGTAAATCGGGTCTAACCGCTGGATGCTCAGGAGGGCGCTGGTGTTCGCAGTCACCACGTTCCCGAGGTCGACGAGCCGCTGCCCCGCCCGGCCGTTGATGGGTGAGCGGATGGTGCAGTACTCGAGGTTGAGCCGCGCGGTCTCGACCGCAGCCTGGTTTTGCTTGACTTGGGCCTCATTCGCTTCGACCGCGTTCTTCTTGGTGTCGTAATCCTGCCTGGTGACAGCGCGCTGATCGGTGACGCTCTCGTAGCGGGCCAACTGGCTCTTGGCCAGAGCCAGCGCTGCCTTCGCGTTGGCAAGGTTCGCTTCGGCCGCATCAAGCTGGGCCTGGTATGGCCGCGGGTCGATGGTGAAGAGTACGTCGCCGGTCTTCACATCGGCGCCATCGGTGAAATGGATCTTGGTGATGCGCCCAGTGACCTGGGGCTGGATGGTGACCACCTCACGCGCCACGAACTTCCCAATCTCGTCCAGATAGATGGGCACATCCCGCGTCACCGCTGCAACCACGGAGACAGGTGCCGGTGGCCGTTCAAACGCTGGGGGAGCCTGCTGCTTGTTGCTGTCTGTCCGTGACCAGGCTGGTCCAAAAGCCCACCAACCTACGCTCAGCAGACATATGAGCCCACCCAAGAGGAACACTCCTCTGGCTCTTCTCATTGTCTTCTCCCCAATGGCAAGTTCCCTCCACTCGCCTTCTTATAGGCAACTGCCTGCGTGTTTTGGCCCTCCGGCGTCGGTGCCAGGGTCTCCCAGCCACCCCCAAGGGCCTTGTAGAGTGCGACCATATCGGTTGATATGGTCGCCTCGCTCTGCGCCAGGTCGCTCTGAGAGGCAAAGAGCGCCCGCTCCGAGTCGAGCACGTTCAGAAACGTACCGAGGCCGGCGCGATAGAGCTCATTGGCCAAGGCCACGGCCTGCTGATTCGCCGCGACCGCGTCCGCCAGCTGGACGCGACGCGTCTGCTCCCGACTGTAGGCCACGAGCGCGTTTTCGACCTCCTCGAGCGCCGTCAACACCGTCTGCTCATACGTACTGAGCTGCTGCTCCGTCCGCGCATCCTGCACCGCGATGTTGGCCCGGATGCGCCCGGCATCGAAGATGGGCCAGCGCAGGGTAGGGCCGAGCGACCAGAAGCGGCTGGCTGGGGTGAACAGATCCGTGAGCTTGACGCTTTCTAGCCCCAGTGAGCCGGTCAAGGACAGCTTGGGATACAAATCCGCCGTCGCCACCCCAATCCGCGCTGTCGCCGCAGCCAGTTGGCGCTCGGCCCGGCGCACGTCCGGCCGGCGGCGCAGCAACTCCGCGGGGAGCCCCACCAGCACCTCGGGCGGCGCCGTCGGAATCGGCGCGGCTGTCGATAACTCCGCCAGCAGCGCGCCAGGTGCTTGCCCAATAAGCACCCCGAGTCGATGGATCCCCTGCTTCAAGGACGTCTCCAACGATGGAATCTGCGCCTGCGTCGTCGCGAGCTGTGAGGCCGCCTGCGTCACATCGAGTTCATTCGTCAAGCCGGCGTCAAACCGCGCCCGTGTGATCGCCAGGGTGTCCTGCTGGGCTTTGATATTCTCCTGGGCAATCGCCAGGCGCCGCTGCAAGCCGCGCACCTCGACGTAATTGCGGACGACCTCGGCGAGCACGGAGACGAGGGTGTCACGCAGCCCCTCCTGGGAGGCGGCGAGATCGGCACTAGCCGCCTCGATGGAGCGTCGCACGCCCCCAAAGAGGTCGATCTCCCAGCGGGCATCGAAGCCCGTTTGGAACAGGTCCTGCTCAGGTTTGAAGGACGAAACGCCGCCACTCGACGTACTGTTGCTGCCCGTTCCCGACGGCAGAGTGAGCGCATTTTCACTGAACCGCTGCCGGGTGTAGGACCCGGATACATTGATCGTGGGTCCGAGCCCCCCCACAGCGACGCCACGCAGGGCACGCGCCTCGCGCACGCGCGCTTCCGCCGTGCGCAGATCCCGGTTCGCCTGGACGGCGCGAGCGATGAGGGAATCGAGCAGCGGATCCTTGAACGTCGTCCACCACTGGGCAGTCACCGCTTCGCGCACCGCATGCGTTGACGCTTCGCTCCACGCGTCGGGGACTGGCACCGACGGTAGATGATAGTTGGGTCCGACTGTACATCCACTAACGCCTGCCACCAGGAGCAGGCCTCCACACATCTGTCGCCATTGCATCATGCCGCTCCGTTGGCCCCAGCGCCACGGCGTGAGACCATGTCTATCATATCCTCCATCAATGCGTCATCCGCTGCGGATGCGCCCGCTGATTTACGATCTCACCAAGGTGCCAGTGGTGTCTGTGGTCACCGACCTCTTAGGCCAGGCTGCGTCCAGGGAAAAGGCTCCGGCGCCGTCGATGAAAAGCCTCAATAGTCCGCCCATGATCGCCAGGTTCTTCAGCACTTCAACCATCTGCTGCTGACCCTGGGCCTGGTCGCCCAGATAGGCCACGTGGAAGACGAGCGTGGCTGGGATCAGGAAAATGATCAGGGCCAGGGCCGCCCACCGAGTCTTATACCCGACGAGCAAAGCTAACCCGCCGCCGACCTCAAGGACAACGGCCCCGAGGAGAAAGAGAGCGGGGGCCGGGAACCCCACTGTGGACATCATCTGCAAGGTCGCGCTGAAGGCGGCGAGCTTGCCGAGTCCGGAGAGGATGAAGATGAGCGCCACCAGGGCGCGCGCGAGTGGTTGTAAATAGGTATGCATCGTAACTTCCTCCAAGTTGGTGGTTGATCTTGCGCTCTCACTTCAAAGCATGTGCGGCGTACAGCGCATGGCGGGCGGTTCAGTCCTTCGCATGGTGATGGTCATTGCATTCATTCCTGCCCCTCCGTCTGCTGTGGCGCGATGGCGGCGAGCAGGTATGTCGTGAAGACCCCTCTGGCGAGGCATCGCGCTCCCTCGCGCATCATCATGCGGAGGACGCACTCCCCGTGCTGGTCAATGCCCGTGACGGCGTTCAGATCGACGACACAAGTGCGCCCTTGGCGTGCACTGCGAGTCTCGCACCAATGTAACCTGAGGGCGGCGACCCACGGGTGGGTCAGTCGGCCCTCTAGCATCCACCGTTGCTCTGTGGGGGTCTCGGTGATTGTGATCTTCAGCATGGCCCTCTCTCCTTGTCCACCCCTAGGAAGTGCACGCAACGTGCCAGCCTAAGGAGACCGGCCCTATGGCGCACAACCTGTTGCTGAGGAAGGAGATACGCGAGGCGGGGAGTGGCGGGAAGGGGATACGTGCCAACGTGCCAATGCCCATAGCTTGGTAGAATGCCAATTTCTTGGCACGGAGCCGGGTGACTGAGGACGCTGGGTATGAAGCCAGACAGTGCTGGCAGGTGGTAGCAGATATCGAGATGAGAGAGGGAAAACCCCGTCAATTACTTCACACGGCGGAAGATGCCGAGCTTCTTCATGCGGAACTGCAGGGTGGAGCGCTTCATCCCCAGGCGCACTGCCGCGCCCTGTGGCCCGGCAACTACCCAATTGGTCTCCTCCAGCACGTGGAGGATGTGCTGCCGCTCGGTCTCCTCCAGCACGTTCTGGATGGGCGTTCGCCTGGCCGGATCGAGCATCTCGTGCTTCAGAGGAACGGTATCTGTGGCCCGCGGGGTCAGATCAGTGCGGGGCACCTGCAAGACCGGCCCTGGCGAGAGGATCACCGCCCGCTCGATGATATTTTGCAGCTCGCGAATGTTCCCTGGCCAGGGATACTGGATTAACGCCTGCATGGTATCAGCAGGAATGGTCTCGATCGTTTTGTGCATACGGCGGGCGAACTGCTGGGCGAAATAGCGGACCAGGAGCGGAATATCGTCCGGGCGCTCCCGCAATGGAGGCACATGCACGGGAAAGACGTTGACCCGATAGAACAGGTCGGGGCGGAACGTTTGCGCGTCCACCATCGCGGTCAGATCACGGTTCGTGGCAGCGATCAGCCGGGCGTCTGTGCGCAGGGTGCGCGGGCTGCCCAGGCGCTCAAACTCCCGTTCTTGCAGCACCCGCAGGAGCTTCGGCTGCACCTCGAGCGGGATCTCGCCGATCTCATCCAGAAAGATCGTGCCACGGTTGGCCAGCTCGAAGCGGCCGATGCGCTGTGTCACGGCACCCGTAAACGCCCCTTTCTCGTGCCCGAAGAGCTCGCTTTCGAGGAGTCCAGTGGGAATGGCCGCGCAATTCAGCTTCACGAAGGCATGCGGACGTCGCGCGCTGAGGTTGTGAATAGCGCGTGCAATGAGTTCCTTGCCTGTGCCGGTCTCACCGTAGATGAGGACGGTCGCGTCGGTTGGCGCCACGGTCTCCACCTGGTGTAGCACGCGGCGGAGTGCGGCGCTGGTCCCCACAATGTCCTCAAAGTACAGCTCACTGCGGATTTCATCTTCCAGATAGAGCTTCTCTTGCGCGAGTTGGTCCTTAAGCGCGGCGATCTGGCTATAGGCAAGGGCGTTCTCGACTGCGATCGCAACCTGGCTGGCGACTCGGGCCAGGAAATCGACCTCATCCTGGCTAAAGGCATGCTCCCGCTGTCTGCCGAGGCCCAACACGCCGAGACTGCGATTGTGGCTGATGAGTGGCAGGAGGCAGCTGGACTGGAGACCTTCACCAGCGATCAGACGGTAGTCCTCAGGACTGACCTGGGCGGGGTCAGGTCGATCTAGCACCACGGGCTTCCCCGTCTGGAATGCCTTCCCAGGGAGTGAGCCTTCGAGCGGCACCAGGGTTTCCTCCTGGATGAAGCCCTTGCTGTCTGGGTAGTCGAGGGCGTAGACGCGCAACTGGTGGCCTTCCGCATCCGGTAATAGCACACCCACCCCATCACAGCGCATGACACGCCGCACGCTCGCCGAGATGGCGCGCAGGAGGTCCCGCAGCTCCAGATTGGAGACGAGACTGTTGGTCAGGTCAAGAAGCAGCGCCAGCCGGTCCTTCTCGCGCTGTGCGGCCTCGAAGTTCAGCGCATCATCGATTACCAGCGCAACGTGGTCCGCCACGAGCGAGAGGAAGCACACCTCCTCCTCGGAATAGGCGTTGGGATGGGCACTGCCGAGACCGAGACCTCCGAGGCGGCGGTGGAGCGTCGTCAAAGGCAGCCCGCAGGCGGACTGCATGCCATACTGCTTCAGCCTCGCCATCAGGTGGGGGAAGCGCGTCTCGGTATCGACGTAGGGGATTACCAGAGGCTGCTGATGTTGATACACCCACCAGGTCATCGTCTCTTCGCGCGGCAAGTCTGAGAGCGGCACCACTCCCGACTGGTGCCCTATCTCCAGCGCGTCGAAGTAGAGCTTGTGCACCGCTTCATCATAGAGGGCGAGACTGATGCCGTCAAAGGTGACCACGTGGTGCAATTCAGTCGCCAGCACACGGAACAGCGCCGTGGGATCGTGTTGCGGGGTGAGCATGTGTAAGACGCGGAGCAGGGCCTCATATCGCGCGGCGTGCGGTGCCTCTGACCGGGTGGGGAGTGGAGTATGCATGGGGTTCCTTGTTCTGGCACAGGGCCAAAGCAGGGTAAAGGGGTTATAACGCCTGGGCGAGCATACGAAAGTGCTCACCGCGCGCTTCGTAGTGCGGATACTGATCATAACTAGCACAGGCCGGCGACAGCAGCACCACATCACCAGGTTGCGCCAGTGTCGCCGCCTGCTGCAGCGCCGTAGATAGGTCGGGGAGCTGGAGCAACAGTGGGGCCGGCAGGTCGGGTGCTGCAGCAGCGGCCTGTTGGATAGCCAGCGCCAGTTTCGGGGCCGTTTTTCCATAGACGAGTGCGGCGCGAGCCCGAGCGTGAATCACCTGCCCGAGTTCGTCGAAAGGTGTGCCTTTGTCATACCCGCCAGCGAGGAGAACGATGGGTTGCTCGAAGGCTTCCAGGGCACAGATAGTGGATACCGGTGTCGTAGCTTTGGAGTCATTATAGTACTCCACACCACCTTTCGTTGCTACTAGTTCGAGACGGTGCGGCAGGGCGCGGAAGCGCTGTAAACCCTGGGCAATCGTATCTGGCATGACCCCCAGAGTCGTCGCCGCGGCGGCTGCCGCCGCGGCATTCCCAAAATTGTGGGCGCCGCGTAGGCACACATCAGACTGCTGACACAGCACGGTGCTGTGGCCAGCCGTGGCCAGCACCAGGGTCGTGCCGTGCCTGGACACGCCCTCGTCGAGTTCCTCCTGCACGCTGTAGTAGAGCTGCTGTCCCTGGCCACACAGCGCCATCTGCCGTACTGTGGGGTCATCCCAGTTGAGCACGGCCGTATCGGCTGGGGTTTGATAGGCTAAAATCACCTCTTTCGCCTGCTGGTATGCTACCATGGTGCCGTGGCGGTCCAGATGATTAGGGGCCAGGTTGAGCACAATCGCCAAGGGCGGACTGTAGTGCAGCCAGTCCAGGTGCTCCAGTTGAAAACTGGAGAGTTCGAGCACCACCAGCGTGTCGGACGTAATCGCTGCCAGACGGTCCAAGAGCGAGCCACCGATGTTGCCGCCTACCAGCGTGCGGGCGTCGTGCAGTTGTAAGATGCTCCCGAGCAGAGAGGTCGTCGTCGTCTTGCCAACGCTCCCGGTCAGGCCAATAATGCGTCCCTGGCACTGGCGCACAAACAGGTTCATCTCACTGTCCAGCGGCACCTGGTGCGCCCGTGCCAGTTGCAGGTACGGTGACGTGAGTGGCACGGCGGGATTGACAAACACTACATCCGTCTCGATAAAATCCCGCTCCTGATGTCCTCCCAGGACAAAACGAATAGGGAGGCCATGCAACGCCTCCAGAGAGGCTGCGAGTGCCTCAGCACCTTGCAGATCAGTCACTGTGACGTGTGCGCCCTGCTGTACCAGATAACGCGTCAGCCCGATGCCACCGCCAAAGGAGCCCAGCCCCATGACCGTCACACGGGTATGACGCCAGATCGTCGGGAGAGGAGGAGTATCGCCGTTGTGCAGTGGAGTATGCATAATAGCTTGCTGCGTCAAGTTCAGAGCGTGTTTTCAGGGCTGTGAGCCCCTTCATCCGTGTGCATGTCTTCCGCTTTGCAGAAGCAGACATCCGCGTCTATCCGCGGCCTTCGAGCGCTGCGAGCAGACGCACTGTCTGCACCACAGGCGCCACATCGTGGACACGCACTACAGCGGCACCCCGCAGTACCGCGTAGAGCACGGTCGCCAGTGTCCCTTCCAGGCGATCCCAGACCTGGCGCTGGAGCAGGCGGCCCAGAAACGATTTGCGCGACGTACCGACCAACAGCGGCTGGCCCAGGGCACAAAAATGCTCCAGACCGTGCAAGAGGTCAAGATTATGCTGCACGGTCTTGCCGAAACCGAAACCCGGATCGAGTACAATGCGTTGCCGTGCAATGCCATACTGTAGAGCACAGTGGAGACGTTCAGCCAGGAAACTGTAGACGTCATCGAGCACGTGCCGGTACGCTGGGGCGCGCTGCATGGTCTGCGGGGTGCCCTGCATATGCATGAGCACCACCGAGGCGCCACGCCTGGCAATCAGCGGGGCCATTTGCGCATCAAAACGCAGCGCGCTGATGTCGTTGACCAACACCGCTCCCGCATCCAGCGCTGCGGCTGCCACACTGGCGCGGTACGTATCCACTGATACCAGAGCCCCGTAACGTTGTACGATCTCCCGAATCACCGGCACCGCGCGTGCGTGCTCCACCTCTGGCGGCACGGGCACCGCGCCAGGGCGCGACGATTGCCCGCCAACGTCAATGATATCGGCGCCAGCGGCAAGCATGGTTTCCGCGTGCTTGAGCGCCTGCTCCGGCTGGAGGTACAGCCCGCCGTCAGAGAACGAATCAGGCGTCACGTTCAGAATACCCATGACGTAGGGGCGCTGGCGGCAATCAAACACCCGCTCCCCCAGGACCAGCTGCACCGTCTCGCACTCCTGCAGCTGTATGGCCTGCTCCAACGCCACCATGATGGGTTGGAGGGCTGCTTGCTGCTCCTGCCGTAGCTGGCGCATGAGGGTAGCAGGACCGCCACACAGCAGATCACGCGTTGCCGTCTCAGCCCCAGCCGTACTATACCCCCAGTACCCTGGGCCTTGCTGCTGCAACCAGTCGAGAAACACGATGGCCGTCACGCATGGCACCCCGATGTACTTCCAGACCAGGCGTCGATCGTGCTCTCCCAGCAGTGCCTCGGGGGTCTGGTGTCCCATCCGGGCAAGCTCATGGGCAATCAGAGCATCGTCGCTCTGGGGTAACAGACGGACGAGCATGGTATCTGTCTCCACCACTGGTCGTCTTG
>WNEY01005238.1_pt1 | contig 10016 bp, 10 predicted proteins | sample 5400531 | NCBI WGS metagenome assembly WNEY01 (sample SAMN13153338, study PRJNA577476) | soil metagenome | isolation source: 200 cm saprolite under Douglas fir tree site 1 | place: USA:California | collected 2015-04-18
CGCCGCTTGCCTTCGATCTGGCCGATGGCATCCACCACCGCGTCGAAGGTCAGCATGGTCGAGGCGTGACGCGCCTTGTAGTCGCGCACCGGCTCCAGCACCGCGATGTCGGCCCATTTGCCGGCCGGCGGCGCGCCGTTTTCCTTCAGCATCCGCCGCACGGTCTCGCGCAGGTCGCGCAGCTCGTCGGCCTTCGCCCCGACCACGTTGCGCGCCATGATCGAGGACGAGGCCTGTCCGAGCGCGCAGGCCTTCACGTCGTGGGAGAAGTCGGTGACCGTATCGCCGTCCATCTTGAGGTCGACGGTCACGGTCGAGCCGCAGAGCTTGGAATGGGCGGTCGCCGTAGCGTCCGCATCTTTGAGCCGGCCCAGACGGGGAATATTCCCCGCCAATTCCAGAATTCGGCTGTTGTAGACCTCGTTCAGCATGGCTTTCGATTGCGGCTAGCGGCTAGCGGTGTGATTGCGCCCCCCTGCGAAAAGAATATATAGGGATTGGCCGGCTGGCGAGAAGGAGACTGGCAGGCGGGCTTTGCCATGGGCAAAGCCATGTAAAATGGGAATGCGGCGTCCGGTTGCCGCGCATGGGTCGAATCCGGCCAAAGCGCGTATGACTGATGCGGCCGCCCCGGTGACACCCCCGGCCTTTGGCCGGTCGAACGGAGAGACCGCGATGGACGCTGTCGTCAAGCCTTGGCCCAAACCTCCCATAGGCGACAAGCAAGGACATGGCGACAAGCCTCACCTGTCCGATCATGTGCGCAAGGCCCCCGAGCCGGTGGTCCCCAAGCCGTCGCGCGAGGAAGCGCTCGCCGCCGTGCGCACGCTCATCGCCTATGCCGGCGACAATCCCGACCGCGAGGGCCTGCGGGATACCCCCAAGCGGGTCATCGACGCCTACGGCGAGCTCTACGCCGGCTACCGCGAATGCCCGGCCGACGTGCTCGAGCGCACCTTCAGCGAGATCGGCAGGTACGACGATTTCGTGCTGGTGCGCGACATCGCTTTCAACTCCCATTGCGAGCACCACATGATGCCGTTCACCGGCAAGGCGCACGTCGCCTACAAGCCGGTCGAGCGGGTGGTGGGGCTCTCCAAGCTCGCGCGGCTGGTCGACGTCTATGCCCGCCGGCTGCAGACCCAGGAGCACATGACCTCCCAGATCGCGACCGCGATCGAGGAAATTTTGACCCCCCGCGGCGTCGCGGTCATGCTCGAGGCCGAGCACATGTGCATGTCGGTGCGCGGGGTCGAGAAGCCCGGCTCCTCGACCATCACGACCCAGTTCACCGGCAGCTTCCGGGATAACCCGGACGACCAGGTTCGTTTCATCACCATGGTGCGCGGGGCCGATCGCTGATCCCCGCGCGCGGGATCGCGTGAGGCTCTGCTTGGCTGACAATCCATCCCCGTTTGCTCAGCGCGGCTCGACCGAAGAGGTCGAGGAAGGCCGCGCGTTCGCGCCGAAGTTCGACGCCGACGGGCTCGTCACCTGCGTGGCGACCGACGCGCGCTCGGGCGACGTGCTCATGGTCGCGCACATGAATGCGCAGGCGTTGCGCAAGACGATCGAGACCGGCGAGGCCTGGTACTTCAGTCGTTCGCGGCACGCCCTTTGGCGCAAGGGCGAGACCTCGGGCCACGTGCAGCGCGTCGTCGAGATGCGCATCGACTGCGACCAGGACGCGGTGTGGATCAAGGTCGAGCAGGAGGGCGCCGGCGCCTGCCATACCGGCCGGCGCTCGTGCTTCTATCGCGCGGTGCCGCTGGGCAAGGCCGGCGCCGTGACGCTCGAATTCCGCGACGGCGAGAAGGTGTTCGATCCGAAGGATGTTTACAAAGCGTAGGGTGGGCAAAGGCGCAATCTCAGCTTTCGCCGCTTGCTCAGGACGCGTGCGGCGCCGTGCCCACGCGTTGCCAAGGTTCGCGTGGGCACGGCGCTTGGTCCGTTTTCGCGGTAGCAGTCCAGGACTGGTCTCGCGCCTTTGCCCACCCTACACCCCCGCCGCTCCCGCCCGCGCCAGCAACCTCTTGGCGCGTTCGAGGTGCGGCCGGTCGTACATCACGCCGTCGATGCCGACCGCGCCCTTGCCGGGGTTGCTCTCGAACGCCGCGATCACCGCGCGTGCTTTTGCGATCGCTTCCGCCGTCGGCGTGAACACCTCGTTGATGACGGGCACCTGCGCGGGATGGATCGCCATCTTGCCGGTGAAGCCGTCCCGGCGCGCCTCCTCGGTCTCGCGCCGCAGCGCCGCGAGATTGCGGAAGTCGGCGGCGATGGTGTCGATTGCCTGCACCCGCGCCGCCGCGGCGCCGGCCAGGCACAGCGCGCGCGCGAGCCGGTAGGGATCGAGGAAGCGGCCGTCCGCGCCGCGGTTGGCTTCGGCGCCGAGCTCGGCCGAGAGGTCCTCCGCGCCCCAGGTGAGGCCCTCGAGCCGTGCACTGGCCCCACGATAAGTGCCGGCGAGGAACAGCGCGGTCGCGGTCTCGGTCGCTATCGCGACGATCTTGACGTGGCCGTCGGGCAGGCCGCTGATTGCTTCGCGCACCGCGAGCTTGGCGTCGGCATGGACCACGCCGGCACCGCCCTCCGCCTTCGGCAGCATGATGGCGTCGGGCCGCGCGGACACGACCGCATCGAGATCGTCGTCGATGAGGCCGGTCGCGATGGCGTTGACACGAACGAGGAGGCGAGGGCGCTTCGCCTGCTTGACCGCGTCCCGCAAAAAATCCGCCGCGCTCTGGCGAGCGCCGGCCTTGCCGTCCGCCGAAACCGAATCTTCGAGATCGACAATCACCGCGTCGGCGCCGCTCGCCATCGCCTTGTCGAGCTTGCTTCCGCCGTCGGCCGGAACGAAGAGCAGCGACCGGAACATGCGCTATCTGGGCCGCATGCGCATGAAGACCTGGCGGCGGCATTCGGCCACGAGCTTGTTGTCCTGATTGTAGGCTCGGTGGTGGAACTCGACGATGCCGGCGCCCGGCCGCGACGCCGATTCGCGCTTGCCGAGCACCTCGGAGGTGCAATGGACGGTGTCGCCCTCGAACAGCGGATGGGGGAATTTCACCTCGGTCATGCCGAGATTGGCGATGGTGGTGCCGACGCTGAGGTCGTTGACCATGATGCCGATCATCAGGCCGAGGGTGAATAGCGAATTCATCAGCGGTTGCCCCCACTCGGTCTCCTGCTCGCAGAAATGGCGGTCGATATGCAGCGGCTGCGGATTGAGCGTCATGTTGGAGAACAACATGTTGTCCATCTGCGTCACCGTGCGCGTCAGCGGGTGCTCGTAGAGGTGGCCCACGACGAAGTCGTCGAAATAGATGCCGCCGCGCTTGTGGCGGATCGCGGTTGTTTCAGCCATTGCACGCCTCCCTCCGGATTCCTTGGGTTTGCGCATGTCCTATTCGGAAAACCGGTTCCCACTTTTCCGGGACATGCGCTGGGGAACTCGTTAAGGCTCCGTTTACCATAATCGTTAACTTTCGGCAGGCCCGCGCTCCGCGGGATTGAAGGCCTTCCATGGCGGTCGACGCCAGCATTCCCGTCGGCTCCACCCCGATCGCCGGTGCCATTCGCAAGGCCGCCCGGGCGACCGGCACCAGCTTCGATTATCTGCTTGCCACCGCCAAGGTCGAGTCCGACCTCGATCCCAACCTCACCATGCGGACGTCGACCGCGACCGGCCTGTTCCAGTTCATCGAGCAGACCTGGCTCGCCACGCTCAAGCAGGCCGGACCGGCCTTCGGCTACGGCCACTACGCCGACGCGATCGGACGCCTGCCGTCCGGCCGTTACGTGGTGGAGGATCCCGCGCTGCGCAACGAGATCATGCAATTGCGCAAGGATCCGACCGCCAATGCGATCATGGGCGGCGTCTTCACCCAGCAGAATACGGCCGTGCTGGCCGAGCGGCTCGGCCGCACGCCGAGCGAGGCCGAGCTCTATGTCGGGCATTTCTTCGGGCCCTATTCGGGCGCCAGGGCGCTGGCGCTGGCGCAGAGCAATCCCGGCGCCAACGCCACCGAAATATTCCCAGCGGCGGCGCGCGCCAACCGGCCGATCTTCTACGATAAGCAGGGCAATGCCCGCAGCATCGCCGGCGTCTGCGCCGAGCTGATGCGCCGCTATCAGGTGGCCCGCGCTGAACCGCGCCCGCCTGCGATTGCGGCTGCCAATGCAACGCAGCTGCCGCCGCAGTCCCCGACGGTGGTCGGCCCGAGCCCGGTCGCCGACGTACCGCGTACGGCGCCGCTCCCGTCGCCGGCGGGAGCCGCGGCCGCCGTGACCGCGCTCACCCTCGCGCCTGCGCCGAGCGCGACGGCGTTTGCGGCCGACGCGCCGGCGCCGCCGGCGCGCGTTGAGGCCGCTCTGTTCCATTCGCTGTTCCAAACCGGCGACCGGCGCGAGGCAATCGCTCCCGCGGTCAGCGAGCTGTGGGGCCAGCCGAGGCCCGCGCTGTCGGTACCCACAGACGCGCCCGCCGGAACGAAGCGGAACGACGACTGAGCGCGTCGGCGCCGCTCGGCTTCGCCGGATTAACAGTTCATCAATCTTTCCAAAGATTTATGGTGAACGCTTTGTTAAGGCTCGCGCACTAGACTGCGGAATCATCCGGTCCATGCCGGCTAGTGCCGCGAACCCGAAGTTCGCACTCGTCGTGTAGCAAGTGCGGTTGCGAACTTCGGGTTCAAAGCGGCACTAGAATCATAGAGTGCTAGTGTCCCTTCGATTCCGAAGTTTGCAAACGAAGATGCCGCGAGGCGGTGCGGACTTCGGAATCGGGACACTAGTGCAAGCAAGCAGGTTGCGTCGGTCGCGACATGATCGTTCGTCAATTTCTCCAATGGGTGCGCACAGCCCCCGCCGCGGAGCGGGGCGAGGCCACCGCCGCTCTGGCCCGCGCCTATCTCTACTCCGATCTGGGCCCGGATGATCGTGCCGCGGCCGAGGGCGCGCTCATCATGCAGCTCGACGACCCGTCACCGCTGGTGCGCGCGGAGCTCGCGCGGGCGCTCGCCTTCAGCGAGCAGGCGCCGCCGTCGGTGATCCTGGGGCTCGCTGCCGATCAGCCCGAGGTCGCGTCGTGGGTGCTGGAATATTCGCCGCTCCTGCTCGACGCCGATCTCGTCGACGCGGTGGCGACCGGCGGCGCGGAGGCGCAAATCGCGATCGCCAATCGCGCGGATCTCCCGTGCGCGGTGTCCGCCGCCGTGGCCGAGGTCGGCTCGGCCGAGGCCTGCCTGGTCCTGATCGAGAACGCGCAGGCCGAGATCGTCGCGCTGTCGCTCGACCGCATCGTCGCGCGTTTCGGCCATCTCGCCGCGATTCGTGAAGCTATGCTCATTCGCGACGACGTACCGGCGCCGACCCGACAGGCCCTGGTGGCGAAACTTTCCGAGACGCTTGCCGGCTTCGTCGCCGCGCGCGCATGGCTCGAGCAGGACCGCGCCCAGCGCGTCGCCAAGGAGGCCTGCGAGAAGGCGACGGTCACGCTCGCCGCGGTTTCCCCCGACAACGAGATCAGGCCGCTCATTCGCCACTTGCGCGAGACCGGCCAGCTCAATGCCGGACTGATCCTGCGGGCGCTTCTGTCCGGCAATGTCGAAATGTTCGAGGAGGCGCTGGCCGAGCTCGCGGGCATGCCGCTGCCGCGGGTGAGCGGGCTCGTGCACGACAAGGGCAGCGCCGCCTTCCACGCGCTGTTCGACAAGGCGGGCCTTCCGGCCTCCACGTATCCCGCGTTCCGCGAGGCGGTCGAAGCCATGCGCGAGTGCGGCTTCGACCTCGGCGGGGCGATGCGGCTCAAGCGGAGGATGGTGGAACGCGTGCTCACGCGCTGCGCGGACGAATCCGGCGTCGACATCGAGCCGCTGATGACGCTCCTGCGCCGCTTCGCCGCGGAAGCCGCGCGCGAGGAGGCACGGATGTTCTGCGAGGAGCTCGTTGCGCTTGACGACGTCGAAGCGCAATACGAGCAACAGCAGGCCGCCTAAATTCCGGCCAGCACGGCTAGCCCGGCGCAATCGGCGGGGAGCCTAGGCTCTCGAGGTAGCCGGGCCGGTGGCGGTTCTCGTGGACCAGGAATTCCTCGGTCACCTCGCGCAGCCGCTTGGTGAGCGCATCGGCGATTTTCGCGATGTCGGGGCGGGCGCTCTCGCGGATGACGGCGCGGATGCCGTCGACATGCTGCTCGACCAAGGCGATGGGAATGCGCGCCGCGTCCGGCGTGTGCTCGAGCACCCGGCATAGGCTGTCGGCGAGCGCTGCGACCCACGGAAAGCCGAAGGTCGCGGCCTCGCCTTTGATGTCGTGGGCGGCGTGGAACAGGGCTTCCTGCGTCGCTTTGCTGAAGCCCTTCGCCTTGACCTCGATCCGCGCGCGATCGAGCCGCGCGCATTCCTCGTCCATCCAGGCCGAGAACTCGCCCGAGATCCGCTCGAGCGCCTGCTCGGCGCGAGCCACCGGATCCTCGTCGTCGGCCTTGCTCGCCCGCGCGGTCTTGATCGCACCGCGCAACCGGTTGGGCGGCGTGATGACCTCGTGATCGGCGTAGGTTATGACTGACGGTTTTTCCGGCTTGTTCTGGGACATGGCAATGCTTCTGCTCAAGGTCAGCCCACGACCTTGGCCTTGTCGAGCAGGGGAGCCTGGCCGATGACGTCCGCCTTTCTGCCCTTGCGGCGGTCGGGTCCGGAATTGTTCGGCTTGACGTTGCGGCGCCGATCCGGACCGAAATAGCTCCTGGTCTTGATGAACGGCCGCGGATTGGCGACGACGTTGAGGATGCGCTGGTAGAGGGCCTTGGCCGAGATCGGCTTGGCCATGAACTCGGTGATGCCGGCGTCGCGCGCCGCGATCACGCGCTGCTTGTCGGAATGGCCGGTGAGCATGATGATCGGCGCGTAGGGATTGGAGTTGACGCCGGGCTGGCGGATCATTTGCGCGAGCTCGAGGCCGTCGAAAATCGGCATCGCCCAGTCTGCCAGCACGATGTCGGGTGCGTAGTGCGTGAAGGCTTCGAGCCCGGACGCGCCGTCCTCCGCCTCGTAGACGTGGCGCGCGCCGAAGCCATGCAGCAACGTGCGCAAGATGCGGCGCATGTGCGCGTTGTCATCGATGATGAGGAAACGCAGCTTGTTGAAATCGATACGGGCCATGGCGCAATCGCAAGCCGGCGGGGCGCTCCCGCCCCCAAGCCGCGAGAGGTTAGGTTTTCCCTGTAAAGGAAGGGTTAAGCATCGATCGAGCGAACTATGAACAGTTGCAGCCGGTCGCCGTCTTCCCGCGATGGCGGCGGGTGCGGTATCGTGTGCGGCGGGGCGCTGGATTCTCCAAAAATCGATGACCAACGATCCGCCGTCCAGGAGCCTCCTTGCAGCTGTCGCGGTGCTGATGTCGCTGGCCTGCGTGCTGCCCGGCGCGCAGCCGGCCTTCGCGCAGCAGCAGACCGTCACGCTGACCTCGTCTCCCGCGGCCATGCTCGCCGCCGCGAAGAGCTGGGGCTATCAGCTCCAGAATGTCGATCCGGACACGATCGCCGCCGCCTCTTACGACATGCTCGTGATCGATTATTCCCGCGATGGCAGCCAGGCCCAGGCGCTGGGCGCAGACGAGGTCGCCAAGCTCAAGAGGAAGCCCGACGGCGGCCGGCGCATCGTGCTCGCCTATCTTTCGATCGGTGAGGCGGAGACCTATCGCTACTATTGGAAATGGTATTGGGGGCGGTTCTTCGGAGGGCTCGCGCCCGACTGGCGCGGCCGGCAGAACCGCGAGTGGCGCGGCAATTATGGCGTCCGCTATTGGGACGAAGGCTGGCAGAACATCATCTTCCGCGGCCCGGACAGCTATCTCGACCGCATCATCAAGGCCGGCTTCGACGGCGTCTATCTCGACAAGGTCGACGAATACGTCGACATGACCAAGCAGAATCCCGATGCCCGCGCGGCAATGATCGCCTTCGTCCGGGCGCTGGCCGCGCACGCGCGCGAGCGCGCACCCGGCTTTCTGATCGTGCCGCAGAACGGGGAGGGGCTCCTCACCGAGGCGGGCTATCGCGCCGTGATCGACGGGGCCGGCAAGGAGGACCTCCTCTTCGGCGAGGACAAGACTGGGCGGCCGAACGATCCGGAATCGATCCGGGAGAACGTCGCGCGCCTCAAGCTCGTGACCGCCGAGCGCAAGCCGGTCTTCGCCGTGGAATACCTCGACGCGCCGGCCGAGATCGAGCGCGCAAGGCGGCGGCTCGTCGGCTACGGGTTCATCCCGTATTTCGCCGACCGCGCGCTCGACCAGATGCGCATCGGCGACCTGCCCGATCCGAGCGTCAAGCCGGGAAAGAAATAACCGGTTCGCCGCAGACCTTCCCCGTTCGTGCGGAGCTCGAGTGGCACGCGTTCTCAGCGTAGGGCCTCGGCCGCGCGCAGCTGCGTGGCGAGCGTCAATTCCGCAATCTTGCGGCCCATGTCGTCACCGACCTTGTTGGAATTGCGATAGTGGAATCCGGCGTAGATGCGAGCCAGCGCCACCTCTTGGGAGTAGTCGTCGATGCGCGTCCATTTGCGCGTCACGCCGGGCGCGGTCGGGCTCGTCATTGCGACTTCCGGAATGTCGTTGCCGAAAAGACCCTTGAGAATTCCACCGACCGCGGCCGAGGTGATGCAATGCGCGCACGGATATTCCGGGTGCATCGGCGTGTCGCCGAGCGGCAGCCATGACGGGTCGCGTGGCGTCGCCTTGTTGCCGGTGAGGTCGGCATTGCGAATGGCTGTAACGGGACGCCAGAAATTGTACTGATACTTCGCGTCGAAGACGGCGATGAAAGCGTCGTGGCTCGCCATGGCGACAAGGGCGAACAGACGCGCGCTGTCGACCACGTCGAGCTTCTTCAGTGCTTCAAGCTGGCGCACCATCGGGTTCCAGGCCCGAGGACCGATCATGAACCAGAAGCGCGCGATCTCCGTCTGCTCGGCGGTGCGCTTCGTGCTCCGCATGCTGCCCAATTCCCTGATTTCGTTGACATCGCTGGTCCACGTCGGCGAGTCGAGGGCGGGCGGCGGCGCCGGCCGGAATTGCGATCCGGTCTTCATCACCCATGGCGTGACCGCGCCATCCACCGAGCTGACCGGAATGATGGTCGGAACGTAGACGCCCGCGGTGGTGGCAGGGCGGTAGGCTTCGGGAGCGCTGGCGCTGTCATCGGCGCGAAGCGCGAGAACTTCGGCGGCCGCCTTCTTTCCGAGCTCGATCCCTTTGGCTTTCGGCTCGCCGTCGGCGATCGTCGCCAACGAGGCCTTCAGCGTGGAGTCGAGGCTCGCCTGCTGATCGGGATGAAGGGCGGCCAGCACGGCATGCGCAGCCGCCGCGGCCGCCGCTTCCTTCGAGACGGTCTGGTCGGCCATGAGCTTGAGCCTGTACGGCGCGTATCGATGGTCGACCGCGTTCACCGCTTCGAACATGGCGACATGAAGAATAGCCATCCCGCGAGCGTTCGGCGGCGGCAACAGTCGCTTTTCGATGGCGATGGCCTCGGCCTTGGCATTCCAGTCGGACACAACGTCCGCGGCTGCCGGCCCGGCGAGCACACCGAGAAGGACGAGGGCAGGTACGGCGGTGTGGAGACGCGTTATCGCTGACAGCATGTCGACCTCCCTTGGCAAGGACATTTTCCGTCGCCATCAGTAGTCCCTGCGCCCTCTGGCCGTCGTGAAAGATTGCTGAAATAATGCTGATAAGAGCGACAGGCTGCCGGATTTCGGCAAGATCGCCCGGTTATGCGCTCTGGCTATGGCAACACCCGCCCATAAGGTTTTTCAGTTCGGCCGGTTCACGCTCGATCCGAGCACTGCGAGCTTGTGCAGCGGGGAGCGGCAGGTGCAGCTGCGACCCAAGTCGTTCGACGTCCTGCTCTACCTGGCCCGGCATCCGGCGCGCATCGTCTCCAAGGACGAGTTGATTGAAGCCATTTGGCCCAACATCTTCGTGACGGACAATTCGCTGGTGCAATGCATCAG
>WNEY01005240.1_pt1 | contig 10015 bp, 8 predicted proteins | sample 5400531 | NCBI WGS metagenome assembly WNEY01 (sample SAMN13153338, study PRJNA577476) | soil metagenome | isolation source: 200 cm saprolite under Douglas fir tree site 1 | place: USA:California | collected 2015-04-18
GCGCTTCAGTCCATTGTTGCAGCCTGGCGAGCGCCAAGCCGCGAACGAAATCGAGGTCGGGCGATTGCCCGGCCGGGCCTTGCGCCAGATTCGCGGCGTCTTGCCACTTTCCCCCGCTAAAAGCTTTTTGCGCGGCGGAAAGGCGGTCGGCATCGGATGGATTTTCTTGCGCGGCAGCCAAGCACGCAGCCGCGGCAGGAAAGAGCAAAAAACAAATCAGTTTGCGGATGCGGGCACGGCCAGAAGCATCCAGTTGCCGGCAGCTTGCCATTCTTTCTCGAATTCTTGGCGCCCCACGCGCAAGAGCTTGCCGCGCGCGGGATCGTTCACGAACACGGCCTCGCGCTGCCAGTCCATTCCGGTGACCACCACGTAGTGCAGCGGCGCCTTCGCACGGCCCGGCTGCATGCTGATGATGATTGGCCGGCCCTGCGCCAGGTGCTCGCGCAGGTCGCGCCACGCGCCGCGAATGGCAAACTCGCGAAAGCCAGACTCCTGGAAGTAGCGCTCCATGTCCGAAGCAAAAATGCCGCGCGCTTTTCGGGAATAGAGCCTTTTCTGAATGTACGCGGCGTCAGCGCGTTCCGCCGCGATGACGGTGCCGTGCGCGCCCCAATACTGCAAAAGCATGGCAATCGCTGCTGAGCCGCAGCCCTCTTCCGTTTGCTTGACGTACGGAACATCCAGCCAGATGCCCGGGCTCGGCTCCGGAGGCACCTGACCCCACAGCGCCGAAACCACACTCAGCAGTACACCGGCGCAGATGCGAAGCATCGAGGGACTCTCTTAGGACGTAACGAAAACCCTCAGGCCCCGAGGGCTTGAGCGACAGCGTGCGGCGTGGAAACTCAACGTAGCACGGCCACCAGCGCGATCACCAGCACCGCGATGACAATGATGATCAGCAAGTCGCGATCGGACAAACTCCCCGCTCTTCCCGCGGCAAAATTGTTCTGCATTTGCCGGGTGCGCTCGGCCAGGCGGGCCACGTCTTCATCGCTCAATTGACTCACGGCTTTGTCCACTTTGCTGTAGTCGATCTTCGCGGACTTCAGCGCTTGCTGCGCTTGTTCGGAGGAAAAGAGCTGCCGCAACGCAGCCTCATTGGCTTGGCGCGTTTCGGCAGGCCGCGCCGCGTCCTTGCTCAGCTCATCGACGGAAACCACATGCCGCTGGTCCTGCGCCACGACGCGCGGCGCGTTCGCAAAGCACAACAAAAGGATTACTGCCAGCACCCGCATACAGCACTTCACGCACACGTTCATCCATCCTCCTGTAATCCGTTCGTTGGCCAGGCTCCTAAAGTCTACGAATTACCGGGCGTGCTGACAAGGAAGTTTGCCGTGACAACGGGCTTGCGCGGATTGAATCAGTTGGCGGAAAGCGGCGCCTGGTATTTGGTCATGTCCACCTGCCGCCACGCGCCTTGCTCGATGCCCGTCCGGATCTGGGGCGCCGTCTTGCCTTTGCGCGATTGCTCGTAAGAGTAAAAGCCTTCCCGGATGCACACATCGCAGCCGGACGCATGTTTGCCGGCGAAGCAATCGAGCAGACTGCCGTGTCCCTGGCTGCGATCGCAATGGCAATAGCATGGCTGCTGATACAGGATTTTTTTAACGCGCGCCGCCACAGCATAAGCGTTTTGCACCACGACATTCGTGAACAGCGTGGGACTCAGCGTCGCGGGAAGCGGCCCCTGCGGAGGCGCGGCGTGAAACGCGGGCACAGGCTCTTCAGCTGGGTCCTGCGCCTGGCGGGAAGCGGCGCGCTGCGGAACGATCGCAATCCCCAACGCTAAGGCAGTAAGAAAGATTCCGTAAGCGAGTTTGCCGCGCACGTTCACCCCCGTGAAGCACATCGCCGTTTCTTGCAAAGTCCGGAGCCAGTACTCTACGTCGAGCGTCCAGAAATTTCTAGCGAACAGCTAATTGAGGTTAGTCTCCGGTGCGGGGAAGGGATAAAGAACCGGGCGTCGCGAGGCGCGCGCCTGCACATGCTTCTCCCGCAAATTGCGTTGCACCCGCCGCCCCCAGCCGCGCACAAAGGAAAAGTTCAGCGCGCCGCCGATCGCCGAGCTAGCCAGCGGAATCAATCGCCCGACCCATTTCTCCGCAGTCTCTTGGCCAAGCTTCACCGCCAACCTCTGCGCAATCTTTGGCGCCAACTTCTCGAACATCTGCTTCTCGACCAGATCCTTCCCGTAATCAACTCCAGTCGCCGTGGCCGCCGCCAGCCACAATTCCAGGCGCTCATCCCGCCCACGCGTCTCAAAGCCGTAGAGCAAGCAAAGGCGCTGAATCAGCCGCAGCGTGATCGCGGTGAGCAGGCTGGCGTCGGGCAGCAAAGTAATCATGCCGCCCAACCCGAACCCCGCGCCTTCGGCGAGCGCCAGACGCTCGGCGTCGCGAATCAGCGTCTTCGCAATCGCATCCAGGCGCTCCAGCGGAACGTCGTGCATGCGGCTGAAGTTCGGCACCCACAGCCCGTGCTTGTCCGCCAACTGCCGCCGGAAATCCTCTGGCCGCACTTCCAGGGACCGCAATCCGCGCCGCAAGCCAAACCGCAGCACGCGGTTCACGCTGCGTCCCATCAAGGATCCTCGCCGTACGTTGCGCAATCGCACCATCCTCACTCTCATCCTAAGACCATTAGAGCCGCACGGCAATCTCCGCGTTGCATCTGCGACCTGAATGCGGCATCCAATACGGGGTTCTGGGTACCTATTACCCCGAACGCGGCATGAGAGCAGCCGTACCACTTGACGCGGAGACGCTTTTCTGTAAACTGCCCTTTCGCCATGGCCACGATGGCACAATTCGTTCCCGCGGAACTAACGCCGGAGTTCGAATACCCGCAGCGTGAGGCCGCGTTTTTCTACGGACTATTTCTACGTGGCCATTCCGCGGAGCAATTGCGCCGCGACATTGATGTCCCGCCAGCGGTGCTCGCGAAATGGCATCGCGACGCGGAGCGCGAACCTGAATTGCGCGACATTTTCTTCCGCATGGTGGAATACCGGCGCCATGTCCTGGCGATCTTCGATTCTCTGGTCGGCTGGGACGGCCAGCAGCAGCGCGTTCAATAAATGCTGGCTGGAAGTTCCCTCCACTTCGACTTGGTGCGCTTTCCAGACTCGATTGGAAACCCTTCTGGAGCGCGAGCAAACTAAGAATCCGACCTGTCCGAAGGTTCAGGCCAAAAAATGTCAGGCAACCCTGCTTCAACTCCCGGATTCTAACCACTGCCGGGGGCAAGTGTCACAAAATGCAGGACATTTCGCTGATTGACGGGGACTTTCTCCGCGGGGTAGAATCGCAACGTTCCCGTCTTTGAGGTGTATCTATGTCGTGGGTAGCCCGCTCGGTCGTTTTTTCGTTCTTATCCCTGGCGATTACGGTCCCACCTTTGCCTGCGCAAGAAGCGCAGGATCCCAAGGCAGCTCCGACTACGCAAAAGCCTGATAAGGAACAAAGACGCAAGATTAAAAAATCTCTAAAAGAACTCGAGACCCCCTACAAGCAGTGGCTCAACGAGGATGTCGTCTACATCATCTCTCCCGAAGAGCGCCAGGCTTTCCTGCAACTCGAGACCAACGAAGAGCGCGAACAGTTCATCGAGCAATTCTGGCTGCGCCGTAGCAGCAATCCCGACCTCCCCGACAACGATTTTAAGGAAGAGCATTACCGCCGCATCGCTTACGCCAACGAGCATTTCGCGTCGGGCATTCCGGGCTGGAAGACGGATCGCGGGCGCATGTACATTATGTGGGGCCCTGCGGATGAAGTGGAATCGCATCCAACCGGCGGCACCTACGATCGCCCGATGGAAGAAGGCGGCGGCTCGACCAGCACCTACCCGTGGGAAACCTGGCGCTACCGCTACATGGAAGGAATCGGCGAGAACGTCATTTGGGAGTTCGTGGACCCGTCGGGTTCCGGCGAATATCGCCTGACCATGGATCCCTCCGAAAAAGACGCACTATTGCACGTGCCCGGAGCCGGTCTGAGCTTGCTCGAATCCATGGGCATGGCCTCCAAGACCGATCGCTTTACGCGCTCCGACGGCACGAATCTACCCAAGTCGATGGGCGGCGAGCCTGCCAGTATGAATGAGTTCAACCGGCTGGAACAGTACTCCAAGGCGTTCCGACCGCCGCAGGTGAAGTACAAGGACCTGGAAGCGCTGGTCACCGCGCGTATCGTACGCGACCAGGTGCATTTCGCGTATCGCACTGATTTTTTGAAGGTCACCAACGACACCGTCCTGGTTCCCGTCACCGTGCAGATTCCCAACAATCAGCTTTCCTTTGACTCCAAGGACGGCGTACATTCCGCCACGCTCAATATTTTTGGCCGCGTCAGCACGCTCACCGGCCGGGTGGTGCAAACCTTCGAAGATCCCGTCAGCCGCGATTTCCCGGACAGCTTGTTCCAGCGCTCTCTGAAGCTGCAGTCCATCTATCAAAAAGCGGTTCCGCTGCGCCCCGGACTGTACCGCCTGGACATCGTCATCAAGGACGTGAAGAGCGGCAACGTGGGCGTCGTCAACACCCGTTTGCAAGTCCCGAGATATGGCGACGAGGCGCTCGAAGCCAGCTCGCTGATTCTTGCCGATCAACTCGAACACGTACCGGCAAAGCAGATTGGCACCGGCCAGTTCGTTCTGGGCTCCTCCAAAGTTCGCCCCAAGCTGGACGGCGAATTCCCTTCCGACATCAAGCTTGGCATTTACATGCAGGTTTACAACCTCAAGCCCGATGAGAAGACTCACAAGTCCAATGCCACATTCCAATACACCGTGAAGAAGGGCAACGAGCAAGTGATGCAGTTCAAGGAAACCTCGGACGAAATGAAGCAGACCGGTGAGCAGATCACCATCGAGCGGCTGCTCCCTCTGGTCACGTTGGCGCCGGGGAAATACTCGATCGAAATCGTGGCCACGGACACGCTCGCCAACAAAACGGTTTCCAAGAGCGCGGAGTTCACCGTGAAGGCGCCGGTCGAGACGAAAACAGCGGCCATCGCAGCTGCACCCGGGAGGTAGAGACAAGTGAAGCAGGAACGGCTCCGCATCTTTGGGGCTCTGATCCTAGCGGCGAGCTGTTTGTCCTTTGCAGCGGGCGCCGCCTTCCCGCAAGTGAAGCCTAGCTCGGGCAAGCTGGCTGGAGTTGTGCACGATACGGTGGGTACGCCGCAGATGGGCGCCACGGTCGAAGTGGTTCCCGAAGCCGGCGGAAAGACTATACCCGTCGGCCTTCTCACCAATACCATGGGAGTTTTCCGGGGCGATCATCTTGCGCCGGGCCTCTATACCGTTCGCGTCACGCTTGCTGGTTTTCTGCCCACGATTCAGCAGCACGTGCGCATCAGCGCCCATCTCACCACCGTCGTACGCATCGAGCTGGAATCCATGTTCGCCTCCCTGGACCAGCTTCGCCGCCAGCCTTCCTCGGTTAGTGTCGAAAACGACGACTGGAAATGGGTCTTGCGTTCCGCTTCCGCCACGCGTCCTGTCCTGCAATGGGTCGACGACGGTACAACTACCGCCACCAATGTCGCCTTCGACGTAAAGGGCGCTCACCCTCGCGCTCGGCTTGAATTCACCGATGGCGCGCGGCGTCCCGGTTCTCCCTCCAATCTTCCCTCCACTCCGGCCACGGCTTTTGCCTACGACCAGAAACTGGGTGGTGCCAGCCAGCTGCTAGTGGCTGGCCAGATGGATTATGAAGGCCAAGCCGGGGGTGGCGGGCTTGCTACCGTGTGGCTACCCAGCGGTTCCCTAGCTTCCGGTCCGCATAGCGCGCTGGTCCTGCGGGAGTCCAGACTCGGCCCCGACGGTCCGACCTTCCGCGGCGTGCGTCTCGAGCAGGGCGGCTCGCTGCCGCTCGGCGATCACCTGCTGCTGCGCTATGGTGCCGAATACGTTCTGGTCGGAATGACCAAGTCAGCCACTTCCGTCCGTCCGCGCCTGGAGCTCGATTCCAGGATTTCCGACGACTGGCGCGCCGCGCTGATTTTTGCTGAAGAGCCCGGAGCTCCCACGCCCCTCGAGTCCGACGAGCGGCAGATTGGCGGTGAACTGGCCGCCGCGCTGAATGAACTGGACTCTTTCCCAACCTTACTGTGGCGAGGCGGGCGTCCCGTACTGGAGGGCGGCTGGCACGAGGAACTCACCGCCGAGAGAAAGTTCGGGACTCGCGCGAAACTGCAGGTGGCGGGCTTCCACGATGACAATCGCCACGTCGCGGTCTTCGGCCGGGGCAACGGCCTGCCGGCCGCCGATTACTTCCAGGACTATTTCTCGAATGGCTTCGCATACGACGGCGGCTCGTCTGGAAGTTGGGGGACGCGCGTGGCGTTTCGCGAGAACCTGACGGATGGCGTGGAAGTTACGGCAATCTATGCGTTTGCTGGTGCTCTTAGCCCCCTGGATGGAGCAGAAGGCTCGGCTCGGGAGATGCTGCGTACCGCCATGCACAGTTCTATGGGCGCGAGTGTCTCCGCCAGGATTCCACGCTCGGGAACCAAGGTAAATGCTGGTTATAAATGGGTTGGCGGCACAACCGTTTCCCGCTTGGACGCCTTCGGTGAGTCGCTCTATCAAATGGGCCCCTTCCTCCACGTGGGCATTCGGCAAGCCTTGCCCAAGTTTGCCCCAGGCCGCTGGGAAGCCATCGCGAACTGCGACAACCTGTTTGCGCAGGGGTATGTCTCTGTAAACACACAGGATGGTCGCGCTCTGCTGGTTCCGGCGTTCCGCACCTTCCGTGGTGGCCTGAGCCTGCAGTTCTAGAGGAGACTTAAGGTTTGGAAAGCTGTAGGCTCCCTTCCATTAAATGGATACCCGCAGCTTGTTTGTCCCCCCAAGCCCCTAACTTTATGAAGGCATTACAGATTCTTGGCCAGTGTTCCACGTGACTGTGGACATTGGTTTGCACCTCGAATCGAAAAGTGGGTGCGCTCCACCCGGTTTCGAGTCATGAAGCAGACCCTGCGGGTCAGTCTCGGTGCGGTCATCCTGGCGCTCGCCACGCTAGCGGCGATGATCTTTGCCTGGCTGAACTTCGTCCAGCGCGAGACGTTTGAAAGCCCAGACGACGGCGTGGCTTGGCTGGACACCACGCATGGCGCCCAGGCCTGGAAAGTGGCGCCAAGTTCTCCCGCCGCCCGCGCCGGCATCCGTCCCGGGGACTTGGTCGTCGGCATCAACGGCATCCCCGTCACTACCCAGGTTCAGGTCACGCGCAGGCTCTGGCATGCCGGGCTCTGGACCCAGGTGCGTTACAAGCTCGTCCGCAACGGCGAGGAATTTGAGGCTCGGCTGGTCACCGCGCCCGCGGAAAAGCCTGCCTCCATCGAAAACTATGGCCGCTTCGTGGGCCTCCTGTATTTGTTCATCGGAATGTTCATTTTCATCCGGCGATGGAACGCGCCGCGCGCGGTGCACTTCTACGTCTTTTGTCTCGTGTCGTTCATCCTGTATTCGTTTCAATACAGCGGCAAGCTCGATGCCTTTGATTACGAGGTGTATTGGGCGCGCATCGTGGCGCGCATGCTCGCGCCGAGCCTGCTGCTGCACTTTGCGCTGGTCTTTCCGGAACGCGCCGCGGGCCGGCTCCGTTCACTTTCCAAGCTGGCTCTTGTCTACGCCCCTGGCGCCGCGTTGCTTCTCTTTCACGTAAGCACCGCCTTCAACATGATGGGCTTCGTCCCCTGGCTTGGCTCGCGGCTTCTCCTCGACAAAATCGAACTGGGCTACCTAGGCATTTATTTTCTGGTCGCCGGAATGGTCTTCTACAAGAACTTCCGCGAGGCCCCCTCCGGCGTGCTTCGCCAGCAGTTGAAGTGGCTGACCGGCGGAACACTCGCGGGCAGCCTGCCCTTCACGCTCTTCTACATCGTCCCGTTTGTACTCGACGCTTCGCAGCGCGCGTGGATGAAGTTTTCCGTCCTCAGCCTCGTGCTCATTCCGCTTTGCTTCGGCTACGCCATCATTCGCTACCGCTTGATGGACGTCGATATCATCTTCAAGCGCGGGTTGGCCTACACCGCAGCCACCGCCGCCGTCGCCGCCGTCTATTTCGCGCTCGTGGCCGCCATTGCCGACATCTTCCACACGCAAACCAGTGGACCCGCTGGCGGCATGATTGCCATCGTGGTTGCCGCTTTCCTGTTTCAACCGTTTCGTGAATGGATTCAGGCGCGCCTGGACCGTTTCTTCTACCGCGATCGCCTCGACTATCGCCGTACCCTGATCGAATTCGGCCGCACGCTGACCAATGAAGTGCGCTTCGATCCCATGCTCGGTTCGGTGATGGACCGCATTTCTCAGACCCTGCTCGTCGATCGCCTGGGCATCTTCATGGAAGATCCCCTGCAACCCGGGCACTTGCGCCTTGCTCGCTCCATGGGCGTGCGGCTATCCGAGCCCATGGATCTCAGCTTCCTCGAGCCGGCCCGGCCCGAGTTCACGCGTGGGGCGCTCTTTTTTGAGTCACCCCGCGCGGCGAGAGACGTCTCCGATACCGTGCGGCAGACAATCGGGCAGTTGGACTTGAACTATTTCGTGCCCTGCCGCATTCGCGAGCACACCGTCGCCGTGCTCGGCCTTGGCAAGACTGTGGACGGCGATTTCCTCTCCAGCGACGACGTCGAACTGGTGCAGACCATCGCCGGCTACCTCGCCGTCGCCCTGGACAACGCCCAGCTGTACTCTTCGCTGGAACAAAAAGCACTGGAAATCGCGCGCCTCAAAGACTTCAGCGAAAACATCGTCGAATCGCTGAACGTCGGCGTGCTCGCCGTCGATTTGGGCGGTATGGTGGAATCCTGGAACACGCGCATGGAGCAGCTCTTCGGCGTCAAGCGTCAGGATGCTGTTGGCCACCAATTGCGCGCCTTGCTCCCGGAGGAGTTGGCTTCGGAAATCGCGGCGCGGCGCGATGACGAGCAGATCACCGGCATCTACAAGCAGCGTCTCCAGCATCACGGCAAATTGCTCACGCTGAACGTCTCGATTGCCCCGCTGGTCAGCAAGTCCGGCGAGCGCATCGGTCGCTTGCTGCTCTTTGACGACGTCACCCAGCGCGAGCGCATGGAAGAGCAGATGACCCAGACCGAGAAGCTCACATCGCTGGGACTGCTTGCGGCTGGCGTGGCCCACGAAGTCAACACGCCGCTCGCGGTCATCTCCAACTACATCCAGATGCTGGCCAAGCAAATGCCCGGCGATGATCCGCGCCACGCCATCATCGAAAAAATTGTGAAGCAGACGTTTCGCGCCAGCGAAATTGTCAACAACCTGCTCAATTTCTCGCGCACCGGCGCCGCCGAACTCGCCGACATTGACGTAAATCGCGTGGTCGAGGAGACGCTGTCGCTGGTCGCGCATCCTCTGAAGACTTCGCACATCCACGTCGTCAAGCAGCTGGGCGAGCCTTTGCCCGCGGTGCGTGGATCTGCCAATAAACTTCAGCAGGTATTTCTCAATCTGTTCTTGAATGCTCGCGACGCTATGCCCGCTGGCGGAATGCTGGAAGTGCGCACCGCCGCTCACAACGGCAGCGTCGAAATCGAAGTCGCCGACACCGGCCCCGGCATTCCCCGCGAGCACATCCATCGCATCTTCGATCCCTTTTTCACCACCAAAGCCAGCGGCCGCGGCACCGGCCTTGGCCTCTCCGTCAGCTACGGTATAATCAAAGAGCATGCTGGAAAAATTGACGTCCGCTCCACGCCAGGCAAAGGCACTTCCTTCCACGTCGAGTTCCCCGCTGTGGGGAAAGCGGTCCATGTCTAAAGGCTCGATCCTGGTAGTGGATGATGAGTCGGAAATTCGCGAGGGCCTGGAGCTGCTCCTCACCAGCGAAGGCTATGGCGTTTCCAGCGCCGGCACCGGCGAATCCGGCCTCGCCAAACTTGAAGAGCGCCCCTACGATTTGCTGCTGCTCGACGTCAGCCTTCCCGACCGCAACGGCCTCGACCTCCTGAAAGAAATTCGCCGCCGCGATCCGCAC
>WNEY01005242.1_pt1 | contig 10014 bp, 8 predicted proteins | sample 5400531 | NCBI WGS metagenome assembly WNEY01 (sample SAMN13153338, study PRJNA577476) | soil metagenome | isolation source: 200 cm saprolite under Douglas fir tree site 1 | place: USA:California | collected 2015-04-18
GGTGGGACGGCTGGGGCCGTTAAAGGTTTCGTCCCCTTCCGGCCAGCCGCCGTTCGCCTGGAAATATTGAATTGCTGGCGGACTCTCGATCACGGCCGTATCTTTCTCCATCAACTCTGGTTTTAGAAAGCGCAGTGGCGAAATGTCATCAATGATCCAGATGCCGCGTCCGTGCGTGGCCAGCACCAGGTCAGACTCACGCGGTTGTAGGACGATGTCTCGCACCGCTACCGCCGGGAAATCGCTTCCCTTATACTGCCCCCAGCGTTGTCCGCCATCGGTCGAGATCCACAGGCCGAATTCCGTGCCCAAAAAAAGCAGGTTCGAATCGAGGGTATCTTCGGTGATCACGTGGACATAGCCGTGAACGTTATTCTCCCGCACCGGCAACGCATTCCAGGTTTTCCCGTAGTCCGTAGTTTTGTAGACGTAGGGCTTGATGTCGCCAAACGTGTGACGGTCAAACGTCGCATACGCCGTACCTTCCGCGAAGCGGCTGGCCGCGACGGTAGAAACCCACGAGTATTTGGGCAGATCGGGAATATTGCCCACTACGTTGGTCCAGGTTTTGGCGCCATCGCGCGTGATCTGCAGATTGCCGTCGTCGGTGCCCACCCAGATAATCTGGCCATTTTTCGGCGATTCCGAGATGGAGTAGATCGAGGTGTGCATCTCGGCCGCGGAATTGTCAACCGTCACGCCACCGGATTCCTCCTGCTTCTGCTTTTCGGGATCGTTGGTGGTGAGATCGGGGGAGATACGCTCCCAGGACTGGCCGTGATCGCGGGAACGGAAAAGGAACTGCGCGCCGATGTAGATGGTTCCCTTTTCGTTGGGGCTCATGTGAATCGGCGTGTTCCAGTTGAAGTGTAACTTTTTCTCTCCATATTCCGGCAGGGGCTGGATCGGCCGATTATCGTGGGTATAGCGGTTAACACGTCCGATCTCACCGCCTTGCGCTTCCGCGTAGATGTAGGCAGGATCGGACGGATCTTCGAACATCCAGAAGCCATCGCCGCCGAACATATTTTCCCAGCGGGAGTTGGTCACGCCGCCGGGATACGATGAGTCCCCGATCCAGGCGCTGTTGTCCTGCAGACCGCCATAGACGTGATAGGGATCGGCATTATCTACGCTCACGTGATAGAACTGCGCGACCGGCAGGTTGAGCTGGTGCTTCCATCGAGTTCCGCCGTCTTCACTGCGCCAGAGACCGGCGTCATCAGTCGCATACACGACATTGGAATTGGCCGGGTCGATCCATACATCGTGAAAATCGCCGTGGGCGCTGCCGGAAACCACACTGAAACTGCGCCCGCCATTCACGCTGGTCAGCAGCGGCCCATCTGGTTTGAAGATTTTATTTTCGTCTTTCGGATCCACGATCAGGTTACCGAAGTAAAAAGGTCGCCAGATCACGAAGCGGCTGGCATCGAGGCGGGTCCAGCGATTGCCGCCATCGTCGGAACGGTAGAGAGCGCTCTTCTTCGATTCGATGTTGGCGTAGACAACTTGCGGCTTGGAGGGCGCAACGGCGATCGCGACCCGGCCCCAAGGCTTCTCAGGAAGTCCCTTGCTGCTGCTTTCGTTGAGTTCAGTCCAGTGCTCGCCGCCATCGGTGGACCGGTAGAGGCCGCTACCCGGGCCGCCGGAGCGAAAAGTCCAACCCTGGCGGCGGAAGTCCCATAGCGAAGCGAAGATCGTCTTCGGTTCCTGAGGACTCATGGCGATAAATCCGCAGCCGGTCGATCCATTGGCACCGCCCAGCACTTTTTTCCAGGTCTGCCCCCCGTCGGAGGTCTTGTAAACCCCGCGCTCCTGGCTGTCGTCCCAGAGGTGGCCGGTGGCGCACGCGAAGACCGTATTGCCGTCCTTCGGATCGATGAGGATTTTTGCGATGTGCTCGGAATCGTGCAGCCCGACAGGGGTCCAGTTCTCGCCGCCGTCAGTGGATTTGTAAATGCCATCTCCGATCGAGACGCTGTTTCGCACCCACGACTCGCCCGTTCCCACCCAAACAATCTTGGGATTGGAATGATCAATCGCGACGGCGCCAATCGACTGCACCGGCTCGCGGTCAAATACAGGCTTGAAGGTGGTCCCCCCGTTGATCGACTTCCAGACACCTCCGCTGGCGGAGCCGACGAATACACTCAGGCGGCCATCTTCAGTCACAGCGTCCACGGCGGCGATGCGGCCGCTGATGGCGGCGGAGCCGATGTTGCGGGCCGGCAAGCCGGAAACTGTGGCAGCATCGAACTTGACCGCCTGCTGCGCCGACAGGGTTGAGGGAAGAAGGGAAAGTAGCGCGAGACAGAAAGTTGGCAGGCTGCAAGTACGGCGTGAGCGATCACTCATCTTCAAAAATCCTCTCAATCGTAGCGCCGGCATCCCGCCGGCTGTCGCGGGGGCATCCCGCCCCCGCCCTGGGACACAGAATCGCAAAAATGCAAGGGACTTAATTCCTGGCCGTTTCTTTTTTTGGGGCTTCCTTCAAAGACACCGGAACCGCGAAATCGGAATCCTGCAGCGGCAGGTTGGCTTCGATTTTTTCATAGGTGACGCTCTGCCACTGCGTGGGATCATCTTTCGGCCCCCCGTTCACGGAAAAGGGAAACATCACGCCGGCGACGGGTTTGTAGGAACCGAGATCGGCAACGCTGTCGTGCACCGCGCCGCGGATGAATTCGCGCCGCTCGGTCCGAATTTCGAGAAGGGTATCGGGGTCGAGATAGTAGTAAATGATGTCGCCGTTTTTCAACGTAACCTTCAGCCGCAACGCGTCGTCGCCATCGACAATGTCATGGCCAAGATATTCGACCTGATTCCCTTTTTCCTTGTAATCCACGAGGGGTCCGTCAAGGTCGGAGTCGATGAGCAGGTCGCGCACGTCATCGTCACCCATCAACTGCGGATCTTTGCGTCCACCGAAGGGCCGCACCTCCCAGGCGGTTGAACCGTCATAAGCCTGCACCTGGGTCATTCCCTGGAGGGTAAAGGTCTCGCGCACGAGGTTGGGACGTTTGTTTTCTTGGCCGACGGCGGCAGTGAAACCGCCGCCCGCGTCCAGTTTGCCCGTCAGGCGCACCGTCTTGATGGCCTTAATTTTTTCCATCCCTCCCTTGGCCTCGATGTTCTTCTGGACCAACTCGTCAGCAGTCTGGGAAGAGGCCGTAAGGCTCAAGCTGGAAGCGGCAATCAGGATGATCAGATAGTTAGTCATTCAAACGTGCTCCTTTTGGGAAAATCCAAACGTAGCTGGAAAGATGGAAGGCCCCGACGATTCGACGGGCTGGCCGCGCGTTCGTAAGCAAGCCTGCTCGGAAATATTGCATCCTGGGGAGAGATTCAGCGCGTTGGTTTGCCGGACTACTTCCCTCCCATCACCAGCTTGGCGATGGTCGCCAACTGCATGTTCGATGTGCCTTCGTAGATTTTACCGATCTTGGAATCGCGCCAGTACTTCTCCACCGGATAATCCTTGGTGAATCCGTAGCCGCCGTAAATTTCTATGGCAAGGGAGGTCACTCGCTCCGCCACCTGCGAGCAAAACAATTTGGTCATAGCCGCTTCTTTGACGAAGGGCACTCCGGCGTCCTTCATCCGCGCCGCGTTATACACCATGAGCCGCGCGGCTTCGATTTCGGTGGCCATCTGCGCGATCTGGAACTGGATGCCCTGAAAATCGGCGATTGACTTGCCGAACTGCTTGCGCTCCTGCGCGTACTTGGCGGCGTATTCCCACGCACCGCGGGCCACTCCTGCCATCTGGGCGCCGATTCCGATGCGGCCTTCGTTTAACGTCTCAATCGCGATCTTGTAGCCCTTGCCTACTTCGCCGAGGACATTTGACGTGGGCACGCGGCAGTCTTCGAGAATCAGTTCGCAGGTGGACGAAGCGCGGATCCCCAGCTTGTCTTCCTTCTTGCCCACCGTGAAGCCGGGAAAATTCTTCTCGATGAGGAAGGCCGTAATTCCCTTATAGCCCGCCGCCGGATCTACTGTGGCAAAAAGTACGAAAAGTCCGGCTTCCTTGCCATTGGTGATCCAAAGCTTGCGTCCATTGAGGACGTAGTCGCTGCCCTTCAGTATGGCTCGGGTCTGCAGGGCAAAAGCATCGGAGCCGGAACCGGCTTCGCTGAGCGCGTAGGCGCCGCAGGTATCGGCCGCCATGCGAGGGAGATATTGCCCTTTCTGCTCTTCGGTGCCCCAGCGCAGCAATGCATTGTTGACCAGCGTGTTCTGCACGTCCACCACAACCCCGGCGGAAGCGTCGACCCGTGACATTTCCTCCACCGCCAGAATCGCCTCAAAGAACTTGCCTCCGCCTCCGCCGTAGAGTTCCGGAATTTCAATGCCCATCAACCCGAGCTGGAAAAACTGGCGGATCAGGTCTTTATCGAAGACGCCCTTTTCGTCCATCTCCTTCACCAGCGGCCTGACTTTTTCGTCGGCAAACCGGCAGATGTTATCGCGAAACATGATCTCGTCTTCGGTAAAGGAGGTCAGGGGAGAAGGCGATGGGACTCGGATCGTGGTTTCCGGCATGGAAATACCTTCACACTGGGGACGGCTAACTTTGGACTTGGCGAATCTGAACTTGATGAACCTTGGATTCTAGCACTGCGCCGTCGTCCCGGCGGCCCGATGGGCGGGCGAGACGCCGGTGCTACGGTTTCCTGAGGTGGAGGATCAGACCTGTTTGCCGCCGTACACCAGCTTCAGCCCGTCCGCCTGCAGGATGCGCTGGATCTGGTTGCGGGCGTGCACAGACCAGGGGCCGGTCGCGTCCAGCTTCACATAGGCGCGCCAGTGCTTCAGGGCCTTGCGCGGCTCCTTAATCTTTTCGTAGGCGAGGGCCAAGTTGTAATGCGCGTCGGCGTAAGTGGGCGCGAGTTGCAACGCGGTGCCGTAGGTCTGGATGGCTTCGGCCACCCGCCCGGTCTCATCCAGTACGTTGCCCAGGTCGAAGTAGGCCAGGGCGTAGCGTGGATCCACCTCAATCGCACGGCGGTAATGTTTTTCCGCGAGCGCATATTCCTGCCGGTTGTAATTCAGCGTGCCCAGGTTGATATGGGCCGCGGCGTGGTCGGGATCGAGTTCCAGCACCTGCTCATACATCTCGACCGCCTGTGTCTGACAGTTGGGGTCTTCCTCGAACGCAATGCCGCGGGCGAAAAGCTCTGCCACGTCCGCTGCCGCCGGCTCAGCGCTGATGGAAACGGGGGCACTGCTTACAACCCGCGGGCCGGTGGAGAAGTCGAACATGAACTGCCCGGCTATGGGTTCGACCACTTTGCCTTGATGGCGGAAGGCGATCCGGTGGCCGGCGGAGAAAGCTCCGGCCTCGAGCAGCGGGTTCTCCATTCCCGCCACCTGCTTCTGCATGGCCTCGAGCGATTGCCGGATCACTGCCGGCCGCACCTTGCGAGCACACAGGTCACGCACTTTCTTGATTTGCAGAAGGTCGAAAAACGAATAGCTTTCGCCTGCGGCCACCAGTCCAGCTTTCTCCCAAGCTGTTAACTGACGCGCCGTGAGCCGAAGAATGCGAAGCAGGTCCGCTCGATGGTATCGGTACACGTTGATAGTAAGACTCTCTCCATATTATCGGAAAAGTTACTCCCTGTCGCAAGTGGAAAGTGACTGATAATCAAAGCAGGCAACTTGCAACGTCGGTGGTGCAGATGCGGTAGAAAACTGGAGCCGACGAGCGGACTTGAACCGCTGACCTGCCGATCACCAAGCGAACTGTCAGGACCCCGCTACGATAAGAATCACCGAGATGGCCTGTCTGGCCCGGGGTCAAATGGCGTCACTCGGCAGGAAAAAATGGGCCCGAATGTGGGCCAGTCCTTCGCGGCGATTCTCTTTCACTGTCACGTTTGGGCCGGCGGATCATTCGCGCTAGATATTCCCGATGAACACCCGGGTGTTCGGCGCCGATGGGAGCGGTGGGATGTTCCTGTCTGGGCTGATATCCACAACCCCCTTGCTGACAAAGTGTTTTCTCACGCGGTCTCCCGAATGAAGAATCAACGTACCAAGTAACCGCTCAAATTTCATAGCAGCATCACTTGCTGGACCATGCTGCGAAGGCAATCAGGGTGCGATTCGCCGATGGATTAGGTACTTCCATCAGCAGGAAAATGCCAAGCGCGAAATAGAGGCTGAGCATCAACGATGCGGTAGTGCGAGATGGTTTGGTCGATCATAGGGAACGCAGTTAACTCAGGGCCGCAATGTTAGGTACGCTAACGGGGCAAGTCAACGGATGGCGGAACGTCCAGGAACGTCCATACAAACAACTTGAGATAGCTTGGCCGGACCTCTGCGCCCATGGGCAGGCAGATTGTCTTGCTCTCAGGGATAGGGGGAAGGTCAACGTTCAGTGGGGGTAGTGTATGGCGACGGCAAGAATGCTACACCCTACCCATCTGGTTAACAGCGATGGGATCGGCGGACGGGCTGACGGATGCGCACGGGCCTGCAGGCGAGGAGGTAGGTCCCCGGATTTTTCAGGAAATCTGGGTCACGGATTTTGCGTGTCGTTGTTGCCAAAAAGCCCGATGTGGTCGGGCTTTTTGCGCCATTGGTTGCTGGACTAGCCGATTTTTTCGGCCCACCATTGGGGGTGGTAGGCTGGCAGCATGTCCGAGACTGAAACCATGTATCCGTGGCCGCAGATTTGCACAGTCGCATAATAGCCAGTGCCGCGGGCGTCTACTGTGTGACAAGGCCCACTTCCTCATTGACAAGGAATGTTAACCAAGCTTAGCATTGCGTCCGAATCGCCTAGCTGCGGCTCCAGTCCCCCCACTCCCTTTTGATCCTACTCAGCGAGGCGACAAATCAGCGCGGTGGAACGTTTCCCACGCTGCCAACGGGCCGAACCCAAGCTCAATGAATAAAAAGGAGGCGAGCAGTGTCGCTCAAAAATCTCCATACCCTACCTGATTCTTCCCTGCGAGGACAGCCACGGTTTGCGGCTCAAGCATTCCATCCCATGAACCCGCGCGGCCATAGGCATTTTGCTCAACGTGCTGCGCTTTCGCGGCGCGGATTTCTGGGAATGACTGCAGCTGCTTCTGGTCTCTTGTTCGGGGGTCTGGCCGCACCGTCAGTGGCGGAGGCGGCTCGGAAAGGTTCCAGCACCCCCAAGCCTATCCCGGGCGGCATTCAGCCTCTTGGCCCGGGAACAGAAATATTCCACATTCACCTGCCAGCCCCCGGTTTCGAGCCCTCCACAATCACCGACTTTAACGGCGAGGTCGGGGTCGCCAACGTAGGAGGCATGGGCACGCAGACGGACACAAACACTAACACGTCCAAGCGACTGGCTTTCGATGTGGATGTGCGCTTCATGCGGGGTGTCTATGTCGGGGAAGACGGGCGAGTGCACCGAAACGCCTTTGCCTTTGTTTGACTCGATGTCTATGAGGGTCCGGTGGACCCCGCACATCAAATCCACGACTTTAATCCCGGCATTGCAGAAAACGGTCTTTTCTGGACGATTCCCCTTCCGGAGAGCAGCGTGGACGTGCATTTTGGAAAGGGAACTGGTTCCTTGCATGTCAGCGGGCTCGATGTAGAGGACTACCATGACATAGTCAATGCCTTGCAAGATGGACCTTCCGTAGAGGCTACGGTATCCTTCGACATCCACTGGTTGGGCGCAACCGACCGCTTCGAGTTGCGGGATGCGGCCAATCGTTTTGCCGGACACTACGTGCATACTCCAGCGACCATCGCATGGGCGGCAACTGAAAGCGGTATCCAGTTCGTCTCCGACCCGGCCGACACCACGGTCAATGAATTGTCGCTAATCGGGCACGAGCACAATGGGGTCTTCTTTACCGGCGAGTGAACTCCAACTGAGAACCCGATCCGCTATTTCAAGGAGGGCCGGGACCAATCCGGCCCTTTTTCCTGACTTGTTGACGATTTCCCGGGCACCGTCGAGGGAGAGACCTTGCGAGTTGAGGAGTTGAGCGGCAAAAGCGTCCTTTTCTCGTAGCAATCCAAGCAACTTGTGCTCAGTTCCGATATGTTTGTTCTGAAGGCGCTCCGCTTCCTCAGCCGCGTAAGCCAGCACACGTTTTGACTCATTGCTCAAGGGAAGATCGACCGAGGTCGATACCTTCTCTCGGATGACGGTGTGGCCCTCGATCTGCTTGCGGATGGACTCGACCGAAGCATGGGAAGGCAGGAACCCGCTGGTCAGGGCTTTGTCTTCACGCAAAAGTCCCAGAAGCAGATGCTCCGTCTCAATATAAGGAGACCCGAACTAGCTGGCCTCGTACCGTGCAAAGAAGATCGTGCGACGGGCTTTCTCAGTGTAACGCTCGAACATGAAAACACTCTTTCGAAGCGAGAATTATAGAAGGTTGCTGGGGCATCGACAGCGCAGGGGATAGCCCACGCAAAGCCGGATCAACTTCGAGAGCGAAAAAGTGGCACCGGGCTGATCGGTTCAGCCCAGTTCCACGAGAACCGCCACATCGAATTTCGAATAATACTTCTTCACATCCTTTGCCCCGTACTTCATTCGGAACTTCTCGACCACGGATTTCACCGTCTTGGCATCAGTGACGGGAACAGCACGCAACTTCGCCTCCACGCCTCGCGCATCAATCCGAATCAACGAATTCTTGAGCACGTTCTTGTACCACTGCGTGTCCGAGCCTTGCACTGGGAGGAGGTATAGCTTTTCGCCTTCCAGCACGAACCAGACTGAAACAGAGATCGTGCGCCCAGACTTCCTGCCAATCACGCTAAGCTTGATCTGGCGGTAGCGGGCCAGTCGTTCTTTAAGTTCATTCTCTGGAGTTGGCATTACTGAATCTCCGTCCTGAAGTGCCCTATCGCGGAATGGGCGTTGGCGGAACAATCGGCACCATCCACGTCGATGAGTCAGAAAACTGGCATCACTGGATTACCGACGAGGAGACCGTGGTCAAGGGTCATCACGTGTGACACTTTGCCGCCGTTCATTTCGGCCACGAAAACAGGTTGCCAGCGCACCGAAGTGCCAAAAGGATGCTCCTGCGCAAGCCCGTCCTTTGGTCGCGAAAATACCAATTTCACTCCTTGGTCAGTGAGAGGCATGTTCCTAGCTCGTGGAGCCATCATACCCGCATCAATCATCACATGAACAACCCGACGCTTTCCTTCCATCGCTTGCACGAGCATCCAACTGTCTCCTCCTCGCATTTGGTTTTGAACGTCTCCAGCAGCCTCCGCTGATCGGATAAGGTCTCGTAGCTGTCGGTCATCCCCCGATAGAAACGATACCGCCGCGATCTTGCGTTCCGGCAGGATCATATGTTTGGTCAGAGCAAAGCTGGCCCCGCGAAGCCCGAATGCCGCGCTGATCGTGACGGCCAGAGAGACGGTAAACATGACGATCAGTCTCACTCGGCGGTGGCGTATCCAGCCAAACAACCGCTCCTGCAAGTGCCTGCCCGGTTCGCCCGGCAAAAACATCCAAGTTCGCCGCTTTTGCTCACGGTAAACCTCTCCGTAGCGGGAATCCATCCGACGCTCTTCGCTACTTGCCAGCAGGTAGTAGAACCAGAGCATGTTGATGTAAACGATCAGCAGGATAAAGCGCGGCCACACGATCAGCAGTCCGAGACCAGCGAATGCGAGAAACAGATATTGGGGATGGCGAATGCGCTTGTAAAAACCGCTTCCTACCACCCCTCGCCGTCTGAATTTGGCGTAGTAAAGTTGAACAGCACACAAGACGAAGCCGACCAAACCGAGCAAAAAGATCAAGCCCCCGATGCTTGGAAGAATTTCTGTCGAGAGGTGAGGCAGGAAAAAAGCTGGCAGCCATGCCGTAGCCGGAAGACCGAAAGGCCCCGCAAGCAGCGGGCTGTAGACGGAGTAGTAGTAGAGAGCGAAGGGAGTGACCATGAAGAGCATTTCCAGCGTGATGAGCAAATAAGCTAGAAACCAGGCCGCTCTTGCGAACGACTTGAGCATTTCGTCCTCTCCTCAGCTTTGCTC
>WNEY01005243.1_pt1 | contig 10012 bp, 10 predicted proteins | sample 5400531 | NCBI WGS metagenome assembly WNEY01 (sample SAMN13153338, study PRJNA577476) | soil metagenome | isolation source: 200 cm saprolite under Douglas fir tree site 1 | place: USA:California | collected 2015-04-18
CTACTCCTGCACCGACGCTTCTGTCGCTTGACTTGGCTCGGTGGAGCTGGAGGTGACGACGTGAAGCCATCGGAAAAAGAGAATGCTTCCGCTCAAGACACGGACCGCTTGATCGTCGATCAGCTTCTGAGGAAGCTGAGACGAGCCACCCCCGCGGCGCTGCGTCGAGTCAGCGGCGCACCTGCCGCAGCGCCGCGGCCAGTATTGAGCAGCGTCGATCGGCCGGCCGTCTACCCGACGGGGACCGTTCTCAGACGGTCCTCCTCGCCGATGAGGTCGTCGCGGGCAGCGGGCGTATGGGCTCGAGCGCTGCTCGGCGTCCTTCTTGGCGTCGCGCTCATGCAGTGGCCGTACGGGAGTGGGTGTGGCCCTCGGCTGTTCTTCTATTTGACGGCCGTCAGCGCCGTCGTCGTGACGGGCATGTGGGCGGCCGTGTTTGCCTGGAAGGGACGGCTGGGCGCTGCCCACGTCGTCGCGCTGGGCACCATCCTGTGGGGTGCGGCCCTCGCGGCGCACGAGGTGCTGCCACGCGCCGGATATGCGAAGGTGTCAGCGACCTGGTGGTGCGCTGATTATGGAGCGCAGTCGACCGAGCGCCCGCGACTACTCCTTGCCGGTGGTGGGCTCCAGCAAGCTGAGCAACCCTGAGCTGTCGAGCGTCCCGTACCCGGCGGCGCTCGCCTCGCCATAGAGCTTCCACGCCTCGCGCACCAGCGCTGTTCGCGCGCCGACAGACTCCGCCAGCTCGAGGGCGAGCCCCAGATCCTTCCGGGCGAGGTCCACGAAAAATCCCGCCCGGTAATCGTGCTTGACCAGGGCAGGGAGCTTGCGCTCGAGGATGAAGCTCGCGCCCGAGCTCTTGCCCACGACTTGGCCGACGGTTTCGCGCGGGACGCCGAGCCGGTCGGCGAGCGCCATGGCCTCGCACAGGGCGGCCTGATTGGTCAGCGCGACGAGGTTGTTCAGGAGCTTGAGGACGTTGCCGCGCCCGACCTCGCCCAGGCAGAAGAGGCTCGTTCCGATCGCCCGCAGCACCGGCTCGAAGGGCGCGACGACGTCCTTCGCCGCGCCGATCATCACCGCCAGCGTGCCGGCCTTCGCTCCACTGACGCTGCCGCTCACGGGCGCGTCGATGAGCCGCACGCCCCTGGCTGCCGTACGTTCGGATAGCCGCCGCGTGCTGGCCGGGCTGACGGTGCTGAGATCGAAGATCACGTCGCCGGCGCGCGCGCCCGCCATCAACCCGGAGCCGCCGTTGCCGAACACGACTTTTTCCACGATGGCGTCGTTGGGCAGGCTCAACAGCGTGACGCGGACGGCGGCGGCCAGCGCGGGAAGATCGCCGGCGCGCGTCGCGCCGAGATCCTCGAGCTCACGCGTGGCCTCGCGGCGGAGATCCCACACGGTCAGCTGATGACCGGATTTGAGGATGTTCGCGGCCATGGGACGACCCATGTTCCCGGCGCCGACGAACCCGACGTGCACGATCAGGCCTTCGTCGATTTCCGGGCCGGCGTGACGGGACAACTCTTGTGGTACCAGACGGTCCCCAGCTTCACGTGGTTACCGTTCTTCCGAATGCGGAGCTTGCACTTCGGGCACGTCCCCATACGCTGACGGTCTCCTTCTCGCGGTGGTTCGACGGCGTATTATACAAGACCCATGACGACGGTCGGCGCCGACTGCCTCTTCTGCCGCATCGTCGCGCGCCGAAGCGAAGCCGAGATCGAGTACGAAGACGAGCACGTGCTCGCCTTCAAGGACATCTATCCCAAGGCGACCGTCCATCTGCTCATCGTTCCCAAGCGTCACATCGCGTCCGTCCTCACGATGGAGGCGGGCGACGTCGACGTCCTCGGGCGCTGTCTGCTGGCGGCGCGCAAGATCGGCGAGGTCAAGGGCTTTGGCGAGCGCGGCTACCGGGTCAGCGTCAACTGCGGCCCCGAGGGTGGCCAGCACGTCTATCACGTCCACTTCCACTTCATGGCGGGAGGGCGGCGTGGCGCGGCCTAGGCCTTCGACTCCAGCGGCAGGCCGGCGTTGGCCCAGCTCCCGAGCCCACCTTTGAGGATGCGCACGTCTCGGTACCCCAGCTTCTTCAGCATCAGCGCCACCCGGGCGCTGGTCGCCTCGTCCGGTCAGGTGCAGTAAGCGATCAGTGTCCGATCCGGTGCGATGTCGAGGTCGGGTGACCCGCCCTCGAGCGACTGCGGCGTCACGTGCCGCGCGTTCGGAATCTGGACCGGGCTCCGTTCGTAGGCCTTGGCGTCGCGCACGTCCAGAATCACGGGCGGCTCGGCGCTGTCGATCATTCGCGCGAGCTCGCTCGGCCGGATGCGGAAGCGGTTGCGCTGCCAGCTCAGGATGAGCAAGGTACCGTAGGCGCCGAGGCTGGCCAGGATCACGACCCCGGCGACGGTCGCCCACGGAAACGGCCGGGGCGGCGGGTTCTTGACCTTCTCGTCGTTCTCCCGCGTGATCCGCGTGACGTCCGGCAGCTCGGGCATCAGCCGGTTGGCCTCGGCGAGCGCTCGCGTCGCGCGCGAGTGGTTCTCGGCGAAGAAATCGTGGAGACCGGCGTGCCAGGCGGCGTTGAACCGGCTCGGCTCGTCGAGTTTCACCTCCGTGCCCTGAAGAAAGTCACGGATCGCCTGCACGGGGATGACGAAGTTGAAGCCCTGCACGATCGTGCCCTGCTCGCCACCACTCAGCGTGACGAAGGTCAGCACGCCGACGACCCCACCGCGATCGTCGATCGTTGGACCACCGCTATTGCCCCAGGCGGCCGGCGCGTCGGTCTGGATTACCGGCTGGCCGGACTTGTCCTCCTTGAATCCGGAGACGGCCCCGTTGGTGATGGACGCCTCCACTTTCGCCGAGGCGTTCAGGAGCTCGTGGGTGACCACCACGCCAGGGAAGCCGATGATGTGGACGTGATCGCCGATCTTGAGCGCATTGGAATCGCCGAGCGTCAGCGCCGGCATGTCGGCCGCTTCCAGTCGGAGCAGCGCGAGGTCGCGCCCCGACATTTCCTCGCCGGCAACGGGCGGGCTGTACTTGGCGACCGTGGCCGGCATGCGGATGCCGTTGGAGAGAATGACCGAGATCGATGGCTCCAGCTTGACATTCGCCGTGCGGCAGCCGGCACGCGCGGCTTTCTTCGCCATCTCGGCGTTGAGCCAGTCCGGCGGGTGATGGGCGGGGGAGACCACATGAGCGTTGGTCACGATCCAGCCGCTGGCACTGACGAACCAGCCCGTGCCCGTTTCTCGGAAGGGTGGGGGCTCGACGGTCGTGCGAGTGCTGCCGCAATTCAGCGTGACCTCGGCGGTGACCTCGGAGACGACCATCGCGACGGCCGGTTTGGCGCGAAGCAGGACTTCCTGGACGGTCTGCGCTTCAGCCGTCGGAGCGGACGCAAGAAGGAGGACACCAAGAGTCAACAGCTGCCACCAACTCACGAAGGCATTCTAGCTCGTGCGGCCGCTGAAGAAAGCGAAAGGCTCCGGGGTTTCCCCCGGAGCCCTTCTTCCTTCTCTGCCCGAGCTGGTTCCCGAGCTTACTTCAGCGCAGAGATGGCGGCTTCAGCCTTCGCCTTGGCGGTCTTCATGTCACCCGCCTTGCACGCGGCTTCGGCTTCGTTCACCAGCGAGGAGGCCTTGCTCATGCTGCTGCCGGCCGGCTGCTTGGCACCGGCGAGCGACCGAGGAGCCTGGGTGTCCTGACCGCGAGGAGCCTGAACTTCCTGGCCACGCGGAGCTTGCATTTCCTGACCGCGCGGAGCCTGAACTTCCTGACCACGCGGAGCTTGCACTTCCTGACCACGCGGAGCCTGCTGCGTCTGACCACGCGGGGCCTGGACTTCCTGACCGCGAGGAGCCTGAACTTCCTGACCACGCGGAGCTTGCACTTCCTGACCACGCGGAGCCTGCTGCGTCTGACCACGCGGAGCCTGGACTTCCTGACCGCGAGGAGCTTGCACTTCCTGACCGCGAGGAGCCTGGACTTCCTGGCCACGCGGCGCCTGAACTTCCTGACCGCGAGGAGCCTGAACTTCCTGGCCACGCGGAGCTTGCACTTCTTGACCGCGCGGGGCCTGAACTTCCTGACCACGCGGAGCCTGAACTTCCTGACGGGCACCGGCGAGCGAGCGCGGAGCCTGGACTTCCTGGCCGCGCGGCGCCTGCTGGGTCTGACCACGCGGCGCCTGAACTTCCTGGCCACGCGGAGCTTGTACTTCCTGACCACGCGGCGCCTGGATCTCCTGGCGCGCACCGGCCAGCGAGCGCGGGGCCTGAATGTCCTGCCCCTTCGCCATGGTCTTCTGGGCCAGCATCTCCTTCGCCTTCGTCACCTCTGCCGGGCACGCGGACTGCGCGTCGGCCATCGGCGCGAAAGCGGCGAAGAACGCTACGCTTACGATCGTCGCCGTCGCCATCACTTTCTTCATCACGGTTTCCTTCCTGGTGTGGGTGAGTGGTTGTTGAACCGAGATCGCCTCGATCCCCTTCGAGACCGTTCGATCCCACCTCCTCGTCATCTTCGTGTCCCGCGCTTGCATTCTGCTATTACCTCTCCGGCGGGGAGTACAGCAAGGGGAATGCCATGCGTGCCGACGTACCGAAGAGCGAGGGAAGTCAGTCACTTGCACACCAGAGCGCCGAGGCGAACTCGGCGTTGTGCCCGGGCGCTCGGAGGAGCCTGGTCCGGCATTCTGCCTGCCTGCTGTGGTAGCTTGAGACCCCAATGGTCGCCTCGACGCGCATCGCGTTCGCGTTGCTCGTCACGCTTCTGACGTTGCTCACGAGCGCGTGTACCGCGAAGCGGACGGCGTCTCTTCCACCCCCGGTCGCCGCCCCGATCCGCCACGTGCTGCCCAACGGCGTCCGCGTCATCATCGAAGAGCATCGGACAAGTGACGTCGTGGCCGTGCAGTTGTGGGTCAAGGCGGGAGGGCGCGACGAGGCCGCCAATGAGCTCGGCCTCGCCCACTATCTCGAGCACATGCTCTTCAAGGGCACGCCAACGCGGCCGGGGCGCTTGATCGACCGAGAAGTCGAGGGCACCGGTGGTCGCATGAATGCCGGCACGTCGCTCGACTACACGTATTACCACATGGTGTTGCCGGCACGCCGGGCCGTGGCCGGGGTGGAGATCCTGGCCGACATCGGGGTGAACGCGAGCCTGGACCAGGCGCTGCTCGACGCGGAAAAGCGCGTCGTGCTCGAGGAGATCCGGCTGGGTGAGGACAGCCCGATGCGCTTTCTCTTCCGCAAGACGTACGAGACCGTCTTCGAGGGTCACCCATACGGCCGCCCCGTCATCGGCACCCCTGACCTCATCCGCGCCCTCACGCGCGAGCAACTCGTTCGGTTCTACCGGCGTCTCTACAGCCCCGAGAACTTCACGCTCGTGGTGGTGGGCGCCGTGAATCCGGGTGAGATCCACGACGCGGCGACGCGGGCCTTTGGCCGTTTTCCCCGTGGCGGTACCGCGCGTCTGCCCGCGCCGCCCGTCGGAAATCTGAGAGCGCGCGCCCTGGAGCTGCCGCGGCCGGGGGCGCAGGCCTATCTCACGATGGCGTGGATGGCGCCCAAGCTCGATCACGCGGACACTCCGGCGCTGGATCTCGTGGTGGCGATCCTCGGTCAGAGGCGTGCCTCGCGGCTGACCGAGGCGCTGCGCGAGCGCCTCGGGCTCGTCAACTCCATCTCGGCGGGATATAGCGCGCTGCAGGCGGCGGGCGTCCTCACCGTGACCGCACAGCTCGAAGCCGACAATCTCGCCCGCGTCGAGCGGGAGATCCTGGCCGAGATCCAGCGCGTCCGGGACGGCACTATCACGGAAGCGGAGCGGGAGCGCGCGGTAACGACCGCCGAGGCCGGGCGCGAATTCCAGATGGAGACGGCGGAGGGGCGAGCGTTCACGCTCGGTCGGGCCGAGACGGTGTGGCGACTGGAGGACGAGCTGCTCTATCTCGATCGACTGCGATCGGTGACCGTCGAGCAGATACATGCCGCCGCCCGCCGTTACTTCGATCCTGAGCGTTACGTCAAGGTCACGCTGGTCCCGAGCCGGGCGCGATGAGATTCACGCTGAGCGTCGTCGTCGGCTTCCTCGTTCTCGCGCTGGCGCCGGCCGCGTCCGCGCAGACGGCCAACGTCAGTCGTCACACGCTCGCCCATGGGCTGCGTGTGCTCGTGCGCGAGGATTCGTCGGCGGGCGTGGTCGCCGTCTCGCTGCAGACGCGCGCCGGATCGCGTTTCGAGACCCCCGAGACGGCCGGGATCACGAACTTCCTGCAGCGGGCGATGATCCGAGGTACGACGCGCTACACCGCGGCCCGACTGGCCGAGGCGGTCGAGCGCCTGGGCGGAAGCCTCGACGCCTCGGGCGATGTGGACTTCGCCGAGATCCGCGGCGCGGCCCTGGCCCGGAATTGGGAGGCGCTGCTCGGATTGGTGGCCGAGGTCGCGCTCTCGCCCACGCTGCCCGCGGCCGAGGTCGATCGCGAGCGGCGTCTGATCCTCAGCCAGATCCAAACGCGCGGCGACAATCCATTTCCACTCGCGTTCGACACGCTGCTGACCGACCTCTATGGTCCGCATCCATACGCGCTGCCCAGCTTCGGCCGGCGCGCCGTCGTCGAGCGACTCACTCGCGACGAGCTCCTCGCGCACTATCAGACCCTCTACCGGGTGGACCGGCTGGTCCTCGCCGTGAGCGGGCGCATCGAGCGCGACCGAGTCCTGCGTGCGGCCGAGCGGCTCTTCGGTAAGCTGCCCCCCGGTGGAGCGCCGACGAGCGATCCCACGGTGACGCCCGTTCCCACGGCCCAGCGGCGGGTGATGGAGCGCCCCGCCCAGCAGGCCCAGGTGCTCGTCGGCTACCTGGGGCCGGCGCTGGGCGACCCCGACTATGCGGCGGTGAAGGTGATGAGCGCGCTTCTCGGCGGCGGCATGTCGGGCCGATTTTTCGCAGAGCTTCGCGACGTGCAAGGGCTCGCCTACTCGCTCGGCGTGCTGAATCCGGCGCGCATCGGGCCAGCCCCGATCGTCGCCTACCTGGGGACGGTGCGCGACAGCGCGACGGCCGCGGAAGCCGGGATGGTGCAGCAGCTCGAGCGCATCGGCACGGAGGGCGCGACCGAAGACGAGGTGGCGCGCGCGCGGGGGTATCAGCTCGGCCTGCTCGCCATGGATCGCCGGACGAACGCACGGCACGCCTGGTATCTGGCGTTTTACGAGCAGGCCGGCGTCGGCTGGGATTTCCCCGATCGTTACGCGCGCGCGCTGGCCGCCGTCACCGCCGCCGACGTGACGGCGGCGGCCCGACGCTACCTCGTGCGTCCGACCAGCGTCATCCTGTTGCCGCGCGAATGATCCCGCTCAAGGACGACATTCCCAGCACAAGCCTGCCGTTCGTCACCATCGGTATCATCATCGTCAACGTGCTCGTGTTCCTCTACCAGCTCTCGCTCGGCGCCAGCGGCGAGCCGGGCGCGACCCAGGCGGCCGAGCAGTTCGTCTTCGAGTTCGGCGCCATTCCGTGCCGGCTCACCGGGGCCTGCGGCGTGCCCGACACCTTTCCGCACCCCGCCGTCACGGTGCTCACGTCGATGTTCGTCCACGGGGGGCTGTTCCACATCGCCGGAAACATGCTCTACCTGTGGATCTTCGGCGACAACATCGAGGACACCCTCGGGCACGGTCGCTTCCTGCTCTTCTATGTGCTGTCGGGGATCGCGGCGGCGCTGGGGCAGGCGGTGGTGAGCCCGACCTCCGGAGTTCCGATGGTCGGGGCCAGCGGCGCCATCTCCGGGGTGCTCGGCGCCTATCTCCTCCTGTTTCCTTACGCCAGAATACTCACGCTGATCATCGTCATGTTCTTCATCCGATTCGTCTACATCCCGGCCGTGTTCGTGCTGGGATTCTGGATCATCGTCCAGTTCGTCAATGGTTTGCTCACGTTCAGCCTGGCCGCCGGGCGGGAGACCGGAGGCGTGGCCTGGTTTGCCCATATCGGGGGCTTTCTAGGCGGCATGGCCCTCCTCTTTGTTCTGCGCCCCCACCGCCCAAGTCGCCTATAATTAAGGCCTATGGCGATCCGGATCAGAATCGATCGGATGGTGGTAGAGCGTGGATTGGTGGAAAGCCGGGAGAAGGCAGCCAAGCTGATCATGGCCGGCGACGTGTTCGTGGACGGCGAGCGGGTGGACAAGGCCGGCGCCCTCATCTCTCCCGAGGCCGAGGTGGAGTTGCGGGGGCGATCGCCGTACGTCAGCCGCGGCGGCGAGAAGCTCGCGCACGCGCTCGATCATTTCAACATCAACGTCGTCGGCAAGCTCTGTCTCGACGTCGGCGCCTCCACGGGCGGCTTCACTGATTGCCTGCTCCAGCGGGGTGCCTCGCGCGTATACGCGGTGGATGTCGGCACCGGCCAGCTCGATGCGCGCCTTCGGCGCGATCCGCGTGTCGTCGTGATGGAGCAGACGAACGCGCGCACGCTCGATCCGCGCATCTTCGGCGATCAGCCGACGCTCGCGGTCGTCGACGTCTCGTTCATCTCGCTGGAAAAGGTTCTCCCCGCGATCTTCAATGTCCTGGCGCCGCGCGGCGAGGGAGTGGCACTCATCAAGCCGCAGTTCGAAGTGGGCAAGGATCTCGTCGGCAAGGGTGGGGTCGTGCGCGACCCCGCGTTGCATCGGCAGGTCGTGGCCCGGCTGGCCCGCTACGCGGTCCTGCGCGGCTGGCACATCTTCGGGGTGTCGGCGTCGCCGTTGCGCGGGCCGAAGGGCAACCGAGAATTCTTCCTGCACGTGTCCTCCCACGGCAAGACCGCCGCCAACGTCGAGACGCTGATCTCGCGAGCCGTGGAGGCCCTCGCCTAGCGAGGCGTCCCTCGATGAACCGAGTCGGGATCGTCGCCAAGCCTGACGCCGGCGGGGCGCGCGATGTCGTCGTGCGGTTGATCGACTGGCTGGAGGAGCACGGTCGCTCCGTCGTGCTCGACAAGGAGACGGCCGGGCTCGCGCCCGACACGCCGGTCACCGCGGTGGGCCGCGCCGATCTTCCCGGCCAGGTCGATCTCATCATCGTGCTCGGCGGCGACGGCACATTGCTCTCGGTCTCACGCTCCGTCGGCGACCTCGGCACTCCGCTGCTCGGCGTCAACCTCGGTGGCCTCGGCTTCCTCACGGCGACCACGCTCGACGAGATGCTGCCCGCGGTGGAGGCCTTCCTCGAGGGCCGAATGGTGATCGACGAGCGCATGATGCTGGCCGCCCGCGTGCGTCGTGGCGGTGCCGCGGTCGCCGATCTGCTGGCGCTCAATGACGTGGTGATCATGAAGTCGGCGATGAGTCGCATCATCGATTTCACGGTGGCGGTGGACGGCCAGGCCGCCACGGCCTACCGTGCCGATGGACTGATCATCGCGACGCCGACGGGGTCCACCGCCTATTCGTTGTCGGCGGGCGGGCCCATCCTGTTCCCGACCATGGACGCCGTGGTCATCACGCCGATCTGTTCGCACACGCTGACCAACCGGCCGATCGTGCTGCCGGGAACGCAGCGCATCGAGGTCACGCTGCGGGCGAACCAGGAAGTGATGCTCACGGTGGACGGGCAGGTCGGATTCGGGCTGCGCGAAGACGACGTCGTCGAGACGGAGCGAGCGGCCGCGCGCATCCGCCTCGTGCGGTTTCCCCACAAGCACTTCTTTTCCGTCCTGCGCACGAAGCTCAAGTGGGGGGAACGCTAACCCGCCGCTCGGCGTCTCCGTTCAGATACCGCTTGAGGCTGGCGCCGTCGTTGGCCTAGCATCCTCGCGATGCTCCGTGAAATCCGCATCAAGAACTTCGTCGTCATCGAAACGGTCACGGTGCCGTTCGCGCCCGGCCTCAACGTGCTGACGGGGGAAACGGGCGCCGGCAAGTCGATCGTGATCGACGCGATCCTGCTCGTCGGCGGTGGACGCGCCCAGACCGATGTCATCCGCGGCGATGCCGAGA
>WNEY01005244.1_pt1 | contig 10012 bp, 8 predicted proteins | sample 5400531 | NCBI WGS metagenome assembly WNEY01 (sample SAMN13153338, study PRJNA577476) | soil metagenome | isolation source: 200 cm saprolite under Douglas fir tree site 1 | place: USA:California | collected 2015-04-18
CGCCATCCAGGGGATCGCCGAATGCCTGGCTTGGCGTCCTACGTCCCGGACCCGCCGGCCGCTGTTGCGCTCGTACCAGGAGCGGTTGAGTTCCTCCGTGGCCCTGCCAAGCTGCACGATAAGGTTGCCGGACAGGTCCTCTGGCTCAGCTTCGCCCCGCTTCTCGCGCCAAAGCTGCACCAGGGCGGCTTCATCATTGCCCATGATGATCCCGGCGTCCGAGCCCCCGATGAATGAGCGGCGGCCAATATTTTGTAGGAATTTCGACTTGACTTCCGGCATTGTGCTGTCTCGGCGAGGCACCGATCGATACTAAAAGTATCTATGTTATGCCCAGGACGAAGTCAATACCAAAAGTATCAATCCGGCAAATAAAGGCCGCCCGTGCACTGCTGGCATGGTCTCAGGAACACTTGGCAGAAGCGGCCGGGGTTTCCATGCCAACAATTAAGCGACTTGAGGCCAGTGAGGGCACTCTAGGAGGGCGGATCGAGACGGCGGACAAGATTCGGGCTGCACTAGAACGAGGTGGCATCGAATTCGTCGATGAAAACGGCGGAGGAGCGGGCGTACGCCTGCGAAAGCGTGAGCGGTCAAGGACGCCTAAGGCGTGATTCCCACAACTCGAGAGATGACTCAGCGGATTTCGGGGCGGCTTGACGCTTGATGCGTCGCCATTTCACTCCGCCGACCTTGGCGGCTTGCTGCATTTTCACGTGGGTATTCGCGACGAGCCGCTCATTCTCGGGGCCTCAGTTTCGCTGAAATGCTGCTCCACCCGGGAAGAGGCGATCACCGGAGAGATGATTAGGCAACGCCGGCTCGGCTTCGTCCTCCACTTACTTGCGCACGCACAGCCCCGTCGCCGCCGCATCCGCAGCGGCGCACTTCGCGCCATCGGTCGCACCGCTCGCGCAGACCAGCGAGACCAGGGCCTCGCCGTCCGCGCACTGCACGCTCCCGTTACCGGTTACAACGCGCAACGCCGGCCCCGATTCGCCCTTCGGTCCGGGCTCGCCGCGTTGGCCGGCAGGTCCAGCGGGCCCCTGGGCGCCGGCATCGCCCTGCGGGCCGATTTGCCCCTGCGGGCCGGGAGGACCGGCCGGGCGGCCGGGCCGCGCCGCCGAACGGATCGCGGTGGACCAATGGGTCCTTGCGGGCTTGTGCACCCCTGCGGTCTGGCGGGACCTGGAAGTCGCGACGACGGCTGAGATGGCCAACGATCACGAGCTCGCGCGAACGCTCTATCCGAACGGTCGTCGTCCAAACTGATCGCCGCAACCACCACGCGGTGTCCCAAGGCGGGTGCTCCGTTGGACGCAGAGGCTCGCTATTGCGCCCGAGATCTGCAGCGAGCGGTATGTTCAATTCCGGTGTAAAGCCGTCACGAGCCCTCGGCCCTGCGAGGTGCCCAGCATCGTTCGCCGCCTCGAGGACGATGCTCCCACCCAGATTCTCCCACGTCCGAATTGAGTGCGGACCCCCACAGGTCCTTTGCCCATCAGGCGGCGGTTGGCGTGGCTTTCTTCTTCGGGCGACCTCGCGCACGGTGGCCGACCGGCCGATAGTGCGCGGCGAGTACGGTATTGCTGGCCCGAATGGTGCGAATGGCGATCGCTATCGACTGCGGCAATCGTTTCGCCGCACGGTAGGCACGCACAGTGCGCTCGGCCAAGCCAAGCAACGCGGCGGTTTCCGCCGTACTGAGATTGAGCTCCGATTCGAACGCGACCAAGTCGGCTCCGCTCACCGGACGTTGCTCGTCGGCTAGCATCTTGAGGGTATCGGCCCCGTAATCGAGACCGTTCTCCCATTCGATTCCGCCCCCAAAGGCTGCAACGCGAACTTTGCGGAATGCAGCTGGGTCTTCGAGGAAGACTCGGAAATGCCGCGAGCGGTGGATCAGCCCTGTCAGCTCGACCCGGCCTTTCGTACCGTCCGCCCAGGTAACATTGAGTGTCCATGGCGCATGGGCGGCGCTGACGGACTTGACGCGGGGAAGTGAGTCCATCACGCTCCTCAGCTGAGTTCCTTCCATTTCGCCATCAATTTCTCGCGGTTCACCGCAATCCATGCCAACGCTTCACGCCGGTGGCGTGGCGGGATCGATCCCGCAAATACCGCGGCGTCAGCAATGCGGACCTTGGCCTGAAAGTCAGGTCCAATTACATGAACATGCGGCGGATTATGATCCTCACCGTACAGGGTGATCTTGTAGCCTCCGAAGTCTTTGATCGTCGGCATCGTATCGGCCCTGTACAAGAATATACGGCATTTAATGCCGAGTTACAATAAAAAACGGCAGATTATGCCATTTTTCCGGCCCGAGATGCTCGCCGACGCGGATGTGAACCACCCACGCCGGAGCACCGAATTGCGCCCGCGCCTCGAGCAGATCAAGGCCTGAGCGGACCGTTTCCGCGCCGGGCCACCCCGCTGTCTTGTAATGATGGCGCCGCAACCAGGCCCGAAACCGCTTGCTGCGGACCGACTGATCACCTCGGCGACCTGTCCTGCGGCCGAAATAGCGGTGGACTACGAGCGTTGATGTCTACTGCGTTCGTGCAGATGGCATCGAAGGCGCCAACAGCGGCCAATATACCATCGACACGATGATGAGCCTGTAGCCCTTCTTGAGCGCGAGATCACTTGAGCGCGAGATGATGACCGGCATCATCCGATCGCCATGGAGCGACCGGCCGATAGTGCGCCGCCAGCAGGGTATTGCTGGCCCGAATAGCAGCAACAGAATGTTTCGAGCCCACAGGCATGTGGGGTTAGGTCGCATTCGACTTGACGGCAGCGGCGCGGCCATTCATATTCTAGCTAGAAATTCTAGCTAGACAGGAGCCAAGCGCATGTCCCAACGCAGTTGGTCGGTCCAGGACGCAAAGAACCGGTTCAGCGAGGTCGTCGAGGCCGCGCGGCGCAAGCCGCAGACTGTCACCAAACACGGAAAGCCCGCGGTGGTCGTGGTCGACGTGGCGGAGTACGAGCGTTTGCGGCGCCTCGAACGGGCACAGGCACCATCTTTTGCGGAAGTGCTGCTTGCCATACCGCAGGATGACCGCGAATTCCCGCGCCTTAAAGTGCGGCGGCGCGATCTTGAGCTCTGATGTTCCTGATCGACACGGTCACGATATCGGACCTGCGCAGGCGCCAGCGCGATCCCGGGGTCGTGGCGTGGTTTGGACAGCAGCGAACGACCGACCTTTTCGTCAGCGTCGTCAGCATCGGTGAGATAGAGCGCGGTATTGCTCAGCAACGTGCGACAGATCCGGTCTTCGCCGGCTCGCTTGCGGCCTGGCTGGACAGGGTCCTGGCGCTCTATGGTGAGCGGGTCCTACCATTCGGCCTGCAAGCGGCACGACGCTGGGGCGGGCTGAGCGCCGCGCTAGGCAATGAGAGCGCTGATCTCATGATTGCCGCCACGGCGCTGGAACACGGACTCACTGTGGTAACGCGCAACGTGTCGGATTTCGAGCCAACCGGCGTCCCCATCCTCAATCCGTTCAACCCGCGGCCGCGTAGGAAGTCGTAGACGATTCCCCCGGGGCGAACGGAGTGGCTCAGGCGGCCCGTCGCGCTTTGATGCGTCTCGCATCTTCCGGCTTCAGATTTTGCCGCGCCATCTTGAGGTCGTAGTGGGTCTGAAGATTCATCCAGAATTCCGGAGTGTTGCCGAAATACAAACTCAGACGCAGCGCGGTATCAGCGGTGATGCGCCGACGATTATTGACGATCTCGGCGATTCTGTTTGGAGAGATTCCGATCGCCCTCGCGAGTTGATTTTGCGACATGCCATACTCGGCGAGGAATTCTTCCTTGAGCATTTCGCCCGGGCTGACCGGAGCGAATTCTTTATCGACCATTCGGCTCTCCCTTCAGTGGTAATCCACGATCCGAACCTCGTGAGGCTCGCCATTGATGCGATCAAGCCAGTTACTCGATCCAGTTGCGAACCGCATGCACGACGCGCTGGCCGCCCAATCGCCCGGCATCAGCTGCCGAGCGCATCGCGGGTCTTCGGACGACATCGAGCTGGAAAAGCCTTTCGGCCGTCCGAGACGGTTACCTCCCACACGCTGCACGGTGGTGCCGTTCGTCCGATTAGGACATCCTAGCTCAGCCCATCCCTCGGTTACTTGCGCACGCACAATCCCGTCGCCGCTGCGTCCGGAGCGCCGCACTTCACGCCGTCGGTCGCGCCGCTCGCACAGACCAACGAGACCAGGGCCTCGCCGTCTGCGCACTGCACGCTCCCCGTGCCGGTCACAACGTGGAGCGCCGGCCCAGGTCCGGGCTCGCCGCGTTGGCCGGCAGGTCCGGCGGGCCCCTGGGCGCCGGCATCGCCCTGCGGGCCGATCGGCCCCTGCGGGCCGGCAGGACCGACGGGCCCACGCTCGCCAACGGGCCCCTGCGGACCGATGGGTCCTTGCGGGCCTTGGGCTCCCTGCGCTCCGGTGGGACCTGGAGGGCCCGCTGGACCTTGCGGCCCGGGCGCCGGTTCGCTGCATCCCGCGACTGCGAGCGTCGCGATGCGACAGAGATGCTCAACAGCTGTCGCATCGACGTCCCCCGGCTGCGTAATGCACAAAACTGCACCGGCCGGGTGACCGCGGTCGATGATGCGCGACCCATAGATGATTGCGATATGAGATCGCATACAATATTCATAACGTGTCCGAACTCGATCGCGCCAAGAAGCAAGAATTGCCTTAAATAAAACCCAGCCCCGGCAGGTACACCTTTTGGTACAAGGCATCTGCGCTGATTTTTTGCGGGTCTTTTGGTGTGAAGAAATCGAACAGTACGTCTTCTTTTTTGAACTCGGAAACCAGCTTGACGGCTTTGAGGCACGGCACGTTCGCGTTTTCGATCTCGATTCCGGCAAAGGTCGTGTCGTTGCTCCTCAGCAGGTAATTGAACGCGGGCAGAAACGCGACGTACTCGTCTCGGTTGCGGAGCGGCAGCGCAAACGTTTCGTGGATGAGGTATGCCGCGTCCTTGGGCTGAGCAGCGGAGTCTGACGCCGAAGCGACGACAATGAGCCGATCAGGGCATTTGCTCCCGTCGAATTCGATTGCAACCACACTCATTTCAACGCGAGATTTGGCCGGCGCGTCGGCCGCCCGGGCGCCGCCGGTTGACAGCGGCATCGACGAAAGAATTCGGATCATCGATAGACCAGGACCTCGTTCCACAATTTCATACTCTGCATCGACGGTGGGTCGGCTCGTCAAATCCTCGATGAGGGCATGCAAAACACGGATTTGATAAAGCCGAGCCGACCAAAGTGTGGCAAAGATAGCAGCCGCAAGACCCGCAGTAAGCGCGCCAACCTTGACAGCGAACAGAACAAGATCGCGTGGCCGGTCGGTTGACGGGCGCTTCGATAGGCCTTTCCGAGTGGCACGTCCGACGAACGCCCGCACCGCCCAGTCCACGACGGCCGTCCACGCCACCACGGGGAGTACATACAGATAGAACATATGCCGCATCTCGAATTTCAGCGACGTCACTAGCAGGATCGCACCCAGCAACACGAATGCCGCGGCGGCCGATTGGAATCCGTATCGTTTTGCGATGAGGCATATGAAGATGAACAGCACGATGGAATTGACCGCAAACAGCGGCGCCGTAGGCAACCGCGATGTCGCCAAAAAAATCCGATCCATCGCCAAGGTGAATTCGTGGCAAACCACGGAATCCGGGGCGCAGGAATAGGCATTTGTCCAAGGCATTGCGTGATCGAACGTCGCCAGCGAGTGCCGATCGAAGAAGTTCCGCGGCACGGTCATCAAATTCACGAAGGCGCCGATGCCGCCCGAGACGAGATCCGCCGGAATGGTCTTGACCAAGTCCAGGTAGTAGCGCTTGCCGTACGTCCAATATGGCCCCACGGCAAAATCGACATCCTCTCCATTCCGGCGGGCAGCCTGCTCCATGATCCGGAAACCGATCGCGAGGTCATTGTTGTAGCCGTTACGGTACATGTACATTCCGTCCCATCCATGACTCTGGTAGAGGTCACGGCGGGTCTCGCTGAGAAACCCCATTGCCATCGGATGATAGCCGATGTCGGCATAGTTCTTGTGCAGGACATGGTCGTTGACGAGGGGCATGATTCCGCCAACGACGAATGAAACGAGGAGCGTTCCGAGCGCCAACAGGCGAACGCCGGCATTGCGCAACTCCGGTTGGCTCGGCATGGATCTTGGCCGGCCGTGCATCACTCGACCCAGCAATAACACAACGAAAGAAGCCGGAAATAGAAAGTACATCAGATCGGATCGAAACCCGTAGCCTATGCCGATCAATAGGCCGATAAGAGCCGCAAACAGGCAATAGTGCAGCGGCGGTCGAGGCCGCGAGCCCGCACCGATCAGCACGGCCGCGATGGCGACGGCGAAGGGAAATTTCACGGCGTCCCGCGGACTCAAGACGTTGGTGAGGAAGAAAGGACTCGATAGGAAAATCAGCGTGACCGCTGCGGCGGCGGGGGCTGATGTGAATCGCCTGAGGCAGAAATAGATCACAAGAAAAGATACGGCGACAACAGTTGCGATCACGAAATATGTGGCTGTCCAGGATGGTCCGAACCAGCGCCACACGGCGGCATAAAGCAGGATCAAATGGAACGGCTGTTCCACATTGGCTACGTCCAGTCCCATCAGCAGCGAGGTCTGCTGAAGGTGGCGCGGCAATAAATCGCAAGGCAAAACGAGCCGAACAACATGCAGGAAATCTAAGACATCCCGCATTAGCTCAAGATCAGCGGCTGTCGCATCGGGAGCCAGGAGGAGCGGGCCCAGGTGACCTGTGCAGGCATAATTGACGGCCGGGCCCAGCAAGTACTGCGGCCAGTTCGATTGAGGAAAGTGCCAAATCACGTATGCATAGCCGACCCAGAAAGCCATTGCCGTGCCGAGGAGAATAATCAGCGCCTCGACGAGACCAATGACTGGAATTCGAACCGATGAAATCACCACGACCGGCCTTGCAACGGCGCGCGCGTCGGGGACATAAAAGGCATACAGATTTCTGTGTCAACCGCCGGCACATTGGAAGCTGTGCTATCAAGGCCCCGCAAGGTCGCCAGGAACTCGGCTGGCATCCCCTGCGATACGTTCGAGAGTGCCTTGCGTCACACAGTCGTGTGGCTACATTGCGAATTAAGCGTGGTGGAAGCCGTTGCTTGAACCCGAGAGACGCGGCCAGACACCGCATCATTATTTTAGTGCAACCCTTGACTCTGTGCCCGGAGACCTGCTGGCGGCAATTCATGATCCGACTTTTCGGTAGCCCTTTCTTCACACGTTGGCTCGAGTTCGTTCTCGGGAGGCAGATGCTGCCGCGAAGGCAGCGACGGCTGCTCTGCGCTAATTCCGGGCTTGCGAGCACCCCTCGGATGTACATCCTAGAACGGATATTCGCGGGATTGCGTCGTAAAACGGCGGCGGGTTTGCAGTAGGTGCCGCAGCGCCGATCGGATCCCGAAAGACCGGGCAGCTATCGCGCGCCAAATATGTTGGAGCCAAATGTGTTGGAATTGACAGAGCTTCCCAAGCCAGTGCCGCCGCTAGTGCCGCCGAGCGTCCGCAAGCTGAGCTGCATCATCACGGTACGGTTGACGGAAAGGCTGCCGCTATAGGCGTAGTCCTCAATGTAATTCAGCGCCAAGATGAGGCAGTCATCGATATATCCGACGCCGATCTGAGTCTGACTGAGGTCGTGGGCGCGAATATCGTATCGCGCCGCGGCAATCAGGACCCAGTTGGGGGTCATCTTGAATCGCACGTTGCCGAGGATGCCCTCGCGCCCATCCGGAAAGCCGAGCTGGGGCTGCGCGGCATAGCTGCCGTATATCACCTGCGTCGTCCAGCGTCCGAAGCTGGCGGTGGTCTCGAGCTCGGTTCGCTGCAGCGTGAAATCGGTCTCGCGGAAACGGAACCGCGAGGTGAAGGTCAAGGCCGAGTTCGGCTGGTACGACGCGCGCGCCACGTAGTCGGACGCCGTCGTGTCGAGACCGCTGTTGAGGCCGGTATTGGTCGTACCGCCGAGGGCAAAGGAGTTCCGTCCGAACAGTTGATAGGACTGTCCGAACAGGAGATTGACATTGCCGGCGCGATTGAACTGGGCGGTGTATTGGACGCCCACATTCGCCCGGCTGCCGCCTTCGACGCGATCCCAGCCCGAGAACTTGTTCACCTTGAACAGGTTCGAGTCATCATAGATCAAGCTTTGCGCGTCCTCGTTGGGAAACGATCCGACCCCGGTCTCGTTGGGACGCATGATGAGCTGGGCAATCGGCTCGACCGTTTGCGTGCCCCAGGACTGCACGTTGATCAGCGGATAGCGGTATTCGAGGCCGGCGGTGGGCATCACGCGCCCGAGCTCGGTCTGCCCGGTGTTGATGTAGTTGGACACGCCGGGCTGGGCGGAAATGTTCAGGGCGGCGGCGTCCCCGCGCACGATGAGGAACGGGGTGAACATCTGGCCCCAGGAATCGACGACCGTGCGCTTCCAGGTCGCCTCGCTCGACAGCCGCGTATAGTCGCCGGGGACGCCGCGCAAGAGACAATTGGTCGTGTTCTTGACGGCGGGGTCGGCGGTCAAGGGACCGCAAAAGTTGCCGGTGAGGGCGGCCTGGGTGATGGGATCGAAATTGGCGGTGTCGCGGGTGAGGCTGATCAAGTTGCTGCGCAGGCCAAGCTCGCCGCCCGCGATCGGATCCTTGAACGTGTATTGATGATCGACGACCGGGAGCACGACCGGGATCTGTTTCTGCTCATCTGCGGTCGAGAAGACGTAGAAGTAGAGCGAGCGCGCGTCGAAGTAGCTGCGATCGCCGCGGCCGGCGATGTAGAGCTGAGACAGCGCATTGTCCGGCGTCACCTTGAGCAAAGTGGCCGCCTGCACGACGTTCCTGAGCAGACCATAATCATACACGTAGTTCTTGTCGGAGAGCAGCGTCCCGTCCCAACCCCAGACCCATTTGTCCGAGAGATTGAACTGTCCCGAGCTTTCCAGGCTGCCGCGCCAATTGCGGTCAGCCGGCGTGTTCAGAAATGGCGTTCTATCGAGCTGAAAAATGCCGGTGGCACGAATGCTGTAGGCGCCGTTGACGAGCCGCTGGCGGAACTCGCCTTGCAGCAGCGGACCCTGCCGAGTCGTGATCATCGGCGCAAAGGTGGCGTCGTAATCGGGCGCCAATGCCCAGTAGTACGGCACCGTCACCCCAAGCCCGTAGACCGAGCTCGTGCTGTAGGTCGGCATCAGCACGCCGGTCTTGCGCTTCACGGTCGGATCCGGCGCCGAGAAATACGGGATGTAGGCCATCGGGACGCCGAGAAATTCCAGCCGGGCGTCCTCGAAATACAGCATTTTCTCGCCCTGATCGTGGACGATCCGCATCGCCTTCACCTGCCATTTCGGCGGCTTTTTCGGATCGTCGCGGCACGCCTCGCAGGCGGTGTAAACGCCGTTGTGGAAGACGGTGTAATTGCCGGCCGACCGGTCCGCTCGCGTGGCGGCCATGCGGGTCTGGTCGGGCGCGTCGGCCCGCAGCGAATCGACGAAACCGTCGCGAAAGTCGTCGCTGAGATCCATGATTTCGCCGCGGGTGATCTGGCCAGCCTGGGTGAGAACCACGTTGCCTTCCGCGTGCAGGCGCTTGGTCTTCTGATCGTAGATCACCCGGTCGGCTTCGAGCGTCGAGTCGCCGTAGTAGAGTTGCACGTTGCCGACGGCCGAGACCCGCTCGTTGGTGTAGTCGTAGTTGATCTCGGTCGCGCGAACGAGCATCTGCTCCTGCCCCACGCCGGGCTGCGGCTTGGTTGGCGCCGGCCGCGGCGGGAAGGCCAGATACTGGGCGAACGACGGGGACCAGCCAGCGGTGCCGACGATGAGCATGACCGCGACCGCAAAAATGCGCACTGCGCCGCATCGGCTACGGCGCCGTTGGCGTGACGGATGGCTGGCCGGCTGCGCCATCACCCGTTCTCCTGGA
>WNEY01005245.1_pt1 | contig 10012 bp, 12 predicted proteins | sample 5400531 | NCBI WGS metagenome assembly WNEY01 (sample SAMN13153338, study PRJNA577476) | soil metagenome | isolation source: 200 cm saprolite under Douglas fir tree site 1 | place: USA:California | collected 2015-04-18
CTTTTGTACCTCTAATAATGGCTCTTCGTGGAAGTGAGTGGGTAAAACGATGGGGCGGAGGGTGCCGAACCCCGCTCTGGCAGCGGTGGGAACACCGGGGAGGCCTGGTCGGCCGGCGCTCCGCAGCACGCGGCTGGCGCGCGACGTTCGACCCCACCGGAATCGAGCACTCGATCACAGCACCACCGCGTCATCATGGGAAAGGACGCCCTGGCATGCGGTCCAGGCCGCCGCGCGGGACGCGACGACAACGCTGGCGAGGCCTTCTCTCTACTCCCGCTTGTTGTACTGCGGATGGTAGGGACCGTAGAGCAGGCCCTGGTCTTTCTCGTTGAAGAGGAGGACGTTGACCCTCGGGCTGAGATTGTGGGCCGCATCGGTGCTCGTGCTGATGATCTGCGTGATGGCGGCGGCGATCACCATGCCCAGGAGGTTCGACTGGCCGGAGCTGGAGCTCTGCTGGACCACGCGTTTGCCTTCCCAGAGCAGGAGCCCGGTTCGGGTGTCCATGAGCTTGGCCCTGGCGGCGACCGTCGTGACGCTGTTGAGCACGACGTACTTGCTTCCGTATTGCTCCACGGTGATGAACAGCACCGCATCCGCGCCCAGGATCTCCCTCATTTTCTCCAGCGGCGCCTGATGCATTTCGCCGGCGCTGGGGAGACCGTTCTCCTTCAAAAACTGATCGATCACGGCGATCGGGAACACGTAGTACCCGCGTTCGGCCAGCGGCCGGGTCACCGTGGAGAGATATCCGTACGTCGCCTCCACGGCCGTGCTCTGGTTCAGCGGCGGGAGCACGAGAATCGAACGCGGCGGATGGAGACGGTAGTTGGTGTAATCGTACGGCCGGGCGGCGCACCCGGTAACGACCATCGCGGCCACTGCACAACCGATGGCCTGGGCGAGCCCGCGGGTGTTCAAGACTTCTTCAGATTGGCGAGCAAACGGTCGACGAACACGGCCGACTCCGGGAACAGCGCCTTTTCGGTTTCGAGCTCCTGCTGCGCCTGGTCCAGCTTGCCGAGCTGAAAGTAGAGGTAACCCAGATGTGCGTGGAATCCAGGGGGCACGGGCTTGTTCTCAGCCCGCGCTTTCTGGTAGTCCGCTTCCAGCTTCTCGACCTGCATCTCGGGGGAGACTTTCCCGGGGGCGGCGTACGAACGGTAAATCAGCTCTTCGTACTGTCCCCAGGAATACAGGGTCGGCTGCGCGCATCCGGCCGCGAGGGCGATCAACGCGGGCAGCCAGACCAATCGCTTCATTTGGCTCCCTTGGTGGGTGTCCACTTACCCTGCTCCAGGGCCTCCACGAGGCGATTGATGGCTTCGCGAATGGCCAGGTCCAGGACCTTGCCGTTCAGGGTGGAGTCGTAGCCGGCGGTACCGCCGAAGCCGAGGAGCTCGCGATTGCTTAACGCGTACTCCCCCGCGCCCTGAGCGGAGTACACGACCTCGGACGTCAGCACGTCCACGACGTTGAGGGTGACCTTGGAGTACGCGACCTGCTGTTTGCCGCTGCCGAGAATCCCGAACAATTGTCGGTCGCCCACCTCTTTGCGTCCGAATTCCACGACGTCGCCGGTGATGGCGAAATCGGCTCCCTTGAGCGCCTGCTGCTGACCTTTTATTTGCGCTTCGCGCGCGATCTCATCCAGGTTGTCACGATCCACGACACCGAACCGGCCGGTTTCCTGCAGGTGGCCGATCAGAATGGTCTTGGCCTGCCCTCCCAGCCGATCCACCCCGTCCGAGAAGAGCCCACGCATATAGCTCGACCGATTGTCGAACTTGCCGACCATCAGCGTGCTCCGGGGTCCGGTGTAGGCCGTTGCCGCCGACGCCGGCTTGGCAGGTTCGAGCGCTTGATGTGACTCCGTTGCGCAGCCGGAGAGGCCGAGGACCAGCACGGTGCTCGATGCGGCGGCGGCCTTGCGAAGACTCTCGATACCCGTAGTAGTCACCCCTTTGGTTCCTTGACGGAGGATGATCGTAGAAGGTCTACCGGCGTGTACAGACCGTCGGCCCCAGGGCCTTCGCTCCGCCGGGCGTTCATGGCCAGGCCTTCTTTCCCTCACGGCGGCAGGGCGGTGATCTCGTAGTCGGACTGGCCGACGAGGCGGACACGGTAGAGATAGTCGAAGCCTTCCGCGTAGGTCGGGACCTCGAGCCGTTTCGCCGCGACGTAGATGGCGAGGTCGGGGACTCGTTGCTTGCCGCTCCTGCTCGCATTGCGCTCCAGGCACTCGCGAACGCGCGAGTCGAAGTGGTAGCCGATGATCCGGCCTTCGTGCGCTCGTCCGAGAGCGACAAGGTGGGCGCGCTCGGCCGCGCTCGCGTTGACGTTGTCGACGACGACGGACTGTCGGTGGGTGAGCGATTGGGCGATCAGCTCCCGCTGGCGCTGCTCCCGATTCCGGACATTGGGCATCAGGTCCTTGCTCACGTGGCGATGAGTGACGGCGAAGTGCGTCTGGAAGAAGGTGCTCTTGCCGGATGCGGGAAGACCCACGAGGATCACCAGGGCGGGCTGCGCGTTGGCAAGCAGCCGCTCAGGATCACTATGACGTCTTGTTTGTACGGCTGCGTTCATACCATGAGGGAGGCTACGGCAAACAGCTGAAGCAGTCAAACGACGAAGCGAGCCATTCCCACCCGGCGAGATCGGCCGGCGCCTCAGCGAGCGTGAAACGGGGTGCTCCCGTGCGACGGCCTATCGCGCGGTGCGCGACTTCCTGGAGACTCCTACCTCTTTAGGCGGATCTTCCCGGGAACGAAGAGATCGCCGATCTCGCATCGGAGACGTCTGCAGAGCCGTGACAGCGTGCGAAGAGTCACGTTCTGATCGGCGTTCTCAAGCCTTGTGAGGGTCGGCCGACTGATTCCCAGGATTCGGGCCGTCGCTGCCTGGGAGAGGCCCGCGTCGTCTCGTGCCCGTCGCAGAGATTCTGCCAGCGCCCGCGCATGGTCCACACGAGGCACTGTTGCGGACGAGGCGGTACACATGTGAACCTTGGGGCCATGCCAAGTGAGGCGGTTGGTACCTGCGGTGTAGCCCAGTGGCCTGATCGGGAGCAGATCGCCCGCGAACTTGAATTCGGGATCGCGTGCCTCCGCCATCACTGCGGGCCTGAGCCACCCGGCTGCTCGCTCGAGGTCGTCTGGCACGACCACGACAGCGGCGCCTACGCAGAGATCGAGCTCGTGTGGGAGCAGGGCGTGCTCTTCGAGGAGCACTGGAAGTACATCGAACGCTGCAGCGAAGCCCTCGATCAGCTCGGAACCTGTGTGGACTGGGAGGCGTTGCACGCGATGAGGGAAAGGAGACAGAGCGAGCGCCTGACAACTCCCACAGCGCCCTCCGATTCACCAGCGGAGACTGTGACGCTCAAGCGGGAACCGTTACTGCTGCGGCTATTCCTTCGGTGGACCCTGCTTGGCGGGAGCCTATTGGTCTCGCTGAGTCTGACGGTCCTTGGAACTGTCGGCATGATCGAAGAGGGGCCGACCCCTGGCGGCTTCGTGGGTGTCGGCTTTCTCGTCTGTTTCGGAGGCTTGAGCGTCGGCATCTTCGCCCACGACCAAGATGGTGACCGTGTGCCCAAGCGCCCACAACACACCGAGGCGCATGGCACTCCACACCGTCCGCTCTCTCGTCACGAGGGTAGCCACAGCGATCACGAGGTCGGGATCGGTGGCGTGTCGCATTCCGAGAAAGAATCCGAGAGTCAGGGTCGACAACAGAGGCAGCACTAGTGGACCCGGGCCCGATCGGCGGCGAGCCGCCCCAGCCAGCCGCTGAGATCCGTGTACCAGACGTTGTTCCCGGCGTCCACGTTGACGCCGACCGGGCGCGCGTCTGCTCGAGGCAGGACGAACTCCGTGATGGCTCCCGCATGCGCGCGGCCGAGCCGGTGAGCGCGCAGCTCCGTGAACCAGGCGGCCCCGTCCGGCGCGACGGCGAGGGCGGTGAGCCCGGCGCTCGGGGAGGGGACGGCGAACTTCTCGAACCGTCCGTCCGCGAAGCGGCCGATCTTGTTCGTGGCGACCTCCAGGAACCAGACGGCACCATCGGCGCCTACGGCAACGTCCCCAAGACCACTGCCCCGAGTGGGCAGGTCGAATGCTGCTTCATCTCCGGTGGGAGAGATCCGCCAGAGCTTGTTCGCATTCTGGAGCGAGGCCCATACAGTGCCGTCGGGTGCCACGGCAACGCCGAAGGGCGCGGCATCCATTGGCGTCGCGGGAGTGAGCGATCCCAGGACGTGACGCGTGAGGCGACCATCCTTCAGGTGCGTCACGCTCACCATACTCGTCTCGGCGAACCACACGTCGCCATCGGGTGCGATCGCGAGCCGGCCCAGCCTGGCCACGGGCGTCGAGAGCGCGAAGGACGCGATGGTGCCGTCGGACGACACTCGCGAGATCCTCTGCTTAGGCGCTTCCGTGTACCACGCCCGGCCGCCGGCGTCGACGGCCAGGCCGAGCGGCTCCACGCTGTCTGCGCCCTTCGAGAGCTTCTGGATCTGCCGGTTCCGCAGGAGCCCGATGGAGTCGGAGCCTTCGAGCGTGAACCAGACCGTACCGTCATGCGAGACCGCGACGCAGACCGGGATATCCCCACTCGGCAGCCTGAATTCCTCAAACCCCCACGAGCTTCCCGCTCCGGGGCGCCAGACAAGCGCCCCGCCGGCGCCGGCGACGCTCAGAACGACCGCCAGCCCGACCCATCGGAACCACGACGATCGCTTCGAGGTTTGTCCCCGGTCCGCCCTCTGACTCATCGAGGCATCGGTCGAGACAGCCGATTGTGCGTGCGCGCTAGGCGCCGGACCACCGCCACGGCGGCGAGCAGCAGCAGCGCGAGGAATGCGAGACCGCCGGCAAGACTGACCATATCCAGTCGGCGGAGCGCGCCGACACCCTCGGTCGCACGTCGTGACAGTTCGTCGCTGGACGTCAACGCGAAGCCGGCATAGACCGTCGCGGGATCCAGCGGATCGCGCACCAACAGTCCGGCTCCGAGGTGAGCCGGAAGATTGCCGTTCGAGAGCGTCCATCGCTCCCCGTCGGCAGAGCTCCTATACACGCCCCGATCGGTGGCCATCAGAATCACGTGATCCAGTACCGCGACACCACGGGTGACGACCGGCTGCTGCGGAACTGGCCCGCCGACGGGCCGCCAGCGTTGTCCCTGATCGTCGCTTCGGAACACCTGCCCCGCCGCAACCGACCAGAGACGGTTCGAGTCCGATGGATCGAGCCCAACGACCTCGAGAGCACCTAGTGGAAGTCCGTCGCCGCGAAGCTGCCAGCCGCGGCCCGCGTCGGTGCTCGCCCAGAAATGCGCGCCAGCCACGACGTAGACCTCGTCCGCTCGACCGCGCTGGACCACGACAGCGCTGACGTGCTCGGCCGCGAGTCCGTCGCCGACGCTGACCCAGGACTGGCCCCAGTCGTCACTGCGATAGAGACCAGCCCATCCAGCCAGATAGACACGTCCTCCAGCGGATCCCGAAACCAGGGCCCGCGCGGGCACCGCTCCGCGAGGCGACCGAACCGGGCGCCAGGTATCGCCGTCGCTGCGGAAAATCGCCGAGGCTCCCGAAACGAGCGCGCGCTCGCCGTCGACGTCGAAGGCGGCCGCGAAGGCAGGCCCGACCAAGAGGTCGCGAGCCTCGATCACCCAGTCACGTCCACCGTTTCGCGAGCGCAAAACCCCGGTGTCCGTTGCCAGCAGGACATGATGCGGATCGACCGGACTGACCGCGAGCGCGAGCGCACCGCTTACGAAGCTCCCGGGATTGACGGGCAGCCATGCGACACCGGCGTCGCGCGTTCGGAAGAGCCCACCCCACGCGCTGGCGTCGTGCGCCGGTACGTCGCCCGGCCAGAGAGCCACGACTAGCGCGAGAACGAAAGCTCCGAGTCTGTCAGGCGTCTCGCGAAGCGGCATCGGGGAAGTGGGTCTGGAGCCCGTTGTGCTCGCGAGCCCCAGACCCGCACTTTAACAAGCGAACGCTACGGCGTGATGGGATGAGGTGGAATCACCGAGACGCACTGGCTTGGCGGCGTCCTGTCCGGGTGAGCCGGCACGTGCGTCGTCTCGCCTGGCGCCAGGACTAACTCGGCCGCACGCGAGCAGTTCCCCCCGGGAATGTTCCACCAGTTGGACGTGATGGGATACGCCGCGGTGTACGAGGTCGGCTCGTGGGCCGAGATACAGTTGTTGAAGCTGTTCAGCCTCGACGTGAGAACATAGCACTTCTCGTACGCGAGGAACTGCTGAATCGTGTCTGTTTGCTGGATGTTCGCCACGAACCAGTCCCTGATACCCGTCCACGACGAGTAGGTATCGCTGCCGAACACCAGCTGGCCTCTCCCGGTGTTCACTTGGAGGAGCTGAGACCCATAGGTGTGGCCCCGGAATGCTGGGTGGATCACGAGCCCGCTTGCGATTTCGTGCCGTCCGTCGACGATCTTCGCCTTTCCGTGGAGGACCTTGCCCAGGATCTCCTGGACCGTCTGAGGCGGGTAGCCGCAGACTGGGGAACGCGCGCACGCCTGCTGAGGCGGCCCGACTTGCGCACCGGTGAGGGGGTTGATCGTGTTGACGGCGCGGATGTGGCCGCCGTTGAAGTCGACGGGGTAGTTCAGGAAGAAGTCGATCTGCTTCAGCTCCTCTTTCTGGATGTAGAGCACTGCGTCAGGGAACTCGCTGAGCTGGCCGGCATGATCCCAGTGGCCGTGCCCCAGGACGATCTGGATGACGTCATCGGGGTTCAGGCCGATGGCGTGCAATTGGTTCCGTATGCCGTACCAGCAGCAGGACGTGTTCCAGTTGAAGATGTACGCGAGCTGCTTCCAGCCGCTGTCGTACAGCGTGAGTTTCCCGTCTGGCCCCTTGATGATTCCTACGTTCACCGGCAAGTCGACGAACGCGGGGTCGCCAACGTCCGGCTGGAATGCGCGGTGGGGGACGTTCAGGAACCGGCTGCTTTCCACGATCCACGCCGAGTGAAGCGGGGCCCTCTCGGCGCGGTCCACGTCGCGCAGGAGCTTGTCGGTACTCTCGAAGCCGCTCGGTAATGTCTGGGGCGGCCTCTTGCCGTCTCGGTCGTCCTGGTCGGCCCGGAGGACATCGGTGCGCCCGAGGCCGCCGACGACCGCCAGGAGTCCAAGCATCATCGTGACGCGTAGCAGTTTTCGAATCATCGAAGCGACCTCCTCACGAACGGTTGCCCTACTGCTGCGATACCGCGTTCACGTCTTCCAGGCTGCTCCAGGCACCCCCCCTCCTCAGTTGGGCGGGAACTCGTTCGGCCAGAACCTGCCCCCGACCCGCATGATCTTGTCGCTTCCCTCCTGGCTCTTCGGATAGGCGGCGAGCAGGTGCTCCTCTCGACCATCCTTGAACATCTTGATCGCCTCGACTGCGGACTCCTGGAAGAGGCGGACCGCGGCCAGATATTGCTCGTGCTCGCTCCGTAGAGATGTGGGTGGCTCCAGAGCGAGGATTCTGGTTTCAGCCACCCGATAGGTGGCTAGCGCTTGCTCCATCCTCGTCTTGAGCTCGGACCGGCTCAGGTCGCCGGTCTTGTAGAGAATCTGTCCGAGGCTCATCCGCATCGCGCTTCGCTCGACATCGCCGTGGATCGGCCACAGCAACCCCATGTACGCTTCCTCGGCGGCGCTGAGCGCTGCTCGGAGTGGGCGCGGGGAGAGCTGGGTGCTTACCGGCCTCGACGTGCTGGTTACCTCGCGACTCACAGCGAAGGTGAGGATGCCGACGAGGCTAAGGAAGATGACCGCTAGGATCTGCATCTTGGGAGTCATCCAACGACGCGGGCCAACCCTGGCTTCGGACATCCTTGTCTCCTGCTCAAGGGCCAACGGGACACCCACCAAGACCCGCAAAAGATCAGCGCCACCGAAGCCGTTGTCAAGCGGAAATTCCGGTCGCGCTTCTGCTTGACCTTGCGGGGAGCGAGGGCCTACTCTCAAGTCGCTGTGCGACGTCTCCTGCTGCTCGTCGCAGGTCTGTTAGTGATCCCGGTGAGCTCCGCGCTTTCATCGGCGCAGGTGCCGCTCCCGACTCTTCGCGGCATCGTCTTGACGGAGAGCGGAGAAGGGCGCGCGTACTTCGAGGATCCGCGGACGGGGACGCTGACCGGTTTCGCAACTCGGGATATCGTCGGAGATTGTCAAATAGAGCAGATCCGGGACAACCGCGTCGTCATGAGGCGCGGGGCCGAACTCGTTCAGGTGCTCCTGGGCGTGCCGTCGTCGACTGGCGCCCCAGCCTCGTCTGGAGCCGCGCCGATCCTCGGCAATGGCCAACTCTGGCTCGACAGGTTCGGCATCCCCCCGCTGGCCCTGTCGCGGGCGATTGAGCTAGCGCTCCCTGCGCAAGCCTCGGACAACCTCGATGATTAGTTCTTTGTGGCTGACGCAAGCCTTGCGCCGGCGCGCTGCTATCGACGACCAGTTGACTCGACACGATCAATGACGCCGTTCCGCAAAGGCTCGACGTCCATCTCATCGTCGACAACGCCAGCACGCAAAAGACGCCGCTGATCCACCGCTGGCTGGCCCGCCATTCGGCGGGCGGGCAGACCTTGCGGCAGCAGGTTATGGGCTCCGCCGGCCGCGATCTCGAGCGCGCGCTTGGCGTACGCCTGGCCCCGAACGTCGGCGAAGTCCAGATCGTCGGTGGCCGGCGCCGCCGGAGGCTCCGGCGTCGGCGGGGCGGCTGCGCCCGCGTCGCCGTTGAGCAGTCCTGTTCTCATGAACGTGATCAGCCCGGCGATGCGGTACCACACACCGCTATCTTCAGATTTTCCGAACCGCTGACCAGTGCGAGGGGGCTGTGATGAAGGAATCCGCGGAACCCTGGTCCGCCCAACCCCGTACGCGGCGACATGCGCACTCGGGGCGCGCAGTGATGTCGACGTCTGTAATCTCGTCGGGGGCCTCCGTGATCACGGGTCGTACTGCCCGTCCGCCGTCCTGCTTGAACAGGTAAGGCGGGAAGAACAGCTGTCCAACAGGAACGCCCTGGTCGGGATCCCTTTGGGTTTCAGCGATCGTCGTGGCCGTGGGCGCGGAGGCGGCCGCGAATCTCACCCGTCGGGAATACCGTCGTGTGCACGTTCGCGTACGCGGCACCCGCCCGGATCGCCTTCAGCATCTCCGCGAAGCCCGCCGCTCCGGCGTCGATTCCCTGTTGTGGACGGGGGATGACGTCGGCCGCGGTGAGCGTGCCCGTGATTGTCGCCGGGGCGGCAGGGCACGCCTGAGGAGTCGGCACGCCGGCCGGCGGGGCCAGATTCGTGCATAGGAACAGTACGATCATGCCGCTGATCGCCGGTCGGCCGAAGTGAATATGGGACTGGGCCACCGGTGAAGAGAGATCCCGGTAGGTCAACTCATAGTCGATCGCCGTGCCATCTTCGCGAATCTTCGCCGTGAACTCGCCGCTCGCCGCTGAATTGATGGTCAACGGCGTCTCTTGATAGCCGGTGAGCCGCGTCGTGACCGTTCCTTCTTTTTCGTCGGCGGCGACTGGCACGATGACCATCGTCAACAACAACAACGCTGCGGCGAGGACTCCTGGAAGGTTGGTGCTCCGCTTCATCGTGCGCTCCTTTGGCGGGCCGTTCGATGCAAGTAGTTCATGACGCGACGCGCGGACAATCACCCCCTCTCGCGGCGGGTTCCGAGACTGCACAAGAATTGATCGGTGTGTGTCTCGGTTTCATGAAGTCCGACAAGATTACCGACAGGAACCTATTCCCGGCCCGTCTTGTGGCATTGAACGAGCGGGCAGTCCCCGATCAACTCGTCCTCCTTCTCGACGAGGTTCGACGCGAAGCGGCGGCGGCGCGGGCCGGACGCACGACTATCTCAGCCGATCATCGCCGCGTACCATGCCGGTGTCGTCACGGCACGTTGAGTGGGCAGCCGCTCCTCCGTTCACAGGGTTAAACCGCCGAGGTGCTGCGAGCGCAAGA
>WNEY01005246.1_pt1 | contig 10011 bp, 6 predicted proteins | sample 5400531 | NCBI WGS metagenome assembly WNEY01 (sample SAMN13153338, study PRJNA577476) | soil metagenome | isolation source: 200 cm saprolite under Douglas fir tree site 1 | place: USA:California | collected 2015-04-18
CTCGCCGCATGTCGGGCGCGAATGGGGCGGGCTCGGGCTCGACCATCGCGGCAAGGCGGTTGTGTTCGAGGCGGCCGGCTACGCGCCGCTGGCGACGATCGCGATGAACATCTTCGCCCCTGACGAAGCCAACATGCATTTGCTGGAGCAGGTCGCCGACGAGCGCCAGAAAGAAGAGTGGCTGCGCCCGCTCGCCGCAGGTGCCATCCGCTCCTGCTTCATGATGACCGAGCCGGCCCCCGGCGCCGGCGCCGACCCTTCGATGCTGCTGACGACGGCGCGCCGGGCGGAAGGTCACAATGCCGGCGATTTCGTCATCGACGGCACCAAATGGCTGATCACCGGCGCGATCGGCGCGGAATTCGCGATCATCATGGCGAAGACCGAGAGCGACCCGCTCGGGCCCGCCGGCGCGACGATGTTCCTGGCGCCGATGAGCGCGCCCGGGATCCATGTCGAGCGCGTGCTCGACACGCTCGACCAGTACATGACCGGCGGACACGCGGTGATCCGGCTCGACGGGCTGCGCGTCCCGGAAAGCGCGGTGCTCGGCCGGGTCGGCGAGGGCTTCCGCTATGCCCAGGCGCGGCTCGCCCCGGCACGCCTCACGCATTGCATGCGCTGGCTCGGCGCCGCGCGGCGCGCCCACGACATCGCCACCGACTACGCGAGGCGCCGCACCGCCTTCGGCAAGCCCTTGGGCGAGCACGAGGGGGTCGGCTTCATGCTCGCCGACAACGCGATGGATCTGCACACAAGCCGCCTCGTCATCTGGCATACCGCCTGGGTGCTGGACCAGGGCGAGCGCGGCCGCCACGAATCGAGCATGGCCAAGGTGATCTGCTCGGAGGCGATCTGGCGCATCGTCGACCGCAGCATGCAGATCCTCGGCGGGCTCGGCATCACCGACGACACGATCGTCGCCAAGATCTTCCGCGAGGTCCGCCCGTTCCGCATCTACGACGGGCCCTCCGAGGTGCACCGCTGGTCGATCGCCCAGCGCGTCTTGCGCGCAGGCGGCGTTTAATAATTCGCAGCTAGGTTGAGCGCGGCTGCGCCGAGGAATTACCGGTACGAGAACGTTTGGTGAGCGTTGACCGCTGCGGTCAACCCATCCTTTGCGCTGTTTAAGCGCCGGACAATCAACCAAAAGGCAAGAACAGTTTACGTCAAAATCCGGCCGGCCATGCACGTATTTGTACGCGGGTTGCGCGGGTACCGGAGATTGTATGTATGCATCATTTTTTCGCGGAACTTCCGCGAAGGTCGACCCGTTCCAGATCTGTGAACGCAAACGGCACTGCGACGACTTCTAGGTAAGGTCGCCGCGGATCAAGGACATTATTACACATTAAACAACCTGCCAGCACCCATTGCTGGCGGGACACCCTGGGTAGTGCCCGAATGTGCCGTATTTAAAAGATTAATACGCATGAAATATTACATTAAAATCGATATGCGTTTTGCAAGTAAATAAAACTGTCGATCATTTACAGTGACGGAGATTAACAGCATCTTAAATCAAAACCTCGATTACATGGGGGAATGCTGTGAGACACACAAGAATAACCACAACCTCCGCAAACCTGACCGTTTCTGAGAATGCTGCCGCGACGACAATTGGGATCGCGGCGCCGGTTGATAACAAATACTCAGCTTCTCAACTGACGATCACGGTAACGAGTCTGCCGACCGATGGCACTGTAATGCTGGCAGACGGCGTGACCCAGGTCTACATGGGCGAAATCCTCCACCGTCGCTCAGCTGACCGGGCTCGAATTCTGCGCTACTAGCGGGGTCTTCGGGACAACCTCGACATTTTCCTATTCGGTAACGGACCCGTCGGGCACACAGGCGTGGGGCAGCGCGACCCTGGCGATCGGGCCGGACACGACCCCGCCGGTGACGACGGCGGCCTCCCTGACGGTGGCCGAGAACGCGGCGGCAACGGCGATTGGGATCACCGCGCCGACCGACGCCAACTATTCCGCATCGCAGCTCACCGTCACGGTGAGCGGGCTGCCGAGCGACGGGACCGTGTACCTTGCCGACGGGGTGACTGCGGTGACCAGCGGCGAGATCCTGACGGTTGCCCAGCTGACCGGGCTCACCTTCAAGCCGACTTCGGGCGCCTACTCGCAAACCTCGCAATTTACCTACAGCGTCAGCGATCCGTCCGGGCTGAGCGCCTCCGGCACCGCCACCTTGGCAATCGCGGCCGCGTCAGGCGGGCCACAGACCACCGCGGCCTCCCTGACGGTGGCCGAGAACGCGGCGGCAACGGCGATCGGGATCACCGCGCCGACCGACCCGAACTATACCGCCTCGCAGCTGAGCGTGACGGTGTCCGGCACGCTGCCGACGGATGGAACGGTGTACCTCGCCGACGGGGTGACCGCGGTGACCACCGGCGAGATCCTCACCGTCGCCCAGCTGACCGGGCTCAAGTTTGCCCCGACTTCGGGCCAATTCTCGAAGAGCTCGACCTTCAACTATTCGGTTTCAGATCCGGCCGGGCTGAGTACCTCGGGTACCGCCACCCTAGCGATCGGGCCGGATACGACCCCGCCGACGACGACTCCGGCCTCCCTGACGGTAGCCGAGAACGCGGCGGCGACAGCGATCGGGATCGCTGCGCCGACCGACGCCAACTATTCAGCCTCGCAGTTGACCGTTACGGTAAGCGGCTTGCCGAGCGACGGGACGGTGTACCTCGCCGACAAGGTGACGGCGGTGACCAGCGGCGAGATCCTGACGGTCGCCCAGCTGACCGGGCTCACCTTCAAGCCCACGACGGGCGTCTACTCGCAGAGTTCGCAATTCACCTACAGCGTGACCGATCCGTCCAACCTGAGCGCCTCCGGCACCGCCACCTTGGCGATTGCGGCCGCTTCCGGCAGCGGTCCGGTAACGACGGCCGCCTCATTGACGGTGGCCCAGAACGCCGCGACGACGACGATCGGCATTCCGGCGCCGACCGACCCGAACTATACCGCGTCGCAGCTGAGCGTGACGTTGACCGGCACACTGCCCACGGATGGGACGCTGTACCTTGCCGACGGGGTGACCGCGGTGACCACCGGCGAGATCCTCACGGTCGCCCAGCTGACCGGGCTCAAATTCGCCCCGACGCCGGGGGCCGTGGCGCTCAGCGAGCAGCTCTCCTACAGCGTGTCGGACCCGGGCGGCATGAGCGCGACCGGCACGGCGACCGTCGCGATTGCGCCGGCCGCGGGCAGCACCATCCTGACGGTCGGCCCGGGCAAGCAATATTCGACCATCCATGCGGCGATCGCCGCCTCGCACAATGGCGACACCATCCAGGTGCAAGCCGGCACCTACACCAACGATTTCGCCTCGATCAACACCGACATCACCCTCGAAGGCGTCGGCGGGATGGTCAACATGGTGAGCACCGTGCAGATCCCCAACGGCAAGGGGATCCTGATCACCAACGGCAACGACACGATCAACAATTTCTCGTTTTCGGGCGCTTACGTCGCTCCGGCGGACGCCAACGGCGCCGGGATCCGCGACCAGGCCGGCAACCTCACCCTCAACAACGACTATTTCTTCAATAACCAGAATGGCCTGCTTGGTGGTGCCGCCGGCTACACCATCACCATCAACTACTGCGAATTCGCCAATAACGGCGTCAGCGATCCAAGCTCGGCCGGTTATGGCTATACGCACAATCTCTATGCCGGGGGCGGCGCGCTGATCATCAACAACAGCTATTTCCACGGCGCGAATATCGGACACGAGATCAAGAGCCGGGCCGTCACTACCACCATCCAGAACTCGCGGATCGACGATGGATCGAGCGGCACGGCGAGCTACAGCATCGACCTGCCGAACGGCGGCAACGCGCTGATCAAGAACAACGTCATCGAGCAGGGGCCGATGTCGGACAACCCCAGGATCATCACCTTCGGCGAGGAGGGCGGGCTCTGGGCCGGCTCGAGCCTGCAAGTCACCGGAAACCAGGTTCTCAACGATATGTCCTCCTCCAGCGCTCTCGCCGTCTGGAACGCCGCGGTCTCGACCACCGCGCAGATCACCGGGAACCAGTTCTACGGCCTGACCTCGAGCCAGATCGCCTCGGGCCCCGCCACGCAGTCGAGCAATACGTTCATGACCACCGAGCCGGCGCTCCTCACAATGCACCCGTGGTCGTATTAACCCGGGGCGGCGCCCTGGGTGATCGTCTGGATTACATAGAGCGATTGGCTGGCCACCATGAAGAGGCGGTCGCGCTTGGGGCCGCCGAAGGCAAGGTTGCCGCACACCTCGGGCAGGCGGATGCGGCCGATCAGCTTTGCCTCCGGCGTAAAGCACAGCACGCCGGCGTAACCCAGCGGCGCGTTCGAGCTGATCCACAGATTGCCGAACACATCGGCGCGCATCCCATCGGGGCCGCATTTGATGCCGTCGAGCATCATGTCGGTGAAGAGCCGCTGGTTGGCGACGGTCGTCCCCTGCACGTCAAAGGCATAGACGACGCGTTGCCCGCCCGGTCCGACATCGCCCGGGCCCCGCCCGGTGCTGATCACGTAGAGGGTCTTGTAGTCGGGCGAAAAGCACAGGCCGTTGGGGTCGGGCAGCTGCGTTTCGGCGATCGCGACGGCGAGCTTGCCGCTCGGGTCCCAGCGATAGACGTTGGTCGACAATTCGCGCTTCTTGCCGCCGATCACACCGGCATCCGGCGCACCGATGCGCGGGTTGAGCTTGCCCCGTGGGTTGGTCGGCCCGCCGGCCTCGTCCGGGTGGCCTTCGTTGGTGCGGTCGCCATAGGGCGGGTCGGTGAACCAGATCGAGCCGTCGGGATGCGGCACGATGTCGTTCGGCGAGTTGAGCGGCTTGCCGTCATAGGAATCGGCGATGACGGTCATCGAGCCGTCATGCTCCCAGCGCACGACGCGCCGGTTGAAATCCTCGCAGGAAAGCTGCCGGCCCTGGAAGTCGAAGGAGTTGCCGTTGGTGTTGTTGGACGGCTTGCGAAATGCCGTGACCCTGCCGTCCTCCCAGATGTAGCGGTATTGCGTGTTGCCGGTGACGTCGCTGAACACGAGGTACTGCCCCTGGCTCGACCAGGCCGGACCCTCGGCCCATTGCGCGCCGGTCCACAGCCGCTGCAGCGGGACATTGCCGGGCACCAGCGTGCGGAACGACGGATCGACCACGATCACGTCCGGGTCGGGGTAGACCGATGGGTGCCTCGGGGTCCAGTCGCGCGCCGGGCTGGTGATCGTGCTGGCCGGTGTGCCGAGCTGGGCCGCCGGCGCCGGCGTGGCGGTCTGGCCCTGGGCCCGCGCGATCGCCGGCGCCACCGCCGCGGCCCCCACCGCGCCGGCGAGGAGCGTGCGGCGCGACAGATTTCGCCTGTTCGTCATGGCGCTTCCCCCTCTTTGACCTCCGTTTGCGCGATGGTGACCCGCCACTCTGTCCATGGCAAGCAGGCGCGGCGGCATCCGTTGAATTTTCCAGCAGTCGCTCTTGAGAATTCGCTGAGCGGCTCCTAGTATGACATTGTCATAACTGAGCTGGCACAGCAGTAGAGGCGATGCCATGCCACGAACCAGCCGGCCGATCACGGTCACCTTGGGCGACCTGCAAGAGCGGGTCGAAGTCCGGGTCAAGTCAGGCGCCTATGCCAGTGCCAGCGAAGTCATGCGTGCCGCACTTCGCGCCCTCGATCGCGAGGAGGCGGCGCTGAGCGGTTGGCTGCGCGAGCGCGTCGATGAAGCCTTTGCCGATCGGCGGCCGAATGTTCCAGTGGGCGAGGTCTTCAAACGGCTGCGGGAACACCATGCCCGGCGGTCGAAGGCCGACCGGAATGAAGAAATATGAGATCAGTTTTCGGCCGCTCGCCGAGGCCGACCTTTTGCGGCTTTATGAGTATATCGTCGAGGCATCTGGTCCCGCCGTTGCGGGCGGCTATATCGATCGGCTCGAGGCGGCATGCTTGGCGCTCGAAAGCTTTCCCGAGCGCGGCACAAGGCGGGACGACATCCGCCCCGGGCTTCGCATAATCGGCTTCGAGCGCCGCGCGACGATCGTTTTCCAAGTGCTGGAAAGTGAGGTGCTCATCGTACGGATTTTTTATGGCGGACAGGATTACCAGGCTGCGTTGCGCCGCGGCGACGAGGGATAAGCTGGGCCAGCGCACGATTGGTTGTTAACCCCCCTTGCGGCAGTGCGGCGCGTCGCCTTCCGGCGGCCGCTTGTGGTAAGACGCGGCGATGCTGACGATTTCCGGCCTGACCTACCGCATCGGCGGGCGCCATGGTCGGGCGCTGTTTAACGAGGCCAATGCGCAGATCCCCGAGGGCAGCAAGCTCGGGTTGGTCGGCCGCAACGGCGCCGGCAAATCGACGCTGCTCGACCTGATCCGCGGCCGCCTGATGCCGGACCGCGGCGACATCTTTCTGCCGCGCGGGCACCGCATCGGGTTTCTCGCCCAGGAAGCGCCGGGCGGAAGCGCCAGCGCGCTCGACACCGTACTCGCCGCCGACCGCGAGCGCAGCCGACTCCTTGCCGAGCTCGACCGCGATCCCGCACCGCTGCGCATTGCCGAGATCGAGGAGCGGCTCGACATGATTGCGGCCCGCGCCGCGCCCGCCCGGGCGGCGCGCATCCTCGCCGGGCTCGGCCTCGATGCGGCGATGCAGGCGCGGCCCCTCTCCGAGCTGTCGGGCGGCTGGCGCATGCGGGTGGCGCTTGCCGCGGTCTTGTTTGCCGAGCCGGACCTCATGCTGCTCGACGAGCCGACCAACCATCTCGACCTCGAAGCCGCGCTGTGGCTCGAAAATTATCTGCGCCGCTACCGTTACAGCTTTGTCCTGGTCAGCCACGACCGCCAGCTGCTCAACGCCGCGACGACGACGACGCTGCACCTCGATAACGGCAAGCTCACGCTCTATTCCGGCGGGTTCGACCAGTTTCTCCGGGCCCGGCGCGAGGCTGCCACGCGGCAGGCCGCGCTGGCCCAGCGCCAGCTGCGGCAGCGCGCGCATATGCAGGAATTTGTCGACCGCTTCCGCTACAAGGCGTCAAAGGCGCGCCAGGCGCAGAGCCGGATGAAGGCGCTGGCGCGGCTCGAACCGGTGGCCCTCATTGCCGACGCCGCGCCGCCGACGCTGCGCCTGCCGCAACCGCCCGAGCTGAACCCGCCGATCATCGGCCTCGACAGGGTCAGCACCGGCTATGCCGCAGGCCAGCCCGTGCTGGCGCGGCTCGATCTGCGGCTCGACCCCGACGACCGGATCGCGCTCTTGGGTGCCAACGGCAACGGCAAGACCACCTTTGCGCGCCTCCTCGCCGGAAGGTTGGCGCCGCTGTCCGGCCAAATGACTCGGTCGCCGAAGCTGACCTGCGGCTTTTTCGCCCAGCATCAGATCGAGGAGATGGAGCCCGATGCCTCCGCCTACGATCATCTCGCCCGGCTGATGCCCGACAGCTCGCCCGAGGCGGTGCGCACCCGGCTCGGCGGGTTCGGTTTTGGCCAGGACAAGGCATTCGTCGCGGTCAAGGAGTTGTCGGGCGGCGAGCGGGCACGCCTCAACTTTGCCCTGGTCACCCATGACGCCCCTTCATTGCTGATCCTCGACGAGCCGACCAATCATCTCGACATGGAAACCCGCGAGGCGCTCGTCGCCGCGCTCGCCGAATATTCGGGGGCGGTTGTCTTGGTGAGTCACGATTGGCATCTGGTCGAGTTGGTTGCCGACCGGCTCTGGCTCGTCGAGGACGGCACGGTGCGGCCGTTCGAGGACGATCTCGACGCCTACCGCCGCCGGCTGCTCGACCGCGACGAGACGGCCGAGACCGCCAACGGCGCGCCAGGCGGGCGCGACCCGCGCCGCACCGCGCGCCGCGGCGGGGCCGATCGGCGCCTCTTGTTGCAGCCGCTGCGCCAGACGGCGCGCCAGGCGGAAGCGGCGGCGGCGCGGCTTGCCGCCGAGCAGCGGGCGCTCGATCAGACGCTCGCCGCCCCCGGGGCGTTTGGCGGGCAGGGCGCCGCGCTCGCGGCTGCGTTAAAGCGCCGCGCCGAGCTGGCCCGCCTCATTGCCGAAGCCGAGGCCGAATGGCTCGCGGCCGAGACCGCGATCGAACAGTTCGGGGCGGGCGAAGCCGCGCGCTGAAGGCGGCGGATTCCCTAGCGAATCCGACACCGCAAATCGTGCGCCGCGATCCGCGCGGCCAATGGCCGCATCGCCGACCGCGGGGCTCCGTTTGACAGCAGAGGCGTCGACAGTTTATCCAATATTAAGGATGGGATGATTTTCTGAAGACGCTGCACGGGCCAATCCTCCGAGCTGTCGTCGCCACATTACGAATAGGCCGCGCCCATGGCTGAGACCCCCGCGATCACCGACCGCAATCTCGAAGCGACGACCCACATTTCACTGAAGCGCGAGCCGGCGTGCTTTGCCTTTCTGTCGGCCCGGTCGGTGGCGCCGCCGATGCCGATCGATTCGATCAACCTTGACTTGGCCTCGGCCGATTATTTCAACGGCCGCGCCTCGCTGTGGACCACCCTCGAAATGCGCTCGTCGATCAACAACGATCGGCCGACCGCGATCCTCGGCTTTGACGAGAGTTTCCTGCGCCCGTTCGCCCGCGCGCTGGTCGAAGCCTCGACGACGCGCGCCGCCTACCGCATGACCATCCTCGGCGAGACCGGGGACAGCGACCGCTGCCGGGTTGTCGAATACGTCACCGGACCCGGCAAACCATTGAAGGAACTGGTGCTGCAGCCCTTCGACAATGTCGTGCTGATCGCCGCGACGACCCCGAAGGACGGCGAAGAGACGCTCTTCCAACTGCCGCGGACCGACAGCTTCCTGCGCGCCTTTGCCAAGATGTCGTACAGCGCCGACCAGGCATTGCACGATTTCCTCGAGGAGATGGAGCGCGTCGCCCGCCGCCACAAAAGCGACCCCGTCGCCACCCCGGAATAGCGCTACCGAGCGGATTTCGCTCGCTCGCACCCTCGCAACATAAAAATTGTCATCCCGTGGGCTGAAAGCCCACGGGATGACAATTCAGATTTCCTTCTTTCGATTCGTACGCCTTGCCGGCTTGCGCTTCTCGATGAGCCGGATTCGGCCCTGCTTCCCGGTCGCGATCAACGCGTCGGGTGCGAGGGCCGGTCCCTCGGCTGTTTGTCCCTCACCCCAACCCTCTCCCCGGTGGGGGAGAGGGAGAACGCGGGGCCGTGCGCCCACCCGTCGGCAAAGCCATGAAACCCTGGATCAACCCCGCGCCGGCCAGGCCGGTTCGTTGTGGCCGAGCGGCACCGAGGGGCGCGCCCAGAACGGCGGGGTCTCCGACATTTGCACGACCGGCTTCAGATGGGCGAGGCGCCCGACCGGGGTGTCGCTGGTGGTCGACCAGCGCGCCAGCTCCGCAGGCGTGAACTCCTTCGGCACGTCGGTGAGCGCCCTTTCCGGCACCTCGCCGCGGTCGACCAGCCAGCGTCCGGTCTGCGCCAGCGAAATGCGCACCAGCCAGCTGCCGCCTTCGCGCGCCCGCCGGGCGAGCGCCACCATCGCGCCGAACGCCATCAGATACCCGGTCAGGTAATCGATCGCCGAGACCGGATAGAATTGCGGCCCGGGCTGCGCGCCGGGGAACAATTCGCCCTGCCGTGTGGTGATGCCGCTGACGTTCTGCACCACCGTGTCGAAGCCGCGCCGGCTGGCCCACGGGCCGATATGGCTGAACGCGCACAGCGACACATAAACCAGGCCCGGCCGCAACGCGGCAAGTTCCTCCGGCGACAGGCCGCGCATGCCGAGCGTTCCCGGGCGATAGCCTTGTGAGAACACGTCGGTCTCGCGCACCAGGTCACGCAAAATCGCCAGATCCTTTGGCTGGCGCAGATCGAGATGGGCCGACAATTTGCCGTGCCCAGTGTCGAATTCCTGGTAGCCGATATTGGGCAGATGCGGCGCGGTGATCTTTAACACGTCGGCGCCGTGCTCGGCCAAGGTGCGGGCGCAGGTC
>WNEY01005247.1_pt1 | contig 10010 bp, 9 predicted proteins | sample 5400531 | NCBI WGS metagenome assembly WNEY01 (sample SAMN13153338, study PRJNA577476) | soil metagenome | isolation source: 200 cm saprolite under Douglas fir tree site 1 | place: USA:California | collected 2015-04-18
AATCCCGTAAACGAGACCAGCGCAGCAAAGCCTGCCATACTTAGGCTGTCCACCGCCCGACCTCGAATAAATCCCCCTGCTCGATCGAGAGCGCCTCGGGCCCAACGAACACGGGACAGCCCCCCATGAAAATCACCGACGTGACGCTGACCCTGTTTGCCTGGGACGACATTCCGGCGACGCGCTATGCGGCGCATACCGGACGGTTCGGCGGCGCGAGCCAGCTCGGCCTCGTGACCATTCGCACCGATCAAGGCATCGACGGCCATGCCTTCCTCGGTTCGGCCTATCATTCGGCGGCGCACGACGGGCCCGGGCTGATCCACTATCTCAAGCCGATCGTGATGGGGCAGAACCCGCTCGAGCGCGAGCGCCTCCATCAGGCGCTGTGGAAGCGCAGCCGCACCGCCAGCGTGCGCGCGATCGGGGCCGTCGACATCGCGCTATGGGACATCGCCGGCAAGGCGGCGGGCCTGCCGATCCACCAGCTCATCGGCTCCTACCGCGCGAGCGTGCCGGCCTATGCCAGTTCGCAGGTGATGGACAAGGCGGAGCCCTATGCGGAGCAGGCGGTCGAGTTCAAGGCGAGCGGCTGGAGCGCCTACAAGATCCACCCGCCGCAGAACTGGCGCGAGGACATCAAGGTGTGCGCGGCGGTGCGCCGGGCGGTCGGCGACGACTACACGCTCATGCTCGATTCGGTATGGTCCTACGACTACGACGCGGCGCTGCGCGTCGGCCGCGCCATCGAGGATCTGGGCTTCTACTGGTACGAGGACCCGCTCGCCGACCAGGACATCTACAACTGCGTGAAACTGCGGGAGAAGCTCGACATCCCGCTGCTGGCGACCGAGTACCCGGCGGCCGGCCTCGACAGCTACGCCCCGTGGATCATCCAGCGCGCCACCGATTTTTTGCGCGGCGACGTCGCCGTCAAGGGCGGCATCACCACCCTGATCAAGACGGCGCATCTCGCCGAGGCCTTCCACATGCGCTACGAGGTCCACCACGGCGGCAACTCGCTCAACAACGTCGCCAACCTGCACGTGATCATGGCGATCAGGAACTGCGAGTTCTTCGAGGTGCTGCTGCCCGACGCGGCGCAGAAATACGGGCTCGCGCAGGACATCGCGGTCGACAAGAGCGGCCTGGTGCACGCGCCCATGGGCCCGGGCCTGGGCGCGGCGATCGATTTCGCCCTGATCGAGCGCAAGAAGGTGGCCGTGCTGAGTTAGGCCAACCCGCAAAAACAGGCTGGCGCCCGGCGCCGCCGTGCTAGACTTCGCGCCACCCACTGGAGGAAGGACGATGCATTTGACGATCATGGCGGCGCTGCTGGCGGCCGCGCTCGGCTGCGGCGCGGCGCAAGCGCAGGAGCTCACCGGCACGCTGAAGAAGATCAAGGATACGGGCACGATCACGCTCGGCCACCGCGAGGCGTCGATGCCGTTCTCCTATTACGACGACAGGCAGCAGGCGGTCGGCTACGCCATGGACCTGTGCTTCAAGATCGTCGACGCGATCAAGAAGGAATTGAAGGTCGACAAGCTCGAGGTCAAGCTCAACCCGGTCACCTCGTCGACCCGCATTCCGCTGATCGCCAACGGCACGGTCGATCTCGAGTGCGGCTCGACCACCAACAATCTCGAGCGGCAGAAGCAGGTCGCCTTCACCATCACCCACTTCGTCACCGCCAACCGGTTCGCCTCGAAGAAGTCGGCCAACCTGAAGACGGTCGACGATCTCAAGGGCAAGACCGTCATCTCGACCTCGGGCACGACCAACATCAAGCAGATCACCGAGATCAACGGCCAGCGCCATCTCGACATCAACATCCTGGCCGCCAAGGACCACGCCGAGGCGTTCCTGACGGTGGAGACCGACCGCGCCGTCGCCTTCGTGATGGACGACATCATCCTCTACTCGCTGGTCGCCAGCGCCAAGAACCCGGCGGACTTCGTCATCTCCGCCGACCCGCTGTCGGTCGAGCCGTACGGGATCATGCTGCGGCGCGACGATCCGGCGTTCAAGAAAGTGGTCGACGGCGCGATGACCGCGATCTACAAGAGCGGCGAGATCAATGCGATCTACGACAAGTGGTTCCTCAAGCCGATCCCGCCGCGCGGCATCAACCTCAACCTCCCGATGAGCGCGTCGTTCAAGAAGGTGGTCGCGAGCCCGACCGACAGCGGCGACCCGGCCGCGTACTGAGTCCAGGCATCAGTAATCAGGCATCAGGGATCACACGGTCAAGCTCGGCTTCTGATTACTGTCGTCTGATTACTGATTGCCGGTATTCGCGCGCAGCGACGCGAGGCGCCGCTCGAGTTCGGTCCTGAGGACGTAATCCGCGCGGCCGAAGCGGGCATTGCGCGTCGCCAGGAAGGCGCGCTGCCCGTCGCGCAGCGCGCTGGCGGCGGGTCGGCTCAGCCGCCGCATCGCGGCCTGATAGGCGAGGTCGATATCGCGGTCGAGGCGCGCCAACTCGGCATCCGCGCAGATCGCCTTCTCGACCGCGCGTCGCGCCGCCGCGCAATCGAACGTCGGTTTCTTGAGCGGCGCCACCAGGGCCACCCGCTTGAGTTGCGCCTTCACCGCATCGCGGTTTTCCACTGCGGTGTCGAGACGCGGGTCGAGCCGGATCGCCTGTTCGTAATCGGCCAGCGCCCGCTCCAGCTCGCCCTTCTTGCGATAGGCGGCGCCGCGGTTGTTCCAGGCGAGGATGAATTTCGGATTGAGCTTGAGAGCCTGGTCGTAATCGGCGATCGCCCGGTCGAGCTGGGCCTTGTAATTGTAACTGTCGCCGCGGTTGGTGAAGAAGTTCGCCTTCGGCTGCAGCCGGATCGCCTCGTTGTAGTCGGCGATGGCGCGGTCGTGATCGCCGTTGTGGGCGTAGGCGAGGCCGCGGTTGTCGTAGAACTCGGGGACGGTCGGATTGAGCCTGATGGCTTCGGTGTTGTCGGCAATGGACATGTCGGCGCGGCCCTTCTTGCGGTAGGCCGCGGCGCGGTTGGTGAAGGTCGTCGCCATGGTCGGATCAAGCCGGATCGACTCGTCGTAGTTCGCGATCGCGCGGTCGTGGTCGCCCTTGAAGTAATAGGCGACGCCGCGGTCCTTGAACGCCATTGCGAACGTGGGATCGATGCGGATCGCCTCGTTATAGTCCTCGATGGCGCGGTCGTACGCGCCCTTGCCGACGAACGCGTTGCCGCGGCCGTCGAAGGCGCGGGCATTGGTGGGATCGAGCCGGATCGCCTGATTGGAATCGGCGATGGCGGCGTCGAACCGGCCGGCGTTGCGATGGATTTCGGCGCGCTCGAGATGGGCCCGCGCATTGGCGGGGTCGAGGCCGATCGCTCTGTCGAGATCCGCCAGGGCGCGCGCGTGGTCGTTCTTGCGCTCGTAGGCGGCGGCGCGGACGACGAGCGCGACGGCAAGCTGCGCGGGCTCGCGCCCGGCCTCGATTACGGCCGTGCAGGCGGCGATCTGCTGGTCCGCGCCGGCGCTGATTTCGAGCGCGCAAGCGGTGTCGCCCGTGACTTGAGACGCCGCCGGCAGCGCGAGCGATGTACCCGCGAGGGCGAGCAGACAAACGATGGCACAGGAAGGTCGGCGCATGGTGGAAATCCCCCGGGCGACGGCAACACCCGCGCGGACGGCAGCCGCCCGCGGCTACGCCTTTGTCGCCGGGGCCGGACGATAAGTTCAATGCTGCCCGCCCTCGCCCTTGTGGGGAGGGTAACGTCACCGCGTGGTCGTCGCCTCGATCTTGAAATTGGCGAGCGCGGCAAGGGGGTCGGTGCGCGCGGCAAGCGCGAGCAGCGCCAGCGGAACGTGGCCGTTCGGAACGAGCTTGATCGACAGGGTTGCCTTCGGCGCCTCGAGGAATTTCAACGCCGCGTCGACGACCGGCGAAAGCTCCGGATGATCGGCGAGGAGCGGCTCGGCGGACTTGCTGAACGCGGCCAGGATCTCCTTGCGGGCATCCGCGCGCGACAGCCCCTGGGTCTTGGCGTAGAGGCCGACCAGCCGATCGAGGCCGCCGCTATCGCGCAAGGTCAGCTCGAATGCGCCGGCCTCCATGCCGAGCGCGAGGATCGCCACCTTGGCGGCATAGTCGGGATCGATGGCGAACACGTCGCGCGGCACGTTGCCGAGCGACAGCGCCGCCTTGGCCGAGAACCAGTCCGTCAGGTCGAGCGCGAACGGCGCAACGGCGAATGTCTTGGTCGCCTCGGTCCAGCCCGCCGCCATGTCGAAGCTCGCGGCAAGCGCGGTGACGCCTTCGGCGGCCAGCAGCCGGACGAAGTCCTGGTCGTCGGCAATCAGCGGGGTCGAGAACTTGAGCTTGAGGCCGGCCTTGGTGGGGATCGGCCCGACGAACTGGCTCCAGCTGAAATCGAACATGTCGACGACGATCGGCTCGCGTCCCGGCTTGATCGGCAGCCGCAGCCGATCCATCGCGATGCCTTCGACGAGCGGCAGCGGGCTCGCGCTCAGCTCCGGGCCCACACGGCCCTGCTCGGCGATCCTGCCGCCGAGCCGCAGCATATTGGCGAAGTGGAGACCCATGAGGGAAAAGCGCGCCAGCGTGAACGGCTCCTGTTGCGGCACCCGGATATCGACGTTCTCGACCGCAAGCTCGCCGAGCCGCCCGTTCTCGAAACCGTTGAACCGCACCGCCTCGACCTTGGATTCGCCGCCCGCGGGCACCACGACCCGCAGTCCCCGCGCCTCCATCCGGCCCATGCGCAGGCCCTCGTAGAGACCGGCGAAGCGCTCCGACAACTGCCCCATCTCCTTGGGCGACGGCGTGCCGCCGGCCTTCCTGGTCGCCTCGAGCATCGCCATGACGGCGGCCAGATTGTACTTGCCCGGCTTGATCTCGAAGGCGTCCCCCGCGAAGGCCTCGATCTCGACGCGCCCGCCCTTCTGGAATTCGAACTTGCTGGGGCCGGCGGTCACCGGGCCATAGGCGCGGCGGTACGGCCCCTCCTTCGTCGTCTCGGCCGGATCGAGCATGGCCAGCACGACGTCGAGATCGATGTCGTTTGCCGTCCACTTGGTGAACTCGCCGTCAAAGTTGCCCAACTCGGGCACGGTCGAAGAGAGCTTGAATCCGGTCCGCTCGATGCTCAGGCTGGCGACCCGGCGCTCGCGCACATCGGTGAGCGCAATGCCCGACACCGCGTAGACCACATCGACCGGGCTCGACGGGGCACCGGCGGTGGCGGGCATGAGCGTCTGTACCGCGACATCGACGCTGGGCACGGTGATCGAGGCGACTTTGACGGCCGCGAGCGCGGCGCGCGCCGCCGCGATATTCGAGGAGCCGTCGGGCTGCCGCGCCGGCGCGTCGGGCATCGACAGGCCGATGAACTCGACCTTGGGCGCCCGCAGGTTCATCGCCCATGCGCTCGATTGGATCACCACGTCGTCGACGAACAGGGTGCGGCGGATGAGATCGAACCCCACGGCGCCGTGCGCGGCGGTCAATCCGGCGGCGCGCATCGTCTCGAACGCGGCGTCGACCTCCTTCTCGGCCCGCACCTGGGCCCATTTGGTCACGCCGAAATAGCCGCCGGCCGCGAGCAGCACGAGGACGACGAGGCCGATCAGGATCTTGCGCATTCCCGACTCCCATCCGAACGCCGGAGCTTGGCCCGCGCCCCGTGCCGTGGCAACCTCCGAATTGCGAAGGGGTGAATGGGGAATGGCGAATAGTACGAGAACCTCATCCTGAGGAGGCCGCACCGATCTCGGGTTTACCCGAGATCGGCATTATGATGCGCAAGTCGGCAGCAGCCGACTTGCGGGCGGCCGTCTCGAAGGATGGCAACAGGCGCGTTTGCTGCCATGGTTCGAGACGCCGCGCTGCGCACGGCTCCTCACCATGAGGGCGGTGTTCTACTCGGCATTCCCCCTCTGGAACAGCCGCATGAACTATAACTGGTACTGGGGAATATTCGCGGACATCTCCCCCGACGGGGCGCACACCTATCTGCAGACGCTCCTCATCGGCACCGCCTGGACGCTGGCGACGGCGCTCTGCGCCTGGATCATGGCGCTCACCTTCGGCTCGATCGTCGGCGTGCTGCGCACCATGCCGTTCCGCTGGGCGATCCGGCTCGGCACCGCCTATGTCGAGCTGTTCCGCAACATCCCGCTGCTGGTGCAAATGTTCCTCTGGTACTTCGTGCTGCCGGAGCTGGTGCCGCGCGGCATCGGCACCTGGCTCAAGCAGCTGCCGGACGCCTCGTTCTACACGGCGGTGGTCGCGCTCGGGTTCTACACCTCGGCGCGAGTGGCCGAGCAGGTGCGCGCGGGGATCGGCAGCCTGCCGCGCGGGCAGCGCTTCGCCAGCCTCGCGCTCGGGCTGACCCTGCCGCAGGCCTACCGCCACGTGCTGCTGCCCATGGCCTACCGCATCGTCCTGCCGCCGCTCACCTCCGAGTTCCTCAACGTCATCAAGAACAGCGCGGTCGCGCTCACCATCGGGCTGATGGAGCTGACCGCGCGGGCGCGCGCCATGCAGGAGTTCTCCTTCCAGGTGTTCGAGGCGTTCACCGCGGCGACCTTGATCTACATCGTGATCAATACCGCGGTGACCTTCGCCATGCGCCGCGTCGAGCGCGGCGTCGCGGTCCCCGGCTACATCGGCGCGGCGCGCCCGGCTCCGGCCCGATGAGGCTAAGCGATGTTCGCCAATTTCGACTTCGACGTCATCATCCGCTCCCTGCCCTACATGTTCATCGACGGCATGACCTTCACCGTCACCCTCACCGTGCTGGCGACGCTGGGCGGCATCGCCATCGGCACGCTGCTGGCGCTCGTGCGCCTGTCCGGGCTGTGGCCGCTGGCGTTCGTCGCCACCGGCTACGTCAACCTGATGCGCTCGGTGCCGCTGGTGCTGATGATCTTCTGGTTCTATTTCCTGATGCCCTATATCGGCCAATGGGTCACCGGCGCGGCGGCGCCGATCCAGGTGGGGGCGAACTGGTCCTCGATCATCACCTTCACCTTGTTCGAGGCGGCGTATTTCTCCGAGATCATGCGCGCCGGCATCCAGTCGATCCCGCGCGGCCAGATCGCCGCCGCCCAGGCGCTCGGCATGACCTATCCGACGGTCATGGGCTACATCGTGCTGCCGCAGGCGTTCCGCAACATGGTGCCGGTGCTGCTCACCCAGACCATCATCCTGTTCCAGGACACCTCGCTGGTCTACGTGCTGTCGATCACCGACTTCCTCGGCGCCGCCTCCAAGGTGGCGCAGCGCGACGGGCGGCTGGTCGAGATGTACCTGTTCGCGGCGATCGTCTATTTCATCATCTCGCTCCTCGCCTCGCACGGGGTGCGGCGGCTGCAGCACCGCATCGCCATCATCCGCTGAGCGCCCAGGCCGACCATGATCAACATCAGTGCGGTGAGCAAATGGTACGGCCCGGTGCAGGTGCTCAAGGGCTGCTCGACGCAGGTCGCCAAGGGCGAGGTGGTGGTGGTGTGCGGCCCCTCCGGCTCGGGCAAGTCGACCTTGATCAAGTGCGTCAACGGGCTCGAGCCGTTCGAGGAAGGCAAGATCGTGGTCGACGGGATCGACGTCGGCGGCGCCAAGACCAACCTGCCGAAGCTGCGCGCGCGCATCGGCATGGTGTTTCAGCATTTCGAGCTGTTCCCGCACCTGAGCGTGATGCGCAACCTCACGCTGGCGCAGACGAAGGTGCTCGGCCGCAGCCGGGAGGACAGCGCGCGCAAAGGCATGAAGCTGCTCGAGCGCGTCGGGCTCACCGAGCACGCGCAAAAATTTCCCGGCCAGCTGTCCGGCGGCCAGCAGCAGCGCGTCGCCATCGCCCGCGCGCTCGCCATGGACCCGATCGCCATGCTGTTCGACGAGCCGACCTCCGCGCTCGACCCGGAAATGATCAACGAGGTGCTCGACGTGATGGTCGCGCTCGCCACCGACGGCATGACCATGATGGTGGTCACCCACGAGATGGGTTTTGCCCGCAAGGTGGCGCACCGCGTGGTGTTCATGGACCGCGGCGAGATCGTCGAGGACGCGCCCACCGCCGAATTCTTCGGCAAGCCGCGCAGCGAGCGCGCGCAGCTGTTCCTGTCGAAAATCTTGCAGCACTAGAGCCATGTCTGAATGAATCAGATATGGTTCTAGAGTCGTTGTGGCGCATGATCTTGGCGGCGAACCGGTTGCCACTTCGCCGGATCATGCGCTAGGCCGCCCCAGGCGGCCGAAAACGGGGGAGTGAAACATGCCGAAGGAAATGTTCTGGCTGATGCTGACGATCGTCATGACGGGGCTGATGTGGGTTCCCTACATCCTCGACCGCTGCGCCGTGCGCGGCCTCATGGGCGCGATGGGCAATCCCGGTCCGGACGACAAGCCGCAATCGCCGTGGGCGCAGCGGATGATGTGTGCGCACGACAATGCGGTGGAGAACCTCGTGCTGTTCGCCCCGCTCGTGCTGATCGCCTACGCGCTCGGGATATCGAACGGCGTGACGGTCACCGCCTGCGCGGTCTATTTCTGGGCGCGCCTCGCCCACCTCGTCATCTACACGCTCGGCCTTCCGGTGCTGCGCACGCTCGCCTGGACGGTGAGCTGGCTCGCCCTGGCGGCGCTGGTGCTGGCGATCTTCCGGCTGGTGTGAGTCTTACCCTCCCCCTTGTGGGGAGGGTAAGCGAGCCTCACGGGAACAGCGCCACCTGCGTGAGCCCCATGGTTTCGGGGAAGCCGAGCATGAGGTTCATGCTCTGCACCGCCTGGCCGGACGCGCCCTTGACCAGGTTGTCGAGCGCCGAGATGACGATGGCGCGGCCGGGAATGCGGTCGGCCGCGACGCCGATGAAGGTCATGTTGGAGCCGCGCACGTGCCGGGTCTGCGGCGTCTCGCCGAAGGGGAGCACGTGCACGAACGGCTCCTTGGCGTAGGCCTTGGCGAGCACGGCGTGCAGGTCCTGCGGCGTGCGCCCGCGCCGGCCGCGCACGTAGCTCGTCGCGAGAATCCCGCGGTTCATCGGCACGAGGTGCGGCGTGAAGGTGACGATCACCTCGCGCCCGGCGGCCTTGGAGAATTCCTGATCGAGCTCGGCCATGTGCCGGTGGCGGCCGACCCCGTAGGCATGGATGCCCTCGGACACTTCCGAGAACAGCATGTCCTCCTTGGCCGAGCGCCCCGCCCCGGTCATGCCGGATTTGGCGTCGACCACGATCTCGTCGGGATCGATCACCTTCGCCTCGAGGAGCGGCAGCAGGGGCAGCTGGGCCGTGGTGGGATAGCAGCCCGGGTTGGCGACGAGCCGCGCCTGCTTGATCTCGCGGCGGTAGACCTCGACGAGCCCGTACACCGCTTCCTTCTGCAGCTCCGGCGCGTGGTGCTCGTGGCCGTACCATTTCGCGTAGGTCCCCGGATCCGCGAGGCGGAAGTCGGCCGAGATGTCGACCACCTTGGTGGACGGCGCGGCGGCGAGCAGCGCCTTGACGACCTTCTGCGTCGTCGCGTGCGGCAGCGCGCAGACCGCGAGATCGAGGCCCGCCTGCGCCCAATCGATGCTCTCGATCGACACGAGCTTGGGCAGCGGGTAGGGCGAGAATTGCGGGAAAACCGCGCGCATCTCCTGCCCCGCGCGCCGATCGGCGGTGAGCAGCACGATCTCGACGCGCGGATGCTCGAGCAGCAGCCGCACCGTTTCCGCGCCGGTATAGCCCGAGGCGCCGAGCACGCCGATCTTTGCCTTGTTGGCCATGGTCAAGCCCCCGCTTCGCATGGCACGGCTTCGTGTCCGGCCGCCACGTCCTCGCGCAACTGCCCATAGGTCAAGTGCGGCCGCAGCGCCATCATGCGCCCGGCGATCGCCCCGGCGCCGGCCTCGTTGCGCCCGGCGAGCGCGCGGGCGACCGCCACATGGTCGGCGTCCGACTTGTGCTGATTGAGCTTGAAGCTGCCCTCCACGCTCTCGACCGTCATCTCGATGGCGACGATCGCCTGCAGCAGCGC
>WNEY01005248.1_pt1 | contig 10010 bp, 7 predicted proteins | sample 5400531 | NCBI WGS metagenome assembly WNEY01 (sample SAMN13153338, study PRJNA577476) | soil metagenome | isolation source: 200 cm saprolite under Douglas fir tree site 1 | place: USA:California | collected 2015-04-18
CGCTCACGGCCGGCGACTTCCGGATGCTGCTCGCGGACGACTCGGCGGGTACGCTTGCGTACGGCCGCAGGACGACGAGCAACGCGGCGGTCGTCGCCGTCAACCGCAGCAGCTCGTCGCAGACGCTGGACATCCCGGTAGCCGGCTACGTCCCGGACGGGACTTCGTTCGACTGGCGCTACGGCGGCTCCGGGAGCGTCGCGGTCTCCGGCGGAACACTGCACGTCACGCTCGGGCCGTTGTCCGGCGCGCTGCTCGCGACGGGCACCGTCGATCTCGAGCCGCCGGCCGCCCCGAGCGGACTGAGCGCCGCCGAGGGGAACGCGCAGGTGTCGCTGAACTGGTCGGCCGTCGCGGGCGCGGCGGGGTACAACGTCTATCGCAGCCCGGTCAGCGGCGGCGGCTACGTGAAGGCGAACGGCTCGCCCGTCACGTCGACGAGCTTCACGGACACCGGACTCCGCAACGCGCAGACCGTGTACTACGTCGTGCGCGCGCTCGACGCGGCGGGGAACGAGAGCGGCGACTCGAACGAGGTCAGCGCGCTGCCGCACCTGACGATCGGTTGGTCGAACCTCCAGTGGCCGCCTTCCATGACGCACACGATCAGCGTCGTCGATCGGACCGATAACGCGTACGGCCAGGTGTGGATCGACGGCGAGACGAGCAAGCCGGGCCCAGCGCCGTCGCTGCAGGCGCAGCTCGGCTTCGGCCCCGACGGCTCCAACCCCGACGGCAACCCGGCCTGGACGTGGGTCGACGCGCACTTCAACACCGACACCGGGAACAACGACGAGTTCGTCGCGAGCATGCTTCCCGACAGCGTCGGCACCTTTGACTACGCGTACCGCTACACGACCACGAACGGCCGCGACTGGATCTACGCCGATCTCGACGGGAGCCCCAACGGCTACAGCCCGTCGCAGTCCGGCAGCCTGACCGTCAACTCGAGCGGCGACACCACAGCGCCGACGACTCCGACCGGCCTGCACGTGACGTCGTCCTCGCCGAGCGAGATCGACCTCGCGTGGAACGCGATCACCGGCGACTCGACGCTGTACGGCTACGAGGTGCTGCGCGACGGCGTGCAGATCGCGCGCGTGACGGGCACGAGCTTCGCCGACACGACCGTGGACGAGGGCGGCACGTACTCGTACGTCGTCCACTCGGTCGACACGTCGTTCAACCGTTCCGGCAATTCGAACGCGGTGTCGGCGACGGCGCAGCAGCGGGTCGTGACCCTCGTGTTCAACGTCACCGTCCCGTCCACGACCGACTCGACCGGGCGTTCCGTCTACATCGCAGGCTTCCTCGACCGTCTGACCCCGCCGGGCCCGCAGTGGGACCCGGGCGGAGTCGTTCTGACGCGGTCCGACGCGACGCACTGGACGATCACGCTCCACGGCTACGAAGGAACCCAGCTCGAGTACAAGTACACGCTCGGCGACTGGGACCACGTCGAGAAGGGGTCGGTCTGCGACGAGATCGGCAACCGCCAGCTGACGCTTGCCTACGGCTCAAGCGGCACGCAGACGGTGAACGACACCGTGCAGAACTGGCGCAACGTCGCGCCCTGCGGCAGCTGAGCGTCTCATGTGGCCGCATGAGCTTGCTCATGCGGCCACGGGGAGGGGGACGCGGGGGAACCGAGAGGTTCCCCCTTGCGCTGCACCGCGGGTTCCCCGCGGTGCAGCGGAGGCGAAGGGGTTGAGCCTCTGCCACTCTCGCGCTAGCGTGAGAGGTATCGACGGGGAGGTCGCCTCTTGAGCGGACGCGTGTACGGGACTCGATCCTGGCTCGCCTTCCTCGGCGTGGCCGGCGCGTACTACGGATCCGCCAAGCTGGGGCTCGAGCTCTCGGTCGCGCACGGAGTGATCACGCCCGTCTGGCCGCCGACCGGCATCTCGCTCGCGGCGCTGCTCGTCTTCGGCCCCCGGCTCTGGCCCGCCGTGGCGCTGGGCGCGTTCGCAAGCAACGCGACTAGCGGGGTCTCCCTCGCGGTTGCCGCGGGCATCTCGGTCGGGAACACGCTCGAGGCGCTGGTCGGCGTCTACCTCCTGCGCCGCGTCGGCTTCCGCCGCTCGCTCGAGCGCGTGGGCGACGTGCTCGCGCTGGCGACGCTCGGCGCGCTCGTGAGCACGACGGTGAGCGCGACGAACGGCGTCCTCGTGCTCACGCTCGCGAACTCGCCGAACGCGTCGCCGTTCGGATCGGCATGGAGGCTGTGGTGGCTGGGCGACGCGATGGGAGACGTGCTCGTCGCGCCGTTGCTGCTCGTCTGGGCAGCGCAGCTGTCGCGAAAGCTTCCACGCTCGCGCCTTGTCGAAGCCGCGGCGCTGCTCGTCGCGCTCGTCGCAGTGAGCGCGACCGTCTTCCTCTTCGGAGGGTGGCGCTATCCATACCTGCTCTTCCCGCTACTGATCTGGGCGACGCTGCGCTTCGAGCAGCGCGGCGCGGCGACCGCCGGCTTCGTCGTCGCCGCGATCGCCGTCGCGGGCGTCGTGCACGGCGAGACGCCGCTCGCCGGACACAGCACGACCTTCGGTGTGCAGGTCTTGCAGGCGCTTCTCGCGGTCGTCGCGATCAGCCTGCTCGTTCTCGGCGCGATCCTCTCCGAGCGCGACGCGGCCACGCGCGCGTTGGCGGAGGCGCAGGAGCTCGCGCACATCGGCAGCTGGGAGTGGGAATTCGGCGCGACTCGCGTGACGGGTTCGGCCGAGCTTTACCGCATCTTCGGCCTGCCGGACTCGACGAAGCTCACGTACGAGACCTTCCTGACGCGCGTACATCCATCCGACCGCGAACGCGTGCGTGCCTCGATCGAGCGCGCGCTCGAGCAACGCGCGCCGCTCGAGTTCACGCACCGGATCGTGCTCGACGACGGCAGCGAGAAGACGGTGCAGGGCCGCGGGAGCGTCGTCGTCGATGAGGCCGGGGCGCCGATGCGGATGCTCGGCACGGCGCAGGACGTGACCGAACGACAGCGGCTGGACGAGGTGCGCGAGAACATCCTCTCCTCGGTCTCGCACGAGCTGCGCACACCGCTCACGTCGATCGTCGGCTTCGCGCTGACGCTACGCGAGCGCGTCCTGGTTCCAGACGACCGCGCCAAGCTCGTCCACCATCTCGCGGAGCAGGCGCTGCGACTCGAGGGCCTGCTGGCGGACCTGCTCGACGTCGACCGTCTGCGCCACGCGCAACTTCGCACGCGCGCCGAGCCGACGAACGTGGGCGAGCTCGTAGCGCGGATCGCCGGCACGCACAGTGCGAACGGCAACCCACTCGATATCGCGGTCGAGCCCGTCGTCGCGGGCGTCGACGCCGCCAAGCTCGAGCGCATCGTCGAGAACCTGATCGCGAACGCGTTGAAGCACACGCCCTCGGGCACGAAGGTCTCGGTGCGCGTCGAGCAGGACTCCGGCGGCGTACTGATTCGCGTCGACGATTCCGGCCCCGGCATCCCGGACGAGCACAAGGCGGCGATCTTCGATCTGTTTGCGCGGGGGACCAACGCCGTGCCGTCGGTCCCCGGCACCGGGGTCGGCCTCGCGCTCGTCGCCCAGTTCACCGCGCTGCACGGCGGCAAGGCGTGGGTCGAGGACAACCCGGGCGGCGGGGCGTCGTTCCGGGTGCTCTTGCCGGCGTCGAGCTAACCCGACTCGTTTACCGGCGGTACACATCGCGTCGGTGTGCGATTCGAGCAATGATCACGACGTGTGCGTCGTCGTCGACGGCGTATACGACCCGATAATCGCCGACGCGAATCCGATAATCGTCGCGTCCGGCTAGCCGCACGGTTCCGGCCGGTCGAGGATCGTCGGCGAGGCCGTCGATCGCGGTGGTGATGCGCTTGCGGAGCGGATCGTGGAACCGCCGATACGCACGCGCTGCTTCTGGATGCAGGCGGAGTTCGTACTTATGCTCGGGATCGCCGGCTACGAGCGAATCTCTGACCAGGGCAGAGTCGAGTCGCGTTCCTCGCGCGCCTGTAGGGCTGCAAGGCTGTCCTCGAGATAGTCGAGCCGCTCGATCAGCTCCGCGTACCGATCAGGGTCGAGCAGCACCCCCGCGAGCCGCCCCCGCTTGGAGACGTAGACAGCCTCCTCGCTTTCCCGCAGGGCATCGAGTTCGCGGCCGAGCTTGGCCCGCAGATCATCCGCGGTCACTATACGGGGCATGGCTGTTCGATCCTTGGCTTAACCGTAGGGTTGTCGGTACCACCAATCGTAGCTTAGATCGAAGAGCTTTGCAACCACACGGGTGCCAGTCACTCGTCTACGCGCGCGAGAAGCGCGCCGTGTCCGACTCGAACGCCTCGACCATCTCCGGCGTCAGCGTCGGCCGCGTCTCCGTGATCGCCGCTAGGAAGTCGTCCGTCGTCGCGCGCGAGCCGTTCCCTTCGAAGTGCTCGCGCTCGAACGCGCGCTGGGCTGCTTTGCGCGCGGCCCATTCGATGTCCGCCGGCGTGAACAGCGGCGTCGCCGTGACGAGCACGCCGATGTCCACGGGCTCGTCGGTGATCTCGCCGACGTACCGGCCCCAGATCGCGGCGCGCGCCTCGTCGTTCGGCGGGCCGACCGGGAGCACGTAGTCGAAACGGCCGGGACGGAGGAACGCGGGATCGAGCAGTCCGACCGAGTTCGTCGCGCACGCCAGCAGGTGGTGCGCGGCCTCGCGCATGCGCGGGATCTGCTTCAGGAACTCGTTCGTGATGCTCGGACTGACGCGCCTTTCCTCCTGGCGGATCGACGCGAGGTCCTCGACCTCGTCGACGAACACGACCGCGGCCGGCAGCTCGAGCAGGCGGTCGAACGTGTCGGCGAGGAGCTTCGCCTGCCGCTCGGCTCCCTCGGCGCCGAGCTCCGCCGGCTCGATCTCGACAAACGGCCAGCCGAGCCGCGAAGCGATCCCCTTCGCGAACGTCGTCTTGCCGGTTCCCGGCGGGCCGAAGAGAACGATTGCCTTCGGCGGCGCGACCGCGTGGCGCGCCGCCAGCTCAGGCTCTGCGAGCGGGAGGATCACGCGCCGCTCGATGATCTCCTTCGCTTCGTCCATCCCGCGCAGCTCGTCCCATAGCCCCGGCGGGATGACGCGCCCGCCAAGCTCCGTCAGCACGGCCGGCGCGTCCAGCTCGGCGGCGAGCGCGTCTTCCAGCGCGTCGAGCAGCTGCGCCTCGATCTCGCCGTTCAAGGCGCCCAAGAGCCGCAGGACCTGTCGGAGGTCTTCCCTGTGGAAGGGGCGAACGGCAGCCTTCATCTGTGAAGCATGCAGATCGAGCCGCCGTGCGTCCAGTCAGCAGCTCGCCTGACGGAGCTGCAGCCGCGCCGGGGCCCACTCTCCCGGCGGCGTTCCGGCGACCGCCCCGGTGAGCTCGTCGAGCGGCGCGTCCTTGTGCAGGAACGCCGCGGCGCCGGCGGTGAGGGCGTGGGCTCGGTGCCCGATCGTCCCTGAGGACGTAACGACGACGACGCGCGTCGAGCGCAGTTGCGCGCGGATCCTGCGCGTCGCCTCGATTCCGTCCAGGCGCGGCATGTGGATGTCCATCACGACGACGTCGGGGCGCACTGCGAGCGCCTGCTCGACACCTTCGACTCCGTCGTCGGCGTACCCGACGATCTCGATGCGCTCGTCGGCGCCGAGCAGCAGGCCCAGCGTTTCGGCGTAGATCCGGTTGTCATCCACGATCAGGACGCGGACTCTGCGATCGATTCTCGGCTTCATGGGGCGGTCCTTTCGGTTGCGGCTGGGAGGGGAGAACGACCGCGCCTCCGAAACTTGCGGGTCGAGCGAAAACCCCCCTTCCGGGGGACACTGCCGCGTGGGCGCTGGGGCGAGACTGCGGCTGGTTTTTGCGTCCGAGGAAGAAGGGGTGCCTTGGCAGCAGTTCCGTCAATCGGCCGCGCGACCGGCGTCGAGTTTCCCGCCGCCGCTCCGGCGGCGGCTGCGCACGGCCTCTACGACCGGCACTACGCCCGCGTGCTCGGCTTCTGCCGCAACAGGCTGCGCACGAGGGAGGAGGCGGAGGACGCCGCCCAGACGACCTTCTGCTACGCGCTGGGGGCGCTGCGGCGCGGCGTCGTGCCGGCGACCGAGTCGGCCTGGCTCCTGAAGATCGCGCGCAACGTCTGCCTCAACCGCTGGGCCGCGAACCGGCGCCGCAATCTCGTCGAGGTCTCGCGCGATCCGCAGGTCCTGCAGGAGGTCGCGCCCAGTCGAGAGGCCGCGGACGGCGAGCGGCTCGCGCTGCAGGACGCGCTCGAGCAGCTGACCGAGCTTCAGCGGCGGGCGATCGTCCTGCGCGAGTGGCAAGGCCTCTCGTACGGCGAGATCGCCGAGGAGCTTGGCTTGAGCCGCGCCGCTGTCGAGACGCTGATCTTCCGCGCGCGCCGCTCGCTCGCCCGGCACCTGCGCGGCGACCGGCGGTTGGGCTCCAGGCTCGACCTTGGATCGATCCTCGCGACGCTCAAGTCGCTGCTCAGCGGCGGCGGCGCGGCGGTCAAGATCGTGGCCGCCGCTGCGGCCCTCGTCGCCGCCGGAGCGATCGCCGAGCCACGGATCCAGCACCGCTCTTCGCCCGCCTCCCGGCCGACAATCTCGGTGCCTAGGTCGTCACCGATCGCGCAGCCGCCGCGCGACGCCGTCGCTTCGCGCGGGAAGGCGATGCCTTCCGCGCGCGTCGCGCCGGTCGCCTCGGCGTCGCCGGGCCGGGCCGCCTCCCCGGGCAGCTCGCCGCCCGCGGGTGCCGCATCGCGGCCCGCGCCCGGTGGCGAGGCGCCGGCCAACACGCCTGGAGCTTCGGCGCCGCCCGCGCCCGGATCGCCGCCCCCGGCGGCTGAGCCGCCGCCGGCGACGCCCGCCGCGCCGGCGGCCCCCGCGGCGCCCGCCGTCCCGTCGCCGTCGGCCCCGCCGCTGCCGGCAACTTCGGCCCCGGCGCCGCCGGCCGTGCCGAACGCGCCTGCTCTCCCGCCCTTACCGCCTGCCCCGGCGCTGCCGGTGCCTGTGCCGACGGCTCCGGCGCTGCCGCCGCCGCCCGTCGCCCCGCCGCCGGTACACGTGGCGCTGCCGTAGCAGCGCCGTCACCTCTCGCCTTCTACCGCTGCGCGCCGCAGGGGCGGAGCGCGTTCAGGCAGTAGTCGACGAGCCGAGTCAGTGCGTCCTCGTCCCAGGCGTTCACGAAGTCTGAGTGTCCCGAAAACTGGGTCGCCGAGGAGACCTGCACGTCGCCGGAGCCGTTCACCGGGTAGCGAATGATCACGACGAGCTGAGGGACCGCGACCGGATGATCGGTGGGGCAGACACCGTTTGTCGCGTACGCCATGTGCGACTTGTGGTCGGCGCTGTCGAGATTCGAGCCGTCCCAGCACTCGGGGAAGATGACGTGCAGGCGCAGGCTGGTCGACCCGCAGTTCGGCACCGTCGTCGAGGGGCTCGAATCTTCGAGCGAGCAGCCCCAGAAGACGACGTTCGTGCTCTGGGGGTCGCGGGCGCTCGAGTTGCCGCCGATCATCACGAGGTTGGCCGGGAAGGGACGGACGGGCGCGAGCGTGTTCCGGCGGTAGTACACGGCGGCGTCGATCGCGGCCACGTGCTTGCCGTCGACGATCAGCGTCGGCGCCCAGTACGCTGCCGTGTCGGTGGTCGGGTCGCACGTCGTCTGCTGACCGACCAGTGCCGCCGGCGTCGAGTTCGCATTCGTCGTCGTGTTGCCGAAGAACGTGTGGTCGTGCGAGAAGCCCGGCTTGCCAGGGAAGACGATCGGATCATCGCCGGCGGTATGGCTGAAGCGGCAGAGGCTGACGAAGTTCACGTCCTCGAAGCCGCCGACCGTCGGCGCGACCGGCGCCTTGCGGCCCGCGCCCGCGGTCGCCGCGATGAAGACCGCGGTCCCGAGCAGCGTGCCGACGAGCGCGATCTTCCGAATGGACTGCATCCGCTTCGTCATTAGTAGTCGTCACCTTGGCAGGCGATGCCGTCGCCGTTGCCGTCGAGATGGTGTGGATCGGGAACCGCGACATCGCGGCGTACCGGGAAACTCTTGATCGGCGCGATGTCCGCACAGTTGATTTGCGGCGGAGGCGGCGGGATGCAGACGGTCGGGTAGCTGGGATCGCACTCGTGTCCGGGCTGCCCGTACACGCCGCCCGGGATGATCGTCGGCTGCGCGGCGCGGTCGTTGCCGAGATTCGGGTCCTGCAACGCTGCGTTGCCGCACTGTGCAGTGATGCAGCCGACGACCGTCGCCGTGACGCGCGCGGAAAGCGCGCCGGGTCCCGTCGGTCGGATGACGACCGCAATCGTCGCGGTCGAGCCTGCTGCCAGTCCATCGAGCGTGCAGTACGCGACCCATCCCTTCGACGTGCACGTGCCCATGTCGGATTTCACGGAGAAAATCTGCTTCGCGTAGTTTCCGGGCCGCAGCTCGACGCGCACGGGCGCGGTCAGCGGGCCGGCGTTGGTCACCGAGGCGGTGTACGTGAGGTAGTCGCCGGGGAACCCGCTGGCAGGTCCGGTCATGCTCACGCGGACGTCGGCGGCGCAGGCGCCCCACATTCCGGCCGCCGCCCGCTCGGCCGTCTCCTGCACGGGGACGTACGTGGCGAGGCGCGACGAGCGCGCACCCCACACGTCGACCTGCACTGCGCCTCGCGTGAGGAGTGCCGCGCCGAGATCGGCGCCGGCCGGCAGCGCAACGTATGCGCCACCGCGCTTGAGGTCGCCGACCAGCGTGACGCGCTGCCCGAGGGCGAGCTCACGCGTCGCGGCCGTGGACTCGTTCGCAAAGCACGACGAGCCGGCCGGCGCGACCACGCCGATGATCCGCACGCGCGTGGTCTTGGTTGTCTTGCCGCTCTTCACGCGCGCGAGCACGGTGTCGCCGCTCAGAACCTGGGTCACGGTGCCGGTCGTCTTCGGCGTAGCCCTCTTCGACGCGATGGCCGTCACGGTTGCGGCGCCGGCCAGCCCGAGGAGAAGAGCTATCGAGAGGATGCGACGCACGAGGTGAGCCTACTGACCTTGACACGCCGCCCGAATATCCGCAACCCTGCACCGGCGATCCGGCTCGTGCGCTAGGCCGCTTTCGCCGCCCGCGGCCGTGCCGTCGAGTCGCGGACGACGAGTCGCGTCGCGAGCTCGATGTGCATCGTCTCGAAGCGCTGCCGTTCCAGGAGTCGCATCAGGAGGCTGACGGCCGTCCGGCCCATCTCGGCGAGCGGCTGGCGGACGGTTGTCAGCGTCGGCGTGACGATCGTCGCGTGCTCGACGTCGTCGAAGCCGACGATCGACAGATCTTGCGGTACGTGTACCCCGCGCGTCCGGGCGGCCTGGATCGCGCCGATTGCGAGGTTGTCGTTGAACGCGAAGATGGCCGTCGGCGGCTCAGGGAGGTCGAGCAGGTAACCGCCCGCCTCGACGCCGCCCTTGATCTCGAAGTCGGATTCCACCTCGAGCGCGGGCTCGGGCATGATCCCGGCGCCCGCCAATGCCGCGTGGTAGCCGCGACGGCGGTCCTCGGTCGCGACCCAACCGCGCGGGCCTGTGATCGCGGCGATCCGCCGGTGACCGAGCTCGAGCAGGTGGCGCATCGCCTGATCTGCGCCCGATGTGTGCGCGGCGGACACGGAAGGGATCCGCTCGTCGAGCGGCAGCATCGGGTCGACGACGACGAAGCGGTAGCCCTCCGCGAGCAGCCGCTCCAGCTCCTCACTCGATTCCTCCGGCAGCACGATCAGCGCGCCGTCGGTCACGCCGTGCATCAGCCGGTCGAGCAGCGAGACCTCGCGCTCGTGCTCGTGCTGGGTCGGTGAGAGGACGACCCGCAGATCCTGCTCGTGCAACGCCTCCGCGGCGCCGGAGAGGATCGCGGAGAAGTAGACGGGATAGACGAGCGGCACGAGCACGCCGACGAGTCCCGTTCGCCCGGCCGAGAGCCCGCGCGCGCTCCGGTTCGCGCTGTAGCCGTGCTCGCGGATCACGCGGCTGACGAGGTCGCGGGTCTCCTCCGAGACGTC
>WNEY01005249.1_pt1 | contig 10009 bp, 11 predicted proteins | sample 5400531 | NCBI WGS metagenome assembly WNEY01 (sample SAMN13153338, study PRJNA577476) | soil metagenome | isolation source: 200 cm saprolite under Douglas fir tree site 1 | place: USA:California | collected 2015-04-18
GACGGCTTGCTGGATGTCATGGGCGGCCAGCGCCGAGAGGCGAACTGGATTTGGACGCTTTGTCAAAAGGGGAGCAGCTGGCGAGCGACGAGGTAATTGAAGATCGCCTCAGCGTCGATTGAGTGCGCGAGCGCGTTTGGGTGACCGTCGACTTCCGACACTGCGAAGTTCGCGTTCGGATATCGCTTCAAATAATCCATGTAATAGGGATAGGTGTTCAAGAAATGAAATCCCAGGCGCCGGCTTTCTCGCTCGAGGAGCTCGCGTTGGCCATCACGAAACTCGTCGCGTACATAGTCGGAGACAACACCCGGGTAGGCCTTCACAGCAAACACGACAAATGGAATGGCGCGCTCACGCGCCGCACCAGCCACCTGCTCGAGAGCGCGCACAACGCCTCTGGCGCCAACCATGTACCGATATTCCTTTGGCAGTGCCGGATCTTCATCGAGGCGCGCGGCCTCACGTAGCGGAGTGGTGCGGTTACTGAAGTCGAACGGCGGTGGCTCCCGTCCTGCAAGCCCCATGACACCCTCATAAACGGAGTACGCCAAGTCGAACACGTATAACCTGCGTAACGTTGCCAGGTCATTCGGGAGCCGCATGAAGTTCGGCACATCGTAGTCGTTGGTGTTGAAGTTGAGAAGAACGAGATCGGGCGCGTACTCGAGGCACCTCTGCACGAACGTTTCGGCCTCCATCGCCGTGTTGTAGCCTGGCACCGCGAAGTTGATGACCTCGAATTTCTGCGCACCGAATTTCTCGTTAAGGCGCCGCTCCAGCACTTTCAAGCCGCTGTCCTCGAATGGCACGCCCCACCCAAACAGCGACGAATCACCGACTCCAACGATCCGAAATGTACCGGGTTCTTTGCGCGGGCTGTACTCGTAATCGTGAAGCCCCCGAGAGTTGATGAGGACCGACTGGCCCATGAATCGTCCACGAACGTTCGGCCTCAGTTCGTATACGATGCCCGCGTGCCGGCTCGGCTGAACAATGTCGCCGAGACTCAGACCGTGAAGCGAGGACTGCGCCTTAGCACGAGAACTCTGCAGCTGCACCTGCAGGGGCCGCCGATCGTCGTGGAGGTAGTGCGCGAGCCGAAGGATCCCCTCCACGACGAGTAACGTCACGATGGTCGCTGCAAGCGCCAGCGTCAGGCGCAGCGCGAATCGGCGCAGGTCGGCGTTGGCGGTGCCGCGCGCGCTTTTCCCAATCCGTGCGGCAATCACCAACGCGAATGCGAACCAGCACAGCAGCCATAGCGACGAGACGCGGCGGGTCAGAAACACCATCACGGCACGTGGTTTGTGGACGAACAACTGCTGCGTCGGGAGCGCCGATTCGTCTTTGTCGCCCGGCGGCGTCCAGGACGCATAAAACTCGTAGGTGCCAGCCGCCTGCATGAAGCGCAGGCGAATCCAGTGCAGTCCCGGGGTCATCGCAGTGGTGGCGGTTTTTCTAGTTGGCCGATGAACACCGCCGTTGTCGACGACGACGTGGCCATCAATCTCGATGGTCGAGCCATCGTCGGTCCGCGTCGAGAACGTGTACAGGCCATCGCGATCGATCCGAAGCCAACCGCTCCATTCGACGCTGAAGTCCTGCTGCGGCAACGACGACTCCGCGGTCACGAAGTCGAGATTGATCTGTCGCTCGACGCGCACAATAGCCGGCTCGTTGCTCCACTGCGGGTTGGTGTAGAACGCCGCCGTCGTCCCCCGCTGCGGCCAAACCCACAGGATTGGCACGAGGAAGATCGGCACGAGGAGAATACGTGTCATGCACCGCATGTTCGCGCTCAGGCCCGGCATCAGGTCGGCGGCAAAGGAATCGTTCTTGTATGCGCTGAACCTGCTTCATGTCAAGGTCGGGGGGTGCACTTTGTCGGTTGACAAATCATTCGAACTCCGCGCGAGTGGCGCAACGAAGTGCTAAAGCGAGAGTCGGCTTTGATGGAGTGGCGCAACCGCGCGGTGATTTGGCCCGTATGCATGATTCCGAGTGCTCGATACGGGCTCGCGCGCCGCACTGACCATTCGAGACGATGATGTCCCAGTGCTGTCGACAAGATGACTGACGACGTGTCCTCGTAGCCGTGGTACGCGGCTGGATCGTGCCCTTCTCCGACGCTTCGCCGAGGACCCGTCTCGATCTGCCTCTACGTGTGCTCAGATTCCGATTTCCAGTACCGCGACGACGATGTCGCGTCCCGAAACGGATTCAAGAGATCAGGACCTGATCACCGGTGACTAATGGCCCAGCGGGTGCTGGGACCATCCACGTGCCGGTCACGGATCAATATAAGCAGGTTATTTTCAATTAGTGGCGGAGAGGGTAGGATTCGAGCCAAGTCGCGACGCGCCGAAGGCGAGTCGCGCGATGCCCTAGATTCCCGCCCGAGCCGCCAATGACCGAGCGCGAGCGAGGGAAGTTGGCGGAGAGGGTGAGATTCGAACCATGTCAGCCCCCGTAGAATCTGTAACTTACAGATTCTAAATTGCCAGCGTTGCCGTAAATGCCAGGGTTGCCGTGGGGCCTTGCTCGTTTTTACCCGACGAAGTCCCGCCCGTTTCACTCAGCGGCCGCGCCGTTCCGCGCGCGACTCGTGCACGGCATCGACGGCGACCTGTATGGCTTCGTCGTCGGACAGCGCCCCTCATCTCGCGTCCATAGTCCCGTTCGCGCTTCACGACACTCTGCCCCCGTGCTTCGCTGAGGCCAAGACGGACGACGTCGTTCGTCGCTTGGTCGAGGGTCTTGCCCTCCGCCGCAGCGCGCTGCTTCACGGCCTCAAGAACGTCGTCGTCCAGGATGATCTGGTTCTGCGGTCCCATCGTGGTTGCCTCGAGTGATTATCGCTCCTGAGCGGCAGCCCCGTCACGCTGGAGTATCCAGCCGATCTTAGAGGGGAGGGGCCAATCAGCAGCTTCAACACCTTGCAAACGATCAACGCCCCGAACAGCCACCAAGACGATTCAGCGCGGCTCGCCCGCAGTATCATGGAGCACATGAGCCCACACATCTCAATCGATCGTGACGCGGTGTCGGCGTTCTGCCGACGGCATCACATCACGCGGCTGGCTCTGTTTGGCTCCGTCCTTCGGGCGGATTTTCGCCCCGACAGCGACGTCGACGTCCTGGTGGAGTTTCAGGCCGGCCATGTTCCTGGTTTCAACTTCGTCAGCATCGAGCGCGAGTTCTCTGGACTGTTGCACGGCCGGCGCGTCGATATGGTGACGCCAAAGTTTCTCAATCCCCGCATTCGCGATCAGGTCTTGAGCAGCGCCGAGCCACTGTATGTCGCCGGGTGACCTCGTCTATGTGGGGCACATGCTCGACATGGCGAAGAAGGCGATCAGCAAGGCGCAAGGGCTCTCACGCGGTGCGTACGACGCAGACGAGAATCTTCGCCTCGCGCTGACTCATCTCATTCAGATCATCGGCGAAGCTGGGCGCCATGTGTCCCGAGAGTTCTCGGACCAATACCCTGAGATCCCGTGGGCCGACATCGTCGGCATGCGCCACAAGGTCATCCACGATTACCTCGGGGTTGACGAAGACATCGTGTGGCAGGTCGTTACGAAAGACCTGCCGACGTTGGTGGCCGCGCTCGAGCCAATCGTCCCGCCGACGCCTCCACTCACGAACGGGCAATGAGAGACCGCGGTGAGTCGAGGCGCCTAAGTGGCTACCAGGCGATCGCGTACGCCCCCAGCAAAGAATGACCCGCCGGAGAATAGACGGGGCGGCGGTGGTCATCGACGAGGCTCATTGACATGCCGACGCCGTTCACAGCCAAGCAGGGCCAGTACCTGGTGTTCATCTACTACTACAGCAAGATTCACGGCATCCCACCGGCCGAAGCCGATTTCCGGCGGTTTTTCCGGGTCACGCCGCCTGTAGTGCATCAGATGATCAAGACGCTCCATGCGCGCGGATTCATCGACCGAGAACCGGGGAAGGCACGCTCAATCAGACTCCGACTCACTCGTGCGGAATTGCCGGATTTGGACTAACGTCGGCTCACCAGTACGTTGGCGGCGTCTGACCGCGTTGAGGACCACAGCGATGGATGAATTCTCGAATATCTGGATCGAGCAATGCGATGCAGCGCGAGGAATCCGGAACGATTGGGGAACACGGAAGGCGCTTGGATACCTGGTCGGCGAGAAACTTCTGAACTACATTCGCGCCGCCGATTCAGACCCGTCCTGGGAGGCGAATGTGCCGAAGTTCGCAGCGGAGATTCGGCAGATCTTCACGGACGAGGAACTGAAGGCGTACTTCGCGACAGCCACGCGCATCGGCGTGACTGGACACGTCTGTACCGAAGAGCAATACGAGACGATGCGCGACGCCGGCGCGTTCGACGAAGACGCGGTCACCGGTGCAACCGACGCCATCCTGTTTGAACGCGCACGGGCGCTTCTACTCGGCAGCGCGGCCTTGGACGACCTGCGGTGAAGCGACGGCGTCAGGCACCCGCATCGAGCTCGAAACCACGAACGACCCGAGCCAAATACGATTGCTTGGACGTCCTGTCCGGGGACGAGGCACAAATAGTTCTCAAAGACCTTCTGTCGTCGCGCCCGGATCTCGTTTCGGACGCGAGGCGAGCAGCCAACGCGCTGCTCGCGACGGTGTCGTTCGCCGACGTCGCCGCGGATGTCTTTGGCGCTCTACAGGCGCTCAACCTGGACGACTTGGATGCGGGGCCTCGCCCGGGCGGGTACGTCGAGCCCTCGGAAGCCGCTTGGAACGTGATTGAGAGGGTGGTGACACCGTACTTCCACGACCTTGCACGGCGGGTAAAGCTCCGACATGAGGCCGAGGCGCTTGAAGTCTGCAAGGGCATCGTCTTGGGGCTCTATCGCGCGGAGCATCGCGGCTTCGAACTCCTCGAATATGCAGAGGACAGCCCGTCGGAACTTGCCGGCCAAGCCCTGGAGATCTGGCGCCGCCGACGCCGCGACTGCACATTCCCGCGCAACTTCGTCGAGAAGTACACGCCCAACTGGGCATGGCTCGTTCGCTGACCGAAACTGCCGCAGCTCTCGCGCGTTCTCGCCTTCGGCCTCCCGTACGTGGTCGTCACCCCATGGAAGGGTGCGCCGCTGCTGAGCGCCTTGATCCCGCTAAACCCTTGAAAACAAACTGGGCGCTCTAGAGCGCTCCAGAGCGCTCTGCAGGCTCCCAGCGGGGGTGACGTGTCTCAAACTTGCCGATGCCGCAGGCATCGATCTTCGCCTTCGCACGCTCCTGCGACCTGGACCCGGACGGCGACTATTTCGTCACTCGAATGCGGCCACTGAACGGTAACCGGACGCCGCTGCCATCATCGCAATCGATGCCATCGAACGTCGCATCGATGGTGCTGGCGGTGGCGTCCTCGGTCGTCACGAAATCACCCGTGCACCCACGCGGCGAGTTGTAGTGTCCGGTGCCACCGATTTGTCCTGGCGGATCAGCCGTGGGCGTCAGAACGATGGTTGATGTTGTCGTGACCGGAATCCATGCGTTCTGAGAACGAATGGTGGTATTGAAATTCTGGCGGTCGGTCTGCGGAACCACCTCACGTGGAGCTGCCGCGGCGCAGCAGACTCGGGCGAGTACGTGAGGCCAAACACTGTGTCGGTCAGCCAGCGCTTGAACGACTCGTTGTCCATGAACTGTTTGAACAGCTCCGTGTCATCCTTCAGAACCGCCGTCATCACGCGCGCCAGCGCCTTGTCGTGCTCGATCTTGGCGTTCTGCTTGTCGGAGTTCTTGATCGCGTTCTGGTATGCCTTGTCGGCCGCCACGCGGTTCGGGATGTCCTCGGTGATCAGCTTGTGCACCCGATCGCCGTCGGTCCACGTGATGTTCCCGAACTGGTCGTTGAAGGTCTTGATGATGTTCGACAACCGATCCAGTTCCGGTTCCGGCTTTCGACCACCGCCTGTGGTCGGCACCGGTTCAATTGACGCGTCCTCGTCCGGTAGCTGGATCCGCCGCGCGGCTTGCTTCTCCACGCGATAGCTGTCCATGTCGATGGCGTCGAGAATGCCCTTGGAAAGGTCTTCGTCGATCGGTGCGGGCAGCTTCGAGATCAGGAAGTTCAGGAAGATCGAGAGCTTCTCCCACTCGGCATTCGTATACGGGAGGATTGACGCGAGGAAACCGTAGGCGCGGACGAACGCCTTGGCCTTGCCCTTGAAATCTACCTGCCCATCCTCGCGGAGCTGCGCCTTGTACACGGCGACACAGGCGTCGAGAATCGGGTCGAGCTTGTCACGGTCCGCCCCCCCGAGGTACAGCCCTACGAGCTCGTCCACCTGGATGTCGGCGTACACCTCATACCCGTCGAGCGCCGCCTGTAGGTCGTGCAGCTTGTTCGGATCCGTCTCCTCGCTCAGGATCGTCGTTCGGTAGTAGTCGGCGAACGCCGCCTGGATAGTGTCGGTGTCGTTCATGAAGTCCAGGACGAAGACATCGTGCTTCTGCGGGTGGGCGCGGTTGAGGCGCGAGAGGGTCTGGACGGCCTTGATGCCGGAGAGCACCTTGTCCACGTACATCGTGTGCAGCAGCGGCTCGTCGTAGCCGGTCTGGAACTTGTCGGCGCAGATCAGGAAGCGGTACGGATCTTCCTGAATCTTGTCCGCAATCTGGCTGGACGGAAACCCGTTCAGCGACGCCTCGGTCACATTGGCGCCGCCGTACTCGTGCTCGCCCGAGAAGGCCACGATGGGGCGATAGGGGCTCTTACGTTCCGCGAGGTAATCGCGGAACGCATGATAGTACTGGATGGCGCGCTCGATGCCGCTCGTCACGACCATTGCCCGCGCCTGCCCGCCAAGCCACGCAAACACATGATGGCCATTCTTCTGCGCTCGGATCATCACGTTATTGCCCTGCAACCGGCTCATGTCGAACAGCGTCGCATCCGAGATGCGGAAGCCCGTGTGCACCATCAGCTCGATCAAGTCTTTGAGGTCTTCGCCGGTCCACGCGCCCGATCCCTGAGCGTTCTTGTACTCGCAGCCGACGTGGCCGGGACTGCGGTATGCCTGATGCATCGGACGGTGGCCGTTGTCGCACGCCCTCCTGATGCGGTCCAGCTCCTCGTCGCTGAACGGCATTTGTCGGCGCTCAAACTGGAGCCGACGGGAGGTTTGATGTCTGCGCTGACCGGTGTTTCAGGCATCCACTTCCTGTTGACGGCGAAGCGAAAGAAGGCGCGCGGGACGCCGAGGCGGGTCCCCTTCGTGCGAGGACCGAGCTTCATTCCCGTGTAGAACAGGTCGGCATCGGCCGGCGTGAACTGGTCGATCATCACGTAACCGCGGCTGTCGCCGTACGCCGTCAGCTATTTCGTGAACGTCCGATACTTGCGGAGGGTCGCGGGGGCGATCTGCGCACTCTCGCGATTCGCGAGGAAGATGCTGGTGGCTTCCTCGATAGTGATGCGGGCCGGCGTCGCAGGCGCGTCCGGTGCCGGCACCGCGGGTGCCGGTTGACCGCTCCAGTTGCCGACGGCTTCGATGGCTGCCGCGTAGGCGCGGGCTTCGTCCCAAGTCGTCGCGCCGGTGCGTTTGCGGCTAAAGCGTCCGGCAAGGGTGCCGGAGACGAAAATGACGCACGCACATCGTGTCCAGCCGCGGGTAGGCTCGGCGAATTCCCTGAGTTCGAATCCTCCGCGCGCGAGCGAGGGAAGTTGGCGGAGAGGGTAGGATTCGAACTCTGTCAGCCACTGTAGAATCTGTAACTTACAGATTCTGAATTGCCAGGATTGCCAGGAATGCCAGCGTTGCCGTGGGGCCTTGCTCGTTTTTACCCGCTCGCGGGAAACGACACCATGGCACTTGACGCCGCCGCGGCGTTGAGCGCGCCGGCCTGAACGCCGTCGTCGTCGTGGCCTTCGACGGCAGCCCGGACGCGATTGCCTCCGTCAAAACGGGAGCGTTGAAGGCCACGGTGCTGCAGCCCGCGGCGCTCATGGCGCGCACCGCGGATCAGGCGCACCGGTACATCACCAGTGGATCGACCGGCCCGCCGGAAAAACAGGCGATTGATTGTGAGCTCATCACGCCGAAGAACGCCCACGACTTTCGGAGTGTTCGCTCGTAAATGAATGACGGGGCGATGGCGAAACCGACTCTGGCGATCATCATCGGCAATCGGGACTTCTTCCCGGATCGGCTCGTCACGGAGGCGCGCCGGGATCTGCTCGCGCTCTTCCAGCGCCTGGATGCCGAGCCGGTCATCCTCGAGTGCCTCCGCGTCGGCGGCGATTCTGGTGGACGCGTTCAACGAGTACCCGGGGTGGAGCGTGTCCCACCATCAGGGGTCGACGGGTTTGAAAGTACGTTTACATTGGCGTGTAGCGCCGATCGGCGCGCATGGCTTCGGAACCGGTTCCACACGCCGGGACGCGTCGCAGTCCACGGTCCCGAGCGGCTCCTGTTCCCTATTGACTGCGGCACGAGGCCGGTGATAGGGTTCCGCTCGGATCGAGCATGAAAACGTTTACATCGCATAAATATGCGCACTCCAAGAGGGACGGTCATGCACTTTCTCGTCGGGTCTACGAAACCGGCTCGGGAACCATCACGCTCGCGGCACTCGCCCTGACCCTCCTTCTCCCGTGGGGAGCACCTCCGGTTCCTGCGCAAATCACGAGCGCGTCGGTATCCGGTTCCGTCCGTGACGGCCAGGGGGGTGTTATTTCCGGTGCGACGGTGACACTCGTTCGCGCGGCCCGCGGCACAAGTCCGATCGCGATCTCGGACCCGCAGGGCGATTTCCTCTTCCCGATCGTCGAAGCCGACACGCGCGGAGACTGTGAGGCCGGCATGCGTTAACTAGCCCATCGGAGCGGCTTCGGGCGACGACTGCGGCGCTACTGATACTGGCAGTGGCTCTCCCGGCCTTTCGTTCGAGCGCTCCGACATCCAGATCGCCGTCGTCCCATTGACGTTGATGCGATTGCCGCGAGCCGCGTTTCCTACACGCCGAAGGCTCGAATCGTGGAGCTCACCGACATCGCGAAGGTGCCGGATGACCAGATGTCGATGGTCCGACTCCTTGTTTACTCGAACCAGTTTGATATGTGAAAGTTTGCACGCAGTAAAGGAGGGTCTATGCGGTTCGCCAGAGGTTTCGAGGGCGTACTGGGTCCTGCCCTTGTAGCCGTCGTCTTCGCGGGCTATCCGACAGTTCTTCGCGCGCAAACCACAAGCGCATCCGTTTCGGGATCGATCCAGGACTCGCAGAGCGCAGTCCTGCCGGGCGTCACGGTCACGATGACCAGCCGCACGCAGGGGAACGTTCTTACGGCGATCACCGACGCCGGTGGCCGTTTCGTGTTCCCCATCGTCCGCCCCGACACGTATACGCTCCAGGTCACGCTCCAGGGCTTCAAGACGCTGGAGCGCACGAACCTGATCGTGAACGCGAACGACAAGTTTTCGACTGGGGCGCTGACGATGGAAGTCGGCGCGCTGAGCGAAGAAGTCACGGTGTCGAGCCGCGTGATCGAGCTGCAATCGGCGAGCGGCGAACGCTCGTTCACGCTCGAAAGCGAAACGTTGAAGAACATCGCGAACAACGGACGCGCAATGTTCAACTTCGCGACGCTCGTGCCAGGCGCGCTGTCACAGGAAACCGGCAACAGGGAGCTGGGCTCGGTCGGCGGCTTCACCGTGAACGGCCAGCGGCCGAACTCGAACAACATCACGATCGACGGCGTCGCCAACATCGACACGGGCGACAACGGGGGGAACATGGCGACGACGAACATCGACGCCGTCGCCGAGTTCAAGATCCTGACGAACGCGTACCAGGCGGAGTACGGGCGCGCCGTCGGCGGCCAGCTGCAGGTCGTCACGAAGAGCGGCTCGCAAAACTACCACGGCTCGGGCTACTGGTACGGACGGCGCTCGGCGTGGGACGCCAACTCATACCTGAACAAGCGCGAGACGCCGGAGGTCCCCAAGTCGAAGACCGCGCGCAACGACTCCGGCTACAC
>WNEY01005251.1_pt1 | contig 10006 bp, 10 predicted proteins | sample 5400531 | NCBI WGS metagenome assembly WNEY01 (sample SAMN13153338, study PRJNA577476) | soil metagenome | isolation source: 200 cm saprolite under Douglas fir tree site 1 | place: USA:California | collected 2015-04-18
GGAATCTGTCACACCGATGCGGCCACGGTGATGGGAGTCTACCCAGGTCTGACTCTGCCGCGTGTTCCCGGACATGAAGTAGTCGGCCGCATTGAAGCCGTGGGCAGCGGAGTCTCCAGATGGAAAATCGGGCAACGCGTTGGTGTCGGCCTCATTGCCGGAGAAGACGGAGTGTGTGAACCGTGCCGGCGCGGAGACATCGTGAATTGTCAGAACCCCGTGACCTCGGGAGTAACCGTGGATGGAGGATATGCTGAAGTAATGATCGCTGAAGCCCGCGCCATCTCTTCTGTTCCGGATGAGCTCACATCCGCAGAGGCCGCACCTCTCCTCTGCGCTGGCATTACAACCTACAACGCTCTTCGCAACGCCGGCTTGCGAGGCGGAGATCTAGTCGCTGTGCAGGGCATTGGTGGCCTTGGGCATCTTGGCGTCCAGTTTGCGCGGCACATGGGATTCCGTACTGTCGCAATCGGGCGTGGACGCGAAAAGGAAAAGCTTGCGAAAGACTTGGGCGCGCACGTCTACATCGATACTGCCGCCGAGGATGCCGCAGCGGCACTGCAGCGTATGGGCGGGGCGAGGGCGATTCTTGCAACGGGAACCAGTGGTAATGCGATGGGATCACTTGTGTCCGGTCTTGCAGCCCGCGGCAAACTCATCGTGGTGGGTGTACCGCAGGACCAGATCCAATTGAATGCGTTCCCGCTCGTCTTTGGAGGGCGCTCGATCTACGGGAGCCTGACGGGCACGCCGATTGATGGCGAGGACACCCTTGCCTTCAGCGTCATGGAGAATATCCGCCCGATGATCGAGACATTTCCTCTCGAACAGGCTGCCGATGCTTACGCTCGCATGATGCAAGGCAAAGCCCGGTTTCGCGTGGTGCTGGTCACAAACGGCGGCGTCTCTTAGAGTGTTCGATTGCGCTCAATTCAATGTGTTCGTTCTGATCGCGCTCTTCAAGAGGTACTGGTACACAAAGCACTGGCTCCGACAGAGGAGAGCCGCCGCTCCGGGGTCGCGCCCCGAAGCGTCATGGCGATCTTTGTCGCGTACCATTGTCGAGGCTAAGAGGTTACACGTCGAACCGGCGTACGGCTTGACCAGATTTCTCTGTTCATCCATATTTACAGGCAAGAGACCACCGAAGGAGAACAATTGTATGCCTACGATCACGACAAAAGACGGCACACAGATTTACTACAAGGACTGGGGCAAGGGGCAGCCCGTAGTTTTTAGCCACGGCTGGCCCTTGAGTTCGGACGCATTTGAAGACCAGATGCTGTTTCTAGCCGATCGCGGATACCGCTGCATCGCCCACGACCGCCGCGGTCACGGCCGATCCAGCCAGCCCTGGGATGGCAACGAAATGAACACCTATGCTGACGATCTCGCTACCCTCGTCCAGGCACTCGACCTCAAGGATGCCATCCATGTCGGCCACTCGACCGGCGGGGGCGAAGTCGCCCGCTATATCGGCCGCCATGGTACGAAACGTGTGTCGAAAGCGATACTGATCGGCGCAGTGCCGCCTCTGATGTTGAAGACAGCGGCCAATCCTGGCGGCTTGCCGATCGACGCGTTCGATCAAATCCGCGCCGGAGTTCTTACCGACCGCTCCCAATTCTTCAAGGACCTGAGCGTTCCCTTCTACGGCGCCAACCGCTCGGGAGCGAAAGTCTCGCAAGGCCTGCGCGATTCTTTTTGGCTTCAGGGGATGCTTTGTGGCCACAAGGCTGCTTACGACTGCATCAAGGCATTCTCTGAAACCGACTTCACGGAAGACCTCAAGAAGTTCGATGTACCAACGCTCATCCTTCATGGAGACGACGACCAGATTGTGCCCATCGGCGCCGCGGGTCTTCTCTCGGCCAAGATTGTTAAAGGATCGACCTTAAAAGTCTACCCGGGTTTGCCGCACGGTATGTGTTCTACCCACAAGGACCAGATCAACGAGGACCTGCTCGCGTTCCTCAAGCGAGCCGGTCAGGTCGCGGCGTAAACGGCGGGGCCCGGCTTCACCGTGTTCGAGGCCGGGCGCCTCTCGCTTCGGAAGGCAGACGCCGCCCGTATCGTCAACGTTTCCAGTGGACTGGCTCGCTCCAGGAGAGTCGTAAGGTGAACCCGATTAAAGAGGGGGCCGCCGAACCTGTGCGGCTTGCGCTCTTGCCACCAGATGGGCCAACCGGCGGTTTCTTCGGCCAGGTTTGGACGATACCCCTGGTGATTCGCGACCTTTCATTAGCGGTTGCCTCGTCGCTCTTTTTCGGAATACGACGAGTTTAAGTAAGATGGACATGCCGCCGAGGTATACCCAATCTCATTCGTCAGGAGTTCCTTTATGAAATGCGTATTAAGAGAGTCTCTCAGAACAACTTTCGTTGGTTTTATTGTTTTGTTCTCTGCATCGCTTGCTGCGACGGCGGCGGTTGCAGATAGCGGTATTTCCGCGCGCGACGCAGAAATCGGTGGTGTTAAGCTGCACTACCTGACTGCTGGCCACGGCTCCTCGCTCATTCTCCTGCACGGTTATGCCGAGACATCTCTCATGTGGAAACCAATCATCCCAGTTCTCGCGCAGCGTTTCACGGTAATTGCGCCAGACCTACCCGGCATTGGCGACTCCGCGATTCCGAATGATGGGCTGGACATGAAGAACGCTGCCGTTCGAATTCATGACCTCGCTAAGTCGCTCGGTGTTCAGAAAGCAGAAGTGGTGGGGCACGACATCGGCCTTATGGTCGCGTATGCCTACGCGGCGCAATTCCCGGCGGAAGTGGAAAAGTTGGTTGTGATGGACGCATTCCTACCGGGTGTGGCCGGGTGGGAAGCCGTTTACAACAATCCGGCCATCTGGCACTTTCGTTTTAACGGACCCACGCCGGAAGCGCTGGTTCAAGGTCGGGAGCGTACATACTTCGAGTACTTCTGGAATGATCTTGCCGCTGATAAGAACCGCTCCCTTCCTAAAGCGGATCGAGAGGCGTACATCGCAGCCTATGCCCGCCCCGGTCGCATGCATGCTGGCTGGGCCTACTTCGTCTCCTTCCAACAGGCGGCAAAGGATTTCGCTCAGCTCTCTCAGGCCCGGCTAACGATGCCAGTGTTGGTAATCGGCGGCGAGAAGTCGCTTGGGGATGCACTCGCGCAGCAAATGAAATTGGTCGCGTCGAATGTAACCGTTGTCGTGCTGAAGGACACCGGGCACTGGGTGCTGGAAGAAAGTCCCAAGGAAACGACTGAAGCGCTGCAGAAGTTTCTCTAGCGCTCGCCATGGGACACGCTTGGTTAATGGGCAGGTTCCCGTTCCGGCACAGATCGAATCGAAAGGAAAGAGGTGCTCCGTGTCCACCAGGCTCATGTGGAAGAGCTTTCTGATCATTGCCCTTTGTATCGCAACACATTCCGCCTTAACCGCTCAATCGCTTAGCGAGATGCGCATGACCCCGTCGGAGATCCGCGCCAGCCCGCTCGACAACAACCAGATTGGGAGCTCCGGCCTCCCCGGAGTTCATACGAAGGTGGTCTTTGGCGATCCTTCAAAAGTGGGCTTCTATACGATTTTGTTGTTCGTGCCCGCGCACACCACGATCCAGGCACACTCACATCGCGACGATCGGGTGGCAACTGTGGTTTCGGGCGAATGGCACTTCGGCTACGGCGATCATTTCGATGCTAAGTTGCTGAAGACACTTCCGCCGGGAAGCGTGTACTCCGAACCGGGCGGAGACAATCATTTCGCACGGACGGATGCCGACGCTGTGATTGTGGAGATTTCGGGCTACGGTCCAACCGACACTCACTATGTCGAGGCCAAAGACGATCCAAAGGAGCCAGACAAGAAGTGACGGCGCCCTTCGAGACCAATTCCAAAAAGACCGAAAGGAGGACGGATGAATAAGAGATTCTCAGGGCAGTTGGCGCTTGTCGCCGGCGGGACGGGCGGATTGGGACGCGCCGTGAGTTTGGCGTTCCTCGAGGAAGGCGCCAAGGTAGTGGTTACTTATCGCGACCGGAAAGAATGGGATGACCTGAAGGCCATCAGCGCCGCGAGCATCTCCTCACTTGCGGGGCACCGTGTAGATGTGACCGATTCGGCTGGGGTAGGTCAGCTCGTCCAAAAAGTTGTTGCAGAGTACGGACATTTGGATGTGATGGTGAACACAGTCGGAGCCTACGCTGGAGGCATGAAATTGTGGGAGACAGATCCTAAGGTTTTCGATCAGATGCTGACGTTGAATTTGCGGGCGGGATACACACTCTTGCGCGCAGTAGTTCCGGAAATGCTAAAGCAAAAACAGGGAGCGATCATAAGCCTTGCGTCAAAAGCAGCGCTTGACCACGCGGCCGGCGCTGCCGCCTATGCCGCTTCGAAGGCCGCCGCGGTGGCGATGATTGATTCGCTGGCGGCAGATCTTAAGGGGTCCGGCGTACGGGTGAACTCGATTCTACCCAGCATCATCGATACCCCGGCGAACCGAAGCGCAATGCCCAACGCTGATTTTGCGCAATGGCCGAAGCCAGAGGAAATTGCACGTGTAATCCTGTTCTTGTGCAGCGACGATGCGCGATTAATTCATGGCGCTGCCGTGCCCGTGTATGGAAATAGCTAATCCTCTTGCACGAGGCATGAGCGAAACCCAGGGCACGTTTCTGAGAGTTAGATGGATGTGTACTGAGTCGATGCCAGCCCTGAATAAAATGCAGGTGACAATCGGTTGCGGCTCAGGTTTGGGACTAAGGATTTGCCGGTGGTAGACTGCGCATATGCCCAACAAGAAAACCAAGAAAAAGCGCGCAAAGTTGAGGAAGCCTGTCGCTAAAAAGGGGAGGCCAGTTAAGAGCACGCCCCGAAAGAAATTGGCTAAGAAGAAGCTATCCCCAAAGAGGAAAAAGACGAAAAAGGCAGCGGCGAAACCGAAAGCCCTCGGCAAGAAGAAAGCCGGTGCGAAGAAGACCAGTGTCCGCGGGAAACGGAAACCGGCGGGGAGTCAGAACTTAGGAAGGGAAGCATTTTTACCCCCAGGACGAAGGGCGCGGACGGCGGGGCAATCGGGAGATTTGCAGGGATTATCGAACGTCGAACGTGCGGGTTCGGAGAGTGTGGACGAGTTGCTCGAGGAAGGCAACGCGTTCGAGGCCGACGTTGTCAGCGGCGTGGAGAGCGCAGGGAACGAGGACGAGAAGGAAGTCCGCACGCATGAAGTGCCGGAGGACGATGTTCCCGGAGAATATCTGGACAAAGAGTAACCGCACACGGTGCGCAGATATCCCTTGGATGCAGTGTCCGGTATGCCGGCCACCCAGGGGCCATCGCTTGAGATCTGCCCTGAATCAAGAGTCCAACGTGGCCAGCTTAGGGCGAACGCGTCTCTTCGGAATCGTAAGCCATGCGACCGCAGCACTTGCCAACGACAGGCATGCGCAAATTGACATGACAATTCGGAATGCAAATACAAACGCTTCCTCAATGGATTCCTTGATGGAGGTTTTTGTAGCGGGATCGAGATCATCGGGCACCTGCAAGCCGGCGAGTTTGATCTCGTCTGTTTGAAGATCATGCAGAATGGCGGGCGACAGCGAGAAGCGAGCCAAGCTGTTGTTTAGTTGTGAACTAAAGGTCTTCACCATCACAATCCCAAGAACTGCTATAGCCAGGACGCCGGCTACACGCGCCACTGCATTGTTGATTCCGGAAGCCGCGCCGACCCGCTCTTGATTGACTGAATTCATCACCACCGTGGTGAGAGGAGCTACCGTAACCGCCATCCCGAATCCGAGAACAATCACCGCCGGAAAAAACGCCTTCCAATAGCGATCTCCGACCGAAGGCAGCGCGAACAGGACGAAGCCCAAAGCGGCAAGGGTGGGGCCAATCACCAGCGGACCTCTTGCGCCGTAGCGGGCGACAAGTCCGCCAGACCAGCGGGAAAGCAAGAACATGAGCAGAATCAAGGGCAGGACCGCAGCGCCGGCTGCGGTAGTGGAGTAACCCTGGACTTGGATCAGATTCAACGGGAACAAGAAAAAGAAAATTCCGATCGCGGCATATAGAAGCAGGGTAAGCAGGTTCGCGCCACTGAAGCTGCGGGATTTGAACAGAGTGAGCGGCAGCATCGGTGCAGTGACGACGGCTTCGACGAACACGAACGCAATCAGACACCCGAATCCAACGAGCAAGCTCCCAAAAACCAGGGGATTTCTCCAACCCAGGTTCACCGATTCGATGAAGCCGTAAACCGAACCGCCTAATCCGGCGGTCGCAAGAATTGCTCCCCGCCAATCCACTCGTCCGGCAGTGGGGCTGCGGCTCTCTGGAACGTAGCGAAACGAAATGATGATCACGGCCGCCGCGAGGGGGAGATTCATGAAGAAGACCCACCGCCAGGAAGCATGCCCGACCAGCCATCCGCCAAGAACCGGTCCAATGGCGGTGGTGATTGCGGTAAAGCCCGACCACGTGCCGATCGCCTGGCCACGGCTCTTCTGGTCGAAAGACGTACTGATAATCGCAAGACTGCCGGGCACGAGGAGAGCAGCTCCCACCCCTTGAATGCTCCTCGCGATGATCAATTGATTAATGTTCGAGGCTACGCCGCAACCCGCGGAAGCCACGGCGAAAATCGACACACCCGCGACAAAAATCAAGCGGCGGCCAAACAAGTCCCCGGAAGATCCGCCGACTAGAATCAACGCACCCAGAAGCAATCCGTAAGACTCGACTACCCACTGCACGTCCACCACGCTTGCGTGAAAGCCAGCTTGGAGCGCAGGCAGAGCGACATTGACGACTGTGCCATCGATGAAAGCCATGCTGGAACCGAGAATAGTTGCGGCGAGTATCCAGGTTCTCGCCTCTGCTCCGTGCGGAACGTTGGCATCCGCCGATTGCATCACCACTTCGTCGCAAGGCGTTCTCATGGAAGCTATGGATGCCATTCCGGATGCATTAGGTTCTGAGCCCAGCGGAGGAGTGCCTTCCCAATACACCATTGCGGTTCTATGATCTACGCCGTTTCCGCGCTACACTGCACTGACATGCGAGTACTGGGGATTGATTGCGGCGGGGAGTACACCGGGTACGGCGTGGTGGAGATGCATTCCGGGGGGCGGCTGGTGTGCGTGACCTGCGGGGCGATCAAGCTTTCGCCGCGGGACCCGCTGGCGCGGCGGCTGGCGCGCATCTATGACGGGCTTGGCGCGCTCATCGGGGAGCATCGTCCCGACGAAGTGGCGATTGAAGGGATTTTCTACGCGCTGAACGTGAAGTCGGCATTGAAGCTGGGGCAGGTGCGCGGGGTGGCGATGCTGGCTGCAGCCACGGCGGGGCTCGAAGTGGCAGAATATTCGCCACTGACGATCAAGTCTTCAGTGGTGGGATATGGGCGAGCTGAAAAGCAGCAGGTGCAGCATATGGTGACCCGTCTGCTGGGATTAGCGGAGCCTCCGGAGCCCATGGACGCGTCAGATGCGCTGGCCATCGCGATCTGTCATCTGCACACCGCGGGTACGCTTGCCAGGCAGGGAGTCTCTACTCGGTGATAACGTGGGCTTCACTGATTCGAGCGTTTTGGATTCGCGCGGCTGCGATTGGAGCCTTGGCGTGGGTCGCACTGGCGGCGCCCATGGTCTCCCAGCAGACCCCGAGCAGTACGACAACTTCAACTCCTACGGTTACGTTCACGCTGGATTTTCCGCAATCCACGCCCGAGCACTATTCCATTGCTGTTGACATGAACGGACACGCGCGCTATGAGTGCACTGGGAAAGTAGCAAAAGACTCGGACGAGCAAATCTACCTAGCGGAATTCGAAGTATCGGACGGGAATCGCGAGCGGATCTTTGACTGGGCGAAACAAGCACAGTATTTCGCGGGCAAGATCGACTCCGGCAACGATAAGCTGGCGTTCACTGGAGCGAAGGTATTGAGCTATCAAGATGGCCAGAGATCCAACACGGCGCGTTACAACTATTCGAAAGTGGAGGCGGTGCGACAGTTGACTGCTCTGTTTCAGGGCATGGCAGGGACCCTGGAATACGGACGGCGGCTGGCCTATTACCATCGCTACCAAAAACTGGCGCTGGACGAGGAATTGAAGCGGATGGAAGTGCAGGCCAAGAATAACGAATTGAGCGAGATACAAGGCGTAGCGCCAATTCTGCTGAGAATTGTTGGGGATGTTTCGGTATTGAATGTAGTACGAGCTCGGGCGCAGGAGTTGATCCAGATGGGGGGGGGCGCGTTGGCCGCCGGGCATTAACGATTTGGAGACAACTACCGCCTCGGTGGCGTGTTCTAATAGCCAGGGATTGTCTAAGAATAAGCTAACCCTGCCCTAAATCTCGGTGCTGGAAGGTGCGACGGCCTGATACGGACCGGCTGAGTGCGGACTCGGAGCTATTCGACAGACTTTGGGAGGCTGCTAATGTACAAGCCACAAATGTACGCGATGGTAGGAACGGCGCTGGTTTGCGCGTTTTTTGCGCGGCCCGCCTCGGCTGAATCGCAGGCACGCATTGTTCGCTTGAGCGACGTCCAAGGCACGGTGCAGATCGACAAGAATGCGGGGCTCGGGTTCGAGAGAGCCTTTGCCAATCTTCCCATCACCCAAGGGACGCAACTGCGCACAGGGGAGAATGGCCGCTCCGAAGTTGAGTTCGAGGATGGCAGCACGCTGCGCATAACACCGAATACGACGGTGGCGTTCGGCAAGCTGGGGTTGAGCGACGCGGGCAAGCGAATTTCCGCTGTGGAGTTGGTGGAAGGAAAGGCCTATGTCAACTGGTTGGGAAAGAGCGGCGACGAGTTGACGCTGAATTTTTCCCGCGAGAAGGTAGACCTAACGCAAGCGGCGCACTTTCGGGTAGCGATCTCTTCGAGCATGGCGGAAATTGCCAGTTTTAAGCATGAAGTGGAAGTGGTGGGTCCGTCAAACACGACGAAGGTGGGCAAGAAGAAAATGGTTGCCTTCGACCTGAATGACAACGATAGCCCGGCGCTGGCGAAAAATTTTGAAGAGGATCCCTACGACCAGTGGGATAAACAGGCCCTCGAGTATCACGATCAGTATTCGAAGAATAACTCGACCCCATATGGTTACGGTTATAGCGACCTGAACTATTACGGCGGATACAGCAACGTTGCTGGCTACGGAACATTGTGGCAGCCATACTTTGCTGGGGTGGGCTGGAATCCGTTCATGGATGGAGCCTGGTCGTGGTATCCAGGCATGGGATTCATGTGGGCCTCGGCGTATCCCTGGGGCTGGATGCCGTACTACTATGGGAACTGGATGTTCGTGCCTGGGTTTGGATGGGGCTGGCAGCCCGGTAGTTTTATCACATGGCGAGGTGGAATTCATTATGTGGGTGCGGCTGCTGGATTTCATCCGCCAGTGGCGCCGACCCGTACGGTGGGCACCGTGGTAGTCGGTAGAGGCGCGCCATTAGGGACGAAGGTTCCTGCCATGGGCACGGTGGTGACGGGTAGGTCGGCGGGGCTGGGGATTCCGCGAGGGTCAGTCGGGAACCTTCATCAGCTAAACACGCAGGTGACGAAAACAGGGTCGGTGCAACTGCACGCGGCGCCGGCGTTCGCAGCGAGTTCGCACGTGGGCGGCTACAGTCATTCTGCCGCGGCGCATTCGACAGGTACAGTTGGGCACATGAGCGCTGGAGCGCCGGCACACACCTCGAGCGCGACCACACACTCCGGACACAAATAAATAGCTTGCTTTGTGTGGCCTAAGGGCGGCTGAAAAGCCGCCCCTACTTATTTTTTAGCGGTGGCGTACCGTCTGAGGGGAACGCTTGGCGGTGGAGGATCAAACACTCGCAAATACAGTTTCCACCGGATACGGGGCCCTTCGCGTCCCCAGTACTGTGATTCCCGAGACTATGTTTTACAGGAGCATCGCTATGCAAGCAGGCGACGAAGAGCGGGTGGCCGTGCGGCAGGAGATTCTGTATTTGCTCGGCCAGCAGATGGACGCTTTGGACTCGC
>WNEY01005722.1_pt1 | contig 10005 bp, 8 predicted proteins | sample 5400531 | NCBI WGS metagenome assembly WNEY01 (sample SAMN13153338, study PRJNA577476) | soil metagenome | isolation source: 200 cm saprolite under Douglas fir tree site 1 | place: USA:California | collected 2015-04-18
ACGCCGTGACCGACATGGTCCGGCTGCAGAACGACGACCTCACGATCCCGGCCCGCGCCCTGGTGCCGCTGCTCGGGAAGGTCGATCTCCCCGATGCGCGCGCACGGCGGGCGCGCGACCTGCTGCTCGCGTGGAACGGTGTCACCGACCGGGACTCGGTGGCCGCGGGCATCTTCGAGATGTGGCTGCGGCGTGTCCGGGCGAACCTCGTCGACCTGCGCGTGCCCCGGGGCTCGCGCCCGTTGCTGGAACAGGTCCTGGTGGGTCGCGCGGGCGGTGAGCTGAGCATGAAGCGCATGATCGATTGGCTCCAGGCTCCCGACGCGGAGTTCGGCCCCGATCCGTCGGCGGGCCGGGACGCGCTCCTGGCCCGCAGCCTCGCCGAGGCCACCGCCGAGCTGGCGCGCAAGCTCGGGCCCGACATGGCGCGGTGGCGCTGGGGTCTCTCGCCCAGCGCCACCGGCGGCGGCGACAACCAGACCTCCGGCGGCTCGTTCAAGATCGTCGCCGATACCGCCGACTGGGATGGCTCGCTCGGACTCAACAACCCGGGCCAGAGCGGCGATCCCGCGAGCCGGCACTATCGCGACCTTTTCGAGATCTGGGCGCGGGGAGAGTACTTCCCGGTGCTCTACTCGCGGCCGAAGATCGAGGCGGCCGCGGAAGAGCGCGTCGTCATGCAGCCCGGGAAGGCGTCTCCGGGGGCTTCTGTCCGAGGCCGAGGGCCCGGGCGAGCAGCGCGTCGAGACTGACGACACCCGGCCCGTACACCACGAGCCACGTGAGCAACAGCAAGAAGACGAAAGACGCGATGTCGGTAGGGCCGATGTCGCCCGTGAATCGCCACGACTCGAAGAACTGCTTGCGCTCGGTGAGCAGCGCGACGACCATCGTGCCCGCCAGCCCGAGGGCGACCAGCCGGGTCAGCAGACCGAGCACGAGCAGGATTCCTCCGTAGAACTCGAGGCGCGCCACGATGTGCGCGTTCAGCACGGGCGCCGGCACGCCCTGGTCGGTGAGGAACGAGACGAACGTGTCGAAGTTCGCCAGCTTCCCCCGGCCCGTGAGGAAGAAGGCGTGGCCGAGCGTGATGCGGGTGAGGAGCGGGGGCAGGAACGCAAAGGCCGCCGCCACCCGCAGGCCCAGGCGGGCGGGGCGCTCCACGAATGCGGGCGCGGACATGCAACCTCCTCGATGATCGAAAGCGTCGCCATCCTACTCCACCGTCACGGTAGATCAACCCATGGGAGCCCGGCGGCATTCCCGGTACGATGTGGCCATGACGATGGTCGCCCTCCACCCTCCGAAGGTCCTCGCCGTGCCCCTGGCCAGGGCCGTCGGCCACGGTAGGATGAAGAAGGTGCCTCTCGGCTCGGACATCCTTCAATCGGCTCGCGACATGGGCATCGGGTTCGGGGAATGACCGCCCGGCGGGCGGAGCTGCGCGCGGTCGTGGCGCTGGGCCTGGCCCTCGCCGGGGCGGGCTGCGGGCCGCTCGTCCACAAGGAGAAGCCTCCCGCCATCCCCACCGAGCCGCCGCCCCCGCTTCCGGTCGAGAAGGCAAGCGAGGAGGTGGTAGTGGCGGCGTGGGCGGAGCCGCCGCGGCTTCCGCCAGGGGGCGGACAGTCGCAGATCCTGGTGCGCCTCCAGAAACGCGGCGGCGCCCCCTTCGAGGGCGTGAAGGTGCGGCTGAGCGTCGCGGGGGGCCAGCTCTTCTCGGGCGGGCGCGTCCTCATGAGCGACCCGGCGGGCCGGACGCGGGACCGGCTGACGGCGCGGCACACCGCCTTCATCACGCTCAACGCGGGGGGCAAGGTCTACAGGTTCAAGGTGCCGGTGGGCGAAGACGAGGCGCCCACGCGCTGAGCCTCGACGCGCCGCTTGCGCCCGCCGATCCCGTCCTCGTCCGGGACCTCGGTCGGCTGCTCGCGCCCGACCGCGTGCTGTCCCGTCCGCTCGACCGGCTGGGCCGCTCCGTCGACGCGTCGATCTACCGGCTGATCCCGCAAGTCGTGGTCCGGCCGAAGGACCTCGACGAGGTGCGCGCGCTGCTCCGATATGCGCGCGAGCGCCGACGCCGGATCACCTTCCGCACCGCGGGCACGTCGCTGTCGGGCCAGGCCGTGACCGACGACGTCCTCGTGGAGCTAGCTCCCTACTGGAGCGCGAGCCGCATCCTCGACGGGGGGAGGCGGGTGTGGACGCAGCCCGGAGTCGTGGGAGGCTACCTGAACCGCATCCTCGCTCCCCTGGGCTACCGCCTGGGGCCCGATCCCGCGTCCATCGACGCGGCGATGATGGGCGGGATCCTGGCCAACAACGCCTCGGGCATGTGCTGCGGCGTCGTGCACAACGCCTACCACACGCTCGACTCGCTCGTGTTGCTCCTCGCCGACGGGACGATCGTCGACACCTCGCGCCCGGACGCCGACGACCGGCTGCGCCGCGATCGCCCCGACGTGCACGCCGGCCTTCTCCGCCTGCGCGACGAGACGCGCGCGGACGCGGCCCTCGCCGAGCGCATCCGCCGCAAGTTCGCGCGGAAGAACACGACGGCCTACAGCCTCCACGCCCTTCTCGACCACGACTCGCCGGCCCAGATCCTGGCCCACCTGATGGTGGGCTCGGAGGGCACCCTGGGCTTCCTGGCGGAGGCAACGCTGCGCACTGTCCGCGAGCTGCCCGCGCGCGCCACCGCCCTCCTGTATTTCGCGGAGCTGACCGAAGCGGGGACGGCGGTGGCCCCGCTGGTGGGCGCGGGGGCGGTGGCCCTCGAGATCATGGACGCCGCCTCGCTGCGATCCCAGGCCGACGAGCGGCGGGCCTTCGCCATCGGCGACCGGACGGCCGCCATCCTGGCCGAGTTCCGCGGCGCCGACGCCGCCGCGCTCGCGGCCGCCGTGCGGCGCGGCGAGGAAGCGCTCGCCGGCTGCCGGCTCCTCGCTCCCGTCGCCTTCACGACCGATCCCGCGGAGCGGGACGCTCACTGGCACCTGCGCAAGGGGCTCTTTCCCGCCGTGGGCGGCATGCGCGCGTCCGGCACCGCGGTCCTCATCGAGGACGTGGTGGTGCCGGTGGAGCGCCTGGCCGAGGCGATCGGGGACCTGCAGGCGCTCTTCCAGCGCCACGGCTTTCCCGAGGCCGTGATCTTCGGCCACGCCCGCGACGGCAACCTGCACTTCGTCTTCTGCCAGGACTTCTCGCGCCCGGAGACGGCCGCGCGCTACGGCGCCTTCATGCGGGAGCTGGTCGACCTCGTGGTCGGGAAGTACGAAGGCGCCCTCAAGGCCGAGCACGGCACCGGGCGCAACATGGCTCCCTTCGTCCGCGACGAATGGGGGGAGGCGGCCTACACCCTGATGAAGCGGATCAAGCGGCTGCTGGATCCCGACGGCATCCTGAACCCCGGCGTGTTGCTGAACGACGATCCCGGCGTCCACCTGAAGGCGCTCAAGCCGCTGCCCTCGATCTCCCCGACGGCCGACCGCTGCATGGAGTGCGGCTTCTGCGAGCCGCGGTGCCCCTCGCGCACGCTCACGCTGAGCCCGCGCCAGCGGATCGTGGTCACCCGCGAGATGACGCGGCTGGCCCGGCTCGGCACGCCGGAGGCGCGGGCGGTGCGCGACTCGCTCGCCGCCGACTTCGAATACGAGGGCGCCCGTACCTGCGCGGGCGACTCGATGTGCAAGACGTCGTGCCCGGTCAAGATCGATACCGGAGCGCTCGTGAAGGAGATGAAGGCGGCCGCGCGCTCTCCGGCCACGCGCGGGATGGCGCGCGTCGCCGCCCGCCGGTTCGGGGCGGTGGCCGCGGGGGCCCGCTTCTCGCTGCGAGCGGTCTCGCTCGTGAGATCGATCCCCGGGGGAGCCCGGATCCTCGACCTCGTGACCGCTCCCCTCCACCGCGTCGCGCCGCTGCTCGTTCCGCGGCTCCGTCCCGGATTGGATCTACCGACCGCGGCGCCGCCCCTGGCCGTCCCCAGAGCGCGAACGGACCGCGCTCAGCGCGTCGTGTACTTCCCGAGCTGCCTCACGCGGATCCTCGGCTCGCGGCCGGGGGAGGCGGCCGTACCGATGGCCCGCGCGATGCTGGACGTGCTCGAAGGGCAAGGGTTCTCGGTCGTCCATCCCGGCGGCGTGGGGGGACTCTGCTGTGGGATGCCTTTCGCGAGCAAGTACTTCTCCGAGGCGGCGCGCGACGCGGCCGCGCGTGCAGCCGAGGCGTTGTGGGCCGCGAGCCGGGAGGGAGAGGACCCGGTCGTGACCGACGCGTCGCCCTGCGCCGGCACGCTCCAGGAGCTGGGGACCGCGCACCTCGCGACGACCGGACGGCGACTGCGGATGCTCGATTTCCCCGCGTTCTGGGCAGCCGAAGTGCTCTCGACGCGTCCCGCCTCGCGACGGCGGCCGGGAACCGCCGTGCTGCATCCCACGTGCACGCTCGTGAAGACGGGAGGCCTGGACGACCTGTTGCGGGTCGCGCGCGCCCACAGCGAGGCGGTGGTCGTCCCTCCCGGCGCCGAATGCTGCGGTTTCGCCGGCGACCGCGGCTTCCTGGTCCCTGAGCTGACGGCGAGCGCGACGGTGCGCGAGGCGGCCGATGTGCGGGAGAGCGCCTGGGGACCGGGCGTCGGCTTCTACTCCACGTGCCGCACGTGCGAGATCGGCATGTCCCGCGCGGTGGGCCGGCCCTATCTCTCGCTCGTCCACCTCGTCCGCGAGGCGCTCCTCGGTGGCTGAGCGGTTCCTGGAATGGGTGAGCGGGCTGCCGGGTCCCGCGATCTACGCGATCCTCGTCCTGCTGTCCGCGGTCGAGAACGTCTTTCCGCCCGTGCCCGCCGACGTGGCGGTGCTGGTCGGGGCTTTCCTTTCCCATCGCGGCCTCACGTCGGCCCCCCTGGTCGGCGTTTCGTGCTGGCTCGCCAACACCGCCTCATCCGCGGGGATGTACTTCTACGCCCGCGCCCACGGGCGGCGCTTCTTCCTGGAGGGATGGCCGCGCCGGTTCATGCCGCCCCAGACGCTGCGGGCGCTGGAGCAGGCCTACGCGCGGCACGGAGCCTACGGCATCTTCCTCAGCCGCTTCCTGCCCGGGATCCGGGCGGGGGTCACGCCGTTCGCCGGTGTCGTGGGCCTCTCACCGCTGCGCGCGCTCGTCCCGTCGGCGGCGGCCTCCGCCATCTGGTATGCGTTCCTGGTCGCGGTGGGCGCGGTGCTCGGGCTGAACCTGGAGGCGGCCAAGGGCCTCTTGAGCAGCGCCAACCGCGTCCTCGGCCTCTTGTCGGCGGTGGCACTGATACTGGCCGCGCTCTGGCTGTGGCGCCACAACCGCCGCCGCCGCGGGGAAGGCTAGGCCATCCCGCGAGCGGCCAGTTGCTTTCTAACGCAGAGGACGCGGAGGCCCGCAGAGGGGAAAGAAAAAAAGGTTCGGACGAAACCTCGCCCCGTCTCATTTCTTTGTACTCTGCGATCCTCTGCGGTCTCTGCGTTCAGAAGCAACGCTGGCCCTATTCGGTCTTGCGGGTGAGGGAGGCGACGGTGGCGCGGATGCGCGCCTGGGTGCCGGGGGAGAACCAGCCGTCGAGCCACTCCGCGGCCGCGACCGGGTCTTCGGCTTTCATCTGCCGCAAGGTTTCGGCGCGGAGGTGCGTCTTGGTCACCGCGACCGAGTACGGGTCTTTCTCCGCGAACTCCTGGAGGCGGGAGAGGCACAGGCGCTCGAACTCCTCTTGCCCGGCCAGCTCGTCGGCGAGGCCGGCGGCGAGCGCCTCCTCGTCGGCGAAGTTTCGTCCGAGGAGTGCTACCCGTGCCAGGGAGCCGGGAGGAACGGTGGCCCGCAGAAGCGCCGACACCGACAGCGGCAGGGGCACGCCCACCTTCACCTCGTTGAGCCCGATGCTCACGCCGCCCCGGCGGAGCACGCGCCAGTCCGCCGCCATCGCCAGGATGCACCCGCCGGCGACGGCGTGGCCGGCGATCGCCGCCACCACCGGCTTGCGCAAGCCGTAGAGGGCCGAAAGCATCAGGCCGAAGGCGGTCATGAAGCGCTGGAGCCGCGCGCGGTCGTACTCGACGAGGCTCACCAGATCGAGGCCGGGGCAGAAGAGCTTCGGATGGGCCGAGGCCAGGAGCACGCCCCGCACCTCGTCGTCGGCGTCCAGCTCGGCGCAGGCCTGGCGCAGCTCGCCGACGAGCCCCTCGTCGATCGCGTTGCCGCGCGACTTGTCGAGCCGCAGTACGGCGAGAGGGCCTTGCCTCTCGTGCCGGATGCCGGCCACACCCACCTCCGAAGCGCTGATTCTAGCTCGGGCCCGTCGGCGTGACGCTCAGGGCCAGAGGCCGAGCTGCTCGGGCACCATGGCGGGCGAGCGATCGTCCGCTTCTTCTTCGAGGAAGCGGTGCTTGCGCCGCAAACGGCGGACCATCTCCTTCAGACGGTCCCGGTAGGGTCCGTGCAGGTAGACGCGACCGGCGTACGCCCGCTCGTAGGCTTCGAGGTAACGAGGGTGCTCGGCCGCCAGCCATCGCAGGTACTTCTCCTTGGTGGGGGAGCGCAGGAAGAGGACGTTCATGAACATCTTCCTCACGCCCGCGGCCGCGACCTCGCCGAGGAGGCGGTCGATGCTCGGCTCGTCGTCGGTGAGGGCGGGCAGGATCGGAGCGAGGCCGAGCCCGGCGTCGATCCCCGCTTCGTGGAGCCGCCTCATCATCTCGATGCGCACCGCGGGGGGCGGAGCCCACGGGTCCAGCCGCCGGACGAGGTCGGCGTGGGGCGAGATGAGGGAGACGCGCACCCAGAGCTGTGATCGCCGGTTGATCGTCTCCAACACGTCGAGGTCGCGGAGGATGATCGCGCCCTTGGTCACGATCCCGAGCCGCACGTCGTGGTGGCGGGCCACCATCTCCAGGAAGCGGCGGGTCACCCGCGCTTCGGCCTCCGCGGGCTGATAGGGGTCGGTGGCGGTGCCGAGGGCGATGAGCTCCCCGCGCCGGATGATGGCGGGCAGCCGGCGGGCCGTCTCCTCCTCGGCGCCCGTCTTCACGTACACCAGCGAGTGGAACTGCTCGGGGACCTCGATGCCGAGGAACTCGTGCGTGTAGGCCGCGTAGCAGTACTTGCAGCCCATCGCGCAGCCGCGGTACGGGTTCACCGTCCAGGTGAACGGCATCCGCGGCGAGTCGCAGCGGTTCAGCAGCGACCGGGCCTTGATCTCGCGGTAGGTGACGCCCCCGCGCTCGCGCAGGTCGTCGTGGCCCATCAGGGGAGCGAGGTTGGGGGCGGGTACGCCGGGCTTGATCATGGCGGGCCTCGACTACTTTCGCCATATCTTCGCCCTCAGCCGGCATACCTGTCAAGCCCGCGCGCGGGCCTATAATCGAATCGGGAACGCCCACGTCGGCGCCTCGCCACGATGAAGGCCAGTCCTCTCGGAGAGATGCTCGCCCGCCGCACCGCCGAGGGCGAGCTGTACGAAAAGCTTCCCAACGGCCGGGTGCGCTGCTTCGCCTGCGGTCATCGGTGCCTCATCCCGCCCGGACTCGACGGCGTCTGCCGCGTCCGCTTCAACGAGGACGGCGTGCTGAAGGTCCCCTGGGGATACGTGGGGGCGCTCCAGCTCGACCCCGTCGAGAAGAAGCCGTTCTTCCACGCGCTTCCCGGCTCCCGCGCGCTCTCGTTCGGAATGCTCGGCTGCGACTATCACTGCGGATTCTGCCAGAACTGGGTCACGTCCCAGGCCTTGCGCGATCCTTCGGCCATGTCGCAGCCGCAGGAGATGACGCCCTCCGAGCTCGTGCGCCTCGCCGGCGAGCATCGGGCCCGCATCGTCACCTCCACGTATAACGAGCCGCTCATCACCAGCGAATGGGCGGTCGCGGTGTTCCGCGAGGCGCGCAAGGCCGGGCTCGTCTGCTCCTACGTTTCCAACGGCAACGGCACCCCGGAGGTCCTCGACTACATCAAGCCGTGGGTATCCCTCTACAAGGTCGACCTCAAGAGCTTCCGCGACCGCCGCTACCGCGAGATGGGAGGCACGCTCGAGCGCGTCCTGTGGACGATCCGGGCCCTGCACGAGAAGGGCTTCTGGGTGGAGATCGTGACCCTTGTGATTCCCGGCTTCAACGATTCCGACGAAGAGCTGCGAGACGCCGCCCGCTTCCTCGTGTCCGTCTCGCCGGACATTCCCTGGCACGTGACCGCCTTCCACGGAGATTACAAGATGACGGACCCGGAGAACACGAACGTGGCGACGCTGCTGCGGGCGGCGGACATCGGCGCCGCCGAGGGCCTCCGTTTCGTCTACGCGGGCAACCTGCCGGGGCAGGTGGGCCGGTGGGAGAACACGTACTGCCCGGGTTGCGGCGAGCTGCTCATCGAGCGCTACGGGTTCCGCGTCCTGCGCAACCGCGTAGCCGACGGCCACTGTCCGAAATGCGCACGCGCGATCCCGGGATTCTGGAAGGTGCCCGATGATATTCGGCAATCCGGGGGGGTACAGGTCTAAGGAAAGCGCCCCCCTCGCTCGCTGCTCTAGCGGCCGATCTCGTCGATCACCCAGCCGGTGCGTCCCTTGCTCAGCGTGAAGGTCTGGGGAAAGGCGCCGGGAATCGAGCCGTTGACGGTGTCCCGGCGGGTCACCTTCACCACCGCCTGACGCCCCTTCATGTCGATGGAGAGGAAGGTGATCTTCACGACCTGGGACTGGATGCTGGCGAAAGCGTTTCTCGCGCGCTTCTCCTCGTCGACGCTGAGGTTGGGCTTGACCGCCTTGAAAAGGTCGAGGTCCTTGTTCTCGATGGCCTTGGCATAGTCCCCGATCAACTTGCGGATCGCCGCTTCGTCGGGCGATGCGGCCGCGGAAGCGGACTGCTGGTCGGGCTCGTACGCGGCGTGCGCGAGCGTGGACAACGCCACCACGACCAGCATACCAAGAACCATCGACGACTCTCCCGCCGCCGCACGGGGAGGGCTACGGCAACAGGAAAGCATAACACGCGCAAGACGGCGCCCCCGGCGTGAGGAAGCTCACGCCCGGGCGTCGGCTGAAAAGCGCGCTGCTTACGTGATGCGCTGGAGCGCGACGCGCGCGGCGCGGCGCAGGTCCTCGAAGTGGGCCTGGTCCTCCATCTGCTTCCGCTCGCACACCGTGCACTCGTAGGGGTTGGCGCGGATGATGGCCTGGAGCTGTGGTACGGCCGCGCGGGCCGCGGGACCGATCTGGCCCAGCGACTGGATCGCGGCCTCGCGCACGCACCAGTCCTTGTCGTTGGCGAGCGCGTAGACCAGATGATCGACCGCCGGGGCGCCGAAGCGGCCGAGATCGCGGGCGGCGGCACATCGGGCTGCGGGTCCACCCGTCTGGAGCGTCCTCCCGAGGCTGTTCACGTTGGGCCCCTGCGGCACGTCGGCCTCGCGGTTCTGTGCCGCTTCCGCCGCCGCCTTCTCGGCCTGCTGGCCCTTCTCGACCTTCTCGATGTTCTCCGCCACCTGCGCCACCCGCGAGTCGCCCGGAGGCAGCTCGCCCTTCGCCTTCGCGAGCGTCGCGCGGGCCTGGGCGAGGTCCTTCTTGAACGTATGGGACCAGGCGATGCCGAGGTCCGCCTCGCCGGCGTACTTCGGCTCGAGCTGGATCGTCTTCTGGTACATGTCGATCGCCTCGTCGAAGCGGTTCGCGTTGAAGAGGCTCCGGGCGAGGCCGAGGGTGACCTGCTCGTTCTTGGGGTCGATCTCCATCGCCTTCTTGTAGGCGGCGATCGCCTCGTCCGTGCGGGCCGGCTTCATCGTGCGGTAGACGTAGCCGAGGTTCGCGTAGCCGGCGACGTCCTTGTAGCCGGGGGTCGCGATGACCTTCTTCAGCTCCGCCGCGCTCTCATCGTGCTTGCCGGCCATGGCCAGCACCAGGCCGTAGTTCGAGCGATAGTCCACGTTCTTGGGGTCGAGCTCGACCGCCTTCTTGTAGACGTGGACGGCCTGCTCCGGCTGCCGTGTCTGGACGAAGGCGAGCCC
>WNEY01005252.1_pt1 | contig 10004 bp, 11 predicted proteins | sample 5400531 | NCBI WGS metagenome assembly WNEY01 (sample SAMN13153338, study PRJNA577476) | soil metagenome | isolation source: 200 cm saprolite under Douglas fir tree site 1 | place: USA:California | collected 2015-04-18
CTCGGTCACTGCCGAGTCGCCTCGGGCGGCGTTCATCCGGACGCCGCCGGTCGCCGTGAATCTCTGCGCGGCGAGTTCGCCCGTCGTGCTGGGCGCCACGACATGGACCGTTCCCCACGAGTCAAAGGGCGTGCCGGGTTCAGGCTCCAGACTAGCCGCACCCCTGAGCGCAGTGAGCCGGCCGCCCGGCCGCACATAGCCAACCGATTCGAAGGTGCCGCGCGCCACCACCCGCCCCTCTGACAAGCGAGCAAACGCCACGCCGCGGAGGCTGAGGTCCGGGGCCTCCATGGGTGCGGAAATGTGTGACATTGTTGGGGATCCGCATGCGATGCCAAGTGCTCCCGTACAGGCGATGACGATCTGGCTCCGCATTTGCAGGAAGGCTATCACCGGCACCCGCCGGTGTCGAGGGCAGCCGCCGCTTTTTTCGTTCAGCGGTAAACTACTTTTCTCTTGTAATTTCCGTTGACTGGGTCCGCCAGCGAGGGTGCATCCAGACCCACTCCTCGGGATGGGCACGAATCTCGCTTTCGATGATCCGCGTCGCTTCCGCCGTGAGCTCGAGCGAGTCCTGTTCGCGATCGCCGGAGCGCGCCGGATCGATTCGGCGGACGACCGCGCGATGCGAGCCCGGGCCAACTCGGTGGGCGCAGCCGAAGACCATCGCGGCGCCGGTGCGAACGGCCAGGTCGCCGGCGGCGCGAGGCGTGAATGCGGGGCGGCCGAAGAACGGGACGAAGTGGCCGCCGACCCTGGTGTCCTGATCGATGAGGATGCCGAGCATGCCGCCCGCTTTGAGGAAGCGGAGCATCTCGCGCGCCGCCATCGCCGAGCCGCGCCAGAAGACTTTCACGCCCGCGCCGGCGCGGGAATCCTCGAGGAGCTTCGTCAGCCGCGGGTCCTGCGTTTCCTTGGCGACCGTCGCCGACGGCAAACCGAGCGCTGCGATCCGCCGCGCGAACAGCTCCCAGCTCCCGATGTGGCCGGTGACGAGAATGACGCCTTTTCCTGCGGCGTGCGCGGCTCGCAGCACGGCCTCGTCTTCGGGCGCGAGCTGCACCTGGCTCGCATCGCCGCGCGCCGTCTCCAGCGCGGAGCGGCCCAGGTTTGCGAAGCTGCGCCGGCCGATGCGGTCGCGCTCGCTTCGGCTCTGCTCGGGAAAGGCGATGGCCAGATGCTGCTGCGCGAGGCGTCGCTGTCGTCCCGAGACGTACCAGGCCAGAGTCCCGATGGCCGCGCCCAGAGGCAACGGCAGGACGCGCAAGAGCGGCATCGATGCGAGCAGCGCCCGGACGCGCAGCTCGCGGCGCGCGCGCTTCCAGAAATTCATGATCCCGGGACGCCCTTGGGTTCTTCCTCCGGAGGCGGCCAGCGCGAGGTGGCTTTGAGCAGGAGCTCGCAGAGATCGCGCACGGCCCCGCGCCCGGCGCGGTGCTTCGCCACCCAGGTGACTTCCCGCAGCACTTCGGGAGCGGCGTCGGCCGGGGCACAGGAAAAACCAACCCGCCGCAATGCGGGCAGGTCGTTGACGTCGTCGCCCATGAAGCAGGTGTGCTCGAGCGGCACCACCATGGCCTGCGCAATCTCCTCGATGGCGCGCCCCTTGGCTCGGCTCTGTCCCACGACATGCCCGATCGAAAGCTCGCGGCACCGCTGCATCACCAGATCGGCGCGCCGCCCGGTGAGCACCGCGAGCTTCACGCCGGCGTACATCTGCAAGAGGCGCAGGCCGTGGCCATCGCGCACGTCGAAGGCCTTCATCGCCTCGCCCTCGGCGCCGTAATAGAGGCGGCCGTCGGTCATGGTGCCGTCCACGTCGAGCACCACCAGACGGATGCTCTCGAGCAGCGCGCGCGACGGCTTGCGGGGCACGGCGCGCTTCTATCACGGCGGCAGGAGCATTGAACGCTGGCCCGGGCGGGGTATTACCGCCTGGAAATCTCGATGATACAAGTCGCCGCATGAAAATCATCTCCCTCCTGCTCCTCCTCGCCGCCTGCGGCACGAATGCCGTGACCTCCGCCGACGACGCCAGGAAGGCGTACCTCGGGCTCGATGCCTCGATCGACAAGGCCATCCAGCTCGGCTTCGACGGCTTCAATTCCGCCTCCTCCGCCAACATTTCGCCGCAGACGGCCAGCGGCACCAAGGCCGGCACTCTCACCGTGACGGGCCAGGTCGATCAGGGCACCTCGACCAACAAGGGCATGCGCCTGTTCACCGACTACGAGGCCTATTCCGACGATGGCTTGCTCACCTACCAGGCCGACACTACCGCGTTGCCCGCGCTCACCATGCAGCTCAAGAACATCCCCACCGGCACGCTCTCCGGAACGCTCGTCGGCACCGTGACCATGAGCGGCACCTACAAAGGCAGCCTCGCGCTCAACCTCGTCTTCAACGGGACACTGCAGGCGGGCGCCGGCAACACGGTCCAGCGCCAGCCCGGCACGACGCACACCACGGGGACGGCGACCTCGACGTACGGCACGTACAACGTGGACGTCACCCACTGATCGCTACGGGGAAAGCGCGCGGCGGATCCTGAGCACGTCGCCGACCAGTTCGTCCCACATCGCGAAGGTGAGCGAATTCGGGCCGTCGCTGAGGGCGCGATCGGGATCTTCGTGGACCTCGCAGAAGAGCGCGTCGATCCCTACCGCCGCTGCGGCGCGCGCCAGCGGCGGAGCCAGCGTGCGATCGCCGCCGGTCGCGTTGCCCTGAGAACCCGGCTGCTGCACGGAGTGCGTCGCGTCGAAGCAGACGGGCGCGAACTTCCGCATCGTGATCAGGCCGCGCATGTCGACCACCAGGTTGTGATAGCCGAACGACGCGCCTCGCTCGGTGAGCAGAACATCCTCGCAGCCGGCTTCGCGCAGCTTGTCGGCGACGTTCTTCATGTCCTCGGGCGCGAGAAACTGGCCCTTCTTCACGTTGACCGCCCGGCCGGTGCTTGCGGCGGCGAGGAGCAAGTCGGTCTGGCGGCAGAGGAAGGCCGGGATCTGCAGCACGTCGACCACCTCGGCCGCAGGCGCGCACTGGTCTTCGGAGTGCACGTCGGTGAGCACCAGCAGGCCGGTCTCTTTCTTCACCCGGCCCAGCACGCGCAGGCCTTCGGTAAGGCCCGGGCCGCGGAAGCTCTTGCCGCTGGTGCGGTTGGCCTTGTCGAAGCTGCACTTGAATACCGCGGGCAAGCCGTGCTTCTGGGCAATCTCCGCGACCCTGCGCGCCGCCGCGAGGGTCGCCGCCTCGCTCTCGATCACGCAGGGCCCCGCGATCAGCGTGAACTGCCCCTTGAACTTCATGCCTTGGCGACCGGCGTGCCCGAGGGCACGACGATTTCGGGCGCGGGCGGCTGCACCTGCTGGCCCGGCGCGCTCTTGCGCGCTCTCTGCTCGATGGCGGCCTTGACGAATCCGGAGAAGAGCGGATGCGGCTGGAACGGCTTGCTCTGGAACTCCGGATGGTACTGGCAGCCGATGAAATACGGATGCCCCGCGAGCTCGATCACCTCCACCAGCCCGAGCTGCTCGTTGACCCCCGAGGCCACCATCCCCTTCTCCTCCAGGAGCGGGCGGTAGGCGTTGTTGATCTCGTACCGGTGCCGGTGCCGCTCGCTGATCTCCTGCCGGCCGTAGACCCGCGAGGCGAGGCTGCCCGGCTTGAGGGTGCAGGGATACGCGCCCAGCCGCATGGTGCCGCCCTTGGCGCTCACCTGCTTCTGGTCGGCCATCAAGGAGACCACCGGGTGCGGCGTGCCCTCGTCGAACTCGTGCGAGTTCGCCTTCTCCAGCCCGCAGACGTTGCGGGCGAACTCGATGGCCGCCATCTGCAGCCCGAGGCAGATGCCGAAGAAGGGGATCTTCCGCTCGCGCGCGTAGCGCACCGCCGCGATCTTTCCCTCGGTGCCGCGCACGCCGAATCCGCCGGGCACGAGGATGGCGTCCGCGTGCTGGAGAAGGTTCTCCGCGCCCAGCTGCTCGATCTGCGTGGAGTCGATGAAATCGAGCGAGACCCGGCAGTCGTTGGCGATGCCGCCGTGCACCAGCGCTTCGTTGAGCGACTTGTAGCTCTCGGTCAGCTCCACGTACTTGCCCACCACCACGATGCGCACTTCGCGGCTCGGCTCCTTGATGGCCTTGACGATCTTCTCCCACTTCTCCAGCTTGGGCGCGCGGCTCCAGATGTTGAGCAGCTCGGCGACGCGATCGTCGAGGCCTTCCTCGTGCAGCGTGAGCGGCAGCTCGTAGATGGTCTGCACGTCCGCCGCGGTGAAGACCGACCCGGGCTCCACCGAGCAGAAGAGCGCGATCTTGTCCTTGATCTCCTTCGACAGCGGCCGGTCGGTGCGGCAGAGGAGGATGTCCGGCTGGATGCCGATCTCCCGCAGCTTCATCACGCTGTGCTGGGTGGGCTTGGTCTTCACCTCGTGAGCCGTGGAGATGTAAGGCACGAGCGTCAGGTGGATGTAGATGACGTTCTCCGAGCCCACGTCGTACTTCATCTGCCGCATGGCCTCGAGGAACGGCAAGGACTCGATGTCGCCCACCGTGCCGCCCACCTCGACGATGACGATGTCGTTCCCCTCGGCGGTATTGAGGATGAAGCGCTTGATCTCGTCGGTGATGTGGGGAATCACCTGCACCGTCTTGCCCAGGTATTCGCCCTGGCGCTCCTTGTTGATGACGTTGAGGTAGATGCGCCCGGTGGTGGCGTTGTTGTTGCGCGACATCTTCGCCGAGGAGAAGCGCTCGTAGTGGCCCAGGTCGAGGTCGGTCTCGCTGCCGTCGTCGGTGACGTAGACCTCGCCGTGCTGGAAGGGGCTCATCGTGCCCGGGTCGACGTTGATGTACGGGTCGAGCTTGAGGTGGGTGATCTTGATGCCCCGGTTCTCGAGCAACGCGCCGAGCGAAGCGGAAGAGAGTCCCTTGCCCAGCGACGACACCACGCCTCCGGTGACGAAGATGAACTTGGTCCGCTTGCGGCCTTGCTCGCCGTGTTGACGCAGCGCCATCTAGATCCTCCTCTCCTCTTCCTCGAACAGGCGGCGGACGCGCTCGAGATCTTCCGCGGTGTCCACGGCCGCCGATCTGAACTTGCCCACCGCCACCTCGATGGGAATTCCGTGCCAGAGCGCCCGCAGCTGTTCGAGGCCTTCGGCGCGCTCGAGATTCGTCTCCGGCAGCCGGGCGAACTTCTGCAGCGTCTGCGCGGAGAACCCGTAGAGTCCGATGTGCGCCAGCGGCAGGACTTCGCCGGGGCTGCGCGGATAAGGGATCAGCGAGCGGGAAAAATAGAGGGCGCGGCCGCGCGCATCGAGCACGACCTTGACGACTTGCGGCTGCTTCTCCTCGCCCGGCTCGAGATGCCGCGCGACGGTGGCCATCTCCGCCCCGTTGCGGACGAGGCGCGCCAGCTCGGTGATGGCGCGCGGATCGACCAGCGGCTCGTCGCCCTGCACGTTGAGGTAGCCGTCGGCCGGCAGATCGCGCGCCGCCTGGGCGATCCTCATCGTTCCATTGCTGCACGCCGGATCGGTCATGAGCGCGCGGAAGCCCGCCTCCCTGACCGCGCGGGCGATGCGCTCGTCATCGGTGGCGACGGCGATCTCGTCCACGCCCTCGGCGCGCGAGGCCCGCTGCAGAACGCGCACCACCATGGGGGCGCCGCAGATATCGGCGAGGGGTTTCCCGGGAAGTCGCTCGGCGGCGTAGCGCGCGGGAATCAGGGCTGCAAGGCGCACATCGTGTTGTAACTTGGGCGACCCCGCGCGCGCAACCTGCAATGGTACGGTGTGCGGCGTGGGAGTTCTCGACGACATCCGGCGGGCGGCGTTCGAGCTGCGGCGGACCGATCCGCAGGAAGCGGTCCGCGTCTTGCGGAACGCCGCGGCGCAGGGAGGCGACGCCGAGGTGCTGGCGCGCGGGGCCCTGGGAGAGATCTATCTCGAGGAATTCGGCGATCTGGACGGCGCCGAGCATGAATTCCGCAAGGTCCTCGAGAATGCGCCGGGCCTGACCGCGGCGGAGATCGGCCTCGCCCGGACGCGCCGCGAGGCGGGCGATTTCGCCGCGGCCGAGGCCGGCTTCGAGCGCGCCCTGCGCGGGCTGGAGAAGGACCTGCGCGAGTTCCCGAAAGAATCCCTGCCCGCCGGCGCGGAGGAAGTGGTCCTCACGCTCCTGGAAGTCGCCGTCGAGCTGGCCGAGCTGCACGCCGCCGCGGGGCACGACAAAAACGTCTCGGTGCAGATCGACGAGAACCTCCTGCGCTGGGCCGCGGCGGAGAAGCTCTTCGACGCCGAGGGCGATGCCGACGACTGGATCCGCTTCTACTCTCTCTGGACCGAGCTGCGCCTGCTCACCGGCCGAGGCCAGGAAGCTCTCGAGGCGCTCCCGGGAGCGGAGCAGCTTCCTCCCGAGGAGCGCGCGCGGCTCGTCGATCTGGTCCGCGACGATCTGGGTCTGCCGCCGCTGGTGCAGCTGGGAAAGCCCCGCGAGTGACCGGCTACGCGCGCGGTCCCTCGAGATGGCGGGGCGGGCGCTCGCGCTTCTCCATCGGGTCCCACGGCCGATCATCGCCTGGCCGGCGGACCCTTGTGGTCATGCCGTGGATGGGCATCCACGCTCCGCAGCGCGGGCAGGTCGGCGGGCGCAGGTTGCGCACCATCCGGCCGCAAGAGGGGCAGAAGCGGATCAGATAGAGGTACCCCACCTCGACCAGAAGCAGCGCCGCGAGCAGCACGATGCGAAACCCCAGGCTGGTCTGCGTGAAGAGTCCCCGCGCCGCGCCCATCCACAGAAGCCCCGCCGCGCCCGCGAGGAGCGTCACCCGCAGCAAAAGCCTCTTGGTCGCGCCCCGCGCCCGCCCGCGCGCGAGAAACCAGATCCAGGAGAGCCCGGCAACGGCGGCCGGCGCTATCCACATCGATTGCACGCGCACATTGAAGGCCGGCAAAGGCCCTCACGCAAGCGATTCAGAACAACCGCGTCCGCAGCCGGCGCAAACGGCTCAGCCGCCGTCTCGAGCTTCGCTTCATTGCCCCGCCACCAGAATCCGCGCGATCCGCTCCGCCGCGCGGCCATCCCAAAGCTCCGGCATGCGCCCCTTGCGCGCGCCGCCCTGCAGGGTCTCGCGCGCCGCGGGCACGATGCGCGCCGGATCGGTCCCGACCAGCTGGTTCGTGCCCTCGGTGATGGTGACCGGCCGCTCGGTGTTCTCGCGCAGGGTCAGGCAGGGAACGCCAAGGGCAGTGGTCTCCTCCTGGATGCCGCCCGAATCGGTCATCACCAGGCGCGCGTCGGCGGTCAGGGCGAGAAAATCGAGATAGCCGAGTGGCTCGACGACTTTCAGTCCCGGCGCGCTGAACGACTGCATCCGCGCGCGCGTCCGGGGATGCACCGGGAACACCACCGGCAACAGGGCGGCGACTTCGGCCAGCGCCGAGAGGACGCGGGCGAGCGCCGCCGGCTCGTCGACGTTGGCGGGCCGATGCAGCGTGGCGAGAGCGTACTCTCCGGGGGAAAGCTCGAGCTTCTCGTGGATGCGGCTCTCCCGCGCCCGCGGCAGCGCGGCCCGCAGGCTGTCGATCATCACGTTGCCCACGAAGTGGACGCGCTCTCTGGCAATGCCTTCGGCCGCGAGGTTCTCGTCGCCGTCGCGGGAGGGGGTGAAGAGCAGATCGGAGAGGCGATCGGTGAGGACGCGGTTGATCTCCTCGGGCATGCTCCAGTCGCGCGAGCGCAGGCCCGCCTCGACATGGGCGATCCTCAGGCCCAGCTTGGAGGCGACCAGCGCGACCGCGAGCGTGGAGTTCACGTCGCCCGCGACCACCACCACGTCGGGCTTCTCGCGGACGAGCACCGGCTCGATCTCCACCATCACCTTGGCGCTCTGCTGCGCGTGAGTGCCGCTGCCCACGCCGAGGTGCACGTCGGGCTCAGGCATGCCCAGGTCGCGGAAGAACACGTCGGACATCTTCACGTCGTAGTGCTGGCCGGTATGGACCAGCACCTGCGCCATGCCGGCGCGGCCGCGCAGCTGCGCGAGGATGGGCGCGACTTTCATGAAGTTGGGCCGCGCGCCGACGACATGGAGGATCTTCACCGGATCAGTTTTCGCATGCCTGCCCGGCGCGTCAACGGCAGAGGTTCCGCAGTGAACACGAGTGATACAAAGGGACGCAGTGCTGATCGAATACCAGGTGGAAGCGAACTACGCCGGGTGGACGCTGGCCGCGTACGTCGCCGAGAAGCTCAAGCGGCCGCTCTCGCCGGAAAGCCTCGATCGCCTCTTGCGCTCCCCGGCGCTGGTCTACGTGCCGGAGCCGGGAGGCGGAGGCACTGTGATCGACGCACCGCCGGAGCCGGGAGGCGGAGGCACTGTGATCCACCAAGCGCACCTCGGGCCGGAGACGCCGGTCTGGCCGGGGCTGCGCTTCGCGCTGCGAAAGCGGTCGCCGGGGGATCTGGGCGAGCCGCCCGAGGTGCCGGTCATCTACCAGGACGAGGCGCTCCTCGTCGTCGACAAGCCGGCCGGTCTCGCGCTCCATCCCACCGCGCGCTACCACCTGACCACCCTGACGCGCGCGCTGGAGACGCGGCATCGCAACGCGGCGGGAGAGAAGCCGGATCCGGCGCACCGCATCGATCGCGAGACGAGCGGCCTCGTCGCCTGCGGCCGCGCGCCGGAGTTCACCAAGAAGCTCAAGGCGGCGTTCGCGGCGCGCCGGGTGGAGAAGAGCTACCTGGCGCTCGTCGAAGGGACGCCCGCGGAGGAGAAGTTCGACATCGATCTGCCCCTGCTCGTGGGCGGCGGCCTTGTGAAGGTGAAAGCGCGCGTCGATCCGGCGGGCGCTCCGTCGATCACTTCCTGCGAGGTGGTGCGGCGCTTCCGCGGGGTGACGCTGCTCCGCTGCGTTCCGCGGACCGGGCGGCAGCACCAGATCCGCGCCCATCTGCTCGCGGCAGGATTCCCGCTCGTGGGCGACAAGCTCTACGGGCCCGGCGAGGAGATCTTCCTCCGCCTGGCGGAGAGCGGCGGCCTGCCTGCGCCGGCGGGGCAGTTCGACGAGCTGATCACGCCTCTGGAGCAAGCCGCGCTCCGCCTCTGGCGGCAGGCGCTCCACGCCGAGGAGCTGGTGCTCCCGCATCCGGCGACAGGCGAGCGGATGCGCTTCGTTGCCCCCCTGCCGGCGGACATGGCCGCTCTCATTGCGACGCTGACGCCGCTCTGAGCCTACGCCGCCCGGGCCAGACCCTCGCGCAGCGTCGCGACCAGCGCCGCGAGCCCGTCCTCGAGCTTTACGGGCGGCTCGTAGCCGAGCAGCTCGCGCGCCTTGGCGATGTCCGCCGAGGAAGCGCGCAGATCACCCGCGCGCGGCGCCTGGTGCTCGATCTCCTTGTCGCTGCCGATGACCTTCCGGAGAATTCCAATCAGCTCGATGAGCGACGCACTCCGCCCGCTGGCGACGTTGATCACCTCGCCCACGGCTTTCGGCGAAATCGCCGCGAGCAGGTTGGCCCGCACCACGTCGCTCACGTGCACGAAATCCCGGGTCTGCAGTCCGTCGCCATAGACGATGGGCCGCTGCCCCGCGAGCAGCCGCGTCGCGAAGCGCGGGATCGCCGCGGCATATTCGCTGCGGGGATCCTGCCGCGGCCCATAGACATTGAAGAACCGCAGCGCCACGCAAGGCAGCCCGTACGCGCGCGAATAGGTCTCCGCGTACGCTCCGCCCCGGAGCGCCGCGCCGCCTCGAGCACGTTCACGGTCCCGCCGATGCTCACCGCGTTGGTGCGCGCCGGCTCGGCCATCGAGAGCGGCACCGAGGGAATGGCCGCGAGATGAAAGACCCACTTCGAGGAGGCGACCGCGGCTTCCACGGCCCGCGGATCGGCGATCGATCCTTCGACCAGGGCAAACCGCACATCGTCCGGCAAGTTCTCCCGCTTGCCGCTGGAGAAATCGTCGAGGCCGACGACCTCGTGGCCCTCCGCGAGCAG
>WNEY01006616.1_pt1 | contig 10003 bp, 11 predicted proteins | sample 5400531 | NCBI WGS metagenome assembly WNEY01 (sample SAMN13153338, study PRJNA577476) | soil metagenome | isolation source: 200 cm saprolite under Douglas fir tree site 1 | place: USA:California | collected 2015-04-18
TACGGCGACATCTTCACGTACGTCGAGCGCGCCAGCGGCCTGCCGCCCGCGCGCGTCAGCCACTTCTTCGCCACCGGGATGCTCATCAACGTCATCGCCTCGATGAACCTGCACCTCTCGCCGGAGCCGTGGGCACAGCGCCTCGTCTCCGGCTGCAAGGAAGACGGATAGTCCCCCTTTTTTCACCAAGGAGTTAGTGATGAATCACAAAACGCTGTGGACGTTCGCGATCAGCTCGGTCGCCGTCTTCATGGTCACGCTCGACAACCTCGTGGTCACGACGGCACTGCCCGTGATCCGCAAGGACCTGCACGCGGGCCTGAGCGGGCTCGAGTGGACTGTCAACGCCTACACGCTGACGTTCGCGGTTCTGCTGATGACCGGCGCGGCGCTCGGCGACCGACTCGGCCGCCGGCGCATGTTCGTGTTCGGGCTGAGCGTCTTCACGCTCGCCTCGGCCGCCGCCGCGCTCGCGCCGTCGATTGCCGCGCTCGACGTGGCGCGCGCCGTACAGGGCTTCGGCGGCGCGATCGTGATGCCGCTGACGCTGACGATCCTCTCCGCGGCCGTCCCGGCCGAGCGGCGCGGGCTCGCGCTCGGTGCGTGGGGCGGGATCAGCGGCCTCGCCGTCGCGTTCGGCCCGCTCGTCGGCGGCGCCGTCGTGGACGGGATCTCGTGGCACTGGATCTTCTGGCTGAACGTGCCGATCGGGCTCGTCCTCATCCCGCTCGCGCTCACGCGCCTGACGGAGACGCGCGGCCCGGACGGACGCCTCGACCTCCCCGGCCTCGCGCTCGCGAGCGCGGGACTGTTCGGGATCGTCTGGGGCCTCGTGCGCGGAAACAGCGTCGGCTGGGGCAGCGCGCAGATCGTCGGTTCGCTCGTCGCGGGCGCCGTGCTGATCGCCGCGTTCGTCGCGTGGGAGCGGCGGACGGCGACGCCGATGCTCCGCATGGAGTTCTTCCGCAATCGCACGTTCTCGCTCGCGAACGTCGCGTCGCTGCTGATGTCCTTCGGGATGTTCGGCTCGATCTTCTTCCTCGCGCAGTTCTTCCCCAGACCGTGCAGGGCTACTCGCCGCTCGCGTCCGGGCTGCGCATCCTTCCGTGGACGGCGATGCCGATGCTCGTCGCGCCGATCGCGGGCGCGCTGTCGGATCGCATCGGCGGCCAACGGCTGATGGGCGCCGGCTTGACGCTGCAGGCGATCGGTCTCGGCTGGATCGCGGCCGTCTCGACACCGACGACGCCGTACGCGGACCTCGTCGCGCCGTTCATCATCTCCGGGATCGGCATGTCGCTCTTCTTCGCCCCGGTCGCGAACGTGATCCTCAGCTCCGTGCGGCCCGAGCTCGAGGGCCAGGCATCCGGTGCGAACAACGCGATCCGTGAGCTCGGCGGCGTCTTCGGCGTCGCGGTGCTGGCTGCGGTGTTCGCGCAAGTCGGCGGCTACCAGTCGTTCGCCGCGTTCACGCACGGGATGAATGTCGCCGTCTGGATCGGCGCCGGCGTGGTGCTCGCGGGCGCGCTCGCCGCGTACGCGATCCCCGGCCGCCCCAAGCCGGCACGTGCCGAGACGCTCGAGCCGGCACTCGAGCAGGCCGCCTAGAGGAGCTCGCGATGCTGACGGGGCTCGCCGATCTCATCGCCCGCAGGCCGCGCCGCGTGCTCACGCTCGTGCTCGCGTTCGCCGTCGTCGCAGGCGTGATCGGCGGTCCCGTCCCGGGCAAGCTCGTCGACTCGACGACGAGCTTCGAGGACCCGGCGTCGCAGAGCGTCCAGGCGCGCCGGCTGCTCGAGCGCTCGACCGGCGTGCACGACGCGCCGGACGTCGTCCTGCTGATCCGGAACGCAACGCCGGAACGCATCGCCGCGGCGCGCGCGGTGTTGAAGCACGATCGCGTCGTCGCCGCGATCACCCCCGCGGTCCGCTCGCGCGACGGGCGCTCGGCGTACCTCGCGGCGACGTTCAACGCCGGCGCGGATCGCGGGAGCGCAACCGAGATCACGGATGCGGTGTCGCACATCCACGGCGTGCTCGCGGGCGGTCCCGCGGTCGCGTCGCAGGAGATCTCCAGCACGGTCAAGAAGGACCTCGCACGCGCGGAGCTCTACGCGTTCCCGCTGCTCTTCCTGCTCTCGCTGCTGATCTTCCGCGGCGTCGTGGCGGCGCTCCTGCCGCCGCTCGTCGGCGGCGTCACGATCGTCGGCACGTTCCTCGTCATGCGCGCCGTCAACACGACGCTGCCCTTGTCGATCTTCGCCGTGAACCTCGTCACCGGCCTGGGGCTCGGGCTTGCGATCGACTACAGCCTGTTCGTCCTCTCGCGCTATCGCGAGGAGCTCGCACGCGTCGGGCCGGGGCGGGAGGCCCTCGTGCGCACGCTCACGACCGCGGGCCGGACCGTGCTGTTCAGCGGCCTGACCGTCGCCGCGGCGCTCGCGTCGCTCTCCGTCTTCCCACTGCGCTTTCTCTATTCGATGGGTGTCGCAGGGGCGATCGCGGCGCTGATCGCGGTCGCCGTCTCGCTCGTCGGGCTCTCCGCGCTGCTGGCGGTGCTCGGGCCGCGGGTGAACGCGCTCGCGCCGCCGCGCTTGCGCCGTGCGGCCGAGCGGAGCGCGAAACCGGACGCACAGGGCGGCTGGTACCGCCTCTCGCGCGAAGTGATGAAGCGGCCGGTGCCGATTGCGGCGGGGAGCGCCGCGCTCCTGATCGCCCTCGGGATTCCCTTCCTCGGCATCCGCTTCACGGGAGTAGACGCTTCGTCGCTGCCGCCGAGTGCGAGCGCACGCCAGGTCGACGAAGCGGTCCGGAGCGAGTTCCCGCCCGCGCCGACGTCGCCGATCGTGGTCGCCCTGCGCGCGCCATCCGGTGCCGCGCCGCAGCTTTCCGCCTACGCCGAGCGGCTGCGCGCGCTCGACCGCGCAGCGGCCGTCACGGGGCCCGAGCGCGCCGGAGCGGGCCTCTGGCGGCTCGAGGTCATCCCGCGCGGCGAGCCGCTGTCGTCCTCTGCGAAGCAGCTCGTGCGGGAGGTGCGCGCGGTACCGACGCCGTTCGCGACGCTCGTCGGCGGCGCGACCGCCGGTTTCCTCGACCAGCAGTCCAGCCTGAAGTCGCATCTGCCGATCGCACTCGCGATCCTCATCGCGACGACGTTGATCCTGCTCTTCCTCGCCACGGACTCGGTCGTGCTGCCGGTCAAGTCGCTCGTCATGAACCTGCTTTCGCTCAGCGCTGCGTTCGGCCTGCTCGTGCTCATCTTCCAGCACGGACACCTGCAGGGACTGCTCGACTACACGAGCCAGGGCGCGCTCGAGTCGACGCAGCCGATCCTCCTCTTCGTGATCGCGTTCGCGCTCTCGACCGACTACGGCGTCTTCCTGCTGACGCGGATCAAGGAGCACCACGACGCCGGTGAGCCGAACCGCGAGGCCGTGCCACGCGGGCTCGAGCGCACGGGCCCGATCGTCACGTCGGCGGCTCTCCTGTTCACCGTCGCGATCGGTGCGTTCTCGACGTCGCACATCGTGTTCATCAAGGAGCTCGGCGTCGGGACGGCGCTCGCGGTGCTGATCGACGCCTCGATCGTGCGCGCGCTGCTCGTGCCGAGCCTCATGGAACTGCTCGGCGAGTGGAACTGGTGGGCGCCGCGAACGCTGCGCCGCCTGCACGCGCGGCTCGGGCTCTCCGAAGGCTGATCCACGAAAAAGCGGCCGCGATATCGGCCAAGTGGCCTACTTCACGGCCATGTGGCCTAGATAGCGGCCATTTCACTACCCTGCCCGGATGAACCTGCAGCGGCCATTCCAGGTCGTCGCTCCCACACTCGACGGCGATGTCCTGACCGTTCTCGCACGCGCCGACCGGTCGCTCACCGGTCGCGCTATCGAGCGTGAAACGGAAGGCTCCCATGGAGGGGTTCAGCGGGCGCTCGACCATCTGGTCGCGAAGGCATCGTCAGTCGCGAGCCAGCAGGGCGCGCATACCTCTACCGACTGAACCGCGACCATCTCGCCGCACATTGGATTGAAGGGCTCGCGGCCTTGCGGCTGCAACTGATCGATCGATTGCGCAACTCGATGGGAAGCTGGGAGATGAAACCCGTCGCGAGCGTGCTCTTCGGCTCGGCGGCGCGTGGCGAAGCAGGTCGCGCTAGCGATCTCGACCTACTCATGATCCGACCGCGTGGAATCGATGCGGACGACGAGATCTGGCGGGAGCAGCTCATGGCGCTTAGGGAGGCTGTAAGCAGCTGGACCGGGAACGACGCGCGCGTGCTCGAATACGGCGAGGAGGAACTCGCGCTCGAAGAGCCGGTGCTTAACGCTGCTGCGGCAGAGGGCATTGAGTTGTACGGGTCGCTTCGTCAACTGCTCGCCGCCCGTAAACGCCGAAGTAGGCGGTGATGTCGCGCACGCACCCCTGCACGGAGGCGGTCAAGATCGGTCGTATGAGCAAGGCCAGTCAATTCGAAGACGCGGCCACAACTATTCGCGAATTTGCGGATGACGAAGCGGAAGTCGGCGACGCATTCGTTACGCTCCTTGTTCACGCAGGGATCGCGGCCGCGGACGCAGTCTGTTGTCACGAATTCGGCGAGCACGCTCACGGCGAAAGTCACGACGAGGCAATCCGGCTAATCCGGCGCGTAAAGCCCAATGGGGCCGACCTTGCGAAGGCGCTGGACACCCTTCTCAGAGCCAAGACGCGCGCAGGTTACGGATACCGGCCTGTCAACAAAAGACACCCGCACTTGCTGTTGGCGCGCCGCTGAAAAGCTCGTCCTCGCGGCTCGTGATCGATTGTCCCGCTAGAAGCGCAGCTTCATCCGTGGGGCACTCCGAGAGCTAACTCTCCCCTTCGAGATAGTCGACGGCTTTGTCCTGCGGACTTCGACCGAGGTGCTGCTGCTGTTGAGGGCGCGCGCCTTCGAAGATGGCTTGCGGACGGCGCGGCTGAGCCGCGCCGCCGTCGGCAGCGGATTCTTCGTGGGGTGTTTTGTTCACGTCTCATCCTCGAAGCGGTCGGCGAAGACCTCGAGGTCGTCGTCCCAGACGTTCACGTTCCGGACTCTACGAGGCGAAACCGAGCTGTGCCCACCGCGACGGCTGCGGCCAGCCCGGCGAGCACGAGGAACGACGCACGCAGGCTGATCGCCTGCGCGGTGCCGCCGACGATCGGCGGGCCGAGCACGAAGCCGGAGTACGTGAGCGTCGTCATGGTTGCGATCGCGCTGCCGGGGTTCGTCCGGACGCGTCCGGCGGCCCTGAAGAGCAGCGGCGCGGTGACCGAGATTCCGGCGCCGCCGACCGCGAAGCCGGCGAGCGCCACCGGCGCGTCCGGCGCGACGGCTGCGATCGTCAGCCCGATTGCCGCGACGAGAGTCCCCGACGCGAAGAGCGTGCGATCGGAGAACTGTTGAGCCGCGTGGCCCGCGAAGCGGCCGACCGCCATCGCCCCGCCGAAGAAGCCGGGAGCGAGGCCGCTCACCGCAGGCCGCGCGTGCAGCGTCCGCTCGAGGAAGAGCGCGCTCCAGCTCTCGAGCCCGCCTTCGACGATCGCGCACGCCGCGCCGGCGACGCCGAGCAAGAGGAGCACGCGCTCCAGTCGAAGGCGCGGTCGCTCTTCGCGCGACGGCGCAAACGAGTCACGGCCGAGCGGGAACGCAACGGCAAGAAGCAGGGCCGAGACGACGACGAGCACGCCCTCCGGCCCTACGCCGGCGCTCCTTGCGAAACCGGCGGAGACCGCGCCGATGAGCACGCCCACCGCGTACCACCCGTGCGCGAGCGGGAACAGGCGCAGGCCCTGCTCGCTCTCGAGCCGCGAGGCCCGCGCGTTCAGCACGACGTCGAATGCACCCGACGCAGCGCCGGCAACGAGCAGGGCAGCCGCGAGCGCCACGACCGACCGCGCGAGGCCGGGAAGCGCGGATCCCACCGCGAACGCCCCGCACGCCCCCGCTACCGCGCGTGCGCCGTAGCGGTCGACGGCGCGACCCGCCGCGAGCATCGCGGGCACCGACCCGGCGGTCACGAACGCGAGCGCGAGGCCGAGCGCGGCTTTCGACGCTCCCGTGTTCTCCTGAATCGCGGGCAGCACCGCGGCCCACGAGCCCCAGAAGACGCCGAAGAGGCAGAACGCAGCGTGCGTGACGGCCGCGCTACGCCGCATCCCAGTCGGGCGGCAGCACCGGGATCGGCCAAGCCGGATCCGGCCGCCAGCCCTCCCAGCCGTCCGAGAACGGCGCTTCCCAGCCCTCGATCATTCCGACGACACGTTCGCCCTCGGCGCGGATGCTCGCGGCGTCCGCGGGCGAGAAGGCACCGGCGGCAACCGCCTGTTCGAGCTCGTCCTCGTCCTTCCACTGCCATTCGCCTGGCCGCTCGCACCAGATGTCGAGGACGTGGTCGCGCGTGACGACGCCACGGTCGTCCCACTTATGCGCGCGCTCCAAGTTGACGTACCAGCCCTGCGGAAAGACCCAGACGGAGTGCGCGGCCGCACGCGGGAACAGCATGAGGATGCTGTGGTCGCGCCACGAATCGATACGCGACGACCGGGGGAGGGTGTAACGCTCCTCGAGCGGCACTGCTCGCAACGGCCGGCCGTCCGCATAGATGGGCTTCGCGACCGGCGTCCCGGCCGGAAGCCACGTCGCGAGGTAGCCGTTCCGTTCGCCGACGACCCGCGTCGGGAGCGCACCGCGGATCGTTCCGTCGATCGACCGGTAGCGCACAAGGAATGCGTCGCCCTCAGACCACATCCCAACCCTCTGGCATCTTCGGCGTAGGCCAGTTCGGATCGGGCCGCCAGTCTTCCCAGCCGGTCGGCCACGGCGGGTCCGCGAGCATCTTCGCCGCCTCGGCCCGGACCTCGGCCTCGTCGAGGTAGCCGGCGCGCGCCGCGGCCACGAGCTCGTCCTCGTCCTTCCAGCGGACGGTGCCGTCCGGCGACACGACGAAGTCGAGCTTCTCGTCGACGAAGTCGATGCCGATGGGCGTGCGCTGCTGGTCGCGCTCGAAGTTGACGTACCAGTACGAGAACTCGCCGTCGCGCCACTCGTGCCAGAGCGACCAGCGCGACCCGAGGCGCACGAAGCCGAGGCTGTCGCCACTGCTCAACTCGCGGCGGAGCCGCCAGACGCCCTCGCCCGGGATGCGCAGCCGATGACCGTCCCGGTCGATCGGGATCTGCGCCGGAGTCCTGTCGCCGTGCCAGAGGACGAGCAGGTCGTCCCGCTCCTCGACGAGCCGGCACGGGATCGCGCGCCAGACGCGGCCGCGCCACGTCTCGCGCCAGGCGATGTTCACGGACGCCAGTCCTCCCAGCCCGTCGGCCAGGGGCGCGCGGCGATCACGCGCTCGCCTTCCGCGCGAACCGCCGCCGCTTCCTCCGGCGTGAACACGCCGAGCGCCTGCGCCTCCGCGAAGTCGTCCTCGTCCTTCCAGCGCCACGTGCCGTCCGGCTTCACAATGATGTCTAGCGCCCAGTCGGTCGTATCGAATCCATGCTCGCGCTCGACGAGCGGTGCCTGCAGGTTCACGTACCAGCCTTCGAAGGTCCAGTCCTCGTCCCACAGCAGCTCGAGCGAATGCGCGTCGCTGCGCCGCGCCAGCTTCAGCACGCGCCGCGAGTTCCACGTGTGCTCGTTCGGGTCGTCGCCGCGCACCCAGCGCTCCATGTAGCGGCCGTCCGGATCGTGACCCATCTGCACGCCGCGCGCTCCGGGCTCGAGGTAGAGCACGACCAGATCGCCGTCGTCGGCGACCAGTGTGTGTGGGAACGCCCACCGCACGCGGCCGTGGTACACGCTGCGAACCTCCACAATTTCGCCGGGTCGCATCGAACGCGAGTGTAGGGTCTCGCTGTAAATGGACTATGTGGTCACGACCGCAAGGACGGTTGTCCGCCTGGCCGGCTGCAAACGCGTCGCATGCCCGCGTCCTCAGTCGGCCGAATACGTCAAGTATTCGGCCTCCCTGCGTCCTTGGCCTGCTCGGTTTTCGCGCGGCCAGACGGGAACGTCCTCACGGCCGTGACCACCAAACCCGATGTCTCGATCGTCGTCACGCTGCTCAACGAGCGGGAGACAGTCGAGGAGCTCTACGAGCGAACCATCGCGGCGGTCAACGGCAGGTCGTTCGAGCTCGTGTTCGTCGACGACGGGTCGACCGATGGGACGTACGACGTCGTGCGGAGCCTCCATGAGGGCGATCCGCGCGTGCACGCCGTCCGCTTCTCGCGCAACTTCGGCCAGCATCCGGCGATGCACGCCGGCTTCATTCGGGCGCGCGGGGACATCCTCGTGACGATGGACGGCGACCTGCAGAACCAGCCGGAGGACATCCCGAAGCTCGTTGCGGCGATCGAGGCCGGCGCAGACGTTGCGAGCGGCAGGCGTGCGCTGCGGCGCGACTCGTGGGGACGAACGCTGCCGTCGCGGCTGATCAACGGGATGCTCCGCCGCTTCACCGGCGCTGCGATCTCCGACTTCGGCTGCGCGTTCAACGCGTACCGGCGCGGCGCGGTCGAGCCGATGCTCGGCGCGATCGGGCGGCAGAAGTTCACGAAGGCGCTCGTCCTCTCCGGCGGCGCCAGCGTCGTCGAGGTCGACGTCGGCCACGCACCGCGCGCGGGGCGGTCACGCTACTCGCCGCTGCGGCTGACGCGGCTCGCACTGCACGTCCTCGCGGGCTTCTGGCCGCAGCCGATCCAGTGGATCGGACTGATCATGGGCGTCGTCTGCACCTTCGCCGCGCTGGGACTCGGGATCTACGGCGTGATCTTCTGGATCCAGAACGCGAACTTCCCGGGCCCGCTCTTCGGGGGCACGGGAATCGTTTTCGTCTTGGGCGTCCAGGGATTCATCCTCGCCCTCGTCGGCGAGTACCTGGGCAGAATCCAAAGGCAGGTGGAGGGCCGGCCCTTGTATTCCATCGCGGAGGAGCTTTGACGACGCAGTGCGCATGGTGCTGGGCACGCAGCGCGGCGCCCGTCGGCGGAGCCGGGCTTCGCCCGGCGGGAGCCCGGTCGGTGCTCGCCCAGCGAGGTCTGTGGAGGAGGGGGCCCACGGGGGAACCAGGGGTTCCCCCGTGTTGGATCGCGGAGGAGCTTTGAGCAAGCGCGTTCTCGTGACCGGCGGCGCCGGGTTCATCTCGTCGAACTTCATCCGGCATCTGCTGGCGCGCACGCCGTGGGAGGTGATCTCACTCGACGCGCTCACGTACGCGGGGAACGTCGAGAATCTCGCGGACGTGATGTCGCACGAGCGGTTGTCGTTCGTGCACGGGGACATCCGCGACGCCGACCTCGTGCGCGACGTCGTCGCGAACGTCGACGTGATCGTCAATGCGGCCGCCGAGTCGCACGTCGAGAAGTCGATTCGCGACGGCGGCTCGGAGTTCGTGCGCACGAACGTCCAGGGGACACAGATCCTGCTCGACGCCATCCGCGAGGCGCCCGTCGAGCGCTTCATCCTGATCTCGTCCTCGGAGGTCTACGGCACCGCCGAGTCGGATCCGATGGACGAGCGCCATCCGCTGAACCCGCGCTCGCCGTACGCGGCGACGAAGGCGGGCGCCGACCGGCTCGCGTACTCGTACTTCGTCACGTATGAGCTGCCGATCGTGATCGTGCGCCCGTTCAACAACTATGGGCCGAGGCAGCATCCGGAGAAAGTGATCCCGCGCTTCATCACGCAGGCGCTCGAGGGCGACTCGCTGACGGTCCATGGTGACGGGCATGCAAGCCGGGACTGGCTGTGGGTCGACGATCACGCGGAGGCCCTTGAGGCGTTGATCGAGGCGCCAGTAGAGCGTGTGGCGGGCGAAGTCGTGAACGTCGCGACCGGTGTCGACATCTCGGTCGCCGACATCGCCGACCTCGTCGTCGAGGCCGTCGGCAATCGAGAGGCCACGGTCACGAGCGTGGGCGAGCGCCCAGGGCAGGTCGACCAGCATCTCGGCTCGACCGACAAGATGGAGCGCCTGACCGGCTGGCG
>WNEY01005253.1_pt1 | contig 10002 bp, 6 predicted proteins | sample 5400531 | NCBI WGS metagenome assembly WNEY01 (sample SAMN13153338, study PRJNA577476) | soil metagenome | isolation source: 200 cm saprolite under Douglas fir tree site 1 | place: USA:California | collected 2015-04-18
TTGATTTGGACAAGCCACGGAGACACTGAGACACAGAGGCGCTCGACGCGGGCGGCCTGCACCGCAGGCCGCGCCGTGAGGCGCGCAAACCGCAAACGAACGACCGAGCCACGGTCCAGTGGTCGTTCGTCAGCGGTTGGCACGCCTCGCCCGCCGCTGCGCGGCGCCGCGTCGAGCACGCTACCTGAAGCGTGTTCTTTCTCTGTGTCTTTGTGTCTCTGTGGCCAAGTACGTCGTCGTATTTCTGAAATCGGGCACCGATCGCCGTCACGAAATACGTTGCCGTAATTGTGAAATCGAGTACGAAGGGACTGGGGACTGGGACTGATGGCTGACGTCCACATCGGGCTGATCGGCGCGGGCAACATCAGCGAGACGCACGCCGCAGCGGCCGGCGCCATCAAGGGCGTGCGCATCGCGGCGGTCTGCGGACGCACGCGCGAGAAGGCGGAACGGCTGGCCGTGCGCTGCGGTGCCGCGGCCTATTCCGATCTCGATCGCTTCCTGCAACATGTTCCCCTGGATCTGGTCGTCATCGGCAGCCCGTCGGGCCTCCACGCCGAGCAGGGCATTGCCGCGGCTCGACGCGGCCTGCACGTGCTCGTGGAGAAGCCGATCGACGTCTCCGCGGCCGGCGCCGATCGGCTCATCGCCGAAGCCGCCCGCGCGGGAGTGACCCTGGGCGTGATCTTCCAGGATCGGATGAAGCCCGGCGTCGCGCGGTTGAAAGCGATCGTTGACGGCGGGCGGCTGGGCACGCCGATCCTGGCGTCGGCGCGCGTCCGGTGGCACCGGCCGCCGGAGTATTACGCGGCCTCGACGTGGCGCGGCACGCAGGCGCTCGACGGCGGCGGCGCGCTCATGAATCAAGCCGTGCACACCGTCGATCTGCTGCTGTGGCTCTTCGGGCCGGTACGCCGCGTGTTCGGTAAGGTCGCGACGCGGCTGCATGCGATCCAGGTCGAGGACACCGCGGTGGCGGCGCTCGAGTTCGCGAGCGGTGCGCTCGGAACCATCGAAGCGGCGACGTCGGCGTATCCGGGATACCCGCGTCGCCTGGAGCTGACCGGGTCGGAAGGCACGGTCATGCTCGACGGCGACCGACTCGTGGCCGCGGATCTGCGGAAACCGCCGACGGACCTCGTCGTCGAATCCGCGAGCGCGGCATCGGTCGCCGCCTCGTCGCCGGTCGTGGCGGACGCGTCGGCGCATCGTGCGGTGCTCGAGGATTTCCTCGCCGCGATCGCGCGCGGGACGGCCCCGTGCTGCGACGGTCCGCAAGGCCGGCGCAGCGTCGAGGTCATCGAAGCGATCTACCGCGCGTCGCGTACCAATGAACCGGTTGAGCTGCAGTAGCGGCCGCTCGAAATTTCAACCAAGAATGTGTTTCCTCGTTGTGCAGCCCTCGCACAGCACGCGAACACAAACGTTGACAACTCGCCGCGCGGGGTTATAAATGCGTCTGCACCCTCGGTCTCGTGGGACGTTTCCGGAGGTTGAACATGAATCGATGTGTCGTCGCAGTGTCCCTGGTCGTTGTCCTCGGCTTCAGCGCCGTCGCCGCAGCGCAGACCGGCGCCGGGAGCCTGCGCGGGTACATCAAGGATGAACAGGGCGGTGCGCTCCCCGGCGTCACCGTGGCCGCCCGCAGCGAGGCGCTCATCCAGCCGGTGTCGTCCCTCACCGACGCCGAAGGCTACTACCGGTTGATCAATCTTCCCCCGGGCGCCTACGAGGTATCAGCCGATCTCTCCGGGTTTGCGGCGTTCAAGCGGCAGGGCGTTCTCTTGCGCGCCGGCGCGAACTTCCAGGTCGACATCACGATGAAGCTTGCAGCGCTCTCTGAAACCATCACGGTGTCGGGCGAGTCGCCGATGCTCGAGGTGAGCAACCCGAGCAACGTGCTGAACATCAGCGGTGAGTTCCAGCGCGAGATGCCGATTCAGGCGCGCCGCAACTGGAGCGACTTCCTCGAGATCACGCCCGGCGTACACTCGCGGCCGTTCGACGACGGCAGCGGCCGCATGGTGTACTTCGGCCACGCCACCGAGCACTTCGCGCACGTCGTCCAGCTCGAAGGCGCGATCGCCTCGAACTACCAGGACGCGCAGATCACGTATGTGGCGATGGGCGCGGACATGGTCAGCGACACACAGGTGAAGACCGGCGGTGTGGATGCCTCCGCGCCGATGGGCGTCGGCCTCAACATCAACGTCATCACCAGGAGCGGCGGCAACTCCTTCAAGGGATCGGGCGCCTACGCGTACCAGCCGGACGGCTGGAACGGCAACAACGTGAACAACTGTTCGCCGAGTGCCGGCTGCAAGCCGTCCACGTCAACTGCTGCCGGCACGCCGACGACGGCCATCATCCGACAATTCGACGGCGGCATCGGCGGACCGATCCAGCGCGACAAGGTCTGGTTCTTCGGCGCGGTCCGGCGGGCCGACCTCGAGGCCGGCATCAGCCGAACAGCCACGGAAGTCCAGCGCCTCGCGGATTTCTATCCGAACGCCGAGCTCTTCAACAACACGACGAAGAGCACGCAGCCGTACGGGAAGGTGACGATGCAGGCGGGCGCGCACCAGATTGCGGCGTTCGTCCAGCAGGATCGGCTGACGGCCACCGGCGACCGCGAATACCATTTCAGCCGCTCGAACGTCTACTCGACCGGTGGCGGCCTCTACGGTGGCAAGGTCACCTCGACATGGGGCAACAGGATCACGACGACCTTCCTCGCGTCGTACAACAACAAGGGTGGCTCGGACCAGAGCACATTCGAAGGGTTTTCGGGATCCGGCCCGACGCTCACCATTCACCGAGCGGCAAGCCTCACGGGTGGAAAGTTGATCGGAGACGGACGGCTGGTTTCCGGGGGGAACTTCGACGACGGCACGGCGGGCGCCGGACAGGCGTCATATTCGTATCTGCCGTCGTCGCAGATTACGCTGCGTGCCGACCTCACATATTTCAAGGATAGCCTGGCGGGATCGCACGAGCTCCAGACCGGCTTCTTCGGGGCGCCGCGGAGCACCTACGACACGACGACCAAATACCTCAATGACGGCTTCATCCTCGAAGAGCGGCGCCAGGTGGACCCGAACGATCCGTCGAAGGGCACGATTCCGTTCCACCGGCGATATGCCACGCCGATCGAGCTGACGACCCGGCTGGCGCGCGACAGGAATTTCGCGGTTTACGCGCAGGACAACTGGAAGCCGGCCCCGCGCCTGACGACGAACGTCGGCATCCGCCTGGACTGGGTGCGCCGCTATGACAAGATCTTCGACGTTGTCCGCGAGAACGCGCATATCGTCCAGCCACGTCTGGGCTTCTCGTATCTCGTGACGAAGAACGCGAAGAACGTGCTGCGCGGCAGCTACGCACGCCTGGGCGAGCAGATGATGGGGCGGGACGCCGTGACACTGTTTGGCGCCGGAGGTGCAACGGGATTCAACGATACCTACGATCTCGACGCAAACGGAGTGTTCGAGACGAGCTTTCCGACTCCGGCTCGGACAGGATCACTGGCGGCTTCCGAGTTCGACCCCAACCTGCACCAGCCGTATCTCGACGAGGAGATTCTGGGGTACCGGATGCAGCTTCCATACTCGATCGGCGTCGACATAGCCGGCATCCATCGCGTCTACAAGGACATGTACGGCCGCATCGACATCAACGGCTTCTATCCGAGCGGCCCGAACCAGCCATTCGGTGGCTTCGGCAAGGTCGATCCGAACCGCGGCATGGTGTATCAACAGACCAACAACTCCTGGAGCCGGCTGAATTACACGGCGCTCGAGGTGACAGCGACCAAGAACCTGTCTCACGGCCTGCAGTTCATGGCCGGCATCAACCGGCAGTGGCAGCACATGAGCGGCGATTGGAACCCAACGGACCCGGCTCGGTTCATTCAGCCGGGCGCGTTCGCGAACGACAAACTCTTGTACATGCCAAGGGGGAACAACGAAGACAACAGTCTGCCGATTCAGACGGGCACGATCGTCCACACCTATGGCCCAACGTGGCAGAAGTACCGGTTGAACTTCGGCGGCTCATGGTATGCGCCGTACGGTGTGGTGTTCGCCGCCAGCTACACGATCGAGGCTGGCCCGTGGACCGGCCCCGTCGTCACGCAGCTCCCTGTCGGCGACCCCCAGCTCGCGGCATTCGGACCGTCAACCGTCGTGTCGTCGACCGGCTTCACGACGTCGAACCCGCTGGCCACACGCATGCGGTTCGGGTACGCCACGCGCGGGGAGGGCCAGGTCATGGCGCCGGCGGTGAAGACGCTCGGCCTCAAGATCGGCAAGAAGCTGGATCTGATGCGCACTCACAGCGTGGAGCTCGCGGCGAACATCTTCAACATCCTCAACGCCGGCGATTTCACGCAGTACAACTACAACGGCGCGAACGAACAGTTCAACCCGAACTACCTGGGAATGCGCAATCAGCAGCCGGCGCGCGCGCTGCAGGCGACGATCGTCTACCGCTTCTAGAAGAAAGACGACGTTGAACGCAGAGCTCGCGAGCTCGCAGAAAAACCGTGAGCATTTTTCTCAGCGGGTTCCTGTGTCCGACCCCGGTGCCGGACATGCGGGCCGGACACCGGGTCCGACCCGGGCATCGCGACGGCTTCCGGCCCTGGACAAACAGGAAACGCAGCCAGAGAATGCCGTGACACGTGGAACATGCAAGCCGTGTTCGTTTGCGGCGGTAAGGGCACGCGTCTGAGGCCGAGGCAAGGGCCAAAATCCCTCGTGCCCATCGGGGGCTCGACGCTGCTCGCCGGGCTCGTCTCACAAATTGGCCGCTTTCACTCTTCTTCGAAACCGCCCGTCGTCATTGTCGACGGGCAGGACCATGAGACTCCGGCGGCACTGGCGGAGCTGCTGCCCGGAACACGAATCGTGCATCAGCCACGCCCTGACGGCGTGGCCAACGCCCTGCTGCTGGCACAGCCTCTTCTGGACGAAGTGGCGATCGTGACGCTCGGTGACCTGTTTCTCGACGGCACGTTCGCATCGATCCCGAAGGAGGCCGGGCTGGCGTTCTGGCGCGACGCGTCGGCGGAAGAGACGGCGAAAAACTTCGGCATCATCGCACGCTCGGACGGACTCGTTTCCGGGGTCGTCGAAAAACCAGCTCATGCTCACGGCTTGAGCTGCGGCATGGGCGTGTACGTGCTCACTCCGTCCGTGATCTCCTGCTTTCAAGAGGCGCCGATTGATTCGCGAACAGGAGAGCGTGGAATTACGGACGGCGTTCAAGCAGCGATTGCAGCGGGCATCAGGTTCCGAGCGATTCCATTCTCGGGGTATTACAAGAACGTCAACTCGACGGCAGACGTGAGAGCGGTCGAGAGCTACCTGGCGCGACCGGTCCGCTGAGTCATGCGTCACCCAGCCGTGAGCGTGGCGATATGCCTGTTCAACTCGTCCCGCTTCATCGACGAGACGCTCGAGAGTGTGTTCGCGCAGACGTTCGACGACTACGAAATCATCCTCGTCGACGATGGATCGACGGACGGTTGCGCGGATGCGATCGAGAGGCGGTACCGGGGCCGCCGGCTGACGCTCGTTCGTCAGCCGCACCGGGGTCTGTCTATCTCGCGGCGCATCTCGATCGCCACCGCAACGGGTGAATACGTCGCCTTTCTGGACCACGACGATCTCTGGCTCCCCGACAAGCTCGAACGACAGGTGGCGGCCGCAAAGGCGGACCCATCGGTCGCGTTGCTGTTCTCTGACTGCGTCTACATCGACGAACGCGGCCAGCACCTGCATCGTCTTTCGGATCAGTATGGGCTCGCCGATATCGATCTGACAGGCTCCCGCGGGTACGCTGAACTGCTCCGTCGCGGCTGCTTCGTCTGGCAGTCGACCGTCCTGGCGCGGACGAGCGCACTCAAATCCGTGGACAGCTTCAAGCCCGCCTACCCTTATATCGCCGACTATGACACCTGGCTCCAGTTGGCCCGGCGATACCGCCTGCACTACACGCCCGACGTGCTCGCGAAATGGCGTGTGCACGTGAATCAGTTCACGAACCGATGTCCCGAGATCACGCTGGCCGATCACAGGAAGCTCCTCGGTCCCCTCTTTCGGACGGCTTCGAATCCACGACCGATCCGGATCGCGATGGGAGACCGTCTTCTGGGGCAGCATCGAGTGTCGTGCCGCAGTCTGCTGCGGCAGCGGCGCTTCGGCTTGGCGGCTCGCGCGGCGTTCGGAATGTTCAGCTATCCGGACCGCCTGTCCGCCTTCTGTTTGGGGAAGATCGCTGAAACGCCCGTTATCGGTCGAAGAGTCGTCGGCGCTTACAAAGCCGTACGTCGTCTGATTCGTGCTCCAGGGCGGGTCCTTCGAGCGCTCGAGCCGACCGCGCCGACGGAGCCGGCGCACGTCTGGATCGACGGCAGCATGCTTGGAATGATCCAGACCGGCTACTTCAATCTGGTCAGCGAGCTCATTCGAACGCTGCTCTCCAGAGACTCGTGCGTTGTTCACGTGGTCTCGCCGAAAGCAGGCCGCGCGGCGCTGCACGATCGGCTTGGCGCCGACGTTCGGCGATTGCGGTTCCACGCCTCGGGATGGCGGGCGTGGCATTGGACCGACATCTATCGTCTTGTGACTGCGCGATCCACCCACCTGCTTCTGCTGAGTCTGTCGGCGATGCTACTCACGGCGGGAGCGTTTCTGAAAAATGAAATGGCCCTGACGGTCGGCCTCGTTCTGGCGCTCGGGCAGATCGCCTTCCAGGTGGACGACTTGATCGCCGCGGTCAGGGAAACATCCGGCAAGACCTCGATCCGGCTGTCAGCGCGGGGCGTCCGGTGGCTCCTGCGGGTGCTTTCCAGGCCGCACGGCCGTCCGCCTCATCCGGACACCATCGAGGTGATCGTCTGGCGTGGCCGTTTCCGTTGGGCGGGATCCCGCCGAATCGCGATCGTGCAGGATCTGTCGACAAGGATTCATCCCGAGGTGCACACGGCGGGCAACGTCGCCGAGTTCGACGAGTTCCTGGGATATGTGCAACGCCACGCGGAGGCTGTCGCGACCGTATCGGAGCACAGCAGGAGGGACCTCATCGATCGGCTCGCGCTGTTTCCCGATAGTGTGTCGCTCATCCCGATGCCCCTGCATCCGTGTTACGTTCAACCGTACTTCAGTCCGGCGTTCGTCGCCGTGCACGGCATCAGCCAGCCATTTATTCTGTGTGTGGGTTGCATCGAACCGCGAAAAAACCTGCGGCGGCTCGTGCGCGCTTTTGAGCTGTTGACGGAAGAAGAAGCGGCGAGAGACCACGTTCTCGTCCTCGCCGGGCCGCAGGGCTGGGACGAAGGGTTCCCCCGCTTTCTGGTGGAAAGCGACGCGTACCCCCGAATCCGCGCACTCGGGTTCGTGCCGCTCGAGCACCTTCCATCGCTGTACCATTTCGCCTCGGCGGTTATCTGCCCGAGCCTCTATGAAGGGTTCGGCATTCCCGTCCTCGAAGCCATGAGTGCCTCGAGTGTTGTGCTCGCCGGTGCGACGAGCTCGCTGCCGGAAGTCCTCGGCGACGGCGGGATCCTGTTCGATCCGTACCGGACAGAGGCAATTGCGGCGGCGTTGCTGCAGGCCCTCAGCATGACGCCGGCGGAAGCCGCCGAGTATCGCCGCCGCAGCCGGTCGCGGGCTGAAACGCTTCTCGAGCGCTCGAGCCGGATGCCCCCGCTCCCGGGCTTGCCCGCGGAGGCAGGGATGGCGCTCGCGTGAGGATGACCTTCGTCGTTCCGTTTGTGAATCTGACGGGCGGAATTCGCGTTCTTCTCGACTTCGCAAACTGGTTGCACGATGAAGGACATCTCGTGACGGTCGTGTACCCGCTGTGGCCGTATCGGTATCACTTCAGGCAGCGCGATCGGCTCTTCGAATTCCGGAGACAGCTACGGAGCGCACCGCGAGTCGAATGGTTCGACCTCCGATGCCGCCTGCTTCGCGCTCCTTATATCGCGAATCGGTTCATGCCCCGAGGCGATCTCGTGCTCGCCACATCCTGGCCGACTGCGCGGAGCGTCGCCGGTCTTCACCACTCACGAGGGAAGAAGGTCCACATTGTCTTTCATCACGAGTCAGGCACCGGGCCGGAACATCGTGTCTGCGGGACGTATCGCCTGCCGTTCCACCGCATCGCGTTCTCCCGATCAGTTCGAGAGACGATCGAGCAGCGATTCGACTGCGAGATACACTCAATCGTTCCGGCCGGTGTCGATACATCGCTGTTCTTCCCGGACGAGGGCGAACGGAGCCGGAACACCGTGCTCATGCTGTACCACAACGACCCGCGCAAAGGCGCAGACGATGGGGTCGAGGCGTTAGCCCTTCTTCGGAAACGGCTCCCGGATGTTCAAATCCGGATCTGCGGGACCGTCCGTCCGGAACGTTTGCCCTCGTGGATCCGATTCGATTTTCAGCCACGCGATGCCGATCTGCGGCGTCTGTATTCGACATCGACGGTGTTCCTGTACCCGAGCCGCTACGAAGGCTTCGGTCTGCCGCCGCTCGAGTCGATGGCTTGCGCGTGTCCGGTGGTGACGACGGAGGTCGGCGCCGTCTCAGAGTTCGCGGCCGACCGGTGTAACGCCCTCGTCGTGCAACCACGCGACGTGTGCGGCATGGCGGACCGGCTTGAAGAGCTGCTGCTGAATCCTGAGCTGAGGAACGGGTTGTCGAAGCGGGGGCTGGAGACGGCAGAGCGGTATGCGCTGAAACGCGTCGCGCCGTTCTTTGCCGAAGCTCTCAGGCACGCCCTCAACTCTCCAGGCTCAACTCCCCAAGCTTCAACCGCAACGGCTGAGACCTGAGACTTGAGACTTGAACGTTGAGAGTCGAACGCTGTTCTAGATCTAGACGGTGAGGCCGAGCTCCTGCTCGACGTACCGCTTGTTCAGGATGGCCGACGCCTTCGGCGATCCGTTCGGGTCGGGCACGCGATCGAGCTCGACGATCGCCCAGCCGCGGAAGCCGATCGCTTTCAGTGCCGCCGCGCAACCCTTCACGTCCACGCGGCCGCGGCCGAGCTCCACCCACTCATAGCCGGGCGCGCGGTCGATCGCGCGGACGTCCTTCAAGTGCACGACGCGAATGTGGTCGCGGTACCGCCGAATCGCGGCGACCGGATCGCCGCCGCCCTGCTGATAATGCGCGATGTCGAACAGCACGCCGACGTGCCGCGGATCGGTCGCATCGAGGACCGCGTCGATCTCGCGCGGCTTCTCGCCGAGGCTGTTCATGTGATGGTGGTAGACGAGCGGGACGCCGGCGTCCGCGGTCCGGCGGCCCAGCTCGGTCATCAGACGCCCCAGGCGCGCATAGTCGGCCTCGACAATCGGTCGTCCTTTCGGCCGCTCGTCGATCACCTGAAGGTATCGTCCGCCGACGTCGCGGACGAATTGCGCGTGGGCGACGTGCGTCGCGAGCTCGGTCTTCTCGACGGCCGGATCGATCCGCAGGTTGCCGCTCGACAGCGCGGCGAGCGTCAGCTTGTGCCGCGCCAGCAGATCGCGCAGCTCCGCCGGCGCGCGCCCGAATCGCTCAACGGCGCTGTTGCGGAGCTGAATGCCCGGGAACCCGGCCTCCACGATCTCGCGAATCGCGCGTTCGTCGTCGCCGCCCCACGTGATCGCGGCGTAGCCCACGCGGATCGGCGGCGGTTCGGCCATCGCGGCAGCCGCTCCAGCCGCGCCGAGACCGGCGAGAAAGCTCCGTCGCGATAGTGAGATGCTCATAGAGTGTCACCAGTTCTGGATCAGCTTTCGGTTTCAGTAGCGGTGTTGAATCAGGGCTTCCCCTTGTGTCCTTGAGAACACGACGTCCTTGGTCCTTTGTGCTTGGTACTTGGTCCGGTCTTGGTCCACGGTCCGGCCTTGGTCCCGAGTCCGTGGTCCGCGCACTGAACGGCCGGCCTTGGTCCCGAGTCCGTGGTCCGCGCACCAAGGACCAGGGACCATCGGACGGACCA
>WNEY01007753.1_pt1 | contig 10001 bp, 8 predicted proteins | sample 5400531 | NCBI WGS metagenome assembly WNEY01 (sample SAMN13153338, study PRJNA577476) | soil metagenome | isolation source: 200 cm saprolite under Douglas fir tree site 1 | place: USA:California | collected 2015-04-18
CGCCGCCCCCTCCCCCCCCGCACGCGGAGCTGAAAGGTGGCCTGCTGATCGCACCGCTGGGACGCGGGACATACGTCTACACGGGGTTGAGTTTTTTCCGGCAGCTGCCCGCGGGAGTGCCGGGTGCGTATCGGCTGTTCATGAATCTGCTGGGACTCAAGCGGCGCAATGTCCCGTAAAGCAGTCGCCTTGCTGATCCTTGTCGCCGCGTGTTCGCGCGACACCCGCACCCCACTCGTCGTCTACTCACCGCACGGCCGGGACTTGCTCTCGCTGTTCGAGCACCGCTTCGAGGCGCTGCATCCTGACATCGACGTGCGTTGGCTCGACATGGGCTCGCAGGATGTCTACGATCGCCTCCGCTCGGAACGCGCCAATCCGCAGGCGGACGTCTGGTTCGGGGGACCTTCATTGATTCTGGCGCAGGCCGCGGGCGACTCGCTGCTCGATTGCTGGCGACCGGTGTGGGCGGGCGCTATGCCCGCGCGCGGGCGCGGCGCCGGCGATTGCTACTTTGCGGCCTACGAGACGCCTGCAGTCTTTCTCTACGCCGAGAAGGTCGTGACACCCGCGGAGGCGCCGCAGGATTGGGATGACCTGCTCGATCCCAAATGGAAAGGGAAGCTGATCATCCGCGACCCGCTCGCGAGCGGCACGATGCGCGCGGTATTCGGCTTCATCATCCTGCGCGGGATGAGACAATCGGGCGACACCGCCGCCGGGTTCGCGTGGCTGCGCCGGCTCGACGGACAGACGAAGGTCTATGAGCAAAACCCGGCACTCGTGAGCGAGAAGATCGCACGTCAGGAGGGGTTGGTCACCATTTGGGATCTGCCGGACGTCTTGATCAGCCGCCGGCGCGGCATGCCGATCGGCTATGTCTTTCCCAAGAGCGGTACGGTCGCCATCGAGGATGGGATCGCCGTGGTGCGCGGCGCGAAGCATCTCGCGGCGGCCCGGGCCTACGTGGATTTCGTCGGCAGCGTCGAGATGCAGCTGGCGGCGGCGCGCGAGGTGTACCGGCTGCCCGCTCGACTCGACCTTCCTGCCGACTCGCTGCCCGACTGGGTGCGGGACGTGCGTCGCCGCATGCTTGTGGCCGACATCGATTGGAATCTTCTGGCCGACCACAGCGGCGAGTGGATGCGCTGGTGGGACCAGCACGTGCGCGGCACCGGAGGAGGCCATTGACCGGTTTCCTCCAGATTCAGGCGATCGAGAAACGCTGGGACCACAATGTGACGGTCGGTCCCATCTCGCTCGACATCGCTCGGGGCGAGATTCTGGCGCTGCTCGGGCCTTCGGGAAGCGGCAAGACGACCATGCTGCGGCTGCTGGCCGGCTTCGAGACTGCCGACGGCGGCCGCATCGCCGTGGCGAATGAGGACGCGACATCGCTGCCGCCCGCGCGGCGCCGCTTCGGCATGGTGTTCCAGCACTATGCGCTGTTTCCGCATCTCGACGTTGGGCAGAACATCGGGTTTGGATTGGCAGGGAGCCGGGAGCGGGGAGCAGTCGATGCCAAGGTCGCAGCGGCGCTCGCGCTGGTCGATCTGACAGGTTACGAGCGGCGCAAAGTGCACGAGCTGTCCGGCGGCCAGCAGCAGCGCGTGGCCACGGTGTTCGTGACGCACGAGCAAGAAGAGGCGTTCGACCTGGGCGACCGCATCGCGGTCCTCAATCAGGGGCGGCTGGAACAAGTCGGTGTGCCCGACGAGCTGTATGAGCACCCCACCAACCTCTTTGTCGCGACGTTCGTGGGTCGCGCCAACGTCTTTCGCGGGAAGTCGGCGCGGGCGCTCGGCGCGAACGGCGAGGGCGTTCTGGTGGTGCGACCGGAGCGGCTGCGATTTGCCCAGGCCGGTCTTCCGGGCATAGTGCGCGAGCGGCGCTACATCGGCGCCGCGGCGTTTTTTCTGGTAGAAGCGGACGACCACGAGCGCTTCGAGGTGCTGGCCGAGCCGGACGCCGCGAAGGTGGGGGAGCGCGTGTACGTCGAAGCCACTCGGGTGATCGCGTTGTAATGGTGCGGCCGAAGAGATCCGACATCGCGGCGGCCGCGTTGACGCTGCTGCTCGGCTGGCTCGTGATCTATCCGATTCTCATCGTCGGGGTCGACGCGGCCCACCCCACGGCCCTGACCGCCTTCTTCACGCGGCCCGGTGAGTGGGCCGCGCTGTGGGCCAGCGTGTGGATCTCGCTGGTGAGCGTCATCCTGGCGGCGGCCATCGGCGTACCCCTCGCGTTTTTGTTCGAGTGGTTCGATTTCCCGGGCCGCAAGACGCTCGGTGCGCTGATCGCGTTGCCGGTGGTGCTGCCGCCGCTCGTCGGCGTGATCGCGTTTCTTTTTTTGTACGGCGAGTCCGGATTCATTGCCCGCGCAATCCAGTCCGTGCTCCATCTCCAGAATGCGCCGTGGCGGTTGCAGGGCGCCGTGGCCATTCTGCTCGTGCACGCCTACTCCATGTACGTCTACTTCTATCTCTTCACGCGTGCGGGACTCGCCAAGCTCGACGTCTCGATGCTGGAAGCCGCGCAGGCGCTGGGCGCCGATCGGCGTGCGACGCTGTGGCGCGTGATCGTGCCGCTGCTCCGTCCCTCGCTCGTCGGGGCCGCGATGCTGACATTCATGACCGCGCTCGGCTCGTTCAGCGCGCCCTACATCTTCGGCGGTGGATTTCGGGTGATGACCACGCAGATCGTGGCGACGAAGTTGAACGGCGATCTGCCGCTCGCCATGGTCGAAACTGTGGCGCTCGCCCTGGTCGCCATTGCCGGCCTGGTGATTCTGCGGCGCACAGAGGGGGACGACATCCTCGTCGCGCTGGGCAAGGGCATCGCTCCCCGGCCGCGGCCGATCCGGCGTGCCAGCGTGCGCTGGCTGGCGGCGATCGCTGGATGGGGCCTCGCGGTGCTGTTGCTGCTGCCGCACCTCACCCTCGGCCTGGTCTCGCTGGTCCCGTACGGTGCGTGGACGACGGAAATTCTTCCGCCCGTGATCAATTTCGAGAACTACCGCCGCCTCTTTTCGGAGGCCGAGCGGCTGCGTCCCATGTGGAACTCGCTGTGGATGGCGGCCGCGAGCACGGCAGTGGCGGTGGCACTCGCTCTCGCCGGAGGTTGGTTGGTGGTGCGGCGGCGCGTGGCATTGCGTCGCGCCATCGAAGCACTGCTGGCGCTGCCGTGGGCTCTGCCGGGCACCGTGTTCGCCATCGCGCTCGCGATCACGTTCAGCGTCCACGCGCCGCTGCAGCTGCGATTCGTGCTGGTCGGGACCGCGGTCATTCTTCCGCTCGCCTATCTCGTGCGCGCGCTGCCGCTCACGGGGCGGGGCATTCTCGCCGCATATCGCCAGCTCGATCCCTCGCTCGAGGAAGCCGCGGCGAGTCTCGGCGCGGGCCGCTGGCGCACGCTCGCGCGCGTGACGCTGCCGCAGCTGCGACCCGGCCTCGCGGCCGGCGCCAGTCTCGCGTTTGTCGCGGCGCTCGGGGACATCGTGGCGTCGATCGTCCTCTACACCTATGAGACACGGCCCGTGTCCATCGAAATCCTGTCGAGCCTCCGACTTGCCGAGACCGGCGTGGCTGCGGCGTTCGGCGTCGTGCTGATGATCGTGAGCGCCGTTGTGCTCGGTGTGGGAGCGAGACGATGAAGCGGCTCTGGGTCCTGATGGCGGTCTGCTTCGTCGACATGATGGGCTTGATGCTGGTCGCGCCGTTGATGCCGTTCTACGCGCTCGATCTCAAGGCGCCGGAGTGGTTGGTGGGACCGCTCATCGCCTCGTTCGCGGTCGCGCAGCTCATCTCCTCGCCGGTCTGGGGCAAGTTCTCCGACCGTTATGGTCGACGGCCCGCCATGCTGATCGGTCTTGGCGCATCCGCGTTCGCCTATGTCATCTTCGGTTTTGCCAACACGCTGTGGATGCTGTTTGCTTCGCGCATCGTGCAGGGGCTCGGCGGCGGCACGACCGGCGTCGCGCAAGCCTACGTGGCCGACACGATGGAGCCGAGGGAACGGGCGAAGGCGCTGGGATGGCTGTCGGCAGCGACCAGTGCCGGTGTGGTGATCGGTCCTTTCATCGGTTCCGCGGCGTACAATTTTGGCCGGCAGGCGCCGGGACTCGTCGCGGCAGTGATGGTCTTGATCAACGTGTTCTTCGCGTGGAAGTGGCTGCCGGAATCGCGGGCGACGCACGCGCGCAGTCCCAGTGGGCACTTTGTGGTCCCCGAAGGCCGTTCGGTACGCCAGGCGCTCTTGGAGATCCTCCGTCAGCCGACCACGCCGGCGCATCGGGTCATCTGGATTTATGTCGTGGGCATGCTGGCGTTGAACGTCGTAATCGGCGTGCTCGCGTTGTATCTCAAGGACACGTTCGCCATCAGCGCGCGCACCATCGGATACTTCTTCCCGATTTTTGGCGTGGTGGGCGTCATCATGCGCGCGACGATCGTGGGTTGGTTCAACGCGCGTTTCGGCGAGATCCGCACCATGCAGATCGGCACGATCTCACTGCTCCTGGGGCTCGCGCTGATGCCGCTGCCTGCCGGTCTGCTTTCGCCGGCACGCGCCATGCCTCTGTTTATTGTCTTCCTCATCCTCGTTCCCATGGGGACTGCGCTGCTGTTTCCCGCATCGACCTCGTTGGTGAGCGAGCGGACCGATCGCCACGAGCTCGGATTGGTCATGGGAGCGCAGCAAACCTTCCGCGGCATCGTCAGCATCGTCGGCCCCATCGGCGCCACGCTGGTGTTCGCCACGCTGGGACATGGAGTGCCGTTCCTGCTCGCGGCAGCCGTGGTCGGTGTTGCGGGGATTCTCGCCTTCCGCGAGCGGCCCCACGACCCGGTGGCGGCAACGGCCTGACGACCGCTACTTTCTGGCCATGCCTTTCGCCGTCTATCTCGCCCTCCTGGGCTGGCTGCTCATCCCACCACCGTCACGGGCGCGACCGAAGCTCGTGGTCGTCATCACCGTCGACCAGCTGCGGGCGGACTACTTGACGCGCTGGAAGAGCCAGCTGACGGGAGGACTGGGGCAGTTGGCCAACGAGGGGGCGTTCTTCACCGATGGCTATCAGGACCACGCCGTCACGGAGACGGCGCCCGGCCATTCCACGATTCTGTCAGGGATGTGGCCCGCGCATACCGGCATCATCCGCAATTCGCAGGGCGTGCAGGACTCGCTGGCGCCGCTGCTCGGCACGACGGGCCCGGGCGCGTCGCCGCGCCGCTTCCGCGGCACGACGCTGGTCGACTGGCTGAAGGCCGCCGATCCGAACGCGCGTGCGCTGTCGGTGAGCCGCAAAGACCGCGGCGCGATCCTGCCCATCGGGCAGTCGAAAGAGCAGGTCTATTGGTACCAGTCGGGCCTGTTTACGACGAGCCGTTACTATGCCGACTCGCTACCGTCGTGGGTCCAGGCGTTCAACGCTCGACGCTTGCCGTTCAAGGCGGCCAATACGGTCTGGTCGCTACTGCTACCGGACAGCGCGTACAAAGAAGCGGACAACGAGCTGTGGGAGAATGGCGGAGCGGGCGTCGTCTTTCCCCATCGGCTCCCGCTCGACAGCGTGCAAGCGGCCGCGGCGGTGGTGGGCGTGCCCGCCATGGATTCCCTGACGCTGCTCTTCGCGCTCGAAGGATTCGAGGCGCTGCGGCTCGGCAGGAAAGGTACCGACATTCTCGCGGTGAGTCTGTCCACGACCGATGCGGTCGGACACGCGTTCGGCCCCGACTCGCGCGAGATTCACGATCAGGTCCTGCGGCTCGACCACTATCTCGCCTGGTTCTTGAAGCGCCTCACCGACCGCGTGGGACGCGACAACATCGTCATCGTTCTCACCGCGGATCACGGCGTGACGTCGTTCCCGGAACGGACCCGCGCCAAAACCGGCGCAGCGGCCTATCGCGTGTTGCTCGATACGGTGATCACGGCGGTCAACCACGATCTCGACCGGCTGGCCGGCGTCGCCGGGGGCGGGGGAGGGGCGCCTCGTGAGTGGTTGGAATTCGAAACCGGCATGCTGTTTCTGCACGACAACGGCCGATTCGCCGCGATCGGCTTGAAAACCGACAGCATCTTCGACGCGCTGACGTCGCGGATCCTGCGGATTCAGGGCGTCGCGCGCGTGATCAAGCCCGCCGACCTGGCGCGCGCCGACACCGCGTCGGATCCCGTAGCGCGGCGCTGGCTGCACCAGCTCGCACCCGACGCCGGCGTTGTCCTCACGGTGACGCTGCAGCCGGCGTCGGTCTGGGATATCCCCAACGTGCCGATCGCGATGCACGGCCAGCCATCGGAGGACGATTCCCGCGTGCCGATCATCTTCTGGGGCCGGGGCGTGCGCGGTGGGTCGTACACGGGGCGCACGAACTCGGTTGACATCGCTCCCACACTCGCCGTGTTACTGAGCGTGTCCCCCCTGTCGCTCGTCGACGGGCACGCCCGCACTGAGGCGCTGGTGCCGAGGAACTAGCGGTGGTACAGAAGCAGACGGCGAACCAGATCCGCCGCATCGAGGAGCTGCAGCACTACGTGCGGACCGTCGATCACGTGAAGAAGATGGTCGCCGAGCTCGAATCGAGCCGCGCCGCGAACCCCAAGATCATCCACAACATCTGCGGAAACATCGCCCGCGAGCTGTCCCACATGCGCCAGCGCGCACTCACGGCGGATCTCGGCACCCTGCCTGACGTTGCCGGCCAGCTGGCGATCGTGGCGGGCCGGGCAGGGTCGGGGATCAACATGAAGGTGCGCGCCCTGGCGGATGGCGTGAACAGCATGACGATGCAGCTCGATCAGGCGCTCAGGCTGGCCCACGAAGCGCCGCCTGACAAAGGCAAAGACAAAGAGAAGACACAATCGTAGCGATCAACTGTCGCGCCCTGACCAAACGCTTCGGTGACGTCCTGGCCGTCGCGGGTCTCGATCTCACCGTCGGCGCGGGCGAATGCTTTGGACTGCTCGGCCCCAACGGCGCCGGGAAGACCACCACCATCGAGATCCTCGAGGGGCTGACGCCGCCCGACAGCGGCGACGTCGAGATTCTGGGGACCCCATGGCGCGACGGCGCCGCCGGCCGCGCCCTGCGCGAGCGCCTCGGCATTCAACTGCAGGAAACACAGCTCGCCGACAAACTGACCGTCAGCGAAGTGCTCGGGCTGTTTCGATCGTTTTACCGCCACTCGCACACGGTGGCAGAGGTCCTCGCGCTCGTCGAGCTCGAGGAAAAGCGGAACGCGCGCGTGGTGACGCTCTCGGGCGGACAAAAGCAACGGCTGGCGGTGGCGTGCGCGCTCGTGAGCAAGCCCGAGCTGTTATTCCTCGACGAGCCCACCACCGGTCTCGACCCGCACTCGCGCCGGCAGCTGTGGGAAATCATCCGCCGGTTTCGCGCTGCGGGCGGCACCGTGCTGCTCACGACCCACTACATGGAGGAGGCGGAGCGTTTGTGCGACCGCGTCGCGATCATGGATCACGGCAAGGTCATCGCGCTCGGCACGCCGCGCGAGCTGATCGCGTCGCTCGGCGCTGAGCACGTCATCGAGTTCGCGCTCAGCGACGGTCTCCCCGACGATCTCGTGGATCCGATCCGCGGCGTGGGCGGCGTGACCGCGGTCCGTCCCGGCGCCGATGGTGGGGGCCTCTCGTTGACCGTGACCGAGCTGCATCGCACGCTGCCCGCACTGCTCACCCTGCTGCAGCAGCGGCGGCTCGAGCTGTCGTCGCTCACCACGCATCACGCCACGCTCGACGACGTCTTCGTCGCGCTCACCGGACGGCAGCTCCGTGATACGTGACCATCCGATGTACCAGCTGGCACTCTCGCGCATGCGGGAGTTTTACCGGGAGCCGGAAGCGGTGTTCTGGGTGTTCGGCTTTCCCATCGTGCTCGCGTTCGCGTTGGGGCTCGCGTTCCGCAATACGGGACCGGGAACGCTGCAGGTCGGTGTGGTCGCCGGGGCGGGCGACAGCGCGCTCGCGGTCGCGCTCGATTCGTCTCCGCGACTCGGCGCCACGGTGCTCGATACGACGACCGCACGCCTGCGGCTGCGGACCGGACGCGTTGCGCTGCTCGTGGTGCCGGGGGATCCCGTCGTCTACCGCTACGACTCGACTCGCACCGAGAGTGGGCTCGCGCGCCTGGAAGTCGACGATGTGCTACAGCGGGCGCGCGGTCGGAAGGATCTCGTCGCCGTCCACGACGACCGCGCGGTCGCTCCGGGCTCGCGCTACATCGACTTCCTGATCCCCGGGCTGCTCGGCATGAATCTCCTCGGGAGCGGCATTTGGGGCGTCGGCTTCTCGGTCGTGCAGGCGCGTCAGCGCAAGCTGCTCAAGCGCTATATGGCGACGCCCATGCGGCGCAGCCATTACCTCCTGAGCTTCATCCTCTCACGGCTCGTATTCCTGATCGTGGAGGTCGTTGCGCTGGTGGGCTTCGGCTGGCTGCTGTTCGGTGTCGCCGTGCGCGGGTCCTTCACGACGCTGGCCGGCATCACGATCCTCGGCTCGTTCTCGTTCGCGGGGCTGGGGCTGCTGGTGGCGAGCCGGGCGAAGACGATCGAGGGTGTCTCGGGATTGATGAACCTGGTAATGCTGCCGATGTGGATCCTGTCGGGGACGTTCTTCTCCTACGCCCGTTTCCCCGATGCGATGATCCCGTTCGTGAAGGCCCTGCCACTCACTGCACTCAATGACGCGCTGCGCGCCGTGATGATCGACGGCGCTGCAGTCACGACATTGGGCGCGCCGCTTGCGGTCGTCGTGGCCTGGGGCGCCGTGAGCTTCGTGATTGCGCTGAAGATCTTTCGCTGGCGCTAGGATTCGGGACGAAACAGCGCCGCCAGCCTCCGCAGGAACCCGCCGAACACCCCCTTCACCGCGGCGTGAAATGCGCCGGCGGAGTGGTATCGCTCGGCGGGTTCGCTGCGCAGCGCGCGCCGTAAGACGTCCTCGAACTCCCGCGACACGTCGCGTCGCTCGGCGGCGAGGGGGGGCACGTCGTCGGTCGTCTGTTTGGCGAGAATTTGCTCGGGCGTCTTCCCGCTGAATGGCGGCCTCCCCAACAACGCAAAGTAAGCGACCGCGGACAGCGAGTACAGGTCGGCGCGCTGGTCGACGCGCTCACCCAGTAGCTGCTCGGGTGCGGCGAATTGCGGGGTGCCGCTGCGTGAGGTGGCGCCGCCGAATCGCGCCCCACCGCGCAGCGCCAGCGCGAGCCCGAAATCGGTGATGCGCAGCCGGCCGTCGGGCTCGATCAACATGTTTTCCGGCTTCAGGTCGCGGTGAATCAGGCCCACGCTGTGGGCATGCTCGAGCGCCGAGAGTGCTTCGTTGAGCAGTCGCTCGGACTGGTCCAGGGAGAAGGTCCCGTGGCGCTGGATCACCTGCGCGAGGTTCGAGCCGGGGACGTATTCCATTGTATACCAGGAGAGGCCGGCGCGGCCCATAATGTCGTAGATGCTGACGATGTTGGGATGCCGCAGCCGCGCCGCGAGCTGCGCTTCCCGGCGGAAGCGCTCCACCACGCCGGGGTCGGCGGTGAGGGCCGGATGCAGGACCTTGATCGCCACGTCGCGCTCGAGCGCGAGATCGCGGGCCCGATAGACGCGCCCGAAGCCCCCCGTGCCGATCTCTTCCAGCAGCTCGTAGTCGTCGCCCAGCGCCCGCCGCAGGCGCCGCTCGAAGCCGGACTCGGTGACGGCAGGAGCGGCGGCGAGCACCTGGAATGTGCCGGCGTCGCTCACGAAGTCCTCGAGCATCTCCGTGGCCGTGTAGTAGCGATCCTTGGGAACGCGCGACAGCGCACGGACGATCACGCGCTCGACGGCGGCGGGAATCGCCTGGCGCTGCTGGCGCGGCGGCACGAGACGCGCCGGATCCGGGTCGGGGGCACTGCCGGTGAGTGCCGCATAAATGTTCGCCGTGACGCTATACACGTCGCTCGCGGGGTCGCCCGCTTCCCCTGCACGGACTTCCGGCGCCATGTACGCCGCGCT
>WNEY01005254.1_pt1 | contig 9997 bp, 8 predicted proteins | sample 5400531 | NCBI WGS metagenome assembly WNEY01 (sample SAMN13153338, study PRJNA577476) | soil metagenome | isolation source: 200 cm saprolite under Douglas fir tree site 1 | place: USA:California | collected 2015-04-18
ATCCGCTGCTACTATAGCTGGCGCAACAGCATTTACTTTTGGACCTATAAATACAAAGGCGAGAACCGCGCCCGGTTGGGATTGGCCCACTTTTACAGGATTTTAAAAAACGCGATCAAGGTAGCGTTGTTCATCAGAGGGCGCGGTCCGGTCCTACGCGCCTGCATGAGGGGCACCTGGGACGGGCTTCACGCGCGCCTGGAGCGCCGGTACTAGCAATTTTGCCATGACCAACTCAAGCTGCGCTGCTGCCGCCCTCGGCATGTTTCTCGTCGCGACAATGTCGACCTCGGCATCGGCATATTCCGGCTTGATCGTCGGGACCGAACCGTTTTTCTACGTCGGCACTGATGCGACGCATATCTATACAATGAGACCCGATGGAACGGGTAAGCAGGTTCTCACCGGCAACAAAGGGAACCGCACGCCCACATGGTCCTGTGATGGGAAACAAATTGTCTATAGTTCGCTGGAGCAGGGCAGAGTCCTGCAAATCTGGGCGATGAATGCTGATGGCAGCAACCAACGGCAAGTAACTTTTCTTCCTGCGGGGGCTGAGTATCCCTCGTATTCATGCGATGGGAAACTCTCATTCTTGTCGCGCAGCCAAAAGACCGGCAATCCCCAGGTTTTTGTGATGGACAATCTGTCGAGCGTTCCCCACCCAATAACCCGGGATGACACCTTCAACTATGCATCCAGTATTTCGCCGGATGGGAAGCAGGTCGTATTTACGAGAAAATTGAACCACGATTCCCATCGCGAGATCTTTACGATCAACTCGGACGGATCAAACGAGCGGCAACTTACTTCTCCCAGCGATCCCAACGCACCCGACGCAAATGCACCGGCGTGGTCACCCGACAGCAGGAAAATCGCATTCTTTCAGGGTCTGGAAGAGAACGGCATGGGAGCTCAGCGCACCACGCCCGATATTCGCCATCTCGGCGTTATGAACGCGGACGGCAGTCATCCTCACTGGCTGACCAATTGTTCTGCCGGTGTCGACGCGTCGAAGCCCGGCCAGTGTGGTGACGATCCGGCATGGTCGCCCGATGGCGAATGGATCATCTACAGCAGCCATTTCATGCGCACCTGGATCATAAAGGCGGATGGCAGCACGGCTCCGAAAGAGTTTTTATCGTACCTCCTGCTCTTTGGTAACGGCGGACGGCGGCCATGGACAGGGGTCGCGGAGCAGCCTTCGCCGATAACCCGACCGCGACCGTAACCTGCCGGCGAGGGACGGCCACCGCAGTCTCGGTGGTTTGCCCGGCCGCAAATTTTCCTCTACACCGTGCGAGCATGAGTCTCCTCCGCTCCGCCGCCACAGTCGGCTCCTACACGCTGGCGAACCGGATCGTTGGCTTCATGCGCGAGATCATCACTGCAGCCGTTCTCGGTGCCGGGCCGGTCGCTGACGCGTACTTTATGGCAGTGCGGCTGCCCGGCCTCTTCCGCAGCCTGTTCGATGAGGGTGTCTTTACCACTGCTTTCGTCCCGCTCTTCGCCGGGACGGTTGCCGAGCAGGGCAAGGAGGGGGCGCGGCGCTATGCCGAAGACTCGTTCGCGGCGTTGCTCGCGGCGCTCCTCGGCCTCGTCCTCCTCGGTGAACTCTTCATGCCCGCGATCATGCACGTGGTCGCGCCGGGATTTGCCGCCGACCCCGGCAAATTCGCCCTCGCCGTCGAATTGACCCGCATCACCTTCCCCTATCTGCTGTTCATCGTGCTGGTCGCCTTGTTGGGGAGCGTGCTGAACGCGATCGACCGGTTTGCCGCAGCCGCCGCGACGCCGATCCTGCCGAACCTGTTCCTGATTGCGGCCCTTGTTGCGATGGTCGCGTTCCATCTTGACGATGGCCGCCTCCTCGCCGCGGCGCTTACTGCCGGCGGGCTGGCCCAGTTCCTATGGTTGATGTTCGCCTGCAAGCGCGCCGGTCTGGCGTTGCGGCTGCCGCGCCCGCGGCTGACGCCCGGCGTGCGGCGCCTCTTCGCGGTGATCGCGCCGGGAGTTCTCGGCGCCGGCGTCACGCAGCTCAATTTGTTGGTCTCGGCGGCGGTCGCCTCGCTGCTGCCGAGCGGCTCGGTGTCGTATCTGTACTACGCCGACCGGCTCAACGAATTGCCACTCGGCGTTGTCGGTATCGCAGTCGGCACGGCGATATTGCCGCCACTGTCGCGGCAGGCGCGGCTCGGCGATCTTGCCGGTGCAGCGGCGACGCAGAACCGTGGGATCGAGTTGGCGCTGCTGTTGAGCTTGCCGGCGGCGGTCGGGCTGGCGCTTCTGGCCGAGCCGATCTTTTCGGCTCTGTTCCAGCACGGCGCCTTCGGCCCGGCCGAGACCGCGGCGAGCGCAGCGGCGCTCGCCGCCTATGCCGCCGGGCTGCCGGGCTTCGTCCTCGTCCGGGTGCTGGTACCCAGCTTTTTTGCCCGCGCCGACATGGCGACGCCGGTCAAGCTCGCGCTCGTCGTGATGGCGGTCAACCTGGTGTTGACCTTTCTCTTGATGCAGCCCCTGGCGCATGTCGGGGTGGCCCTCGCAACGGTGGCGGCAGGCTGGCTCAACGCGCTGGCGCTGCTCGCGCTGGCCCTGCGGCGCGGGCACTTTCGGTTCGACCCGCAGACCCGCCGCCACTTGCCGCGGATCGCCGCGGCAGCGCTGGGGATGGGCGCGGTCGTGCTGGTGTTGCGCATCGCAGTCGCGCCGGCCTTCGCCGGGCCGACGCTGATGCGCTTCGGCGCCCTCGTCGGGCTGATCGCCGCCGGGGTGGCGGTGTTTCTTGGACTGACCGTTCTGCTCGGCGTCACCAACTGGCGCGAGCTGCGCGGCCGGCTGGGCCGCCAATCGGCTTGATCCGGCTCAGCGGCGCAGACGTTGCCGCAACAGGCTGATCGTCGACATCAAGATCGGCGGCAACAAGTTGTGGGCGATCATCTCCGGGGTGAGAAAAAGTCTCTCGCCTGGCCGCCGTCGGAAGGGCGTCGAATAATGTGCGCCAGCGATCTCGTCACGCGGTCGGCCGTTTGAATAATAATAAAGGGCGAGAGACTTGCGCGTCTCGTTCTCAGGGCAATTGAGCGGGTCAGGGTGGCCATGGTTTGAGAAATCGGTGGTGTTGAAGATCACACAGCGGCCAAAAACCGGGAGAATTTTCTTCCGGCACGCGGTCATGTCCCGGTCCCATAACTCGAGGTGCCCGCCCCATTGTTCCTGCCAGTCGTGGTTGAGGTACAGCAGGATGTTGAGGCGCCGGTCGAGATTGAGGGCGGGGTGGCGGTTGAAATCGCTGTGGATCTTCAGAAACCCGCCTCTGACGATTTGATGGACCCCACCGCCCCAGAAATGCGGATCCGGCACCAATCCCCGGATCCCGGTGAGCATCTCCAGAAACTCGATGAACACCCATGAATTCAGTTGGTAGAGGAGAAACCGGGTGGCCGCCCCGAGTTGGGTCTCGGCCTTCGACGCCAATTTCTTTCCGCGAGCATCGTCGAATTCGATCCAGCGGATATCGGCGGGTTTGGGGATCTCCAATCGCGCCCGCTCGAGTGCCTCCGCAGGCAGAAAGTCGTCGATCACGATGTGGGGAAACGGGTCGGCGGTCGCGTACTCCTGCCGGCGCTGATCGGCGAGCGCGTGCAGCCGCTCGGGATCGAGGATGAAAGTACCGATGTCGCTCGACTGCAGCGGGGCGTGCGAACTCATTCTGATCCCCCGGTTGAGACTGGCGAGATCGTGACTAACACCCATGAACCCTGCTGTGACGAGGCGATGGCCGGCGCCCGTGCGGTCCTGCTTGATCCGGTACGATACAAGCCAATCGGGCGGCTTTCAATATCAAGCGGGGCGGCTATAATTGGCGACCACCAGCCAAGCCCGAGAATTGTCGAGTTCGAGAGCATGTTTCTCTGCGGCCGTTTTGCGCTTTTCGATTGCATGTCCTCGCTCCACTCCACTTTGGTCTTGCCCGACGGCGTGCCGGGACGCAGGGATTGGCAACGATGACGGCACTGGCTCGTGGCCTGAGCCAGCCGCTGGTCCGCGGCGGCGCGCTCCTCGCGATCGGCGTCCTGGTCGCACTGACAACCATCGTGGCGCTGAACTTTGTTGCACCGGCGAAGGCGATCTTCGCGTTCGGCGGCCTCGTCCTTATCCTGCCCGCCTTTCTGGTCCGAGACCCGCGAGCTTATGGGCTGTTTGTTCTGGTCTTTTGCATCCCGATTGAAGTCTATCAGCACACGACCAAGTGGCTGTCGGACCCGGGGATTCTTTTCGAGAAATATGGCTTTCCCGGAACCGGCACGTCTGGCGTCGACATGTACATTGCCGATTTTGTATTGGTCATATTGCTGGTGCCGTGGCTGGCCGAGATATGCCGCAGAGAGCGCCGCCTCTACTTTCCAAAAATCGGCTATATATTCATACTCTATCTCGCATGGGCCCTGTTGGTGTCGATGCTCCAGGCCGTTTCATTCTATTTATCGATCTTCGAATGGGTTCGGGAGATCCTTTACTTTGTGTTGTTTCTGTACATTGTCAATAATGTGGTGACCCCGGCACAATTCCGTGCCGTCATTCTGGCGCTGTTCGCCGGACTGGCCATCGAGTCGATGGTCGTAATCGGCGTCTTCGACCTCAACGTCGGAGCCGAGGTCGGTGACCTGCAGGGAATATTGACCGGCGGCGGCACCAAGCTCACGACAGCGGGTACGATACCGGTGTCGGAGACAGGGAGTTGGTTTCGCGTCAAACGCAGCCGAGGCACCTTCGCGCACCCCGGGGTTACCGCCTACTATATTGGCTACATCCTGCCGATTGTACTGGCCTCGTGGGCGGCATCGCGTCGCCGATGGGATCGCATCGCGCTGGGTACGATCTTCCTCGCTGGCGCCATCGCCTTGCTCCTGACGTTCTCGCGCTCGGGATTGATGGGTGTGACCTTCAGCATGATCGTATTATTTCCGCTTGCGCGCTGGGCTCGGCTGATCTCGCGACAGATGTTCTCGTGGTGCATTTTAGCTGCCGTGATGGCGGTGGCGGTGAGCACGCCGCTGCTGGTCGATTTCTTTGCAACCCGACCAATCGCCGTCACCGGCCGCCTCGAATTGATCGCCATCGCGGAGGAGACCTATTTGCGCCATCCGATTTTGGGAGCCGGCCTCAACAACAGCTCGGCGGTCACGGAAGGCTCCCACGAAACCATTTCGACGCAGGGCGGCCCCGCGTTTCGCGTATTGGTTGTCCACAACCATTATCTGATCGTGCTGATCGAAGTCGGCGCGATTGGTTTCGCGTTGTTCTTCGGCTTCTTCGGGGGAACGGTGATGACCGCCTTGCGCTCGATGCGAGCGGCCGGGACGGAGATGAAGCTCCTGCTGGTCGGCCTCGTCTCGGCCGTTTTGGGCATAGCCGTCCACAATTTCGGCGACCCGTTCGGCGGGCATATGTGCATGGCGATGTTATGGCTGAACGCCGGCCTGGTTTTCGCCATCTGCCGTCGGGTGCAGGCTGAGGCCGTGCTGCCGGCTCGGATAACCGCAGAGCCCGCCGGCCGCGCGTTACCGGCGGCCGCGGGATGGTCGCAAGCCCGCATCATTGCGCCCCGGCCGTCAACTCCTTGATGACGTTATTGGCACAGGATGCAATCTTGGCGTAGCCCGCTTTATTGGGGTGTTCATCGCTGACGTAGTAATCTGTCACTGTCAGCCCGCACAGCTTGAGACCGTCAAACACCTTTCCGCCCGCCCCTTGTATCGCACGCCGCGCCTTCAATCCCAGTTTTATCGGTTCACCCTTTTCGACTTCATCTTTCTGCGGCAAATGCAGGAACGCCACATTCTCGGTGCCATATTTCCTTATTAATTCAGCGATTGCCGCGTCTGATCGTTGTTCCGTATCGAGCGACCGCAGGATGTTCGCCGCTCTGCGGAATCGTTCGCTCGCGTCACTCAAGTACTGATAGCTACGATAGCTTGCGGGCAGCAGCGCTGCCACGCGCGCTTCAAACCAGGATTTATTGGTCATCGGCGCTCGAGCCGCTCTGATTTTTGCAATCCACGAAGACAGCTCGTCTGGCGGCGGCAGTCGATAAAACAAGCTGCCCTCAAGGTGGCAGAGCGACAGATCCGCCAGACACTGGAGATCGCTCGGGAGAAGTTTTCGTACGGGCCGTATGTAGTCGAAAGAAATGAACAGGACGACGACTTTTCGGATTCGAACCTTGTTGGATGCCAAATATCTTTCGAGCTGCAGCCACTGGTCGAAGCCCGTTGCCATGAATCCACCGTTGATGGCTTGCAAATCGAGCTTGTTGATTTCCGGGCTTACCAGGCGGAACCAGGGCTCGGCGCCTTGCCCTTCGGTAAATGAGTCGCCGAGCAGCAAGAGCGAGTCTCGGTCGGGCAGGATGTCGGCATCCTGAACCAGCCCGAAATTGTTGGTCCGGAAGCGATAGTCGTACTCGACTTTAAAGTCGTCGTCGGAAAAAAAGCCGGTGACGTTCCTGATCTCGCTGTGCGGCACGTAAGTGAATATGTCGCCCTGATTGCGAAATATCGTGTCGCTGCCGTCGAAGAAGACGACACCATGCCTCAGCATATCGACGCTGTGGGCGGGGCCCGGCGGAAGAAACACACGGCTGCCCAGCTCGACAACCAGGATACCCAAGATGATTGATGGGATTATCAGCAGCCATGACCAAATTTTCTCGGTCAAGGTCGGAATCCGGGCCGGTCTCGATAGCGCATCACTAAATGTGCTCGTACGTCACTGATGGTCGCGAGCCTCACCTTGTTCGATCGGTTTTTTCAATCAGGCTCGAACGTGTCCTTGTAGTCGACCCGCAGCGCCGGGTCCTGGTGTTCCTTGCGGGCAATGCAGTTGCCGGCGACCAGGAGTTCGATGTCGGTTCCCATAAAGCAGCGGAACGCGTCTTCCGGCGTGCAGACAATCGGCTCGCTTCTGACATTGAAGCTGGTGTTTACCAGGACCGGACAGCCGGTGCGCTCCTTGAACGCCGAGAGCAGCGCGTGATAGCGCGGGTTAGTCTCCTTGTGAACGGTCTGGACGCGCGCCGACATATCGACATGGGTTACCGCCGGGATTTCCGAGCGGATCGTATTGAGCCGGTCGATCCCAAAGAGCGCCTTTTCCTCATCCGACACCTTGTGGCGACGATCCTCGCGGATGTCGGCGACGACGAGCATGTACGGGCTGTCGCCATCGAGGTCGAACCACTCGGCCACGTCTTCGCGTAGCACAGAGGGCGCGAACGGGCGAAAGCTCTCGCGGAACTTTACCTTCAGATTGAGCTGCCGCTGCATCTGCGGCGAGCGTGGGTCGCCGAGGATCGACCGGGCGCCAAGGGCGCGCGGCCCGAACTCCATGCGCCCCTGAAACCAGCCGACGGCCTTTTCGTCGACCAAGGCATCGACGGTGTGTCCGATCAGCGCATCGTCCTCGACAATCTCGAAGACCGCGCCGGCGTTGCGCAGCCGTTCGGCAATCTGCGCATTGGCAAAGCCCGGACCGAGATAGGCGCCCTGCATCCCATCAAGGACGTTGCCAACCAGGCGCGGCTGATCGAGGAATTCATGATAGGCCGCGAGCGCCGCGCCGAGCGCGCCGCCCGCATCGCCGGCGGCCGGCTGAACCCAGAGATCGTCGACCCCCCCATCGCGCAACACCTTGCCGTTGGCGACGCAATTGAGCGCGACGCCGCCGGCCAGACACAGCCGGCGCAGGCCGGTTTCCGCGACCAGGCTGCGCACCATCCGCAGCACCGCCTCCTCGGTGACCGCCTGGACCGAGGCGGCCAGATCCATGTGACGCTGCTCCAAGAGCGAGGCTGGATCCCGCGGCGGCCCGCCGAACAATCGGTCAAAACGGCCATTGGTCATCCGCAACCCGACGCAATAGTCGAAATATTCCTGATTGAGATGAAACGATCCGTCCGGTTTGAGGTCGACCACATTATCGAGGATGGCGTTGACGTAGCGCGGCTCGCCATACGGCGCCAATCCCATCACCTTGTATTCGCCGGAGTTCACCTTGAACCCGGTGTAGTAGGTGAAAGCCGCGTAGAGTAAGCCGAGCGAGTGGGGGAAATGGATTTCCTTCAGCATCTCGATGCCGTGGCCGCGGCCGACCCCGACGCTTGTCGTCGCCCACTCACCAACACCGTCCATCGTCAGGATCAGCGCCTCGTCGAACGGCGACGGGTAAAAAGCGCTGGCCGCATGGCTGCGGTGATGCTCGGCGAAGAGCAGCTTGTTCTGCCAGTCGAAGCCGGGGGCCCGGGCCTTCAGCCGCTTGGCCAGAAGGTCCTTCTGGAACAATTTCCCTTTGAGCCACAGCGGCAAAGCCATGCGGAACGAGGCGAACCCGCGCGGCGCGAAGGCGAGGTAGGTCTCGAGCAGCCGTTCGAACTTTACAAATGGCTTTTCGTAGAAAACGACGTAGTCGAGGTCATCGAGTTCCAGGCCGCCCTCGTCGAGACAATAGGCGATCGCATTCTCGGGATAGCCGGCATCCTGCTTTTTCCGGGTAAAGCGCTCCTCCTGCGCGGCCGCGACGATATGGCCGTCCTCGACCAGCGCCGCCGCACTGTCATGGTAAAACGCCGAAATCCCCAGAATGCGCATACGGCCGCCCCCGCGGTCTCGTCTAGAACAGCGTATAGATGAACGGCGCGATTACCGACCCCTGGCTGGCCACCAATAGCGCACCAAACAGCGCCATCGTTATCATCAGCGGGGCAAGCCAAAATTTCTTGCGAACGCGCAAGAAGGCCCAAAACTCGCCGATGAAGCCGTGCATCAAGCTTTCCTCAGAACTGCCGTCTCATGCTCGATATTCCGCCTTCCGACGGGGTCCGCGCGATCCAATAGCTGGCGGCGGCCCGATCGGGTGCGAGACGCAGCGGCCGTTTGCCGGCCAGCCGCATGACCAACGCCATCGGGGTGACGACAAGAAAGAATAATATCGCCAAAATCACCGGGTTTACCACCGCGGCAAGGACGGCACCTATCTTCAACCAGAATCGGTTAAGCCTGGACAGGCGAGCGGGCGCAACGAACGCAAAAGCCACCAATCCAACGCCCAGAGCAAAGATCAACAATGAGACAGCGGTGACCGCCCCTGCGATCAACGCCTTTGCCGCACCGATCGCCAGCAACACGGTGCCGAGCGTGCACCCGAACGCCCGATCGCTGCCTACTGGGGCCGGTGCGTCATCGCGATAGTTTTCGTGGAGCGATAAATTCTGGCTCACTGCACTTTCCCTGTCGCTCGAACTCTTCGGCGACGCCGCCTAATCCCTCAAGTATACGGGTGAAGATTGTTCACAAACAATACATTACCATGGGGTTGGCGCCAAAGTCGAGTCGCACCGGAGCGATGGCGCGGCGACAGAGCGCCTTGCCACCGCGCCCATCTGTCCCATCCTTCCCGGGGACCGGGAAGAGCAGTGCCGACCGCGGCGCGGAGCCCATCCCGGCCGCCGCGCTCGGCGGCGCCGGCGAGCCTGTTCTAGCGCCACCCTTTGGCTGGCGGGAACCGGTAGTGAAACGATACAATCAGCTTCGGGTCCGTCGGCCGCTTGTGGAATGCCGGCGTCAACGCGCTTTATCTCGGAGTAGACCCTAGATGAACCGTAGGGTAGCATTGAATGTCGGCTTGTTGATATTTAGTATCGTTCTATCTTTTATTTTGTTAGAAGGCGCTCTTCGGATTTACAATCCGGTTAACCAAACCGTCAAGGGCGACACCGTCGTGCCGCCCGTGAATTACGATGAAGTTCGACGATATTCAAATGACGAGGGGCTGGCGCCTGAGGTTCATATCCACCAAAACTCTATTGGTTTTCGCGGCGCCGATCCGCCCGCTGATTTGGCGGATAGGCTTAGTATAATCACTGTTGGCGGAAGTACCACCCGATCCGTCGGCCAGTCCGACGATCGTACCTGGACAGCTTTACTTGGCGATGGCGTCGCTG
>WNEY01005255.1_pt1 | contig 9997 bp, 7 predicted proteins | sample 5400531 | NCBI WGS metagenome assembly WNEY01 (sample SAMN13153338, study PRJNA577476) | soil metagenome | isolation source: 200 cm saprolite under Douglas fir tree site 1 | place: USA:California | collected 2015-04-18
CTGTTTGTCGACCGACCAGATTTGCTGGCGCACCGATTCCGCCAGCAGCAGCGGGTCACCCGACGTTCTCACCGCCAGGTAATCGGGAGGAAAAAATTCCTGCTGCTGGTAGGGCAGGTACATCTCTGCGCGAGCCGGCTGGGCCGGGCCTGCCTGGTGAACGTCGCCGACAATCCCGACAATGGTGATCCACGGCACTTCTTCGCGAAACCTTCCCTTCTTGAATCGCCTCCCGACAGGATTTTCTCCAGGCCAAAAACTGCGTGCCATGGTTTGGTTGATCAGCGCCACGAGCTGCGTGCCGCTTCCGTCGTGCTCGTCGAAGAGTCGGCCTTCAATCGATTTCATCCTGAGCGCGGCCATGTAATTTCGGCTCACAATGCGTGCGTTGGGAATGGGCATCTGTCCCGGCGCGGGCTCCGGATGCCCTTCGATGGTGATGCCGGTAGCTCCGCCTTCATTGGTCAGAGGAATCCAGGTGGTGTAACCCGCAGCAACCACGCCGGGCAAATGCTCGACCTTTTCGAGAACTTGGTCGTAAAACGCGCTTCTCTGCGACTGCAAGCTGTAATTTTGCATCCGGATGGGAGTCCGCAACACGAGGACGTGGTCTGCGCGAAATCCCGGGTCGAGATGAAGCAAGTTTTCGAAGCTACGAATCATCAGCGCCGCGCCCGCCAGCAAAACAATAGCCAGCGCGACTTCGCTGACGACCAGTACGTCGCGTATCCTCTGACCTCCGGAGCCAACGCCGCTCTGCCCGCCGCCGTGCTTCAGCGAGCTGACAAGGTTCAGACTGGAAATCCGCAGCGCCGGAATTACGCCAAACAGAATTCCGGTGCCGATGGAAACGGCGACGTTAAACAGCAACACGTGCCGGTCGATGGCGCTTCCGCCGATGGCCGCAATACCCGTGGGCACCAGCGCAGCCAAAAACCGTGTGCCCCAAATGGATAGCGCTAATCCAACCGAGCCGGCTAGCGCCGCGAGCAAGATGCTTTCCGTCAGCATCTGGCAGATGATGCGGAAGCGGCTCGCGCCGAGCGTGAGGCGCATGGCCAGCTCGCGGCGCTTCCCGCTCGCTCGCGCCAGCAGCAGGTTTGCGATATTCGCGCAAGCAATCAGCAACACGAAACATACCGCTCCAAAAAGCACCAGTATCGCTGGACGGACGTCTCCCGCCACATGCTCGCGCAACGGCATCGCAAACGCGCCGACTTTAGCGTTATCCTCGGGATGTTCGTGTTCGATTTGCTTTGCAATCGTGGCGAGTTCCGCATTGGCCTCCTGCAGCGAGACTCCTGGTTTAAGTCGCGCCACAACCTCCAGAAAATGACTGCCGTGGTCGGCTAGCTCTTCTTGGGTGAACTGCCACGGGACCCAGATTTCAGTCTCCCGGTCAGGGTACAGAAATGCGCGCGGCATGACTCCGACCACCGTGTGCTTTTCGCCGTTTAACCGTATTTCTTGTCCGATGATTCCTGGATCTGCTCCGAATCTACGAAGCCATACTCCGTGGCTGAGGACCGCCACATGTGCGGACCCTGGGATATTATCGTCGGGCCGCAAATCACGCCCTAAAGCCGGGCTGACGCCTAGAACCGAAAACAGATTTGATGAGACGCGCTCGCCATCGAGGAGCTCAGGATTTCCGTCGCCCGTCAGGTTGAAGGCGCGGCCGGCCGCAGCGGCTATGTCTTCGAACACATGGTTGCGCGCCTTCCAATCGGAGAAATTGCCGGGAGCCGGCGTGTCCGCAGGGAACCCATACGACGACGCGTCTTCCCAGACCATCACTAGTTGGCTTGCTTCCCGATAAGGAAGCGGACGCAGGAGAACAGCGTCAGCGATGCTAAAGATCGCCGTGCTCGCCGCGATTCCTAGCGCGAGGACTGTTACGGCAAAGAAGGTGAATCCTGGGCTTTTGCGCAACCCGCGCGCCGAATACTTTGCATCCTGCCAAATCGTTTCCAACGCCCCGATGCTGTTCATGCGATAAATCTCCTCGCGGATGAAAGTCGGATTGCCCAGCTTCCTCCGCGCTGCGTAACGCGCCTCTTCGGCAAGCATGCCTCGTGCAATGTTCTCGTCCGTCTCCATCTGGACGTACGTTTCGAGCTCGCGCGCCCTCTCTTTATCCCACGCGCGGCGACGAAAAAAACGTGTCCATCCCATCGATCTACTCCGAAGCCGGCCGCAAAACGCGATTGATGGCGCGAACCAATTCGTCCCAGCGGCTGGCTTGTTGCGATAATTCCTTGCGTCCCGCGCGCGTCAGCCGGTAGTAGCGGGCCTTGCGGTTGTTTTCCGACGTCCCCCAGAACGAGGCGATCCACCCGCGATCTTCCAGCCGGTGCAGCGCGGGGTACAGCGAGCCGTGCTCCACCTGCAGAACATCTTCCGAGCGGTGCTCAATGGCATGCGCGATGGTGTGTCCGTGCGCGGCCCCAAGAACCAGCGTCTGCAGAATCAGGAGGTCCAAGGTACCTTGCAGCAGTTCGCCTTGCAGCGGCGGTGCGTCTTTTTTCGGCATAATTGTTGTGCTAATTATACTCCCATAGATGATCTACCACAAGAGCATCGCTGCCGCTCCTGCCGTCTAGATACGTTTGGAATGGCCTTTAGGTTAGAAGCCTGTTTCCAGAAGATCGTCTATGGGTAGGACCCTTGCATCGGTTCCACCAGCGCTCCACGGCTGTGAACACTGCTGGCCTAGAGCGAGGTCGCGGGGCCGGCGCCAGCAGTAATCCACCAACACGCCATGTGCGACACGCTCTAATTCACGCATTCTCCCGCCGCGCATTTCTCTTAGCCGCGCCTTCCCAAATCCCGCCAACTCCTTTACATTTGGCGCGCTCCCAATGCCTGTCTCAAACCATATCGACGTAGTGGGTGTCGGCCTCAACGCCACCGATACCTTGATACCGCTCGCTCATTTCCCCGCCTCCGGCTCGAAAGTCGAATTCCGTTCCGCGAACGTCCTTCCCGGCGGCCAAGTGGCCACCGCCATGGTTGCTTGCCAAACTTGGGGACTGCGCACCCGCTACGTCGGTAAAATCGGCGACGACCCCGCCGCGGCCTTGCACCGCGCCGAATTTGCCCGCTTGGGTGTCGAAACGCATCTCCTGACCTCGCCAGCCTGCCCCAGCCAGCAAGCCTTCATCCTCGTCGACGATGCTGGCGAGCGCACCGTCCTCTGGAAGCGTGACGATCGCCTCACACTACAGCCCCAAGACCTGCAGCGCGAATGGATCCTCGGTGCCCGCGCGCTCCATCTCGATGGTCATGACACCGCTGCGGCCATCGCCGCCGCCACTTGGGCCCGTGCCGCAAGCATTCCCGTCTTCGCCGATCTCGACGACCTGTATCCCGGCGTCGACACTCTGCTCCCTTTGATCGATTACCTCATCGCCAGCCGCGACATTCCCGGCCGCATCTCCGGCGAATCCGACCTGCGCAGGTCACTCCCCGCCATGCGTAGCCGATTCGGCGCGCGGCTCGCGGCCGCCACTCTCGGCCACGACGGCGTCCTGGCCTACGACGGCGCGCAATTCCGCTACGCCCCGGCGTTTCGCGTCGACACCGTCGACACCACCGGCGCCGGCGACATCTTCCATGCTGGTTTCATCTACGGATTACTGCAAGGCTGGCCGCTGCAGCGGCAACTCGAATTCGCCTGCGCCGCCGCCGCGCTCAACTGCACCGCCATCGGCGCCCGCGGCCACATCGCCCCCATCGCCGAAATCGAGAACCTAATCGCGACCGGCCAACGCCACCCCTCCGCCTTCCAGCTCTAAGGTGGCACAGCCAATTCTGGCTGTGCGCTTTAACCTCCACCTCAATCGGTGATGCCATCGGCCTCGGTCTCCGCAACATCATTCATACCGCAGCGCCTTCATCGGATCCACGCGGCTCGCCCGCAGCGCCGGCACATAGCCCGCCGCGCACGCCACCATCGCCAGCAATGCCGTTGCCAGTCCAAGCGTCCACGGATCATGTGCCTGCAGGCCATAAAGCTGGCTCTGCACTACCCGCGTCAGCGCCAGCGCCGCCGGCACGCCCACGGCCACGCCCACCGCAATCAGCAACAGCACGTCGTGCATCACCATCCAGATCACTTTCCCCTGCTCCGCGCCGAGCGCCACGCGAATCCCGATCTCCCGCGTCCGCTGCGACACGCTGTACGACATCACTCCATACAATCCGATAATCGCCAGCACCGTCGCTAGAAATCCGAACACCGTCGACAAGCTCGCGATCATTCGTTCCGTCACCAGCGAGTTGCTGATCTGCTCGTCCATCGTGCGCATCGCGTAAATGGGCAGGTTCGCATCCATCTCCCGCACCTTCGCCCGAATCGACGTCATCAGTTGATTCGGTTCCCCCGCCGTGCGTACATAGATCGTCATGCCCCCCAAGTAAGGGCTGTTCATGTACGGCACATAAGCTTGTATGGGAATCTCGTCCCGCAAATTCGTGTACTTGATGTCTTTCACTACTCCGATGATTTCCATGTCCGTGTGCGTTCCGGGATCCGTCCCAAATCCCAAGTGCATCCCTACGGCACTGCGCCCCGCAAAAAACTGTTTCGCTAACTTTTCATTGATGATCACCGTCGTCGGCGTGGTGTCGAAGTCGTCCGTCGCATTAGCTCGTTTGATCACCCGGTTGTCCGTCAGCCGGAAATCACGCCCAGCGACAATCGGCACCCCCAGCGTCGCAAAATATCCCGGACCAATCTCGTTCATGTACGCTTGCGGATGGTCATCCGGCTTGGTCGGCGAATACCCTTCCGCGGTCAATCCGCTGTCCCACTCGTTATTTTCCATGATGCGCATGGAAGCTACCGCCACCGATTTCACTCCGGGTATCGCCCCGAGGTTCTCGGTCAACTGCGGATAAAACGAATTCAATTGCTGCGGCGTGTAGCCATTCAACGAAGGATCAATGTTGAACCCGACCAGCCGCTCCGCCGGAAATCCGGGTCCGAGATTGCTCAAATTCCTCAGGCTCCGCAAAAACAGCCCCGCGCCAATCAGCAGCAACAGCGACAGCGCCACTTGCGTGACCACCAGCGCGCTCCGCAGCCGTCCGTGCCCTCCGCGAACCACTGCGCCTGCTTCGTCCTTCAGCGTCTTGCCTACATCCGGCTTCGTCGCCTGCAGTGCCGGCGCCAAACCGAAAATCACTCCCGTAACCACCGTCACCGCCAGCGTAAACAGCAAAATCCGAAAATCCGGCGCGGTGGAAAGGTTCAACCCGTTGGATTCCGACGGCAGATAAATCGCCATCAGCGCCTTGTCCCCCCAAAACGCCAGCGCCAACCCCAATACTCCGCCCAGCGCCGAAAGCGATAGCGTCTCGATGAGCAATTGCCCGACAATTCGCCCCCGCGTCGCGCCCATCGCCAGCCGCACCGCAATCTCCTTCTGCCGGCCCGTCGCTCGCGCCAGCAGCAAATTTGCAATGTTCGCGCACGCAATCAGCAGCACCATCCCCGTCGTCGCCATCAACACCCACAGTGGCGTCCGCAGTTCCCGCCGCAAAGACGCCCGACCCTGCGACCCCGGCAGCACATCGATCCAGCACTTCAAAAACTGTTCCCGGGCATACGCCGATGCATTTCGGAACGCCGCCTCTTTCACTTCCATTTCCAGCATCGAATGCATGAACGGCTGCAGCGAAGCCTTTGCTTTCGTCTCCGTCACGCCCGGCTTCAGCCGCCCAAACGCGTTCACCCAGCGCGTCCTTCGGTCCGTCAGCATCTTCATGGGGCCGATAATGATCTGCTGCTCCATCATCACCGGAACGAAAATCTTCGTGGTATATCCCAACTCCACGCCGTCAAACGCTGCCTGCGCCACGCCGATAATGGTCATCTGGTGGTTGTTCACCAGCATAGTTTTCCCGACGATCTGCGGATCGCCTCCGAATCTCTGCTTCCAGAAGTCATAGCTCAGCATCACCAGCGGATGCCCGTTCGGCACGCGATCATCGTCCGGACCAAACGCTCGTCCCACCGCCGTTCCCACTCCCAGCACGCCGAAGTACGTCCCCGAAACCAACTCTGCCGCCACGCGTTCCGACTGTCCGCCAAACGTCATGCTGACGTGCTCCGGAAACCGACAGAACATCCCGGAAAAAACATCATTGTGATCCTGAAAATCCCGGTACATCGGGTAGGAGATCGCGTTGCCGCCCCAGTTGTTCCCGTAATGCCGACCGCGCATGGTCAACAGCACCAACTGCTGCGGATTCTTTACCGGCAGGAGCCGCAGCAAGATCTGATCCAGCAGCGTGAAAATCGCGGTGTTCGCGCCAATCCCCAGTGCCAAAGTTAGCGCCGCCACCGCCGCGAACCCGCGGCTCCGCCGCAGCGTCCGCAGCGCATACGCAAAATCCCGCCCCACTACCTCCAGCCAGCCGCGCATCTCCATCCGATCCTCCCACGCCAGCCGCACTGCCCTTTGGAGTGCGGCGGTCTTGCCGCCGCTTTTCACGGCTCAAGCAGAACCAGAGCTGCCACCGCCGTCTAGCCTCTTGCTTCAACCTCTAGTACGCAAAGACGTCAAAACGGTTCCATCGTCTTGCCACAGCTGTCGATAAGGCTAGGCTTGAGCCTGGTAGGTGTGGTCACAGCGGCGCACACATTGCCTGTACGGCCGCTTGTACGGCCCCTTCTCTCGGGCAATTTTGTATCATTGTGAAAGCGCGGGACTTGCGAGAAATACGAGTCGCGTTGAGTGAAAATCTCAGGCGTGCTGACCGGCTCCGGCGTCCGGCCCCGAAAATCCCTTTGCGGCCTGCTCCACGGTGGGAAATATTTCGATGATCTTGTCCACCTTCGTCATCTGGAGGCACTGCGCAATCATCGGCTGTGCCGCGGCGATCCGCAACCCGCCGCCGGCGCCCTTGAGCTTCGCCAGGCACCGCACAATCGTGCCAACCGCTGCGCTGTCCGCATGCGTCACGCCCGCCATGTCGAAAATCACCCGCGTCTCGCGCAACGCGATCATCCCATCCACTTCGCGCTCCAGCCGCGCGCATTCCGGGCCGCAGTGGATGCTGCCTTCCATCGCCAGCACAGTCAGGTCAGGTTGCAACCTTCGTTTTGTGAACTCCAGGATCACGACGCTGCGCGTTCCTCGCCCTCGTACGGAAACTGCCGGATCAGCCGCACGCAATCTCCCAGCGCGGAAAAAATCGATGGACCCCACCCGCATGGCACAAATGGCGCTGTCTTCTGGTTCACCGCCTTGTCCGCCTCCGCATAAAACCGCAGCCGCTGTCCGGGCGGCGGCACGGCAAACTCCTTCACGGTGATCGCAAACGTCACGTTACCCCCGGCCTGCTGCTTCACAATCGAAAAGTGATGCAGCTGCATCAACTGCTCCCCAGGCTCCGCTTGTACGTGCACCCAATCGCTCATCCACCATTCCTCGCCGTCCCTGCCGTATTGCCGCGGATACTAGGCCACCCCCAGACCTAAGTCAACGCCAACTGACGCCGCGGCGGTCACCAGTTTCGCAAGCGACGCAGGCGTCGCATTTCAGCGGAGCCCGTCGGGGATGGGTCACCATGGCCAACCGAATTCCTAAAGCGCCGTAGGTGCGTCGCTCGACCTCATACGATAAAGTGTGCCCGTGCCCTCAAATCGCGAGCGACCGACGCACTCCAAGCTCCCCGCCCTCCCTGCGCAGGCCGCCCTCAGTTTCCTCAAAGACACCAAAGGGACGCTGACCTGGTCCGCGGGCGACCTCGCCGAGTCGCTCAAAATCAATCGCCGCGAAGCCGAGCAAGTCCTCATCGTGCTCCAAGCCCAAGGCTACGCCCAACCCGCCAGCGGCAAGGCCCAATGGCGGACCACGTCCGCCGGAGAAACTGTCTCCGGCGCCAAGCCGCCCCGCTTCACCCGCGAACACGTCGAACAGGCCCTCGCAGACCTCCAAGTGCGCATCCGACAAAACAACAAAGATCCCAACTCCCCATTCCGCATCACCGCCGCCGTAGCCTTCGGCGACTTCCTTCTCCCCGATCGCGCCAGAGTCCAGGCCGCCGACGTGGGTATAAGCTTGGCCCGCAGCGAAAGCCTGGAAACCTCCAGCCGGGGGCGTCGGCCCACAGCCACTTCCAGCCGCCGCCCAGAGACCGACAAATCTGGCAAGGTGCCTTCAACCACGCCGCCTACCGAGCGCCGTTCCTTCTCCGAAGCCCAGGCCGAGCGCGACTTCCTCCGCCAGCTCCACGTCAGGTCCACCCTCCTAACCCTCCGCCCCTTCGCCGACTGGATGCGCCTCCGCTCCCACCGCTCCGTCCTGTAGCGCCCGCATTGTAATAGCGGAGCTCGACCTCAGTCTCGACGTCAGTTTGTGTACAACATCGGTCCCTTCAGCGGTTCGAACAATATCCTGAATGTGCTTGTGTCGATCGCATCCGCGAGCGCTGACCTGGGGTCAAGCTTGAATTTTTCTACTCCGGCGATGGCCTCGCAGGCGGTGAGCGGACCCGGCGTTAGCGCGACGGTCGGCTTACAAGCACAGGCCTGTTTTATGGTTTGCGTGACGGTAGCCAGCGCGACATTCACAACACACGGAAAATTACGGCGGTCATCGCCGACGGCCGCCTGTTCGATCGCGCCGCGCTCGACCGCATGCTGAAGGAGGTGGAAGCTTACGCGAAAAATCTCAAGTCAAATTGACGCAAGCCCAACAGCAAAGGTCAATTGCCCCAGAGTCTCCACTTGGACTTTTTCTTTACGCAGAGGCAGGAGGGGGAATACTCGGGCGCGACGATGGTCACGTGATTGGGCAGGTCGTAAGTGACGTCGGCGTTGAGCTGCGCCGACGACCGCGACTTGTCGATGCGATATTCGTATTCGACGGTGAGCGGCAGCGGCTGGTCGGACTGGTTGGCTGCAAACGTCCAGGAGCACAAGTTTTCTTTTGCGGCGCTGACCAGCGCTGGCGGTCCAGTGACAGCGTCGGTGAAGCCGAAGCGCCCGTCTTTGTAGACGAGAATTTTCAGCGACACTTTGCCGTGCACTTTGGATTGCCAGGCCAGCTCCGGATAACTCGGAGCCTGAAAATGCGTGACGCGCGGCAACTCCGCGGTCGGGGGCGCATCGGCAAGAAGCAATAATGAGCAAAGGAATGCGAGAAGGGTGTTCATTCCTGACCTCCAACTGTTTTCTGCGGACTCTTTTGCGCGGCGTCCTTTAGCGGTTACGACCTCGCCGAGTAAGGGCGCAGCAGTGCCTGCCTGCTGCAGGCGGGCTGCGCGACGCGTCGGCTCCGTGTCGCTATCGTTCGCTACTTCGCGCTGAGCGAATCACTTCCTGCTCTGCGGCGGGACAGCCAGAAATGGCTGTCCCCCTTCAACAGATCAATTCACTGCTTCACTCTCCTTGCGCGCCGCTGCAAACTCGTCGCCGGGCTGCCAGCCTTGCAGCTCCGGTGTCATGGCCGCTTGCTGGCCCAGCAAAAGTCCAAATCGCGCCATCTTCGCGAGCCCGGTGAAATCCATCTCTGGACGATATTGATCGCTGGGTTGATGATAGCGATGATCGACGTAATCTTTCGACTGGGCCTCGCCCCACGCGGCGTCGTGGCCAGCATATTTCAATCCCTCGCCGATGGAAAAGGAGGGCACGCCGACGCGCGCGAGACTGAAATGGTCCGAGCGGTAGTAATGTCCCGCCTCCGGATGCGCATCCGGGCGAATCGCCAGGCCAAATGTCTTTGCCAGCGATTCCACCACCGGATAAAACGTGGTGCGTTCCGCGCCACTCACTTCCACCTCCTCGGGATCGCCGATCGGAGCCAGCGCATCATAATTCAAGTCCACGGTAATTTTCGAAGGGGAGATAGGCGAATGCTTGCCTAGATATTCGGAGCCAAGCAGGCCCTGCTCTTCCGCAGTGACGGCGGCAAAAACGATGGAGCGAGGTGGTGCGGGCTTTGCCTGTGACCAGGCGCGCTCTAGCTCAAGGAGAATGGCG
>WNEY01005256.1_pt1 | contig 9995 bp, 11 predicted proteins | sample 5400531 | NCBI WGS metagenome assembly WNEY01 (sample SAMN13153338, study PRJNA577476) | soil metagenome | isolation source: 200 cm saprolite under Douglas fir tree site 1 | place: USA:California | collected 2015-04-18
TGCTGCTGCCAATAGCCGGTGGTATCGCCGGCTACAAGAAGGAAGAGGAGGGGGAGCATGGAGGGGGGAAACTACAGTCGGTAGGGCACTATGGGGAGCCGGGCGCGCGTGCGAGATCACCTCGACGATGAAGCGGATCCCCCTGGACCCGACGCCACCTACCGCACCCCGCTCAGCCGTTTGAGCGCCGCGCGCGCCTCGGTGACGTACGGCTGCAATTCAGGGTCCGCGTTGCGCCAGTAGTCGGCTACAAAAGAATAGCCGGCGATAGCATTGTCGCGCTGCCCGAGGCGCTCGAAGACACGGCCACGCTCGAGTGCCCAGAGAGCTCGCGTCCCAAATCCGCCCTGCCCCATGGGGAGGCCGCCGCTGTGATGGTCCAAGAGCTCGGCTGCCTCGCGCGTTCGGTCAAGTCGGGCGAGCAGCTCGATGCGCTGGAGGCGTAGTAGCGTGTAGGTGTCCTCCAGCTGATTGGAGTCCGCCAGGACGACGAACCCCTCGAGTGCCGCTGCGCTGTCATGCCGGGCGAGGGCAAGGCAGGGCCTGCTCACACTGGCGATCGATCGCCAGTAATGCCGAGCCTCGGCGTCGCCGGACGCGCGTGCGAGCGAGTCGGCGCGCCGCCGGAGCTCCTGGATAGAGTTTGAGTCACCGGTCGTGGCCCACCACACGAGAGCCACGCCCACCCAGCGGTTGTTCGTCCGCAACCAGTGGCCGAAGAGCGCGGCCGTGGAGTCGCGTGGTATGGCCCCCAAGTACGCCAGCTCTGCGGCCAGCAGCGGGCCCGGCCATACAGTCGTCCATCGGCGATTCATGGAGGCTTGGCGCAAGTGCCCTCGGGAGGCCAGGGCCGCCGCCAGGGTCCAGCCGACGAGGCCTGAGTCAAGAAAGTGGTAGCCGCGCCGCAGGGTCAGGAGCCGGCCGAGCCTAACGGCGGTCTCTGCCGAGTCTGGCCAACTAGTCATGATCCCCTGTACGGTGGACAGCGCGTCGGGCGAGAGCGTATCAAGCATCTGCGAGATCTCCGACGATTGTGCTGCGCTCGGATCCAGCAGCTTGTCGACCAGGTGGAGCGCGGCAGCCCGCTCGGGCGTCAGGTTGAGGGTGAGTTCCTCCGCGATCAGGCGGCGCGCCGCCGCGGGGCCCCGCCACGCGAGCACGAGCTCAAGTCCGTGCACGTATGCGGGGGCAAACGCGGAGTCGAGCTCGATCGCTCGCTCGCAAGCTTCCAGGGCATCGCGCGGCCCGAGCGGCACCGGGGGGCGGGAAAGTCCCACGTGGACTGCCAACTCACACCGGTGGTACCAGATCTCCGGGTCGTCTGGGTAGCGGCGCACCGCGTCCTCGAGCACCCTGAAGAACCGACGCCGCCACGGCCAATAAGGGGGGCCGTTAGCGCGGGACAGCGCGCCCCACGCTGAGTCCGCCGCGACGAGCAGGCTCTCGCGGGGTGCGAGTCCGTGGTTGTGAGCGCCCGCTCGCAGCAAGTAGGTGATGTACGACGTGTCGGCGCCCCACCACCATTGGGCCGTGCCGACACGCCGGAGGGCAAGCGCGAAGGTGGAGTCGAGCGCGACCGCTTGTCGTGAGTACGCGATCGCCGAATCCCAGACGCCCCGTCGGTAGAACTGCTCGCCGGTAAGGAAGGCCTTGGTCGCTGCCCGCGAGGTCGAGCCGAGCGACGCGAGCCGCACCGCGCCGATGGGTCGAGTGCGCCCCAGCGCGCGCAGCACCACCACGGTGAGCGAGTCGCTGAGCCGGTCCATCCGGTCCTCGGTCCCGGGCAGCTCGACCTCGGCGAGGGCACGGGCAGCGCCCGCATCGAACACCGTCGCGGTAACCCGTGCGGAATCCGGTCCCGCGCCGATAATGCCGCCGAACAGAACCACCCTCGCACCAGTGCTCCTGGCGAGCTCGGCCGCAGACGCCGGATCGCCCGGGCCCCGCCAGCGCCGCACAACCACGGTCGGTGGAACCGTCCGCAGCGGCCCCTCCCCGTCCAGGTTGCGCGACAGTACATCCATCAGTCCTTCGTGCCATAGCCCAAGCTTCGGGTCGAAGACATCGAACGGCGCCACGGCGACAAGGTTCGGGTCAAGAGGCGCACGGGATGGAATTCGTGGCCGTAGGATTGTGAGCGCCAGTGCCGCGACGACCACCGTTGCCGTGCCGGCCACGAGGAAGCGGCGCGCCCGCCGTCGTGCGCCGGACGGTGCTTCCACAGTCCTGGCCGCGAGCGCTGCCGCAAACTGGGCCGCCGTGGCAAAGCGATCCGTAGGAGACGTCGCCAGCGCCTTGCTGACTGCTTTCTCGATCGCCTCGGGCACGCTCTCCCGCACGGTGCGGATGTGCGGAAGGGGCTCGTTGAAGCGCTTCGCAAGGACGGCCTGCGCGCTAGGGCCCGTGTACGGCGGCTCGCCTGCGAGCATCTCGTAAAGCACACACCCCAAGCTGTAGATGTCACTCCGCGGGTCCAGATCTCGCTCTGCAGTAGCCTGCTCCGGGCTCATGTACGCTGGCGTGCCGACCGCGATCCCCGTCTCAGTGAGCCTCTCCCCAGCTGCATTCCGGAGGGCTCGTGCCACTCCGAAGTCCGCCACCAGCGCGTGCCCGCGACTGAGCAGGATGTTCTCCGGCTTGATGTCACGATGGATGATCCCCTGGCTATGGGCATAGCCCAAAGCATCGGCGACTTCCCGAGTGATCTGGAGCGCGTCGTCGAGCGGGAGCTGCCGTTCCCGGGTGAGCCGCTCACGCAGCGACTCGCCCTCCGCAAACGGCATCGTGTACCAGAGCTGTCCGGCGGCTTCACCGGAATCGAGGACGGTCAGGATATGAGGATGCTGCAAACGGGCGGCGAGCTTGATCTCGCGCTGGAACCGCTCCGGGCCCAGCGTGAAGGCGAGTTCCGGGTGGAGCACCTTCAGGGCGACACGGCGATCGTGCTTCAGATCTCGCGCGAGATAAACCGTCGCCATCCCCCCGCGGCCGAGTTCGCGGTCGATCGTGTAGCGGTCAACGAGGACAGCTTGCAAGCGGCCGAGCGGGTCGGCCAAGGGGGCTCGCGGGCGGAGACAGGTCCATGATAGGTGCGGGGGCCCCGCGCGGCCAGAGGGCTTCGCGCCGCCTTGCGATGCTCGGTCACGGACGCATATTGCAAGGCAACTCAGATGCCATGAACCCCGAGACGCGATGTCGAGCGGCTCGCCCAGGCCTCGGGGGGAGCCAATCGCGAAACCGGCTGAGTGGGATACCCACGTGGCCGGTTTTGTTTTCCTGTTCTCCGGCTGCTCGCAAAGGAGAAGACTACCCATGGCATCCGTCCTTATCACGGGAACCAGCTCGGGAATTGGCATGGCCACCGCACTGGCCTTCGGGAGAGCCGGCCACAAGGTCGCTGCGACGATGCGCAATCCTCATCGAGCGCCCGAGCTCGCGAGAATCACCGCGAAAGAAAAACTGCCGATCACGATTTCGGCCATGGATGTTGATTCCGATGCGTCCGTCAGAGAAAGCATCGAACGCATCGTGAAGGAGGGCGGACAAGTCGATGTGCTGGTCAACAACGCCGGGATCGAGCGCACCGGCTCGGTCGAGGAACTTGCGTTGGCCGAGTTCCGGGCGGTGATGGAGACGAACTATTTCGGCGCCATCCGCTGCATCCAGGCGGTGCTGCCAACGATGCGCCAGCGCCGGAGCGGGTGCATCATCAACGTGGCGTCGGTCGCCGGACGCATCGCCAACTCGCCCATGGCTCCGTACACGGCATCGAAATTTGCGTTGGAGGCGCTCAGTGAGGCATTGGCGCAGGAGGCGAAGCCGTTCAACGTGCGTGTGGCGATTGTCGAGCCGGGCATCATCGACACGCCAATGGCCAGGCGCGTCGAGACGGCGCAGACTCCTTCGCCCTACCCACAGCAACGCCGCTTCGCCGCGATGTTCAGCGCGTCGCTGAAGAACCCAGTACCGCCATCGGTGGTGGGAGAGAAGGTGCTCGAGATCGTCGATAGCGGTACCTGGCAGCTGCGGCATCCGGTGGGACCCGACGCAGTGCCGTTTCTCCAGTGGCGCAAGGCCATGAGCGACGAGGAGTGGGTCGCCTGGGGCGCACTGGACGACGATCGCTGGTATGACCGCTTGAAGGCCGATTTCGGGATGGACGCACGCCCCACGGCATCACGTTAGTTCGAGAATAGAATAAGGAGGAGCCGTATGAGTCGCGCGGCCACCACGGTTTTCGTGTACGGGGTCTATCTCATCTTCTTAGGGGTCACGCTCATCCTGACCCCGAACACGCTGCTCGGCATCCTCGGCATCCCACCGACCACCGAGGTCTACATCCGCATCCTCGGGGCCGTCGTCCTGGGAATCGCCCTGTACTACGTTGCGGCCGCCCGGCAAGAAGTGGTTCCGTTCTTCCGCTGGACGGTTTGGGGCCGGACGTTGGTGCTTACCGCACTGATCGTCTACGTTGCCCTCAAACTCACCCCGGCGGTGCTGCTCGTCTTCAGTGTCGTCGAGGCGCTCGGCGCAACGTGGACCGCGCTCGCGTTGCGAGCTCCGCGGAGTGCCGCTTGAAGCGTTCGGCTCCCGCCCGCAGCTTATGCCTAACATGACCGCCCGCGAGTTTCGCAACATCGCCCTGAGTCTGCCGCAGGCCTCGGAAGCCGCTCACATGGGCCACCCGGACTTCCGGGTGGCCGGCCGGATTTTTGCGACCCTGGGTCATCCGCGCACCGGCTGGGGCATGGTGAAGCTCACCCGCGAGCAGCAAGAGCTTTTCGTACGAGCCCGGCCCTTGGCGTTCGCGCCGGTCAAGGGCGGGTGGGGTCGCGGCGGGGCGACCAACGTCCGGCTGCGGGCCGCCACGAAGGGCGCCGTTCGCGAGGCGCTGATCACCGCCTGGCGCAACCGGGCGCCGAAGCGTCTCGCCGAGAGCATCCTCGATACATGATGGCTCCACCGGTCTTTTTCTACGGTCTATTCATGGACGCCGACGCGCTCCGATCCAAGGGCGTGCATCCCACCAACGTGCGGCCGGCTGCCCTGCCCGGATACACGATTCGCATCGGGAACCGCGCCACCCTGGTGCGCGAGCCCGGCTCATCGGCATATGGCGTGTTGATGGACCTCCACCGCAACGAAGTCGATTCTTTGTACTCGGGCCCAGGGCTGGAGGCGTATCGTGCGGAGCCCGTGGTGGCCGAAGGGCCGGATGGTGTGAAGACTGCCGCCTTGTGCTTCAATCTCGTCACGCCGCCGTCGCCGGGCGAAGCCAATCGTGAGTACGCCGACAAGCTGCGCGATCTGGCACGGCGCCTCGGCCTGCCTCGGGACTACATCGAGCGCATCCGATGAAAATTCTCGCTTGCCACCTGCTCGTGGCTGTGGGTCTCCAGCAACCACAGCCGCTCCTTCCTAGGCCTGCGCTCAAATTGATCGTCGAGCATCCTGCGCTCGCCCCTTAGCTCCATCCCGAGATCGCAGGCCCGGTACCGCTGGAGGTCTCAGACCACCTGCTGGAGCCGGGTGTCACGCCATCTAGGTTTGGTCAGCCCCTGCGCATCGTTCCCGATCGGGAGGTCGGTACAAAGCCGCATCTGCGCATCCTGAGCTTCGACGTGGACGGCTCGCGGGCGAAAGCCGTGGTCGAGTACAAGGTCGAGGGCGTGCAGGCAGTGTTCGATTTGCGGCGTGATTCAAAGGGGTGGTGGACCGTCGTCGACGCCAGGGTTGCGGAACACCAGCGCGCCCGCAAGTGAACCAGCGAGGCAGTCTATCGGCCGAAGTGCGTATCCGGACCACGGACCCGGCGGCCATCGCCGCGGTTCACGAGTTTCTCGCCTTTCAACGCGGCGCCCATCATGCTGCGGGGCACGAATGAGCACGGAGTGTAGCAAGAGGAAACGCTCTTCCGCTTATCGCTCCGACGCTGCATCATGGCAGCGGTCCCTCTCACCCTTTCGGAGGTTGTTATGCGCGGTCTCGGCCTTTCGACGTGCCTCCTGCTGGCGATAGCCCCCGCAATTCACGCCCAGGCTGCCCCGGCAGCAAAGAAGTGGGGTCCAGCCCCGGCAGCGCTTCCTCTGGGCGCGAGGATGACGGTCGTGAGCGGTGACCCGAGCAAGGCGGAGATGTTTACGGCCGAGCTGGCGATGCCGAGCGGCTACAAGATCCCGCCCCACTTCCACCCCACCGACGAGGTCGTCGAAGTCAAGAAGGGCACGCTGCTGGTCGGCATGGGCGACAAGTTCGACGCATCCAAGGCGAAGCCGATGAAGGCCGGCGACAAGGGAACGGTGCCGGCGAAAGCACACCACTTCGCCGCGGCGCAAGGCGCCACTTTCATTTCCGTCACCGCGATGGGCCCGTTTGCCCTAACCTACGTCAATCCGGCGGACGATCCCCAGAAGCAAGCCGCCAAGCCGTAACGTCGGTCAGAAGCTCGGCTCGAGACTCACCTGCCACCGCAGCGCGAATCGCGTGCTGTTGGCCGGGTCGTGCGCGGCCACGTCCCAGCGATTCACCGCGAGCGGCAGCTCGAAGCGCATGGTCCATTCCATGTCCTTCACCCGGTGCCGGGTAACGATGCCGAGGCCGCCGTCGTACAGCGTCGTGTACCACCGGCCCGGCGACGACGACGGCGCGACGAGCGTGTCCGCGACGCCGAGGTCCACGAATGCCCCGAGCGCGACTTCCCGCAGGAAGCCCGCATTCCGGCGCGCCACCGTCCGCATGAGCTCCAGGTTCACGCCCACAGCCCAGCGCCCCCCGAGATCGTTGCGGAACCCCCGCAGGTTTGGGCCCCCGGGCGCGTGGTAATGGAAGTCCGGCCGCACCAGCAGCGCGCCGCGACTGCGTAGCAACGGATTCGCGAAGGTCGCGTACGGATCCGCCCCCGCGACGGCAATGCGGAGCTGGCGTACGGGCTTGGACGGACCCAGGTACGCGCCCGCGAACACGCGCGCGCCGAACGTGGTCCCGCGAGCCACCGGGGTGCGCACGCTCACCTCACCCGTCGTGCGGTTGAATCCGTGGTAGAGGTACGGCCGCCCCGACGCCACCGCGGGCGTCGCGTGCTGATAGACGAGACCGAGGCTGACGGCACCTCTGGCCCGCAGCACCGTCTCGCCATGGCGCACCACGGTGGAAATCCACGGGCCGACCTCGATCGAGCCGGCGTCCTCCCACAAGCGGGGGTCCAAGTAGCCGAGGTTGGTCGTCGCCATCCACAGCGCGACCACTCCGATACGACGATCGGCACCGATGTCGCCGTGTTGGCGCGAGTGATCGAACGAGATGGATGCGCCGGTCCGTCCTTCGACGGACCAGGCCGCCACGCTGATCGCGACGCGCCGCGGGCCACGGGCGACAGCATTGTTCCAGCGACCGTACAAGCTGATCGCGCTGGCGGCCCCGCCGCGAGTCGCCGCCGAGGCGACGAGCAGGCCGCGCTCCACGTCATCGTCACGCGCCGGGCGCCCGCGCAGCCCGACGGTCACACCGCCGTAGTCATTCGACCAGAGCACGGGCAGCAACGGGCGCGGCCGCAGGGCGCGCGTCCTGCGGGCGACTGAGTCCGGGCGTCCCGCCGAGTCCACCGTCTGGGACGGCCCGCTCACCGGCCATGCGCCCCCGGTACCGGAAGCGACGAGCGATAGCAGGAGTTGCAGCATCGGAGCCGATGCTGTGTAGGCAAAGATCGCGCCGAAGCGGCACGCCGCACGATTCCGATGCCGCCCGGCGATCCGGATGCCGCTCTGCTGCGGCCACTCAACAACTTTACGCTGGTGGACGCGCCGCGCGAAACTCGCGAGCGAGCTCCCGTCGCAACAGCTTCCCGATGGCGGACTTGGGCAGCGCCTCGCGGAACTCCACGCGCTTCGGGACCTTGTAGGCGGCGAGGTGCCGCCGGCAGTGGTCGCGGATCTCCTCCTCGGTCAGGCCCATGCCTTTCCGCGTGACCACCCAGGCCATCACGGCCTCTCCCGAATGCGCGTCCGGGACGCCCGCCACGCCGACCTCTGCGACCGCCGGATGGGTTGCGATGACTTCCTCGACCTCGCGAGGCCAAACCTGAAAGCCGCTCGCCTTGATGAGGTCCTTCTTTCGGTCGGCGATGATGAGATACCCGTCCCCGTCGAGCGACCCTAGATCGCCGGTATAGAGCCGGCCGTTGCGCAGCATTTCCCGGGTCGCCTCCGGATTCCGCCAGTAGCCTTCCATCAGCTGCGGGGCCTCGATGACGATCTCGCCGATGTCGCCGGGTCCGAGCTCCTCGCTCGGATCGTCCATGTCCACGATTCGCAGCCGGACGTCGGGCAACGGGATACCGACCGCGCCCTCCTTATAGGTGCCCATCACGGGCGTGCCAACGGAGGCCATGCAGGCTTCGGTCAGCGAATACACCTCGATGATCCGCCCACCCGTCAGCTGCTCGAACCGCCGCTTGGTTTCCGCGAGGAGCGGCGCCGACCCCGAGACACACAGTTTGACCGACGAGAAGTCCACCTTGCCGGCTCGCACGGCAGGGTGGGCAAGCATCGCGTTGTAGAGCGTCGGGACGGCGGGCAGGACGGCGGGACGCGCCTGCTGGATCGTCCGCAGGAGATCGTTCACGTCCCTGGGGTTGGGGATGAGCACCGCCGGGTTTCGCCCCACCAGCGCCGTGCCGAGAATGCCCACGTTGCCGGCGACGTGAAACGGCGGGAACACGAACGCGATGCCGTCGTCCCATTCTTTGAGGATCGGCCGGAACCAGCGGTTGAGCTGTAGCGCGGCCATGAGCACGCCGTGATGCCGCAGCAGCGCCGCCTTCGGGATCCCGGTCGTGCCGCCCGTGAGCATGAGCAACGCGGCGTCGGATGGAGCTGGGCCGGCGCGCGGCGGTGCTGACGGCCGGGCCCGGATCACCGACTGGAACCATACGTCCCCCGGGGCCAGCTCGACCCGATCCCCTTCCTTCCGCTCTTTGAGCAGGGTGTACGCGAGCCGGAGCAGGCGCGGCAAGAACTCCTTGATGTTGGCCGCGATCACGACTTCGAGCGCGGTGCCCGGCTGGAGATGCTTGATCTTGTGATAGAACCTGCTCAGCACGACGGCCGCGCGGGCGCCGGTGTCGGCCAGCGCGTGCGCCAGCTCCTCCTCCGAGGATAACGGATTCAACGGGACGGCTACCGCGCCGGCTTTCCACACACCCAGCTGCGCGATGATCACCTGCGGGCAGTTCGGCATGATGAGGGCGACGCGGTCGCCCTTCACGACCCCGCGCGCGGCGAGCCACGCGGCGAGGCCATCGCTCAGCCCGTCCAGCTCCCCGTACGACAGTTGGGCACCCTTGAAGAGCACGGCCGGGTGGCGTGGCCGTTCGGCGGCGCTGGCCTTCACGACGTCCACCAGGGTCTGCTCAGGGTAGGGCGCCAGGGTCGCCGGTACCCCGTCGTCGTAGTGCGCGAGCCAGGGCCTGTCCATAACGGAGTTTGCAGGCCCCGCGGAGGGAGCGCCAGTCGCGCTTTAGTGCGGAATGATCTTCAAGTCCGCGAAATCGCCGCCGGAGCCGTTCCCCACCCACAGGCCGACCAACCCCTTCGTGCGGTCGTTCAGCTGGTCGACGACCAAACTGGGTTGCTTCGCATCGCCCACGAAGACGCTCACTTCCGGGCTCGCGACCACCACGCGCACATGGAACCACGCGTTCGGATCCGGCGCGGGACTCACGGGCTGCTCGAAGCTCCCCGGCCGCTCCGCTCGCAGCTTCTGCCACGTATATGTGGGATGCGATATGTACTGTACCGCGTGGCTATGTCTCGCGGGGTCCGTGGTCTTGAAATTGAACGGGCGGAAGTAGATCGCATCATACGTCGTGCTATCTACCCCATGAAAGGCGATACCGACAAAGCTTTGTCCCTGGACGTCCTTGCCTCTGATGTCCACCTCGATGGTGCCGTTGCCGAACTCGGTCCCGCGCAGGTAGGCGACGCCGTCGCCGGGGCTAC
>WNEY01005258.1_pt1 | contig 9993 bp, 9 predicted proteins | sample 5400531 | NCBI WGS metagenome assembly WNEY01 (sample SAMN13153338, study PRJNA577476) | soil metagenome | isolation source: 200 cm saprolite under Douglas fir tree site 1 | place: USA:California | collected 2015-04-18
GGTCGCGATCCGGGTACAAGAGAACAAGCTTCTCAGAAGCAATCGCCCCGCCGAATTCATCAAGACGAGTGCGGATTTAGAGTCCCTACAGATGCTTCGGGAATCTTCCTCGCGCAGTAAGGCCAAAGCAGCGTCCTAAACATTCTTCGTCCTTCACCCGAGTCCGGCCGCGAGACGACAGTCGTTATCCTGTGTCTTGCGCCCTGCCGGGAGCAGACTCACAAGCGAGGAACCTGGTGCCGGAACGTGCGTGACCTTGTCCCGTTTGATTTTTCGTGATCGGGGCATCGAAAAAAACGCATCCTAGCTAAAGGCTGTTGCAAAACCCCGGTTCTTCAATTCGGGGTTGAAAGCCAGTAATTTCGCGGAGAAGATTGCTCGATGGCGGTGGTTTGAGTTGCCGGCTTGATCGGCAACTCGCCCCCGCTCCATCGGTTCTGGTGGCCCGTGGGTCTTCTCGCCGGGTGGACTAAGATTGTCCGCACGCAACGCACGGTCGAGGACCAGAGATGCAACGCGAGCCGGATCGAATTCCATGGATCTGACCAGCGAACTTGAGGGCGCGTCGGACGCGGCTTTTCCCCCGCGATCTAACCGTGGTCCCGAGCCGACAGTCTGCAAGGGATGGTTCAGGGCGACTGCCTGAGTAAGGTTGAGTAACAAACACACCAGTGCCAAACCGACGAGGGTTAGAGTTAGACGGAGCCATGGCTTCATCGCGAATCGACCTCACGGGCACGCTGCAAATTGCGCTGCTTATTCAACTCCGCCAGTGCTCGTAAACATTGCTGCATAGATTGCCAAGCGGCGACGCCTTGGCGCGTGGCCTCCTCGGCTCCCTGGGGAACATAGTAGCCGGTGGTCTTTCCCTTCTCTCCGCGGTAACTCACATTCAGATGGGGACCATGCTTGGGTCCATCTCCCTGGCAATGGCAGCCTGCTCGTCCGCAGGTGCGGTAAGTTTCCGATAGCGATCCAAAGATGGCGATCTCGGCCAGACGTTCAATCTCGCCCAGCAGCTTGCGTCGTTGGGCCGTAGCATCAACCGACCTGGCCATGGCGCCTCCGACGCTCTTGATAGCGAGCAATGGAAAACAGATTCTTGGTAATCACACACCAGCCCACGTAGCGCTGAAATCCAGGCTCTCCTTTGTAGGTGGCTCGCCACATGGAAAAGGGATGCTTCAAGGTGCTGATGGTGGCTTCACAGCCGGCCCGCCAGCGCAGCGCTCGTCGGAACCAGCGTTGCTTCTGTTGCTGGGATCGCGTGGCCGAGAGTCGTCCGCGCGCCGGCAGCGCCACCTTCTTTACTCCCAAGGCTTGCCCCTCTCGTTCGTTTTGAGCGGAGAAAAATCCTCGGTCGCCGGTGGCCATCGCCGGCGCTCGCCCGAAGCAAGCTTGATGTTGTTGGAGAGCTGGAATCCAGGCCGTGGTATCGGCTGCATTGCCGGGTAGAACTTGGTAGCCGCTCACGATCCCGTTTTCCACCTCGTCAATCCGCACCAGCCTACCAAACTCGTTCGGCTTATGCGCTTTCCCTTTGCGTATGACTTCAGTGTGGGGCTCGAACAGACTCAACACTTTCTCCTCCGCGTGGCGGTTTCCACCCACCACCCGTTCCTTGGTTTGCCGGATGACCTTCTCGACCAAAGGAAGAAAGTGCCGCAACTGGCCGATCTGGGTTTCTACCCGCAGTAGTTTGCCCACCACCTTCAGCCGTCCCTTCCCCCATCGTTGCACCACTGCGCTGGCCTGTCGCACCACCCTCCGGGTCAGCCCCACCAACTTCTGGTAACTGTCCCGCATCCGCTGCTGGTTGGCCTCGGTCAGGCACTTGGCGGCGCGGCTAATCTCCAGCAGACGATGTTTCACCGCCCGCCCGTGATCGACCACTTCCAGGGCTCCGTTCTTACACTCGCGGGCGATCCGTTGCAGGCTGCGGCTGAGCACACGGATGCCGTCGCCCAAAAGCGAGCTGTCGGTGGGATAGTGAACGTTGCTTTCCACCACCGTCGTGTCCGTGCGTAGTTTATCGCCCCGGGCCACGCCTTGCTCGCAGGCCAGGCCCACCACCCGCTGATGAATGGTTTCGGTGACCGCCGGACCCAGCAGGGCAAAGGTGCGACTGAAGGTGCTGAAATCGGGGGTAACCTCGGCATCGAAGTGGGTGAAGCGGCGGTACACCAGGTTGCTGCGTAACTCCCGTTCCAGATCCCGGAAGCTCCAGCCCTTCAGGTGCTTCATCACACAGCAACGCAGCAGACGATCGGGGGCAATGCCGTCCCGCCCGGTGCGCGTCGAAAGGGGACGCCGCGCCGCCAGACATTGCCGGACCAACTCGACCAGAGCGGGATCGTCCAAGAGCTGATCGACGGGATCGAGCAAATCGTCCTTGAGCAGGGCAGCTTGCTGGGCCAAGGGGAAGTAGAAGAGCCAGGCTTGGTGGGAAGTGGAGCGAATCATTATGTACTCGACTATATCGAGTACGATCAATTTAGTCAAGCAGGAAAGCATCGAAGGCACGACAATGTTTAGGAAAATCTCCCAGTAAAAATGAGCCAACCTGCAGATCTGCCACCCCGCTGCCTCAGCCACCCGCGTCAATCAAGGGACTGAGCCCTGGGTTTCGCAACACCCTTTAGCTAAGCTAGCGCTATTGCTCGCTCTTGGGGCGAATTAGATGGATAACTGAACTGTGGGATCTCAGGAAGGGCAAGTAAAACATTAAGGCTATTGCCTTCGGTGAGGACTCCTCAGCCTGACTTGCGCAGACCCTTCCGTTAAGGGCGACGGCCCAAGCCGCTTCTACGGCATTCTCCCCATCACGCTGGGCAGCATCTTGGCCACATCGTTGTATATCACCATCACCGCGAACAAGACCAGGAAGACAAAGGCGGCCTGATAGATCCGTTCCTTGATCCTTAGGCTGATGTCTCTGCGGAGCAGGCTTTCCACGAAGAGCAGCAGTATCACCCCGCCGTCCATAATGGGAATCGGCAGCAGGTTAAATATCCCTAAATTAAGACTGACTACCGCAGTCAATTCCAGCAGCGGAGTCCAACCTTTTTTGCTTGCTGCCTGACCGGCCGCCCGTCCGATGCCGATTGGCCCCTCGATGGAGCGAATTGAGATCTTGCGTTGCGCCATTTTCTTGACCAATTCCAGGATCAGCATTGAGCCCTGCTTGTTCTGCTCGACTGATCGCCGAAAAGCCTCGGCCAGTGGCAACGAGGATACCTTCATGGGCGCGCTGGCGAAGCCGACGCGGTACCGCGCTTCCCCAGTGGTGTCGGACAAGACCGGACGCACGGTGAAAGTGAGCATTTGGCCATTGCGCAGGATGGCAATCTGGATCGGTTTGTCTTTGCTCTGCTTCAAACTCTCGATCATGGCCTCTATGCCCGGAATCGGCTGACCGTCCACGCTGACGATCACATCGCCCAGTTTTATCCCAGCCTTTTCGGCGGGCATGCCCGGCTCCAGGACCGTGACAGGAAAACTCGGCTGCTTGGGCTCCCATCCTGCAGAGCCCATTTGGTTAGGGCCGAGGGCCTCGGGCACGATTGTCTTTTCGAAGGTATGCCCTTCGCGTTCGAAGGTGATATTGAGGGGTTGATTGGGGTTTAATGCTTCTCTCGGAATCACCTGCTCCCAAGTTGGATTTTCTATGCCGTCAATGCGCACGATGCGGTCCCCAACCTGGATCCCGGCTTTCCCCGCTGGAGTATCCTGCACCACCCACCCGATCACCGCCGGCTCATCAAAGAATGACGGATATTCGTAGTGCACCGTGTAGACGCAGGTCAGCAAACCCACCGCGAACAAAATGTTCATGGCCGGACCGGCAATGGCGATCAAAAAGCGGTGCCAGCGCGGATGCGACATGAACTCGCCGGGATCGCCGCTGCGCTCATCCATCGGGCTTTCGCCGCTCATCTTGACGTATCCGCCCAGCGGCAACGCGTTGATGCGATAGTCCGTATCGCCCTTCCTGAAACCCACCAGGCGCTTGCCGAAGCCAATGGCGAACTGCTCCACGCGAACTCCCAACAGCTTGGCCACCGCATAGTGGCCGAATTCGTGAATCAGGATCATGAATCCAAGAATCACGCCCATGGCGAGCACAGCAGTTAAGAATCCAGACATAAAAATTTGTTTTACTCCACTCGTAATACGGTTGAATCCGACCTCAAGCCCGCGGGTTTCTCCCCCAACTGCTCGACTCTCTCGCGGGCGATCACGCGCGCCTCGGAGTCCGCTTGCAGCACCTGACTAATAGATTCCAGCTTGCCCACTTCCGTTGCAGAGAGAACTTCCCGAATGATACCGTCGATATCGTCAAAGTCGATGCGGCCCTGCAGAAACGCCGCCACCGCTACTTCATCCGCAGCATTGAGTGCAACCGTTTTCGCACCCCCGGCCTCCGCCGCTTCGTAGGCCAGACCCAGACAAGGGAATTTTTCCATATCCGGGGGTAGGAACTCGAGGTGTCGTAAGTCCATGACCGGGAAGTGCATAGCAGACGGAACCCGTTCCGGATACGTCAAAGCATACAAAATCGGCAGGCGCATGTCGGTCACCGAAAACTGAGCAAGTATGCTGCCATCCACAAACTCTACCATGGAGTGAATTGTGGATTGCGGATGCACCAACACCCGCACTCGGCTGGGCGGCAAGTTGAACAAACGGCACGCCTCGATCACCTCAAATCCCTTGTTCATTAGGGTTGCCGAGTCGATGGTGATCCGTTGCCCCATTTTCCACGTGGGATGGTTCAGCGCCTGCTCCACTGTGATTGCAGAAAATTGTGACTTCGGTGTGTAAAGAAACGGCCCGCCGGAAGCGGTCAGCCAGATGCGCTCCACTTCCTCCATCCGCCCGCCCCGAAGACATTGGTGGACCGCATTGTGCTCGCTGTCGATGGGCAACAGCGGCTTGCTCTGCCGGCGGGCTTCGGCGGTGATCAATTCTCCGGCTGCCACCAGGCATTCCTTGTTGGCCAGCCCCACTGTCTTACCTGCCTTGACCGCTTCATAAGTGGCTTCCAGCCCGGCCACACCCACGATCGCGCTGACTACAAAATCCACGTCCGGGTGAGTCGCCACCCGTACCGTTCCGGCCGGGCCGTGCACGACTTCAATCCCCTTCACCCCCGCCGTCCGCAGCTGCGATCGGAGAATTTCCGCATCCACAGCGGTGGAAATCGAAATGAGCTTTGGTTTCCAGCGCCGGGCCTGCTCGAACGCGGCCTCCACATTCCGGCCCGCCGCCAGTGAAACCACCGCAAAGCGCTCGGGGTAGGATTCGACCACGCTCAGCGTGCTGCGACCGATCGAACCGGTGGAACCCAGGATGGCGATACGTCTCATGAGAAAAAAATTGGATGGGGCGCTGCCCGGGGGGTGGCCTACTGCAACACGCGCCAAGCCGCATAGTACCACAGCACAGGCGCAGCGAAGAGCAGGGCATCGATTCTGTCCAGCATGCCTCCGTGCCCGGGAAGAAGTGTCCCCGAATCTTTGACTCCCGCGCCGCGTTTAATCAGCGATTCCACCAGATCGCCCAGCTGCGCCGCCACATTGACGGCAGCCGAAAGCAGCAGAGTCGGCCACAGCGGCGGCTTCTCCAGGGCAAACAATCCGTCCTTCCTATCGATGAGATGCAGGTTTAGTAGTACCGAACTGAGGGGAAGCGCGTACTGGTAAAGCACCATGCCCACCACCAGACTCGCAATCAGTGAAGCCAGGGCTCCTTCCCACGTTTTGCGCGGACTGACGCGCGGCGACATCAGGTGGCGCCCCAGGGTACGTCCCACAAAATAGGCAAAAATGTCCCCCGCCCACACCAGCAGAAGCAGGTACAGGAGCCAGAACGCCCCTGACACCTGGTCCCGCATCTGCACCAGCAATCCCAGCGGTAGGGCAACATAAGCGAATGCAAAGGCCGAAGTCATCGCCGCCGGAAATGCAGTGCTGAGATCAACCCGGCGCATGCCGATGGCCAGAAACACACACGGAGCGATTGCGGCTGCGAACCCGGCGAAACCCGCAAACACCGCGGTCGACAGCAGCGGCGTGTCGTGTCCAGGATTCACTGCCAGGAACAGAAAGAACAAGCCGACAAAAATATAGGTGGGCCAGTGGAAAGGCCTGATCCTGTAGGCTTCGGATAACTTCAGCAGTTCCTGGATCGCCAGCAGTGCAACCAGCGCAGCAACCAGCGCCAGCGCCGGCACCGGCGCTCGCAGCACCAGCACCAGCACAATTGGAATCAAGAGCACTGCGGTGAGGATTCGTTTCAGTAGCTGCAAGCCGCTTCAGCTCCGGCCCGTCGTTGATTTGTCGTGACTGGATTGGTGGTGGTCAGGATGATGAGGGCGAGAGCTGTGGCCGTGAGCTGCGTCGCCCGCCAGTCCGCCATAACGACGCTCCCGTTTTTGGTACTCGGCTATGCCTTCCAGTAGATGCACGCCGCGGAATTCAGGCCACAGGGTCGGGGTGACATAGATTTCGGCGTAGGCCAGTTGCCACAACAGGAAATTGCTCAGCCGCATCTCTCCGCTGGTGCGAATTACGAGATCCGGATCAGGCAAGTGGCGCGTATAGAGGTGCTGCGAGACGGCGTCCTCATCAATCTCCAGATGATCCAGGCCGCCATTGCGGGCGGCCGCATCCACGATGGATCGAAACGCATCAACCAGCTCCGTCCGCGCGCTGTAGTTGAGCGCCAGGGTCAGCACCATGCCTGTATTGTGAGCGGTCGCCTGCCGCGCCCACTCCATCTTCTCCTGCACTGTGGGAGGAAGTTCATGCTGGCGCCCGATGTACTCGAGCCTGATATTGTTCTTATTGAGAGTAGGAACTTCCGCCTTCAAAAAGCGGCACAGCAGCCCCATCAGGAAATCCACTTCGCTGCGGGGACGTTTCTTCCAGTTCTCTTCCGAAAAAGCATACAGGGTCAGCGAAGGAATCCCGATGCGCGCCGCCGTTTCCACGGTCGAACGTACCGACGCAACCCCGGCCCGGTGGCCGGCCACGCGCGGCAAGTGCCGGCGTCGCGCCCAGCGGCCGTTGCCGTCCATGATGATGGCGATGTGTCTTGGGAGCCGCGCCGGATCGAGCCGATGATAAACTTCCGCTTCCTTGCGATCCAACCCGGCAGGAATCGTCGATTGCAAGCTAACCTCTGCTGTTTGTTGACGCTAACATAGGGTGGCGGTGGTTGCAATGATAAGGAATGTCGTTGCGCATCGTCCGTAACTTACCGATTCAACTTCCGCGAGAATCGCTCAAAACAGCGCAACTCGCAAGCGGACAAAAACAGGAAAATCTAGCGTGGTCGGAGACCGGACTGTCCAAGCGGCCCAACACGACCTCGCAATTCCACACCTGCACCAAAACTGGGGGATTGACCCTACCTTTAATATCTAATATTGCATAGATTTTACTAGGTACCCCGGACTAGCATTGCCTGTCGGGTCACGACGTTAAAAACGGAGCAAGCAAAAACCCTTGTTCCGGGGAAAAGTCGCTGATCCCAAATGTCCGTAGTTGCCCAAGCTCGTTCGCGTGCGCCAAATCCGCTCGACGCACCTCCGCAACCACTGCTTGAAGCTGAACCCGTTTCCTACTCAGTCGCTAGTTTGCATCGTCGCTTTTTCCGAACCTCATCCCGTTTTCTCGTTCGATTTTGGCAGATCATCCTGAACTGCTCTCTACAACGTGTTCACACTAATACCAAGCATCGCCGCAATGCCCCCCACGCTGAGTCCTTCGGCCTCCATCTTACGAGCGGCCTTCACGTCTACCTCGAACAGCATCACGGCCGCTCTCTTGCCAGCACGGCGGGCACGCTGTAATCCGGCTTTGGTTCTGTCCCATATCCCGTTTCGTTCCTGCTGCGCCGGTGTGCCCATGATTCTGATAACTACGTCGCGCATGATCCCGCAGGAGTCGAAGATGGCTCCATGAAAGATCGCCAAGCAACACCCCACGAATCGAGGCTGGGGCTGACAGGCAAGGGCGGAGCCTAAGACTTATCTCATCGCCTCTTCCTGTCTTCCTGGTCTTTGTCTTTACGGCAACCCCCATGCTCAGTTAGACTCCTGCGGCATCAATTCACGGAGGTGAATGGGTATGAAACAAGCTATTCGGTTCGGAGTTATGGCAGTTTGTCTCTCTTTGATGTCAGTCGCCTCGGCAGTCGCACAAGACCAATACACCGAAGGAGGAGTCACACGGGTCACCTTGGTCCAAATATTGCCCGGACGTTTCAACGCGTTCATGGACGACCTCAAAAATAACATCAAGCCGATTTGGGACGCAGAAAAGAAGGCGGGGCTGATTGAAAACTACAGCATCTTTCTGAACACAACGAAAGCCAACCCAGAGGACTGGGATATTGGTTTCACCCTCAGCTACAAGAACTTTGCCGCGCTCGACGGCCTAGCGCAAAAAGTTCTTGATCTCCGTATGAAGCAGTACGGCGACAAGAGTAAAGAGCAGCAGGTGATCGACAAGCGTGTACAAAACGCGAAAGTGATCGCTAGTATCCTGACACGGGATATTACATTGAAGTAGCTGAACAGTAACCCGGGCGGCGTTTCCGGTGCTCGAAGATGCGCCGCCCAGTTTTTTACTACGGTTGTCGATTTGCCACGCATGTGGCGCTTCGATTGGGCGCAACGATAAAAGTTGGCTCCGAGAAACGAAGGCGCCGGAATTCTAAGAATCGCTCCTGCGCCAAATTCTTGCTGTTAACCGCCCGTGGTCTCACCGCTCCCCTGCCATCTTTGGTCGGCTTTGGTCTGAGATTGTGACCGGAGCAGCGGAAGGCAGCTTTTCCCTTAATTACTCGAGCGGCACACAGGGCGCAGCGGTTTGTAGATTTCCGGATACACAGAAGCGAACGCAGGCTTGTCAGCCGACTCCCCGCTCTTTACACCGCCCACCCCCCCGAATTATCCTCCCGCCCATGAACCGACGCCGATTCCTCCAAGCCACAGCCACCAGCGCCGCCACCCTTGCCTTCTCCCGCGATCCCTTCGCCGCTGCGGACAACCTCGACCTCATCGCCATCCAGAAAGAAATCGACCAGCGCCACAACGAATCCGTGCAGCGTCTGCAGCAGTGGATTCGTCAACCCTCCATTGCCGCTGAGAAACGCGGCATGGACGAAGGCTGCGACCTCACCATACGCATGCTGCGCGACGCCGGATTCGGCGAGGTCACCAAGGTTCCCACCGACGGCCAGCCGGGCATCTTCGCCACGCTCGACGCCGGCGCTTCGCGCACCCTCGGCCTCTACTTCATGTATGACGTGAAGCAGGCCGATCCCGCGGAGTGGTCATCGCCTCCGTTTGAGGCCGCAGTGGTAGACAAGCCAGGCTTGGGCAAAGCTGTCGTCGGTCGTGGCGCCGTGAACCAGAAGGGACCGGAGGCCTCATTCATAGCCGCGCTGCATGCGTTTCGCAACGCCGGGCGCAAGCTGCCGGTGAACCTGGTGCTGGTGGCCGAAGGAGAAGAAGAAATCGGTTCGCCCCATTTCCCGCAGATTGTGCGTCGGCCCGAGGTGCTAGCGGCGCTCCGCAAATGCAACGGCGTCTACATGCCGTCCGCCGAGCAGGATCTCGACGGCAAAGTCACCATGACCCTTGGCGCCAAAGGCGTGATCGAGCTCGAACTGGTCTCGAGCGGTGAGAAATGGGGACGCGGCCCGCGCAAGGACGTTCATTCCAGCACCAAGGCCATGCTCGACAGCCCGGCGTGGCATCTGGTGGAGGCTCTGGTCACGCTGGTCTCGCCCGACGGCAACACCCCCGCGATCGAGGGTTTCGCTGACAAGGCGCGTCCGTTGTCCGACACCGAAAGGAAAATGATTGCCGAGGCCGCACGCCGTCTCGATGAGAACGTCGCCAAAAAACAACTTAGCGTCGACCACTGGATGCATGACGTGAATTACCAGCAGGCGCTAGAACTGCTGCAGTCGCGGCCC
>WNEY01005881.1_pt1 | contig 9993 bp, 9 predicted proteins | sample 5400531 | NCBI WGS metagenome assembly WNEY01 (sample SAMN13153338, study PRJNA577476) | soil metagenome | isolation source: 200 cm saprolite under Douglas fir tree site 1 | place: USA:California | collected 2015-04-18
TTACGGCGTCATACACAACCATGCGCGCCGCGCCTTTGCCATCCGCTTCCTGCTCGGGCGCGTAGACACGGTGCGTGTCGGGGTCCACCGCCAAGCTGTGTACTTTCTTCTGAACCGGAAAGTCTTCCAGCTTGCGGTAGTGATCCGGGTCGTCCATCTGAAATACCGAGATGGCACCGCTCGAACAGGCCACGTAAATTCGCTTGAGACCGGGATCGAATTTGATTACGTCCGGACCGCCCGCCATCGGCAGAAAGGTGATGGGCTGGTGCGTGTCGAGATTGAAGACCGTCATGAGGTCGTTCCCTTCGCACGCGAGGAAGGCGCGATGGTGTTCTGGGTCAAGGGTCATCCCATGATTCCCCTCACAGCGCCCCACGGTATAGCGCCCTACGACTTCATCTGTAGCCGGATCAATGACCGCGAAAATATTCTTGTCCTGGAGGTTGACGTACACCTTTTGGGCGACGGAATCGTACTGCGGCATGCCCGCTTCACTGTCGAAATGGAGTGTCTTCACGATATTGTCTGTACGGACATCCACGATGGCTTCCGCTTTGCCTCGTTCATCAGAAACGTAGAGCTTGTGGAATGGTGCAGCGTAGGCGCTACCGTCGGGCTTGGCTTCGGTGGGAATTTTCTTGATGACTTTCATCTGGCGAAGGTCTACCACGCCAATGGTGTTGTCGCCGGCGTTCGACGTGTATGCCTTCTTCAATTCGGGGACGTACTCAACGCCTTCGGCACCTGGCGTGTCGAGAACTGTCGCCACGATTTTGTTCGTGCGCAGATCAATGACATACATCTGTCCTGCTGCAAGGTGAGTCGAAAGCAGATAATGGTCGTCGGGGGTTATTGTGAGATAGTCGAACCGTTTGCCAGTAGGCCCAGGAAGGTCGAATTCGGTCACTTTCTTTAATGTGGGCGTGCCCGGCTTGGCCGAAAGTACCAATGTTCCTGTCAACGTGATAAATCCGAGTAACAGCAAACCTTTATTTTGCATGTAAGACCTCCCATGATTTCTTCAAACAACTTGCCAATCCCTAGCCTTTGAAAAGCAGCAGACCCGCTATCCCCGCTGCAAGGATCAAAACTGGTTCCGGGATTTTCTTGAAGCTAAGCAGCCCGAACGTCGCGACGGCAATGGAGACTGTGGGCAGGTCAATCAACGAACGCCTACCAAGGATGAAGGCCGCTCCAGCGATGGCACCCACGGCGGCGGCTGTCACTCCTTGCACGAATGCCTTCACCTGGAGGTTTTTTGCGAAGCGTCGATAATACGGAGCGCCCGCGATCACGATCAGGTACGGAGGGGCGAAAACAGCAAGCGCGGCCAGCACCGCTCCAATCGCTCCCGCTACCAGGTACCCGATGAATCCCGCCGTGATGACGACCGGCCCCGGCGTTATCATTGCTACCGCAACCGCATCAAGAAACTGTCTCTCCGTGAGCCAATGGAATTTGCCTACGACCCCACCATAGAGAAACGGCACAATCGCCAGACCACTCCCGAAAACAAAAGCACCTGCCTTCAGAAAAAAAAGAAAGAGAGTCCCTACCGTAGCCGCTGTGGCTGGCCCTAGGGCACCCGTGAACAGCTTCTCCAGTCCAACGAAAGCGGGAGCTGCGCGGCGTGAAAGCCCCCCTCGTGGCGGTGCTTTGACGAACATGGCAATAAACCCGCAGAGCAAAAACAGCCAGACAATTTCGGATTCCTTCCATGCAGTCGTGACGGCCAAGGCCGTGAAGAGGGCCCACAGCAGCCAATCCTTCTTCAAAGTCGAGCGAACGAGTTTGTAGGCACTCCGTGCGATGATCGCGATGACGGCGGCTCCAATGCCGTAGAACACTCCTTGAATCCAAGGCAGCCGCCCGTAATGCACATAGAGCGCGGCAAGCGCCATGACCATCAAGAAAGAAGGCAGGACAAATGCGACTCCCGTGAGTGTCGCTCCGAGCGTCCCGGCCCGGACCCAACCGAGATACATCGCAAGTTGCGCTGCCAGCGGCCCCGGTGAAAGCTGCGAAAATGCCAGCCCCTCGATGTAATCCTGACTGGATACCCACTTCCGCTCCTCAACCAGATCCTTCTGCATGTGCCCAGCGAGGGCAATGGGGCCACCGAACCCCAAGGCACCGAGCCTCAGGAAATAGGATAGAAATGCCTGCATGCTGGCGCACACGATCAATTCGTTTGCTGACCCTTGCTCGGGACTCTGAGTCATGCTTGATTCTTCAGTTTGGCTTGGTTGACGCAGCACCAGACGATGAGGCCGCTGCACTCGGGGCAAGATGGAACTTGCACACATCGCAACCGGGCCCGCACATTGAGCAGCCCTTCGCGTCACAGCCGCCGCAACCGCAGTCCTTCACTACCAGAGCCTTTGCGACGCAGTAATGGCAGTTTTTTCCTTTGCAAGGATCGCAGCCCTTCGCGGCGCATTGCCCGCATCCACAGTCTTTTTGCGCTGTCACCTTCACGGCGTTCACAATGTCGTTTGGCTCTTGAGAAGATGAATCAGAATGCTCCGACATGCCCGCATGTCCGCCACCTATGTTGTCGAGAGCGGCCCTAAATCCGGCCGCAAGCTTTTCTGCCGGGCCTCTGCCCCAGTAGTGAAGGAAGATCACGACGGGCCGGTCTCCCGTCATGTGGTGGTGAATGGCAACCACATCGAGACCGTTCTTGCGAAGAGCTTTTAGAACCGGCGTCACTTCGTCTTCGAGCATCGCGACATCGCCGGCAATCGCCGCATCTTCTTGCGTGCCTACAAAGGCGGCCCAGGTGTTGAGTCCCATGCGGGCATTGATCGTGGCTCCGTGTTCCTTCATCCCCAGGTCGTCGCGTCCCACGGTGATCTTGTACACAGCGCCCGTCTGTTCACCTTCGTGCCCGGCAATCTTGGCCAGCTTGGCCGTGTCGAGTGGCGTGCCGCCGCTGCTCGCAGCAGCGCTCACCTCTGGTTTCACGTGGCCGATCAGGTCCAGTGCAGGTTTTACTCGCCGCGCGAGGTCGGCCGCTTTTCCCATACCGTGAACGTGCATGTAAAAGACGTGAGGATCGTCCCAGAAGAAATGATTGTGGAGGGCGGTGACGTCGATTCCATTATCGAGTAGCGCCGACAGAACTGGATTCACTTCGTCTTGGAGCAAGACCAGATCACCCATCATCACATCCGACCCATCCGTCGCCTTGGTCAACGCAACCCAACCACCAAAACCAAACGGCGTTGGAGTAGAAAAACCCTGGATCGTGATTTTCAAATCGCTGCGCGGAATGTTCACTTTCAGAACTCCCGCTTTGTAATCACCCTTCCGATCGAGTGACTTCAAGACCTCTTGATAGTCGCCGGGGACGTCCTGGGCAAGGGCCGACACGCCGGAAAATGTGAGACAAACTCCAACAAACAAGAACAACATCCCTTTTTTCATTAAGCAAAGCATCTGACCTCCTCCTGTTGTCTAACCACTGGAACTCGATAGCGGACTCGCGTGCGCTCAACTCACTTGCTGGCGAACGTACTCATAGAGTGCGTCGTAAATCGGGAACTCCCGATCCAGACGCTCTTCGTCGCTGATCCCAGAAAGTACAAATCCCTGCGCGATGGCGCGCAATCCTAGACTTTCTGGGGAGACGTGCTCCTGCCCTTTCACGTCAGCTCCTCGGACGACCAGGGCGAGGCGATGAAGGGCAGGTTCGGTAAGTTTGTAATCCTCTAGAATGGCTTCAAACGTACAGCGCTCTCCTCGGTGATTCAGTTTCACTTCGGGAAACCGTGTCGCGTGGAAGGGAGTCGCCCCTTCTCTGCGAGCCGCTTCAATAAGCTCGTCTTCAGGAACGAAGAGGAACTCCGCCTGCGGGTCAATGAAGCGCCGAATGAGCCAGGGACAGGCAACCCGGTCCACTTTGACGTTGCTTCGTGTGATCCACTTCATGCTTCGACTCTCCCTTAGAGGACTGCCTGCTAATCCAACTTTTCGGACACGGTCTTCCACTCATCGCCTTTTACGAGGGTAACCTCGGCGATCGGATGCCCATCCTTGAGCGACGGAAACACGCTCACCGCTCGAAACCCCGGGTTGCCCTTGAGGACTTTGCCGAGAGTTGCGCGAAGTGACTGCTTCGCTTTCGACATCACTTCGCTTTGCGCTTTTGCCGCGGTGAAATCCCCACCGCTGGTGGTGGGTTCGGTCCTGGCAACCTTTTCTGTATTAGTGTCGACCACGACCTCCGAAAACGTATCGCCCTTGGCGGTGTAGACCGACAACTGCAACTCACCATCTTCGATCTCAAATTTCGCCGAAATGGGTTTGCCCACCTGTACGCTGGCGGACACGCCTTGTTCGAGAGACACTTTCGCCTCGGTCACCGCCTTCGCGAGTCCGGCTCGCTCATTCCCTTGATATGTCTTGGAAAGCGAGTTCGAACTAACGACTAATAAACTCATCAACAACCCGATAAGTACCGCATTTCTTTGCATCGTATCCTCCTCAGAGTCTCTTTCACAAAATCGCCCTGCCCGGCCTACTTAGCCGTTACACGCAAATCATCGAAGTAAGTGACTGAGTCCGCTTTGGTCCACAGTCCGACCTTGCCTGCATCTTTGAACGTGTCGTCCGTCGCTTCGATCTTCTTTGCGCCGTCGTAGTAGCAGATAATCTTGTTTCCGATGGACTCGACCTTGAGCTCATGCCATTCGCCGGACGTGACTTTGAAATTCGCACCCGCAAACTGGCGGCGGTTTCCCGCGACAACGTGGTAGAGCCTGTAGTTGTCCTCGAGCGCGTTGGCGCGGACGATGTAATAGTTATTGGCGTCCTTCAGCCGGAACACTAGTCCTCCAGCACGGTCCACTTCGCCGGAAACAGCCTTGAATTTCACGCTGAGTTCAAGGTCTTTGAAGCTGCCTTCGTCGGCAATAAGAAGCGGAAAGCGATAGTCGGTCGTGTCCGCTGAAGTTTGCGCGACTACATTGGGTTTTGAGGGCGCGGTAAGATCTGCCATCACAACCCATTTGCCTTCGGCTCCTTTCCCAGTGCGTGCGCTATGAAACTTCGCTGGCATAGCTCCCACGGCGTCGCTATCGAAGTTGTATGTGAAGGAGGCACCTGCGGACTGCTGAGGCTCAGGAGTCTCCGGTTGAGATGCAAAGGAGGAATATCTTCCCTCCCTGAATTCAAGAATCACCCAGATCACTGCCGAAAGTGCGGCAACCGCAGCCAGAATCCCCAATATCCTTTTCATTGCGACCCTCCTTTTGACTGACTTGCAGACGAATATTTCGCGAGCGGCAGAGAAACTCGAAACGTGCTGCCGCGGCCTTCTTCGCTTTTCAGAGTTATGCTGCCGCCGTGAGCTTCGACGGCCCAGCGAGTGATGGACAGCCCAAGGCCAGCGCCACCCCATTCACGCGTTCGTGCCTTATCGACCCGGAAAAAGCGGTCGAAGACATACGGCTGATGTTCGTCAAGAATTCCAGGTCCTTGGTCGACCACGTCTAAGAACACTTGTTTGTCTCCCCCGCTCTGTACCCGGACGAGAATCTGGCTTCCTGGGGGCGAATACTTGATGGCGTTATCCAGTAGATTGAGGATGGCCTGGCGAAGAATCAGCCGGTCTACGGAGATGAGGAGGTCTGCGTCACCCGCGATGTCAATCTGTTGCCGTTTCTCCTCAGCCAAAACTTCGACCACCGACCTGGCTTCCTCTGCGAGGCGGAGAAAAGAAATTTCGTCCCGCTGAAGCTGGATGTGCCCAGCGTCGGCACGGGAAAGCGCAAGCAAGCTCTCCGCCAGGCGCGTCAGCCGATCTACCTCTTCCAGCATGCTTCCGATCACGTCCCGATACTCTGCCGGACTCCTCTGGTCCTGGAGCGCAACCTCGCCAACGCTTCGGATGGCAGTCAGCGGAGTACGCAATTCGTGGGAGGCGTCAGCCGTGAACCGACGCAGTTGATCGAATGCTGCTTGCAATCGTCCAAGCATGTCGTTGAAGACGGTCCCGAGCTTTCCTAATTCATCTTGCGAATTCTCAATGGACAGGCGGTCACTCAGACGTTCGGCAGATATTGTTTTGGCCTGGGTGGTCATCGAATCAATAGGTGCGAGCGCTTTTCGTGCGAGGGCGTAACCCCCGAAACCAGCAAGCAGCACAGCAATCGGAAAGCCGAGCAACAAGACTTCCCCGAATTCGCCCAACTCACGCCACAACCTTTCCTCACTGTAGGCAACTCGGAGAACGACGCGCTGGTCTTCTAAGTGATAGACGCTGCTCGCCAGCCTGACCCGGGTGCCATTCGGAAGCTGGGTAGTGGACGGAGTTGGATCGTGCAAGCCTTCGTCCGGGCCAGGAGGACCGCCTAATGTTTGGTCTTGCAAGGCCGCGCTTCGATAAAGGAGCGAACCCTGCGCCGACCAGACTTCGATGAAATGGCCTATTCTTGGTTCAGCCGCGTCAGGATGATTAGAATGGAGAGACACGAGCCCGTTTGGCTCCTTCGCGAGCATCCCTTCAACAGTTTCGACGTCCTGGAGCAGGTTCTGATCAAAGTCCTCGCGCAAGCTCAAAAACAGGAATAAGGAAGCAACTGCCGCGTACAAGGCCAAAAGACTCGCCAGCACGAGCACGTACCAGAGCGTCAACCGGGAACGGACGTTTCGCGGTCTGAATCTCATTCTTCCTCTCGCAGGACGAATCCGACACCACGAACGGTGTGAATCAATTTGTGGTCGAAAGGCTCATCCACCTTGCGGCGAAGACGGTTAATATGAACGTCCATTACATTGTCGAGCGGGGTTGCGCGAGCCGTTTCCTTCCAGACATCGCGCGCCAGCATCTCCCGGGAAACGACCTGCTCTTTGTGCCGAAGCAGATATTCGAGAAGCTCGAACTCTCGGGCCGTCAACTCCAGGTAAAGCCCACCCCTCCTCGCCTTGCGAGTCACCACGTCCATTTCCAAATCAGCGAGTCTTAAGTGGGGCGCTTGGTCGGCTCGCCCGCGTCGAAGGCGGGCCCGGACGCGCGCCAAAAGTTCCGGGAACGCGAAGGGTTTAACGAGGTAATCATCAGCGCCGCTATCGAGTCCGCGCACGCGATCCTCGATTGCGTCACGAGCAGTGAGTATCAGAACCGGAGTCTGCAATCCACGCTTTCTTAGTGTAGACAGCACCTGCAGACCATCACGACCGGGAAGCATCAGATCCAAAATGACCAGGTCGAATTCCTCGGCGTTCACCAGAAAGAACCCTTCTTCGCCGGTGGGTGCGACGACGACTTCATATTTCTCGCGCTCCAATCCCTCTCGAATGGCACGAGCGACTTTCGCTTCGTCTTCCACCACGAGTATGCGAAATTGGCCTTTTCCTTCATGCATCTCAATCAGGTCTTCTCTCTTCAGTCCTGTACTGTGTAAATCCATACTTCAGCACCGTGATCGGCGCGAGCGGGAACTGCCAAGAAAAAACGCTCAAAGCCCTTCTTCCCTTTTCCGAAGTATCCCGCCGTACGCGCGCCGAGCGTTGTAGGCATCTTGACGAGCAATTGGTAGTGGTTGGGATCGCCTTGTTGAAATGTGTAGATAAAACCCTCGCCACCGGCCATATAGATCCTCTTCCGTCCCGCGTCATAGTAGAGGTCATCCGCATCCTGCACACTGGGAAGCGCGGTGATCATCTGACCCGATTGCGTGTCAAACACCGCCATGCGGGCGGGTTCGTGCGTTCCAACGAACAGGCGGTGATCCGCCTCGTCGAGCGCCATGGGAAAGTTGTGCTCCAGCGTCATCGGCCAGCGGGCGATCGCATGGGTACTGCGATTGATGACCGCAATCTGTTTCAAGTCTGGCAGGTTGACATAGATATTCGGCCCTGCGGATTCCAATTGAAACGACTCCGGATGCGCTCCCAGCTTGTATTCTTCGTCGGTGCGCTTGTTGGTCGTTGCATCCACAGCCCCGATGGCCGCGGTCTCGTCGTCGCCGTAACCGACGTAGACACGCTTGTTCGCCGCGTCAAACCGCAAATTATCGACATCGCCGTGGAAGTCGATTGCCGTGATCAGATCAAATGAGGTTCCGTCATAGATGTACAGCTTGCCTTTGCTGCTCGCCACAAAGAGCTTGTTCACTTCCGGGGCATAGACTACGCCCTGGGGGTTTGGAACGCCGGTGATCGTGTGGTCCAGGGTTCTCCCGCTGATGTCGATGACCTCAACCGTATTGTTGCCCAGCGCGGAGACGAACAGCTTCCTCCCACTCGTACCAAAATGGTCGAAACGTCCCTTGATATTCTCCAGCGGAATCGCCTCAGTCAAAACCAGCGGCCGGACCTCCGGAGGCGCCGAACTCTCTTGAGCATGGAGCGAAGCCGCGCACGCAAAGATCATCAGTCCTGAACAAACGACGCATACTCTTTTCATGCTGTCCTCCCGGGACTTGGAATACATACTTCGCACTACCTTACCAAATCACTTTTATGGCGAACTGAATCTGCCGCGACGGCGTCTGGGTCGAAGTGATCAATCCCGCATTGGCGATCGGATTGCCGCCGGAGTCAAAGATATTCCGGTTATCCAGGGGCGGCGCGAAGTTCGTCCGATTGAGTATATTGAAGAACTCCGCCCGGAATTGTACGTTGAACGCATCCGAAATTCTTTTTATGTAGTTGTTCTTGAATACGGAAAAATCCAGGTTCAAAAGGCCAGGCCCGATGAGGGTGTTCCGCCCAAGGTTTCCACGGAGCGTAATGGGATTGGGTACGCTGAAACATTGGATCCTAATGTAGTGGGTTGGATTTCCTGCATTGACGAGCGATCCGCAACCGGAACCGCCTGACAGCTTCGGAACATCAATGTTCGGATCGGTGCTTTTCACGCCGAGCGCGTCGCCCGCGAAACCCGGAGTGAAGGGCACTCCCGTGCTGACTTCGAAAACGCCCCCCAACTGCCACCCGCCCAAGGCCCATGAACCGAAGCCGGAGGCGAGCTTCGGCGTACCGAGGTCCCAGGTGTAGTTCACTTCCAGGTTGTGCGCGACGTTGAAATCAGCCAATCCTCGATTCCGCTTCGTGTCAAACCACAGCGGGCTGGAAATGGAATTCGAGTATTCGTCTCCCACCAGACTCCCCGAGGAGGTATCAATTGTTTTGCCCCATGTATACGAGCCCTCGATTTGAAGTCCCAGACCGAATTTCTTCTTAACCTGGACTTGCAGTGCGTCGTAGAACGAATTCCCTTCCCAGAAGGCAGCGGTAAGTCGACCCGTATTGAGATTGAGCCGTGTTCCGCTTCCCGCGGGCGATGGCCAGAGATACCCCTGCGGTGTGAGCGTAGGCAAAACGATGTCCGCGTCTTCCACCCGGAAGGGCTGATGCACGCCACGCGAACCCACGTAACCGAGCCTCAGGCTGAGGTCCTTGGCAATCTCGCGCTGCGCCGTCAGATTCCACTGCAGGATGTAATTGCGATGCGGATGCGGCTCGAAGTACGCCTGGCGAAACGTGTTGGACGAGGCGGCGACGATATTGAATGCCGCGCTTGGAAAGGAGCCCGCTGGCAAATTCGGCGACGATATTGAATGCCGCGTTTGGAAACGAGCCCGCCGGCAAATTCGTGGCGCTTCCCAAGCCATAAAACGGTGCGGAGAAGAGTTCATTGAACTGGATGACGTAAGGCAACGGCAATACGTCGAAGATCCCGAAGCCCCCGCTCAGAGTGGACTTGCCATCGCGGAAGGGGTCCCAGGAAATTCCTACACGCGGCTCAAAGTTGCGAATTGTGGAGTTGGAAAACAGCGGATCACCCAAGTGGGGCGTTGCATCCGTCAGTTGCCGGAGAACCGTCAGTTTTCCGTGAACTTCTGTCGGTACGGTCGCCATTTCATACCGCAGGCCCAGATTAATGGTGACGTTCTGCCGCCAACGCCAATCGTCCTGGAGATATGCCCCCACGATCGTCTGGCGAAAGCCCCGCTCGGAGACCGTGCTGGGTATTCCCGC
>WNEY01005261.1_pt1 | contig 9991 bp, 7 predicted proteins | sample 5400531 | NCBI WGS metagenome assembly WNEY01 (sample SAMN13153338, study PRJNA577476) | soil metagenome | isolation source: 200 cm saprolite under Douglas fir tree site 1 | place: USA:California | collected 2015-04-18
AGCAGCAGGGCCGTATCTTGGTGGGCAAAGCACTCTTCCAAGCGGTAGAGGGGGCTGCGTCCGCTCAAGGTATCGAGGATCATGCCCAGGACAATGGTCCCTGGATCGATGGCCATCTCGGTCGGTACGACCTGATTGATCACCTCGACGAAGCCCATCTTGTCCGCATAGGCTTTCACGATGGGCAGATGTTGGACGTGGTACGCTTCGATTGGCGGCAGAACGAGACGCATACCACTCTCCAGGGGCGAAGGCTTTGGGGCATCTCCTCTCATGCGACAACAACATAACACTACTGGGTATGGCTGTGCGTGCTCAAAATGCCCCTGGGAAAATATGTGGATCGCCATCCGAGGGGGTGCGGAATGTGAGCGTGGTGCATACTGCCGACGGCAAAACGCTTGTCCACACGGGTTCGCACTACGGTGTCGGGAGCAACCGTGCGGGGCGCGGTGTCGAGATCCCAGTTTACGCTCGAGGGTCTCCCTGCAGGAAGTGGCCCGTTACTTTCTTAAAGGCATCGGACGTTTTTTCACCCGCGAACCCGTCCACTTTCACAAAAATCCCAGGGAAGCTATTCAGGAACCTTTGCAACGCTTCTGCCTGAGCCGATTTCCGATCGGGGTCGAACCGTACCGAAGCGCCCATAGCTTCAAGGTCCACCTCCTCAGGCTGGCCGCCGATTTCCACTGGCATGTGAATGAGCCCTGTTTCGGACATTCTGCGGAGGAGGACGGCAGCGCCCCATTGTGTTGACACAGCTGTGGGTGAGAAAGTCCCGTCAGCGATGAATTTCCCTCTCGTGTAGTGGTTCGAGAAACTCCAGAGATACGGCGAGAGCACTTCCGGGTGTCTGGTCCGATACCCAAAGCCGTTATACCCTTCCAATTGCAAAAGCGTTCCTGGCACCGTCCAGTCTTGCACGCGATCCAACTTTGCCAGCCGCAATGCATCCAGGGCGCTCTCTTCCCAGGTAAAAGGAGGGGCGCCAGAGACCGGGCGCCCTTGAGGCACATGCACGGTCCGCTTCGTCAGGGGATCGCCATTATGCAGATGCGTGCTGAAATGCAGGGAAGACTCCATACTATGAATGACCCCGACGACATACCAGGGAATGCCTGTGGCATTGGCAATGGTGTCATACCTGGCTTTGTTCTGGGTAATCTGGGTGACAAGCGTTGCCACTTCTGGTTGTCGTTGTGGACGAATGTCGCAGGTATCAAAGAGAGCCTGATACTCTTTGCGTAGAGTTGGTGTAAGGCTAGGCATAACCCATGCTCCTTCTCATGTTGCTCAAGGGGTACAATAACCCCTTCCCTCGTTCCCCGTTGACGCTACCGCCTCGTCTCCTGTTTCCGCAGCGTCGTGATTTTCTCGCGCACGAACTCCAGGCTGGCATCGCGCTGCAACGCCTGATCGTAGGCGAGCAGGGCTGGCTTGGTCTTCCCCATTGCCTCGTAACTGGCGGCGAGATTAGCGTAGGCTACGGCATAGTCCGGGGCCAGGTCGATGGCTCGTTGGTGCGCCTTGACCGCCTTGTCGTAGCGTTGCTGCTGCTGGTATACCAGGCCAAGATAGTTGTAGGCCTGGGCGTTTTGCGGGGTGAGAGCGATGGCACGGCGATAGGCAGCTTCGGCTTTGCTGCTGGCCCGCAGGGCGGTGTAGGCCATGCCAAGGAACATCGGGGCTGTGTCATGGTCGGGTTGTAGCCGGAGGGCTTGCTCCAGCGCTGCAGCAGCGGCTTCGGCTTCGTTATTGCGCAGGTAGCGCAGGCCGAGTTGGTAATAGCCGGAGGCGTGATCGGGATCGACGTCGAGTACGTGGTCTGGGGCGAGCGTCAGCCGTGTCGGGGCACGGCGTGCGAGGGCGGTTTTCAGCGCCAGTTTCTCGTAGTTATTCTGCGCCACGGGGTTGTCAGGCTCCAGGAGTAGCACACGGCTGTAGGTGTGCATGGCCTCGGCATCGCGTTCCTCAGCCTCGTAGTTAAGCGCCAGGTTGAGCCAACCCGCAACTAAAGATGGGGCCAGGGCAACGGCCTTCTCGAACATCTCGACGGCGCGGTCGGAACGGCCATCAGAGGCGTAGATGGTCCCCAGTTGCAGGTACACTGACGGGTCGTCCGGGCGCTCGTGGGCGCGCTGCAAGTGCTGGATGAGGTCAAGGCTCTGCTCGACCAAACGAATGTATTCGGGGTTCAGCCGTCCGGCCTGGAGGTAGGCAGCGGTGGCCTCTGCGAAGCGCTCCTGGGCGATATAGTTGGCGCCAAGATGCACATAGGCCGCGGCCTGGCGCGGGTCGATGGCCAGGACCTGCTGGAAGCGCTGCAGCGCCGCCTCATACTGTTGCTCGTTCCAGGCGATGTAGCCCAGTTTGCTGAGGGCCTTGAGGTCCCGCGGTTGGCGTTCCAGCGCTGCAAGCGCTTGCTGCTTGTGGCGGGCGGCAATGCCGAGGGCAAACTTGATGCCCTCATCGTGCGGATCGAGCTTGAGGGCTTTGCGATACTCCCGGGTGCCCTCTTGTAATTGACGACGCCAGTTCGCCAGGTAGCCCCGGAAGATAGAGCGTGAGATACGGCGCTGGAGCGCGACCCGCTGCTCGATGGCCAGCTGTTGCTCTGGCGTGTAGTCGCCGTTGAACGCCAGCAGGGGGGTGACGTCATCGGCAAACCAGGCTAACTCGGCGAGGTTCTCGTCCACCGGGTCATGCCAGGCCATGCCGTAAAATTCCACATACGGGTGGTTATAGCTATTCAGGCGCGCCTCCCCAGCCGTGTACCGACGCAGCGTGTTGGCACGCATGGTAAAACTCTCCAGAAACTGCCAGGGGGTGGCGACGTATACCTCAGCCAGGTCGCCCTGCACGGATGGCTGGCGCAAGCGCTGCTCCAGGAGCGCTACGTCGATGCGCAATGGTTCTAGCGTTCCTACAAGCAATGAGTAGCCCTTAAAACGGTTCAGCCATAGGGTGGCGTGAGGATAGACGTGCTGGAAGGTGCGGGCGATGAGCTTTAAATTCACGTTGTCGACCTGGTGATACGGCAGCCATTGCACGAAGATACCGCCCGGCTTCAGCGCCCGTTTGCTGAGTATATAAAACTCCTCGGTGTACAGATTGCCATTGCCAGCGTGCTTGGGATCCAGCGTGTCGACTGAGATGACATCGTAGTGCTGCGGAGTCACCAGCAGATAATTGCGCCCATCGTCGATGATCACCCGCAGGCGCGGGTCAGCCAGCACGTTGTGGTTCACTTCTGGGAAGAAGCGGGCCGCCCGGATCACCCCCGGCACGAACTCAACGATATCCAGGTGCTCTAGCTCATTGTAGCGGCTCATCGACCACGACGTGCCGCCGGCGCCAAAGCCGATCACCAGCCCCTGATGCGGCGCGGGATGCAGCAGCATGGGCAGATGCGCGAGCATTTTTTGGACTTCGGGGTAGTCGTTGACCAGGGCCACGTCCGGGTTGGGCGTACCTGTGCCCGCCACCGACCAGCCATTGATGCTCAGAAGCTTGCGCTCATAGATATCGGTGGCCACCTTCACGACACCGGCACTGTCTTCCTCGTAGTGCAGGAACTCCTTCTCCGGCTCGCCGGCAATGTCGGCAAAGCGCAACCTGGGTGTGAGGGTCGTGACCGCGATACACAGACCCAGGACCCCAGCACCTACCAGCCCCTGCCGGAGACGGCGTCTGCCGGTCCCATAGGCCAGGAGGACGCTCCCCAGCCCGGCGTTCAGCAGCGCGGTCACGACCAGGCTCGTGTGCATGCTGATCAGCGCCAGGCCGACGAAACCGGCCACCCAGGCACCGGCGATGCCCCCGAGCGTATTCAGGGCGTAGATATCACCGAGCTTGCGGCCAATGTCCTGTGGTCCACGCGCAACAATTTTGCTGACCAGCGGGAATGTGCCCCCCATAGCCAAGGTGGGGGGGAAGATTACTACAAACGTTTTGACGAAGGTGAGCCATACTGATGTGCCCCAATAGGCGCTACTAAAACCCTCCCACCAGGTGTCGAGCCCGTAAAACAGAGAGGCGAGGATGACAATGGTGAGCAGGCCGTAGACGCCGATGCCCACCTGTAACACGCCCAGGAGCGGCAGCAGATGACGCGGCCGATCACTCACGCGTGCTAAGAGCAGGCTGCCGCAGGCCAAACCACACAGAAATGTGGTCAGCATGGCGCTGAAGGCGTAGGTGGAATTGCCAATAAAGAACGTCAGGGCGCGGGTCCAGATGACTTCATAGGCCAGGGCGGTAAAGCCAGACAACGCAAAGCCCCACAGCACCAGGCGCACCTCGCTGGCGCTGTATGCGGGCGTGCCCTGGGCTGGTGGGACAGGAGCTGCAGCCGGTACAGGCGCTACCGGTCGTTCGTCACCGGCCCAGCGGCGTCCTATCCAGACCACGAGAGCAATACCCAGATTTAGCACTGCCCCCAGCGCCACGGTCTGATACAGGCCCAGGCTCCCGATCAGCACATAGCCAGCAGCAAAACACCCCAGCACAGCTCCGCCTGTGTTCAGCGCGTACAGCACGCCAACGCTCCACCCCAGGGTGGCGTTGGTCCGGACGATGTAGCGACTCAATACGGGCAACGTCGCTCCCATGAGGGTGGTCGGGATCAGGAGGAGGGCAAACGCCAGGCAGAAGCGCACCAGGCTCAACAGGACAAAGGTGGTGTGGAACTGACGATGCAGCCAGATGTACAAGGGTGTGATAGCCTCCAACGCCAGTGGCAACAGCACTGCGCTGAGGCCGATACCCAATTCCAGCCCAGCGTAGACACCGAGCACCTGCGGCCAGCGGTCGATGCGCCGGCCGCTCCACCAACTGCCCAGTGCCAGGCCAGCCATGAACGCGGTCAGGACGGTACTTGTGGCCAGGACTGTATCGCCGAACAACAAGTGTAGCATGCGCGTCCAGGCCACTTCGTAGAGCAGGCCACTGATGCCGGAGACGCAGAAGAGCCCGAAGATCACGCGCCGCCAGCCCCTGGCAGGGGGCCCTGGCGAAGCGATCGCCGTGTCTGTCGGCATAGACACAATACCTCGGGGAAATGCAAAAATGTGCTGACCCAGAATGCTGCGAAGCCTTATAGCACAATGCCTCGCCAGGCAAAAGCGAGTTTTTCTACAGAACTGCTCAAATGTGTAGTAGAATGAGAGCATATACTCGGGTGAGAGGGGAAACGGCACTAGTGGTCCGCCAATGTTTGTCTGACGAGTTCCAGGGCCTCCTCCCTCTCCCAGTGGGCCAGGGAACAACAGCCGTCAAAACAGATATGGTCAACTATGGTCAACACTAGGCCGAAAGCGCATGGAGGAGGCGCACATGCCACTACGGGGTCAGCTGCGGAGCTTCTGGTGGTTCATCGACGGACGGGTGGGCGGTATGGGACGGCTCGGGTATAACCGCTGCCACTGGTTCGATTTGCCATTTGAGGAAGGCGAGGTGTTGAGCTGGCTAGGCAAACAGCACGGCGCGCTATCGGCCCTGGCAGACCTGTGGCGTTATCTCGACCAGCACGGACCAAAGGCCGCGACGTTTTACGGATTGCGGCCTGACGAGGCCAGAGACCGGCTCAACCGCTTGCACGACCGCGATGCGCTGCTGGCTGTATTGCAGAGCATTCATGCCAAAACTGGCATTTTTGACGACATAGCGTGGATAGACGATAACGCGCAGCCGGCCCTCCGGCTCACCACCAGCGCCCAGCGTCGGCAGCACGAGGTCGCCCTCCTCAAGCAACACAACGTTGGCGTGCTGATTTCTCTCCTTGAGCAGCCACTCGATCACCTTGAGTTGCGCAACGATTTCGAGGTCTACCACGTCCCAGTCGAGGATATCTCACCGCCAACCTACGACCAGGTGTATGCCTTTGCCGAAACCCTGCTAACTTCCCTGGCGGCCGGCAAGACGGTGGTAACGCACTGTTTGGCTGGCATTGGACGCACCACCACCATGCTCATGGCGGCGCATCTGGTGCAGGGGTATCCTCTCCAGGACCTCGCTGCCTGGGTCCGGGTGCGCAATCCGCACTACCACTTTCACGGTAGCCAGGTGCTGTTTCTGCAAGCGCTGGCCGAGGACGTCCGTGGCGGTCGCCTCCCAGTGCTGGCGCCAGGAGGGCACCTGCCGCTATGCCGGTAACGCTGACGTTTCATGATTCCCAGTACCCGGCGCGCCTGGCTGAGCAGGTGTGTCAGGGGCTCGGCGCCCGCAAATTACCAGGCAAATTGCTCTATGAGTCGCCAGCCCAGGCGCAGCGCTGGCTGGCCTATCATCAGGCGTATTCCCCCTCACGCACCGAGCCGGCACTGCTGGCCCTCTACGACCAGGCCTTTCAGGCCGCACTGCGGGCCTTATCCCCCAGTGCCTTGCACTATATTAGTCTCGGCTGCGGCGGTGGCAACAAGGACGCCCTGTTCTTGCAGCAGGCCGCGCCCCACTGTCCAGCCCTGATCTTTACCCCGATGGACACCAGTGCAGCGCTGGTCGTGGAAACGCTGCTGCGTATCCACAGTGCCCTGCCGATGCTGACGACAGCGCCCCTAGTGGTCGATCTTGACGTTGAACCTGCTCTCACGCCATGGCTGTCACAGCATGAAACCCCAGCCCACCGACGGTTACTCGCCTGCTTTGGCATGCTCCCGAACTTCGCATATCGGACCTTTTTACCGTATGTCAGAAGCCTCATGCGCCCCGGCGACCTGCTACTCCTGTCCGCCAATCTCTCCCCTGGCCTCTATGCCGACGCGGTGGCGCGCATTCTGCCCCAGTACGACAATCCGTTGGCGCGCGCCTGGTACGCTGGGCTGCTCGACAGCCTGGGCTTTGCCACCTCGCAGGTACAGCTCACTGTGCGCTCCCACCTCCTGCAGCCTGATGGCCACATCTGGCAAATCCGGGCTGAGGCCATAGTCCAACACCAGATGCAACTCAGGGTGTACAACGAAACTTTTCACTTTACACCTGGCGAGTCCCTCGAAGTCTTTTTCTCCAACCGCTTCACGCCCCAGGTCATGCCCCAGGTCCTGGCTGACGCCGGACTGAGCCTCGTCCAGACTTTTTTGTTCGATTCGCAGGAAGAGGCCATTTACCTGTGCTCCAACTCCTCCGTGGACAACAACCCCTAAATTTGCCATTCTTGGGGGAACGAAGAGCCGATGACGAAGGGCTCAGAGAGAGGGCAGGGAGAGGGAGCAAACTCATGCTCTCTGTGCAAAGGAGAACACCAATGCCATCAGTAAAAAGTAGCCTGCGTGAGCGGTTGCAACGTGGTGAGACCATCGTTGCCCCCGGTGCCTATGACCCCCTGTCGGCACGCGTGGTGCAGGCGCTCGGATTTTCCGCCGTATACACCGGCGGCTACATGACCGGCGCGCACACGGCCATTACTGAGCCGCTCTTGACGCTCACCGAGCAGGTTGAAGTCGCCAAGAAGGTCGTGCACGCCGTGGATCTCCCGGTGCTGGCCGATGCCGGCGCCGGCTATGGGGATCCTCTGCACGTGATGCGCTGCGTGCGTGAGTTTGAGGCGGCTGGGATAGCGGGCATCCACATCGAGGATCAGGTCTATCCCAAACGCGCCTCGTATCACAAGGGCCTGGAGCACATTGTGCCCTTGCAGGAGTTCGTCGAGCGCATGACGTACGCTCTGCAGGCGCGCCGTGATCCAGACTTCCTGATCATTGGCCGTACCGATGCCTTTAGCGCGGTCGAGGGGAGTCGTGACGAGTTAGTGCGGCGTGGCCTGACCCTCAAAGAACTCGGGGTGGACGCCGTGATGCCCCGTGGCGTGCGCGCCAGGGAAGACCTGGCGTTCTTCCGTAACGCCGTCCCTGGCGTGCCCCTCCTCGTTATTGCGGGCGCCGACGATATCTCCGTGCAGGAGTATGCCGATCTGGGATACCAGATCATCATTTACGCCACCACGCCAGCCGTGGTGACAGCCAATGCCCTGCTGGAGACCTATCAGCACCTCAAAGACACCGGCCTGCTCAACATCAATGCCCAGCGCGTCGCGGAGCTACGGCAGCGCGTCGAGGCACTCATCAGCCTGCCGGAATATTACGAGGTGGAAGCCGCGACGACTGAAAAAGGCAGCACGGTCCCGCCTGGACACCATTAATGCGTCCTTTGCTCCCTCCGCCTCGCTCAGCGGAGGGAGCAGGCACACCAGATATGCTCTCTAGAGCCTGCCACGAGGCCTGTCGCATACAGCGCTTGTATTGCGTGCACTGCTATCGTCACCTGCCTTACGAACAGTACCGTGCCGGTAGGCGAAGCTAAGCTTCTCTGCTACGTCCGTCCGGACACCTCCACAAGCATTGCTTATACATCCCAGTTGTCGCTCTGCATCTCCTTACCCGACCGGCGTACCTAGAAAATCCCTCTGTAGAAGATATTCTATGGCTCGAGCCGTTAGGATACTCTGTCAAGTTGTATTCTACGATCGAGGCTGTATAATGTCCCCCCGAACAATGCTACACGTCTTGGAGAGGGGGTTACACGGCCCGCGCCATAGAACATGACGCGCCGGTATTCTACAGCGGAAGCTGTTAAGGTCCTCCGAGAGGATGCTACATGGCGTGCACCGCAGAATTGTCTGTTGGGTTGCTGCGCGCAGCATGGTTGCCTGGCGTGGCCCAGAGCACAAGCAGACGATGTCCGCCTATCCCAGGCCCGGCGTCAGGCGCGATCCGCTGCGGTGGTCGGGCGGTCACCCGTGCCGCCCGCTGACCCCGTGCGCGCTGGGAGGGCGGCTCGGGCACTCTCAGGTGTGCGAGGCCGTCGTGGTGACCTCAGGCTCCGGCAGCGGGGTGGCTGGGGGTGGAAGCACGCCCGTGCTGGCTCCACGGCGCATGTCGGTGGCTGGTGTCGCGGCACCGCCACCAGGGGCAAGGTCGCGGCAGGGTCACGTGGCGCCTTGTCCTGCGCCATGAGAGGGGTGGCGTCTCCGGCGCTGCGTGGGGGCTTTCTGCTGGGGCCGGCGGCGGGCAGGGCAGCACGTCAGCGCCGTGCCCCAGCAGGGCCAGGCAAGCGACGGGGGGCATCGGGCTGCCGGGCGGTCGTCCACGGCCCACCGGGCGGGGCGGCATCCTGCGGCTAGGGGGCGCCCGCGGGGGTCGCGGCAGTCGGTCACCGGGAGGCCCGGGCACCTGCGTCGGTCTCCAGCAACCCAACAAGGGTTTGCAGGCGACGGCGAACAGCGTCCGCTCGTCCCTCGCTCCCGCTCTTCGCCGCGCCTGAAACCTGGCGTTCGGCTCCGCACATAATCAAGAACAAGGGAAAGTGCTATAATGACAGAACGAAATCAGAAACCACGCCCTCATACTCCGCATCCACGAGATACGTCTGGGCGCTATATCGCTACCAAAGCCATAGCAAGGAATCGTATGCCCAATAATGCTCTCTATGAACAGGATTTCTACGCCTGGACACAGACCACCGCTGGCCTCGTCCGCGCAGGGCAATGGCGCGAAATCGACCGCAACGCCTTGGCAGAGGAGGTAGAAAGCTTGGGCAAGAGTGAAAAGCGTGAAATCTCCAGTCACCTAAAAACCATGCTTGAACATCTTCTTAAGCTCGGAATTACCGCTGCATATCTCCCCAACGATTACAGTCGAGGAGAACGTGGTTGGCGTGCAACAGTCAAGGAGCAACGCTTAGAATTTGCTCAAGGCATCCGCGATAACCCAAGCCTACGCCCTACAATCCCAGCCATACTCATAGATGCCTATGAAGTCGCACGATTGCGGGTTGTATCCTCATTAAACATTGAGGAATCCATAATTCCAGCAAAGTGCCCATGGGAGCAAGAGCAAATCCTTCATCCTGATTTCTGGCCTAAGTCAATACCTTGAATTTCTCCCCCGCCGAACCACGCACTGGAGCCGACCGCGCCAATGGTGGTCTGTGCTTCAACCATGTGCTGCATGGCGCGGCGGCTCACCGCGGGCGTTCGGCGTCTTCTTGTGAAGGGAGG
>WNEY01005262.1_pt1 | contig 9991 bp, 8 predicted proteins | sample 5400531 | NCBI WGS metagenome assembly WNEY01 (sample SAMN13153338, study PRJNA577476) | soil metagenome | isolation source: 200 cm saprolite under Douglas fir tree site 1 | place: USA:California | collected 2015-04-18
CGTTCGGCCACGCCCGGCGCACGGCCCGCGAGACGGCCGGGGCGCTGCGGATCGGATGCACGGCCTTCGCGGCTGGCCCGGCGACCAGCCGCCTGGTAGAGGAATTTAGCGCCCGGCACCCCGGGTGCGAGGTGACCCTGCATGAGGTGGAGTTGTGGGAGCCTTACGCGGCGCTGCGCCGCGGCGAGATCGACGTGCTGGTGAACTGGCTGACCGTGGATGAGCCGGACCTGACCGCCGGGGTCGTGCTCGAATACCGCGGCCGGGTGCTCGCTTCATGAGTGCAAACAGGGACGGTTGCCGGGATCGCCACGTGACTTCACGACGATGATCGCTAGCAGCCGTGCACGCAGGTGTTAGCCACTTCCCGGCATTGGGATTAGGTTGCGGGTGGGGCCTGGCCGTGACCCACGCGCGGTCTATGGGGACGCCCGAACGCCGCCCAGCCGGTTTCGGGCCGGGCGGCGTTCGGGCGTGTTGGTGCGTCAGGAGATGGCCTTGACGCCGGCGGCGGCGCAGGAGGCGTCGATGTCGCCGGTGGGAGATCCGGAGACGCCGATGCCGGCGACAACACTGCCGTCAAGGGATACGGGCAGACCGCCGGGAAGGATGTTGAAGCCCGGGATGTAAATCGCTCCAGGGTTGGTCTTCGCGGCATCCTGGAGCGCGGAGGTGGGGATCTGGAAGCCGACGGCGGCGGCGGCCTTACCGAGGCTCACCTGCAGCGTGGCGCCTGTGGCGGTGTCGGCACGCTCCTGATCGATGGCGATGCCATCACTGTCGACAACGCTGACCGAGACGGGGTAGCCCTTCGCCAGGCATGAGCCCATCGCGGCGTCGGCCGCCTTCTTCGCCGCGGCGAGGGTAAGGAAGTGCGTGGTCCCCAGCGACGTACTGGAGGTCCGGTAAGCGGGCCTAGAGGTCGCGTTCGACGCGGAGGCGCTGGCCAGTGTGGGCACAAGGGCGATCGCGGCGCCTGCTGCGGCGACAGCGGCCATGGCGGTGACGTGCTTGCGGTTCATCGTCTCTACTCCTCAGTGATTTCGATCCGCTCAAGGCACGGCGGCCTACGGCGAATCTGCGGCTTTACGGAGCCGCCTGACAGACATGTACTTGAGGCCTCAAGTTAATTATGCCCCAGTTTACTTGAGGGGTCAAGCTCTGGGTAGGATGGCCTTATGCCCGAACCGGAATGGCTCACCGACCAGGAGCAGAGCACCTGGCGCGCACTCGTGGCGATGATCCGGACGGTGAATGAGCAGGTGGAGCACCAGCTGCAGCGCGACGCGCAGATCACGCAAGCGGGCTACGAAGTCCTCGTGGCTCTGTCAGAACACACGGAGGATGCGCTGCGCATGAGCGACCTCGCCCGGAGCCTGGGCTGGTCGCAGAGCCGCCTGTCCCATGCGATGGCGTGGCTGGGGAAGTCCGGCTGGGTGCGGCGCATCCCGTGCCCGACCGACAAGCGCAGCAACCTGGCCCAGCTCACCGCGAAGGGGCGGCAGAAGCTCACGGAAGCCGCGCCCGGCCACGTGGCCGCGGTCCGACACCTGGTGTTCGACGCGCTCACCGGCGAGCAACAGCGGATCCTCGTGCAGATCAGTGAAGCCATCACCGCCCACGCCGACACACCGACGCCGTAAACGCCCAGGCCAGCGGGCGCGGCGTACATCTGCGGTGAACGCACCCGGACCTGCGCCAGGGCTTCCTCGGGTGGGGAGCCCATCAGCGCCAGGTACTCCCGCCGGCCACGCTCAGTGCGGTCCATAGATAATCCCTCGTGCCCTCCAGCAGCCATGGCAGGTACCGGGGCATCGGTGCCGGTGCTGGAGACGGCCTCGGCGAAGTCGATGGCGCCGTCGGCGTGGCCGTGTCCGTCGCCGACTCCAACCAGGAAGCGGCGGGTTACTGCGGTCTTGCCCATAAGGCCTGACCCTCAGTCGATGCCTTCTCGCAGCAGGTCCAGATGCCCGCAGGGCCGGGCGGTTTCGTCGATCAGGTGGGCCATTGCCTACCGCAGGCTGAAGTCCATGCCTGCGGCGGGCGCCTGGTCGTCCAGGCGATTGCGCAGCGGGAATGGTGACACCGGTTGCCGTACTCGACCACGATCGCGGTGAGAGCGTTCGGCGACGACCAGCCGGAAGGTTGCCTGCGGTTCCCATCCTGTTCAGCCACGCTCTGGGGCGATGTGCTGCGGGTCGAACTCAACGGGAATCCGCGGCGATGACTCTTTACGGATCAGTTCGCGGCTGAAAGCAGTAGAACGGGCCGACCGGTCGCGGCTGTCGGCCCGTTCAACCAGGCGCACTAAATCAACACGGCTAGGGAGCGGTGACCTCGCTGATTCGCGTGTCCCAGTTCGCCAGCGCCGTGCGGGCGTTTCCGCAGCGGAAGCCGGTGTTCAGGTACTCGCTGAGGGTGCAGCTCTGGCCGATGTACTCCGAGGCGATCCAGACGTTGTTGCCCACCGGGACAGCCGCGCCGTAGTCCCCCCAGCGGGGCCGAGTCGTACCGGGCGGGTTGCCGAATAGCTTGTAGTTCGTGAAGCCGTCGTCGGGACCCAGCCCGGCTGCACCGATGTGGATAGCGCCTATGCCCGACGGGGTGACCAAGGCATAGCCGGCGCTGGGGTAGAAGTCGCTCCCCACGACGGTGAACGCCATGACCCCGGTGCCGCTGCTTGTAATGCCGATCGCGGGGTAGGTCAGGTTGTCGTTCCCGAGGCCGACGTAACCCTCGTTCGCGAGCGTCGCGGTGACCGAACCGGTTGACGTTGATGGCGAGACGGAGAACCACTCGATCCCCGCCTGCTTTGCCGAGCTAATCGCCAGGCCGGTGTCGATCGCACCCCACAGCGTGCCGTTCACCCACGTCACCTGCTGCATGCGGGTGTCGTTGCTGTCGAGAGCCGATGATGTCTCGGCGAACGGATCCTTGATCCCCTCGAGCGTCAGGGAGCACGGGTTCTGGTTCAGGCATTGCCGCAGCGGCTGGGGACCCGACTTCTGCTCTGCTCTCGGCGGCAGGACATAGCGGCCGACATCGAGCTTGGCATTGCTGAGAGTCAGCGCTGGACTGCCGTTGAGCGAGCTGGTGTTCGTGATCGCCCACGCGAGCAGCTGGGTCGATTGCTGGAACGTACTGCTCCCGTTGCCAGGATCGTGCGCCTCCGCGGCCGCGTTCGTGCTGAGGAAGTACTCGGTCCCTCCCGCGGTGCTATCGCCGCCGCCGCCAGGCGTCGTCGACGGCCACAGAGTGAAGCCGTTCAGGCCGAAGCCGAACGTGTCCAGGCCGTGCGTGTCGAACTGGGTAACGCTGATCGCTGCCGCTCTGGCGGCCAGTTGCGCCTTCGAGAACGCGTAGATCTGCGCGCCGTGGAACTCCGGTCCGAAGAACGAGTACTCGTTCGTGGTCACGTAGATGCCGTTGGCGTCCGAGCCGATGTGGGGATAGTCGCCGAAGCATGCGGTCGGGTTCGTCGGCACCGGCGGTGACGTCTCGTTACCCGGCGAGCAGTGGTGGTTGGGCGTGCCCTGCGTGCCATCGTCCTGCACCGGGATGCGGTAGATCGTCCAGGTGCCAGTCGGGTCCGACGTGTTACTGACAGCCAGGTCAATGTGGTTCGTGCCAGTGAAGTGCTGGAGGCCGTCGGTGCCGAGGTGAGGGAAGGTATCGAGGGTCAGCACGTCGAGGAACCAGTGTCCCGTCTGCGCGTCGTACAGGCAGCTCGGGTCGGTGACGAACGGCCCGAACGTGACAGGGTTCGTCCGGATGATCGCCGGCGCATAGCCGAGGAAACCGTTCAGCGCCGTGGGTGAGGTTACCGGCGTCCCGGATGTCGTGTACACGCGCATGACGTCGTTGACGACCTCGAGGACGCGCGTGCTGCCGTTGCCGTCGGAGCCGACGCACAGCCCCTGGTCGGGCGGCTCCAGGCTGAACTGGTTCGGCCCGGCCGTCGAGCCGAACCGCTGGTCGAAGTGGTTGACGCCGTCGAAGCTGGTGACGAGGTTCGGGTTCGAGGTTGTCACCGTCCTTGGCTGCGTGATGGCCCCTACCGGGCCTTCGCCTGCGCTGTGAGTGCGATCGGGCGCAAGCGGGCCGCTGATGCCGGGGATCTCAAATTGATCGACCCCGCCAGGCTGAGCTGATGACCCTGCAACGAACGATGCAGTGCCGGAACTCGTTATCTCCCGTGTCGTTCCGCCGCCGAGGGAGCCACTAGTGCTACCCGTCGAGGCGATCGCGCTGCTGGCGCCGCCCGCCACCACCGCGGTCCCAATGGCCAGAATCCCACTAGCCGCAATCGCGACTCGCACCTGCCAACGCCGTCGAAGGCTTGACATCGCTTTACCCCCCATGGCACATACGTCGGGCTGAGGATAGCGATCAGTATTGTGCGATATGGATGATCCAGTCAAGCCCGAGGCCAATGGGAATGTACATTCGCGTGCTAAATACGCTCCGATGGCCGTGGCCCCAGCGCGGGCTTGCCAAGCCGTTCCAGTGCAGGATCAGGGTCTCCCGCTCGCGGCGGCCGCTGGTTCGGCGGGAGAGGCGCCCCCTGGTTCCCAGGGATCGGGGCTCGATGCCGGGACCTGGCGGTCTGCGGTCCAGTCTTCCTGGCCCGAGCGGCGCGGCTCAGCTGGCGTGCTGGCCTTCGCTGATCTGGGAGACGAAGTTCCTGACGGCGGGGAAGGCGAGGTCTGGGCGGTCTCGGAAGATGGTGTGACGCGCTCCGGGAAGGCGCACCAGGCGGGTGGTGTCGGCCGGCAGCTGGCTGGCTAGTTCCTCGACTACGGGCAGCGGGCAGACCGGGTCGTCCTCGCCGGCGAGGACCAGGATTGGGCACTGGACTGCGCCGAGCAGGCTCCAGGGATCGAAGCTCGGGGCCTCGTTACTGCCGTAGTGCGAGGCGACTTCAGGGTTCCTGATCATCCGGGCGAGGAAACGGCGGGATTCGTCGGCCCAGCCCGGCGTGGCGCTGTAGAGCGGGTAGCAGACGCGGTTGAACTCGGCCTGGTAGTCTCCGGCCTGATCAGCGTAGATGCGCTGGATGAGGGCGGCCGCCTCGGGGCCGCCGAGGCGGCCGAACGCCTCGATGACGCGCTGCTGGTCCTGGTGGCCGCCGGTCGTGTTGGCCAGGATGACGCCGCCAGGGTGATCGGGGAACAGCGCCGCGTAGGTGAGCGCGACGTCCCCGCCGAAGCTGCTGCCGAGGATGACCGGCTTGCGCAGCCCGAGCGCGTCGCACAGCCGCCGCAGGTCATCGGCCCAGGTCCGCATGTTCCAGGACTCGGCGCTGCCGCGGTCGCTGCGGCCGTGGCCGCGCAGGTCGAAGTACAGGACCTGGAAGTCGCCGGCCAGCGGCTCGAGCGCGGGCTTCACCGTCATGTGGTCCAGGCCGGGGCCGCCGTGGACGGCCACCAGGACCGGGCGTTCCACCGTGGTGTCTCCCTGCGGGATGACTGACGGGCCCGATACGTCGAACCAGAGGGACACATCACCGAGGCTGACGCGCATGCGACCTCCGGGACGGCTGCGAGCGGGCGGCAGTTCCGGCCGGGCCGCTGCTGGGCTTGGTCAGAGGCCACAGTAGTCTCCAGGACGCCGCCAGCGCACCGTTCGCGGTGATGACGGCAGTGCCCGGCGCCCAGGCTCCTTGGCAGCGACTTCGGCTGGGTCTGATTCCGGCTCCGGCCCGGTCGCTCACGGGAGCCAAGCGGCTGTGCGTGGCCGCCGGGGTAGCCATGAACTGCATCAGCATCGGCAAGGTCATCAGCGACGGCCTGTTCGAGGAGGTCTACGTGCCGCCCGCGCCCGGTGACTCCGGCACCGCGATCGGCGCGGCCCTTTGCGGCAGTGGTACCGCCAGCGGGACCTGCTACCCGGCGAGATCGAGCGCGTCATCACCGCTGAGTCATCGCTGGACGACACCGTCCGCGCCATCATGGCCGACACCGGGCTGGACGGCGGCATCGCAGGCGCGTGAGCGGACCTTGGCCGCAGGGACTCTGAGCATCCCGGCCGAGGGTCCAGGCCTAGCTCACAGGCGCGTGGCCGGCCGGGGCGACCTGTGCAGCAGGTTCGAGCCACGCGGCCCTCATGCCAGTCTTATAGTGTGCGTCACCATACCTGCAGTTCCTGGGCGGATCGTGCCTGCGGGCTGCACGTCCGGCCGGGACTGCGCGGCGGCGGGACTGGTTCACTGTCACTCTCTGCGCAGGGCATGTGCGGATCCTTGACGAGGTTCCATGTGTGCGTGGCTGGGCCTGGAGGCGTTGCGGATCTGGCTGGAGCATGGCCCGAGCCGTACTCTGCTCGGCCCGGCCGGCACTGCCGCCTTCACGACTGTGGCGCTGCGCGGCGACAACGGTGCCGGGTACCGCGCGGGGCGGCGGGTCCTGAGGCTGGGCGAGGTCCGCGGCTACGAGCCCGAGAGTTCGCAGACCCGCCACCGGTTCGCTCTCCTGAGCTGGTGCTGACGACTCGCGGGTCGTGGCCAGATGCGAGCGCCTGATCAGGCTCGTCGACGGACGTGTCGCCAGCGACATCAAGCTCGCCGGCGGCCTGTCGCCCGCCAGCATCCTCCGCCCAGCTGTCGGCGAACGTCGCCAGTTTGCATGCTGTTGCATTCTAGCAACAGCTACTTGCAATAAATTGCGCAAAATGTGGAATCAATGGAGATTTCATTGTAAGAACTGGCATACCTGTGTTACATGAACGGATGGACGCGGGAAAAGTCATGACATCGAGGTCCCCGCGCTTCATCGAGTTCGAAGGGCGGTGGGCCGTGTTCGCACGAAGCCTCACCACGGGCGTGACCTTGGCCACGGTCGTAGCTTTGGCAAGCTCCGCTGGGGTGGCTGCTGCAAGCGCCTCGACGGCATCAGCGGCTGGCCATAACAGACAGGTGGTGCCAACCTCTGACGGCGGCCGTGGTGCCGACGTCCCGTTCACCGAATACGCGGCCGTCCATGCGCCGAACAACGGCACTGAGATTGGCCCCTCGTACAACCTCTACACTCTGCCCGCGGAAGCCGTGGGCCGCACCGCTGTGACGCTCGACGGGACAGGCCAGTACGTCGAATTCACCCTTGCGAAGGCGGCGAACGCGGTCGACCTGCGGTATTCGATCCCCGACTCAGCGGACGGCAGCGGGCTTACCACGCCGCTGCATGTCCTCGTCAACGGCAAGCAGTCTCAGGACCTGACCCTAACGTCGAAGTACACCTGGTTCTACGGCAGCTTCCCGTTCTCCAATAACCCGGCGGACCTGCACGGGCACCACGTGTACGACGACGTGCGGACGCTGTTCGGGCGCACGCTGCCGGCCGGTACCCGGGTGCGGTTCCAGATCGCCGTCCCGTCGATTCCCGTCACCATCGACGTCGCGGACTTCGAGCAGGTCGCCGCGCCGGCCCCGCAGCCGCGCGGTTCACTCTCGGTGCTGTCCTTCGGCGCCGACCCGACCGGCAAGACCGACTCGACGACAGCCGTTCAGAACGCCATCAACGCGGGCAGCCAGCAGCACAAGGCGGTCTACCTGCCGCCGGGCAACTACACCGTCACCGCGCACCTGATGGTGAACAACGTGACTCTCACCGGCGCGGGCGAGTGGTACTCGGTGCTGCACGGTGCGGGCGTCGGCGTCTACGGAGACGCGGCACCCAACCCGAGCACCGACGTCCACCTGTGCAATTTCGCGATCTTCGGCGAGATCACCGAACGGGTTGACTCCGCCGACGTAAACGGCATCGGCGGCGCGATAGGCGCCGGCTCCACCATCGACAACCTGTGATCCAGCACACCAAGGTGGGCATGTGGTTCACCGGGCCTTTCGACGGGCTGACCATCAGCAACGTCCGCATCCAGGACACCACCGCCGACGGGATCAACTTTGACGGCGGCATAACACACGCCACCGTTCAGAACACTTACATCCGGAACACCGGTGACGACGGGCTGGCGATGTGGTCGTTCGGCACCGCCGACGCCAACGACTCGTTCCAGCACGACACCGTCGTACTGCCCATCCTGGCCAACAACTTCGCCATCTACGGCGGGCACGACAACTCCATCACCGACGACTACGGCACCGACACCGTCACCCAGGGCGGCGGCATCCAGGTCGGCAACCGGTTCGCCGCGGTACCGCTGGCGGGCACGACGCTGATCGCGGACAACACCCTGGTGCGCACCGGCACGCTCGACCCAAACTGGCACTTCGGCGTCGGCGCCATCTGGTTCTACGCCTCCGATGAGGACATGACCGGCACGATCAACGTCGACAACAACACCATCCTGGACAGCCCGTACGACGCCTTCGGCTTCGTCGGCGACTACATCCCCAACGTCACCCCGCCCGCCAAAGCGATCAGCAACGTGTTCATCAACGGCGCCATCGTCCGCAACGTCGGCACGTTCGTGGCACAGCTGCAGTCCGCTGGATCCGTCACCATGTCACACGTCGTCGCGTCGGGCGTGGGCCTGGACGGCATGATGGCCTGCGCCTACGGCATCACGCTCACCCAGGGGGCGGGCAACAGCGGCTGGAGCGGGTCCGAATGCGCGTTCCCGCCGTTCAACATCCTCAACCTGTCCACCTCGTCGCTGAGCTTCGGCCTGCTGCAGGAGAACCAGCAGAGCCCGAGCCAGACGGTCACGATCTCCAACCCGGGACCGGACGCGGCGAACATCGGGTCGATCTACGCGACCAGCGGCTTCGCCGAGACCAACGACTGCCCGGCCTCGCTCGCCAACGGCGCCAGCTGCACCGTCACGGTGAACATCACGCCCACCCAGGTGCAGAACTACGCCGGCAAACTGGTCATCAACTCCGACACCCCGTTCGCGCCCGACGTGGTGAGCCTCAGCGGCGCCGTTTACAACCCGAACGGCAACCTGGCGCTCACCGCGACCGCGTCGGCCGACAACACGCTCGCCGGCTTCCCGGCAAGCAACGCCAACGACAACAACCAGGCCACCTACTGGCAAGCGGCGAACGCCAGCGGTGACCTCACCCTGCAACTGGCCCAGGCGGCGCCCGTCGACAAGATCGTCCTCGAGCTTCCCCAGGGCTGGGGCGACCGCCACCAGACCATCGAGGTGGACGGCAGCACCGACGGGGCGACCTGGACCCCGCTGGTCGCGTCGACGACGTACCTGTTCAGCGCGAACAACGCGGCAGGCAACAACGTCGTCGACATCTCCGTGCCGAGCGCCACGGTGAACTACATCCGCCTTGACGTCAGCAACAACGACGTCCAGAGGGCACCGCAGATCGCCGAGTTCCAGGTCTACTCCAACTAGCAGTCCCGCGATCCACGTCAGCCCCGGCTGGCGTTCGGGCTACGTCCCCGTGGGCCGGGGTCCCCCTCGCCCACCGGGGACAACTCGTTCAGAATCCTCCAGGGAGGCCCAATGTTCAGCAAAGCCGTTTCCCGTATCGCCATCGCATCTGCGGCCGTGAGTGTCGCCGGTGGTGTCCTCGCCATTCCAGCCGTTGCCCAGGCTGGCACGGTCGGGCCAAAGCAGTACTTCCACGGAGAGGTCTTCGGCGTCGCCGGCAGCACCGCGCAGCAGGACGTGATTGAAGTGGCCTGTGCCGGGCCGGCCTCGACCGGTCACCCGGTAGCCGGCCAGAGCGTCGCGGTCCACCAGATTTTTCCGCCGGCCACGACAGCTGGCTACACGGGGAACGACGGCATCGAGATCGACACCAAACTGATCTACCCCGCAGAGCCTGTTGCCGGGGGGATCGCCATCGCCACCTTCACTAATTACGACGATCCGGCACCGATCCCGACCTCGATCACGGTGCCGTGCGGCGGCAGCGGAGTGATGAGCTTCAGCCCGTATCCCAACCCCGACGGGACAGGCGTGTCGTCTAAAGTCAACATCACCTTCGTCAGCATAGGAGCCTGACCAGGATATCTACGGCCACCCGCCGGGCCAGGTGATCATCCAGGCCAACTGCATCGGGCCCGTC
>WNEY01005263.1_pt1 | contig 9989 bp, 13 predicted proteins | sample 5400531 | NCBI WGS metagenome assembly WNEY01 (sample SAMN13153338, study PRJNA577476) | soil metagenome | isolation source: 200 cm saprolite under Douglas fir tree site 1 | place: USA:California | collected 2015-04-18
AGCCGCCACCCGGCCTACAGGCTGGCAAGGCATCGCTGCCGACTGGTCCTCGGACCAGCGAGCGTTCAAGAATGTCTCCTGGGGCAAGGCCATGATGTGGATCTTCCTCCTGAGCGACACCTTTATCTTCAGCTGTTTTTTGCTGTCGTACATGACGGTCCGGATCTCGACGACCGTGCCATGGCCCAACCCCAGTGAAGTGTTCGCTTTGACGATCGGCGGCACGTCAATCCCACTCATCCTGATCGCCATCATGACCTTCATCTTGATCAGCAGTAGCGGGACGATGGCCATGGCCGTCAATTTCGGCTACCGCCACGAACGCGTCAAAAGCGCAGTGTTGATGCTGGCGACCGCGGCCTTTGGCGCCACATTCGTCGGAATGCAGGCTTTCGAATGGACCAAGCTGATCATGGAAGGGGTCCGACCTTGGGGCAACCCCTGGGGCGCGGCCCAGTTTGGCTCTAGCTTCTTTATGATCACGGGCTTTCACGGCACCCACGTGACGGTCGGCGTGATCTTCCTGATCATCACTTCGCGAAAAGTGTTGCGTGGAGACTTCGACCGCGAATCGCGAGGCTTTTTCACCAGCCGGAAGGGGCACTACGAGATCGTCGAAATCATGGGCCTGTACTGGCACTTCGTCGATCTGGTGTGGGTGTTCATCTTTGCCCTTTTCTATCTTTGGTAAGGGCAACACATGGCACAGGCAATCGCACATGCGGAAGGACAACAACACCCTATTAAGCTGTATCTCGTGGTCTGGGGGTGGCTGTTTGTCCTCAGCACCGGTTCCTATCTGGTTGATTACTTCGGTCTCCATGGATATCTCAGATGGTCTCTGATCCTTCTATTCATGATTTTGAAGGCAGGCTTGATTGTCGCGGTCTTCATGCACATGGCCTGGGAGCGGTTGGCCCTGATGTATGCCATTCTGGTCCCGCCAGTGTTGGTGTTGTTGTTTGTGGGCATCATGGTGTTTGAATCGAAGTATACGTTTTTCACTCGGCTTCTATTTTTTGGAGTGGGGAGCTAGTGGCGATCGGGCGACCTCTGGAGTCGCCGAGACCATGACTTTAATTGGGGCGCGCGCCTCGCCAGCGGCCAAAAGCTCGTCGATGAGCTTTGTTCAGCTCAGGTCCAGACCCGAACGTCCAAACCGGGCGAGTCGGCAAGGAATTCGCGAGTCTGCGGTGAAGAAGAGCGAAGCTGTTTATCTTGCTGGACGATCAGGCGTGTTGAAGTGATCGGATTTGCCAGCTTTTTAAGTTTGAGCCGCGATTTTCTTGCAAATTTTGCTTTCGGGATTCCCTCGAATCTGAAGCCGTGATTCCTTCACTCGAGTTGATCGAATGGAGGGCTGAGCGATGCGGCCGAAGGAGCGACGGGAGAGTGGTGAGCAGGATCTGTTCCGCTCACGGCTCGACCAGATCATCGATCTGGAACATGCGCAGGTGAAGCTGGCGCGGGCGATCGATTGGCAATTCCTGGAGGAGCAGTTAGGAGCGCTCTACACCGACCCGTCTGGTCATCCACCGCCGCCGACGCGGCTGATGGCGGGGCTCGCAACGCCGCAAGTCCACCCAGATTACGCTTTCTATGGCCTATCTCCGTGGGTCCAGGGAAAGAGAACGGCCGGGAAATCTGCGGCATAGCGCCGTCCTTTTTTTTTCGGTCGGCGGGCGGCGGTCCAGTCGCGGACTCTCGGGTCCGGTTCCACGACCTTGCGGTAGACATGCCAAGACGCATGGGCGAGCACAGGCATCACCACCGCGAGCCCAACGAAGAACGGCAACGAGCCGATCACCAGAGTGATGGCGACGAAGAGACCCCAGGCCAATATCACCAGCGGATTGCGAAGAACCGCCCTGACCGACGTCTTCATCGCGACCTTCACGCCGACATTCCGATCCAGCAGTAGTGGGAAGGAAACGAAGCTGATCGTCAGCACAAAAGCGGCGAACAGGAAGCCGATGCCGTTTCCGGCAATGATGAGGATCCAGCCTTCGCGGGTGGTGAAGATGTCGCTGAGGAACTGCCCGATCGATTTCGGCGGCCCATCGCCAAACAACGACTCATAGAGCCACTGTGCGATGGTGAGCCAGATCAGGAACACAATCATCAAGACCATTCCCAAGGCGGCGATGGAGCGAAGGGAAGGGCGTTGCAGCACTCCGAAAGCGTGCTTCCACGAGACCTTGACACCTCGTTCGCGCTGCCGGCTCAGTTCGTAGAGGCCGATGGCCGCGAAGGGGCCGATCAGCGCATAGCCCGCCGCGAGCGGGAAAAGGAGCGAAATCACGTGGTAGCCGATCACTAGGCGGGCCAGAAAGAAGCCGACGACGGGATAGATGATGGCGAGGAAAATGAGGTGGGTCGGCGTCGCCCAGAAGTCGTCGATGCCTTTCGCTACCGCGTCCTTCAGATCCGCAAACCCGATCTTGCGGACGATTGGATAAGCCGGGCTCTCGCTCGCACTGGTGATCACATGGTGATTTGGCATAGCGAGCCTCCCTCAGCCGTTCTTCGAACGGTCGCCAGACTCGAGGTGGCGCTATGTTGCCGCTTCCGGCGCCAGCCACGCGGGAGCCCCACGATCTGCGAAGCGGAGTGTAGCGCGGCGGCCGGGGATTGTCTTCACAATGTCGCAACGCTTTTCGATACGCCGCCGTCGTGCATGAGCCGAAAGCGGCGGGGCCTGGAGGGGGCCTTCAAACAAACCCAAAGAATGTTTGAATACCTCTCCTCCGCCATCCTCCGCCGCTCGATCAACTGTGTAATTCGCCGGAAATCGTGTATTTTGTCGCGGAATGCTGTTGGCGCTGCCGCCAGCAGCAATATGGTTCGCGCCTCCTGCATGTCACGCTTCGGCGTCGTCGGCTCGTAGCGCGTCGAGTCGCATGGTACACGCCCGCACAAATTGCTAGGCTCAGACCCTATTGATTTTTCGAGAGAGTCTCAGAATCAAATCCAAGAGACAGGTCAAGCGAAAGGATCAAGAAGAATGATGAAGATGGTTTGGATTGCGGCTGTCGCGCTCGCGGCCTTGACGAGAGTTGCCGTCGCTGGAGATATCGCCGCAGGAGAAAAGGTGTTCAAGAAATGTACGTCCTGCCATAGCATAGGCGAAAAATGCAGGAACTTGGTCGGTCCATGCCAAAACGGCCTGAAAGGACGCAAGTCGGGTACGGTGCCAGGCTACAATTACTCGGAGGTGAACAAAAATTCCGGGATCGTCTGGGACGAAGCGACTTTCAAGGAATACATCAAAAATCCCCAGGCAAAGATTCCGGGCACCAAAATGACATTTCCGGGTATTAAGGACGAGAAAGAGGCCGAAGATTTGTGGAGCTTCCTTGAGCAGTTCGGACCGGACGGCAAGAAGAATTGAGCAATTCAGCTCTCGATTCAATCTCATCATCGAGTCCGTGGTAGACCGGATCGAGGTCGACCACCGTGCCATCCGCATCATCGGCGGGCCGCCGGCGGCACGCCGGTGACGCTCGAGCAATATGCGCGCGAGGCCGCGGCCTTAGTTTTCCTTTTTTATGTTCACGTTTATGTTCGCGACCGGCGTCGTCGAGGGCTTGCCCTTGTATTGCTGGGCATAGGCCGAGGGTTGATGGGGTTTCTTCTCCTGTTTCGGCTTCTTCTTCTCGCGCCCGCTTCGCATTTGGCCCTTGGCCATGATCGTTCTCCTGAGTAAGGCAGTTGCCGTGACGAGTCGTGAACAATCCTAATCCGGCGGGAGGATTCACACCATGGCAGGCGAACGTCCAACCGGCCGGCGCTCCCCGGCCGCCCGCGGCGTGGGCCGGCAGCGGCATTGTTGCAGCGCGGGTTTCGATGCTTTGCTTCGGCGTTCGATTCGGGGCGATTCGCGGGGCGGAGAATGACGCGCGCGGTGCTGGGCATTATCGGCGGCTCCGGCTTTTACGATTTGCCGGGGCTGGACAAGGTCGAGGAGCTGTCGATCGCGAGCCCCTGGGGTGAGCCATCCGACAGGCTGCGGCGGGGCGAGATCGGCGGCAAGCCCGTCGTCTTTCTCGCCCGCCACGGGCGCGGCCACCGGATGCCGCCGAGCGACATCAATTACCGGGCGAACATCGACAGCCTGAAGCGCGCGGGCGTCACCGATCTCGTGTCGCTTTCGGCCTGCGGCTCGTTCCGCCAGGATCTGCCGCCGGGAACGTTCGTCATCGTCGATCAGTTCATCGACCGCACATTTCGGCGCGCGGCGAGCTTCTTCGGGCCGGGCTGCGTCGCGCACGTGTCGATGGCGCATCCGGTCGGACCGAAGCTCGGCGAGCGCATCGCGGCCGCGGCGGCGGCCGAAGGCATCGCGCATAAAAAGGGCGGTACCTACGTCTGCATCGAGGGACCGCAGTTCTCGACCAAGGCCGAAAGCCTCGCCTTCGAGGCCGAAGGCTGGAGCGTGATCGGCATGACCAACATGCCGGAGGCGAAGCTCGCGCGCGAGGCGGAGATCACCTACGCTACGGCCGCGATGGTGACCGATTACGACGCCTGGCACGAGGAGCACGGCCCGGTCGACGTGCCGTCGATCCTGAAGGTGATGAAGGAAAATTCCTCCCATGCGGCGCGGCTCGTGGCGCGCCTCGCGCGCGATTTTCCCGCCGAGCACGAGCCGTGCCCGGCGGGCTCCGACCGTGCGCTCGATTTCGCCATCGTCACGCCGCCGGAGTTCCGCGATCCGGCGCTGATGCAAAAGCTCGACGCGGTGGCGGGGCGGGTGCTGTGAGCGCGCGCCAACAAAAACCCGCCGTCGATCTCCGGCGGCTGATCCGCGCGATTCCCGACTATCCCAAGGCGGGGATCATGTTCCGCGACATCACGACGCTGCTTTTGGACCCGCGCGGGCTGCGCGCGGCGGTGGACGGGCTGATGCTGCCGTTCGTGAACATGGCGATCGATCTCGTCGCCGGCATCGAGGCGCGCGGCTTCATCCTCGGCGGCGCGGTCGCGCACGAATTGGGCAAGGGCTTCGTGCCGGTGCGCAAGAAAGGCAAGCTGCCGCACAAGACCATCGGACAGGAATATCAGCTCGAGTACGGCGTCGACGCGGTGGAAATCCACGCCGACGCGATCGCGCCGGGCCAGCGCGTGCTGTTGATCGACGATTTGATCGCGACCGGCGGCACCGCGGAAGCGGCGATCGAGTTGGTGCGTCGCTCGGGGGGCGAGCTGGTGGCGGCGGCCTTCATCATCGACCTTCCCGATCTCGGCGGCTCCGATCGGCTCAAGTTGCGCGGCGTCGCGGTGCACACGCTCGTCAGTTTCGAGGGGCACTAAGCTCAGACGCGCTCGTTTTGCGCGCCGAAGCCGCGGCCGCGCTCAAGCCGCGCGCCGCTCGATGAAGGCGGTGTTTTCGATCTCGTAGACGCGCTCGCCCTTTTGGTTGGTGCCGGTCGTGCGCATGCGCACGACGCCCCATTGCGGACGCGACGCCATCGGGCGCACTTCGAACACCTCGCTCGCAAAGGCGACGGTATCGCCGGCATAAACCGGCTTCAGCCATTTCAGGTTCGTGAAGCCGGGCGAGGGGCCGATCTTCGCCGGCTGCTCGCCGCGCGCGATCATCTCGGCGGCGAGGCGCTTGTGATAATCGACGATGAGACGCATGCAGGCCGCGGTCGTATGCCAGCCCGAGGCGCACAGCGCGCCGAAATGCGAACGCTTGGCCGCCTCCTCATCGATATGAAACGGCTGCGGGTCGAAGCTTCGCGCGAAGCGCTTGATATCCTCGGCGGCAAAGGTGTGCTTGCCGAATTCGCGCAGGTCGCCGATGCGGATATCGTCGAAGAATTTCATTCCGCCGCCTCCCGGTTTCGCTTGGCGAACATGCCGGGATAGTTCGCTTCGAGCACGACCTCGCCGTGCTGGTTCAGCATTTCGCAGCGGAATTGCACGAAGCCCATGTGCGGCCTCGTTTTTGGCGCGCGCTTGTCGAGCACGGTGACGCGGGCGGAAAGTGAATCGCCGGGCCGCACCGGCTTCAGCCATTTCACTTCGTCGACGCCGGGCGCGCCCATCGAGCTCGAATGAAGGGCGAGGCCGTCGCACAGGAGCCGCATCATGATCGCGCAGCTGTGCCAGCCCGAGGCCGACAGGCCCCCGAGCATCGTCCTCTTGGCCGCCTCGTCGTCGAGATGCATCGGCTGCGGATCGAACTCGGAGGCAAACGCGATGATTTCCTGGCGCGTGACCGTGCGCGGGCCGTAGATCGCGACGGCGCCGGGAACGAAGTCTTCGAAATAAATGCGGGACATGGCAATAATGTTGGAGATTGCGGCCCGGCGATCAAGCATGGAAAACGGGATTTGTCATCCCGGCGCGGCGCAAGACAGCCCTGCGTGGCGCGCCGTTTCAGGTGGCGAAACGGAAATGCATTACGTCGCCGTCGGCGACGACATAATCCTTGCCTTCGAGGCGCAATTTTCCCGCCTCGCGTGCGCCGGCTTCGCCGTTCATCGCGACGTAATCGTCATAGGTAATCGTCTCGGCGCGGATGAAGCCCTTCTCGAATTCGGTATGGATGACGCCGGCCGCCTGCGGCGCGCGGGTGCCGCGGGTGATCGTCCAGGCGCGCGCCTCCTTCGGCCCGGCGGTGAAATAGGTGACGAGATGGAGGAGGGCGTAGCCGGCGCGGATCAGCCGGTCGAGACCGGGCTCCTCGAGGCCGACGGCGGCGAGATAATCGGCGCGCTCGGCGGGGGACAGCATCGCGATCTCCGCCTCGATCTTGGCGGAAATGACCACCGCGGCCGCGCCTTCGCTCTTCGCCTTCGCCTCGACCGTGTTCGAGAATACATTGCCGCTCGCGGCCGAGGCCTCGTCGACGTTGCAAACATAGAGGACGGGCTTGGCGGTAATCAGGCCGAGCATGCCGAATGCCTGCTCTTCCTCCGGCTTGCGGGCGACGAGGCGCGCGGGCTTGCCTTCCGCCAAGAGCGCGATCGAGCGGCGGACGAGGTCGAGGGCGAGGATCGATTCCTTGTCGTTGCCGCGCGCTTTCTTTTCCAGCGCGTCGATGCGCTTCTCCAGGCTGTCGAGATCGGCGAGCATCAATTCGGTCTCGACGGTGGCGGCGTCGGCGAGCGGCTCGATCTTGCCCTCGACGTGGGTGACGTCGCTGTCCTCGAAGCAGCGCAGCACGTGGGCGATGGCATCGACCTCGCGGATATGGGCGAGGAACTGGTTGCCGAGGCCCTCGCCCTTCGAGGCGCCGCGCACGAGGCCGGCGATGTCGACGAAGGTGAGGCGGGTCGGAATGACCGCGGCGGAGCGCGCGATTTTCGCGAGCGTCTCCAACCGCGGATCCGGCACCGCCACCTCGCCGAGGTTGGGCTCGATGGTGCAGAACGGATAATTCGCCGCCTGCGCGGCGGCGGTCTGCGTCAAAGCGTTGAAGAGCGTCGACTTGCCGACGTTCGGCATACCGACGATGCCGCACTTGAATCCCATGACTGTCCTTCGTGCCGGTTCAGGCCGCGGGCCCGTCATCGGCGGCCTGATCGGCGGCCTGCGGGATGCCGCGGGCCTGCAGGGCAAGATGAACGCGGTTCTGGAATTCCTCCGGCCGTCCCTTGACCAGGAATTCGGCGGCGTCGGCGACCGCCTCGCAGACCGCCTCGACCCAGCCGCGCTCTTCCTGGAAAAAATCCGACAGCACATAGGCCTGGACAAGCTCTTTGTCACCCGGATGTCCGATGCCCAGCCGCACGCGCATGTAATCGTTTCCGCACATACCCGTGATCGAGCGCAGGCCGTTATGGCCGGCGTTGCCGCCGCCGATCTTCACGCGCACTTTCGCCGGCGCGAGATCGATCTCGTCGTGGAGCACGACGACCTCGCCGAGCGCGAGCTTGTAGAAATGCTGCGCCGCCTGCACCGCCATGCCGGAGTCGTTCATGAAGGTCTCGGGCTTCAAGACGAGAACCCGCTCGCCCGCGATCTCGCCTTCCGCCGCCATGCCGTGAAAACGCCGCCGCCACGGCGCGAGCCGGTGGCGGCGGTGAATGGCGTCGGCGGCGAGGAAACCGATATTGTGCCGGTTTCCTGCGTGGCGCGGTCCCGGATTGCCGAGCCCCGCGAACAGCAACATGGCGAGCCTCCCGGCAAGCGTTACTTCTTGCCTTTGTCGCCACCCTTTGGCTCGGGCGCAGGCTGCGCCGCGGCTGCTTCGGCCGGGGCGGCAGCGTCCGGCGCCGCCGGTACGGCGCCTTCGGCGCCCTCGACGACTTCCGCGCCCTCGACGCCCGCAAGGGCGCCGGCGGCGGCGGCCGCCGCGGCTTCGGCTTCCTTCTGCTTGGCGAGCAACTGCTCTTCGAGGTAGCCCGACGAGGACACGACGGTCGCCACCGTGAAGTCGCGATCGCGGATCACCGGACGGACGTTCTCGGGCAGCTTGATCGCGGAGATGTGCAGCGAGTGCCCGATTTCGAGGCCGGTAAGGTCGGCGAAGATGAAATCGGGAATGGCATCCGCCGGGCAAAAGAATTCGACGGTGTGGCGGACGATGTTCAGCGTGCCGCCGCGCTTGATGCCGGGGGCGGCGTCGTGGTTGATGAATTTCATCGGCACGGCGACGCGGATGGTCGCGCCCGGCGCCACGCGCTGGAAGTCGACATGGGTCGGCCGGTCGCGCAGCGGGTCGAGCTGGAAGCCGCGCGAGATGACCTCGTGCTTCTCGCCGTCGACGTCGACGCTGAACAGCGTGGTGAGGAAGTGGCCGGCATAAATCCGGCGGGTGAGCTCGGTGGCGTCGAGCGTGATCGCGATCGGGGGCTTCTTGTCGCCATAGATCACGCCGGGCACTTTGCCGGCGCGGCGCGCGGTACGGGCGGCCCCCTTGCCGACCCCGTGACGCGCGGTAGCCTTCAGCTCTTGCTTGGCAGCCATAGTCGATCCTTTTCCTAAGTCCCGGGCCGCCTCCAGGGGTGCGGGGCGCCGGGCGGCGTTGCTATAGCGGCATCGGCGCTGCGATGCAACGCGGGACCGGCGTGACAACCGGCTTGTCGAGGCCGCGCCGGCCGTGCCACTGCTGGCGCGCGTTTTCGTCGCGGAAAAAGATAGCCGAAGATGCGCTTTCAGCCGCCTTGGTTTTCCGCCGCCGCGGTGCTCGCGCTTCTGCTTGCCGGTTGCGTTGCGTCGAAGATTGCGCTGTTCGATGAGGCGCAGGCGGTGATCCCGGTGCCGGCGGGCCGCTACGACGAACTGGTGAACAATAACGGCAATTGGGAGAAGCGCGCCAGCGGCACGCTCCGGCTCGCTGGCCGCCTCTATGGCTGGACGGAAGATCGCGCCGCGAGCGAACAGTTGTTCGCGCTCTACGATGTCGGCAACGGATTTTATATCGCGGCGGGCCGGCAACGGAATCCGCGGCTCGGGGAGCCTTATCGCTACGAGCTGCTCGAGGTGACCCCGGACGGCTATCTCGCCTATGCGCCGCGATGCGCCGATTTGCGCAAGTTGCGGCTGCCGGAAAAATTGCTGCCGATCGTCGACGGCAGCGACTGCTTCTACGTCGAGCGCGAGGCGCTGGTAGAGGTGCTGCGGCTGTGGGCCGAGCGCATGTTGCCGAGCTATCGCTACATCACGGCGAGACCCTGACGGGCCGGCCGCTCACTTCAATTTCAGCACGAAGGCAACAATTGCGGCCGCGGCGAGAACCGCCGCGAGGGCGATCAGCATCCAGCGCTGCCGCTTCAATTTCGCGATCTCCCCGGCATAGGGGCGGATCGAGGCCGCGTGGGTGATCTTGTCGAAGGTGCCGGGCGGGCGGGTGAAGGCCTTTTCGAGCGCGCGGCTTTCCTCGGCGAGGAAAAAAGAATTGAGCCCGTCGTGATAGACGAAATGATAGCCGAGGGGGCTGAGGAAATCGGAATACTCCTCGACGCGGTCGGGCACCTCGTCGACGCGGTCGACCATGTTGAGGGTGACCGGCATCTTCGATTCGAGCACGATGA
>WNEY01016171.1_pt1 | contig 9989 bp, 9 predicted proteins | sample 5400531 | NCBI WGS metagenome assembly WNEY01 (sample SAMN13153338, study PRJNA577476) | soil metagenome | isolation source: 200 cm saprolite under Douglas fir tree site 1 | place: USA:California | collected 2015-04-18
AGGCTGATGCCGTTGGTGATGAGGACGTAGATCACCGGGAGGCCGAAGACGACTCCGAACGCCATCGCCAGCATCGAAACGTAGATGTTGTTGATCATGATCAGGCCCGCCGCCTCGATCCGAACTTCGGGCGGGATGTTGGTCCAGAGCTTGTGGTGATGGACCTGGTCGATGATCTGGGCGGGGGCGATGCCATAAGCGGTGTCGGGATAAGCGAGGACGACGAAATAGCTGATGATCGCCGGCACGAACAGGAGTGAGGCCGATGCCACCAGGAACGGCCATGCCTGCCGGTATGTACGCGGAAGGGTCTCGGCGAAGAAGACGCGAATCCTGCGCCAGACATGGCCGCCGCGCCGGTACACGACGCCATGGCCGCGAGCGACGAGCCCATTGAGATAGCGGTGCACGGGTTCGCCCGGCCAGTCCCTTTGGGCGCGAGCGAGGTCGGCCGTGGCTCGCCGGTAAAGGGCCGTCATGGTCAGGACCTGCGCCGGGGCGAGGCTGTTGAGCTTGCCGGCGCCGGCGCGGGCAATCAGGTCCTCGAGACGGTTCCAGTCGTCCCGCCGGCGCAAAACGAACTCCTCAGCTCTCACGGGACCCAAAATAGCCGAATGGAGCAGCCGCTCTCCGACACTGACCTCGTCGTCGCGACGCCGGAGCGAGTCAGGTTCGACTACCAGGTGGCGGGGCTGGGCACCAGGGGCATCGCCCAGATCCTCGACCTCCTCATCGTCACCGGGCTTTTGATCGCGGTGTTCTTTTTCGCGGCGGGCGCCGCCACGTACACCCAGTCCGCCACCATCGCCACCCTGATCGAGCTGTTCGGCAGCTTCGTGGTCGTGTTCGGGTACTTCTGGATCAGCGAGGCCCTGTTCTCCGGGCAGACGCTCGGGAAGAGGGCGTTCCGGCTTCGGGTGGTAGGCGACCGGGGCGAGCCTATGACCTGGGTCCAGGCCGGCATCCGCAACGTGATCAGGATCGTCGACTTCCTGCCTTATGGGTACGGCGTGGGCCTGATAGTCCTGTTCGCCAACGGCCGCGGCAAGCGTCTGGGAGACCTCGCGGCCGGGACCATCGTGGTCAAGGACTCGGATTCGGTCGGGCTCTGGCAGCTTGGGCGCCCGGCGTTGGGCATACCGCCGCCGCCGCCCCCACCGGCGGGTCCGCCCGCGGGGACTCCATACCAGTACCCGGCGCACCCACCGGCACCGCCGCCGCCTCCTCCTCCCGGTTATGCGTATGCACCGACGCCGTACATGCCGGCGTCCCAGGCGGAGCTCATCCTCCGGCGCATCGACCCCGACCTCCGACGTTTCGTGAGCGCGTATGCTCGCCGGCGCCCGCAGCTCCCTCTGGAGATGCGGGTTCAGCTCGCAAGCACCTTGCAAGCGAGCCTGCGCACAGCTTTACCTGATGAGTTCGCGCAGCGCGGCCCGCTGGCGGCCCTCGATCAGCTGGCCAACCTGGAAGGTCAGTAAGTGGTGTGCCCGGGGGACAAGCTCGACAAGGCGCGGCCCAGACCGCCGACGCCAAGGCAGGGGTGGCGCGAGGAGGAGCGCATCGCGTAGATGCGTGACGACGAGCGCCGGGCCCCGTAACGCAGGCGTCAGCGCCCGCAGGGCGCTCGGCGGAAATGGGCCGATGCATTGGCGAGCGGCTTCCCCGGGCGCACCACTACAGCCAGGTCCGGAGCTGCTCTTCGGTCACGTTACCGCCGGTCAGCGGAACGGCGACTCGGCTGCCGGCGAGCTCGTTTCGTAACTTCGCGACGGCGGCGATCCCTGCAGCCCCCGCGGGTTCCACGACGAGGCCTTCGTCACGGTGCAGCCACCGCATCGCTTCGACGATCTCCGGATCGCTGACCAGCATCACCTCATCCACGGCCGAGTGCATGATCTCGAGAGCTTCAGGTACCGGCACGCGCACCGCGATCCCGTCGCCGATGGTGTCAATCGCCTGGGTGCTGACGGGCTTGCCGGCGCGCCATGACATGAACATCGCGGGCGCGCCACTCGCGCACACGGCTATGACCCTGGTCGACGGTGAGAATCGTTTCAGCCACAAGCCCATCCCATTGATGAGCGAGCCGTTGCCGAGGGGGACGATGCAGGCGTCGAGCGGATCGTCCATGCGCCCGAGCTCGGCGGCGATGGTCCCTGCGCCTTCGGCAATCGGACCTAGCAAGCCATCCTCGACGTAGAAGGCTCCTGTCTCGGTGGCGTGCCGCAGCGCGCCGCCTTTGGCTTCGTCGAAGTCCTGGCCTTCCAGGATCACGTTCGCGCCAAGGGCGCGCATGCGGTCGACCTTCAGCGCGTTGGCGGTGACAGCCGCGAACACTGTCAGGCGCATTCCTCGTTTGCGCGCGGCGTATGCCATTCCCTGGCCGAAGTTTCCGGCCGAGGCGCACACGAATCCTGTGGGTTGGGAGTCGACGCGCTGAAGCAGGTAGTCCGCGCCGCGGCCCTTGAACGACCGGATTGGGTTCACGGTCTCGACCTTGAGCACCACGGACACCCCGAGGCGGCTGCTCAGCGGCTCGCTGACGAACTGGGGACTGTCACGAAAGACCGGATCGATCGCCCCGGCCGCCTCGGCTATGCGATCGACCGAGATCGATGCGTCCACTCACAGAGGATATGTCGACTCGTTGAGCGGGCATCGCCGAGTGTGCGCTCCGTTGGCTATCACAATGCCCTGATACCTCGCACACCACACACTCGGCGTTAACAGGCGGCGTTGTTCCTGCGCCGCGCCCCGGCCAGCATTCTCGGCATGGCGCCGACTCCGCGCATTCCGCCTGAACTGACCAAAGGTCCGTTCACTGTCCGCGAGGCACGTCGGCATGGCGTGTCTAGAGCGCAACTGCTCGGCGCGAGCTGGCGGCGACTTGGTCGTGGCGTCTATGCCTGGCATGAGATCGCCGAGGCGCCGATGACGCGGTTGATCGCCGCAAAGGTCCGTCTGCCGGACGCGGCGGTCTTCACCGGATCCACCGCTGCCTGGCTTCACGGTCTCGACATCGCACCATGCAGCCCGATCGAGGCTGCGGTGCCCAGTACCGGCAGCACTTCAAGGCTCGTTGGGGTGGTGGTCCGCCGCTGCAGCATTCCCGCGGCCGAGACGTCGAGCCGCCGAGGTGTTCGCGTCACGTCCGCGGTTCGGACCATTGCAGACCTTGCGTGCAGGCTTCCTTTAACGGATGCCGTTGCGCTGTTGGATAAGGCGCTGCATTGTCGTCTGGTCAATAGCGGCCGGCTTCGTGCTTGGGCCAGCGCCCACGCCGGTTACCGAGGGGTACGGCGCCTGAAGCGCGCACTCGAACTGGCCGATCCAGCTGCCGAGAGCGTCATGGAGACGCGACTACGACTCCTCTTGGTTCTGGCTGGACTGCCGCTTCCGAGGGGCCAGGTTTCCCTTCGCGATGATTTAGGTCTCTTCCTAGCACGCCCCGACCTCTACTATCCCGACGCTCGGCTCGCGATCGAGTACGACGGCGCAACGCATCGCGAGAGCCTCGCCGCAGACAACCGCCGCCAGAACCGGCTGATCAATGCCGGGTATCGACTTCTTCGCTTCACCGCCGGAGACGTTCTCGACACTCCGGCGGCAGTCGTATCGGTGGTCCGCCGCGCGGTGGCCACCAGAATGCGAAACTGAGGCACCGCCCCGGGGGTAGTCAGGGCGGCGCCTTGCGTTTTCGAAGCCGGGGTGGGGTCCCGGCGCTCTAATCAATAAAACGGCTCAGCCCGTAAAAGGCTACGTGGGCAGTTGTAAAAATCCCATGATGGGTGGAGAGTCAATCTGATGCCGAAGCCGACAGTGACCTTCATGTGTTCCGAATGCGGGGGCGAAAGCCTGCGCTGGGCCGGCCAGTGCCCGCATTGCCGTGCTTGGAACACGCTCCAGGAGTTCCAGGTGCGGAAAGCGCCGGCTGGACGCAGCGGGCGCGCACAGGGCGGCTCGAGTGGCCGGAGCCAGGCTGCCGAGCCGCGTGGGAGCCGGCCCGTGCCGGCAGCATCGTCCTCGTCGGAGGCGAGCCCGGCGTCGGCAAGTCGACACTCCTGATGCATGCCGCCCAGCAGATAGCCGCCGCCGGCGGCACGGTCCTTTATGCATCAGGTGAGGAATCGCCCCAGCAGATCCGGATGCGTGCGTCGCGACTCGGCTTGCTTTCGTCGGGAATCCTCCTCCTGGCCGAGAACGACCTCGACGCCATCTGCGACTCGATCCGCGCCGAGGCGCCGCAGCTGGTCATCGTCGACTCCATCCAGACCGTCACCGACGCCGGCTACGAAGGCGGTGCCGGCAGCGTCACCCAGGTGCGCGAATCCGCGGCGCGCCTGATGCGGCTGGCCAAAGAGATCGGGGTGCCGATCTTCCTGGTCGGCCACGTCACGAAAGACGGTGCGATCGCCGGACCGAGGGTCCTCGAGCATATCGTTGACACCGTGCTCTATCTCGAAGGCGACCGTCGGCAGGAGCTGCGCATCCTGCGCGCGATGAAGAACCGCTTCGGCTCGGCGGAGGAGATCGGCGTCTTCGCGATGGGCGAAGCGGGGCTTGAGGAGGTCCCGGACCCCTCGGCGGCCCTGCTCGGCAACGCGGCCGTCGCTTCACCTGGCACCGCGGTGGTCGTCGCCATCGAGGGGACGCGCCCGCTGCTGATCGAGATTCAGAGCCTCGTCAACCCGGTGACAACGAACTACCCGCCACGGCGCATCGCGAGCGGCCTCGACATCAACCGCTTGCACATGCTCATCGCAGTGCTCGAGAAGCGGGCATCGGTCAAACTCGGGCAGTCGGACATATTCGTCAACGTGGCGGGCGGCATCCGCATCACGGAGCCTGCCGCCGACCTTGGTCTTGCCCTGTCCATCTACAGCAACACGAGAGACAGGCCCCTGCCGGACGGCCTGGTCGTCATCGGAGAGCTGGGATTGGCGGGCGAGGTGCGTCGCGTGGGCCAGCTGGAACGCCGCCTCCAGGAGGCGGCGCGTCACGGCCTGACGCGCGCTTTGATTCCGGCCGGCACCAAAGCCGGCCGGCCGACAGGCCTCGAGGTCGTCGAGGTCCGGTCGTTGGCGGAGGCGATCTCCGCCGCCTTTCTTCCACCCATGAGGTCCGGCGCATTCATAAAGGAGGCCGAGGCATCGGTCACCTGAGGAGGTAATCCGTGAAGCGTTCCGATCGCCTCGCCCGTCGCATCGGAGTGGGGATCGGAGTCGTCGGTGGCTTTTTTCTGGGTTACGCGTTCGTCCGCCTGTCGGGGATCACTCACCAGGGTTGGGTGCTTATCAGCCTGACCACGATGGAGGGTTTGATCTTCGCGTACCTGGGCACGCCGTATGTGCTCGGGGGCTGGCGAGGGTTCAACCAGCGCCTCGCGTCGACTCCGCTACCCGACCTGCTCAGCGGACTGCTGGGCATGATCGTCGGTCTCGTCATCGCTGTGCTCATCGGCGTGTTCGTCCGCGACCTGGTGGCGCCCTATGGCATCGCCCTGTCGTTCGTGCTCGCATTTCTGCTGGCGCTGCTCGGGGCTTCGGTCGGGACGACCCGCCGCGAAGAGCTGACCGCCCTCTTCTTCGGAAGGACGCGGGAGGAGAAGGGCCATCGCCTCGACGCGGTCCTCCTCGACACCTCAGTCATCATCGACGGGCGGATATTCGACATCGCCAAGACGCGCTTCGTCGATATGCCACTCGTCGCGCTGAGCTCGGTCCTTCGTGAGCTCCAGTACGTTGCCGACTCCTCCGATGCAACCCGCCGGCGACGCGGCCGTCGCGGGCTCGACGTGCTGGGCGAGATGCAGAAGGATCCGTCCATCGACCTGCAGGTGGTGGAGGACGATGTGTCTCCCAACACCGAGATCGACACGCACCTCGTCCGCACAGCCAAGAGCAAGGGCTGGGGGATCATGACGAACGACTTCAACCTCAACCGGATCGCGCGGCTCGAAGGCGTCACAGTCCTCAACCTCAACGAGCTGGCGCAGGCGATGCGGCCGGTCGCGATCCCTGGCGAGGAAATCGTGGTCACAGTCGCGCGCGAGGGCAAGGAACCCGGCCAGGGTGTGGGCAGCCTTGACGACGGTACGATGGTCGTCGTCCAGAACGGGCGGCGCCTGATGAACCAAACCATCACAGCGGTCGTGACGTCCGTGATCCAGACCTCGGCGGGCCGGATGATCTTCGCTGAGCCCGCCGGCCAGGACGGCAAGCGCAACACCCGCCCCAAGCGCGAAGAGGATTCCTAGTGGCCACCGTCGGCGCGATCGTCGCCGCCGCGGGGTCGGGCTCGCGTCTGGGCCGCGGGAGCAAGGCGTACGTCCGCCTCAACGGCCGGACCACCCTCGCGCGGGTCCTGGAACTTTTCCTGGCGCTGGACGAGGTGGATCGGATCGTGGTCGTGGGCCCACCGAGCCGCCTCGAGAACGCGGAACGCGAGGTGGTGTCGCTTGCTCCCCGCAAGCCGGTCACAGTGCGTGCGGGAGGCAACAGCCGGCAGGAGTCCGTGCGAGCCGGCCTGGCGGCACTCGGCGAATGCGATTTCGTCCTGGTGCACGACGCCGCGCGCCCGCTTGTGACCGCAACCCTCGTGCGGCGCGTCCTCGCGGCGGCGGTGGAGTCGGGCGCCGCCTTCCCGGCCATTGCGCCGCGTGATGCCGTGAAGCGAGTGGAGGGCAACCGGCTGGTCGAGAGTCTTGACAGGTCACGCATCGTGCTGGCGCAGACACCGCAGGCATTCGCGTACGAGCTGCTCGCGCGCGCTCACCGCGAGGCGGCCGACGCGGGCCTGGTCGGCGACGACGACGCGCAGCTCGTAGCCGCTACCGGTCACGAGGTCACGGTCGTGCAAGGCGAGCCTGCGAACATCAAGCTGACCACGCCGGAGGATTTCGACGTGGTCGAGGCGCTGATCAAAGAGCAGGAAGCCGCCGCCACTTGAGGATCGGCGCGGGCTACGACATCCATCCCCTCAAACCGGGCCGCAAGCTGATCATCGGCGGCGTCCGCATACCCCATGGGCTCGGACTGGAGGGTCACTCGGACGCGGACGTCCTCACGCATGCAGTCATCGATGCGCTGCTGGGAGCGGCGGCGCTCGGCAACATCGGCGACCACTTTCCGGCCGATGACCCCAGATACAAGGACGCATCGAGCCTCGACCTGCTGGCGACCGCCAGCGAGGTCTTGAAGCAAGCAGGCTACCGAGTGGTCAACATCGACAGCACGGTGGTCGCCGAGGAGCCGCGATTGCAGCCGCACCTGAGCGAGATGGAGGCCAACATCGCCAGGCGCATCGGTGTCGACCGCGGCCTGGTGAGCGTCAAGGCGACATCGCCAGAGGGCCTCGGAGCGTTGGGCAACCGCGCGGGCATCGCGGCCCAAGCGGTGGCGTTGATCGACAAGTGACGCTGCGGCTCCACAACACGCTGACCGGGACCAAGGACGTCTTCGAACCCATCGAAGCCGGACACGTCGGCATGTACACGTGCGGCCCGACGGTGTGGAACTTTGCCCACATCGGCAACCTGCGCGCGTTCATGTTCTACGACCTCCTGCGCCGGCAGCTGCGGGCGAGCGGCTATCGCGTCACGCATGTGATGAACCTGACCGACATCGATGACCGCATCCTCGACCAGGCGATGCACGCCGGCACGACGATCGGCGAATACATCAAGCCATACGTCGCGGCCTTCTTCGAAGACATGAGCGCGATGCGCGCCCAGCCGGCGGAGCACTACCCGAGGGCGACCGAGCACATCCCGGAAATGGTGGCGATGATCAGGACGTTGCTCGAGCGAGGCTTCGCATACGTCGCCGATGGGGACGTGTACTTCCGAATCGAGAGCTTCCCGCGCTACGGCGCCCTGTCGCACCTCGACCGTTCTGGCTTGCGCGCAGGCGCCAGGGTTGCCGCTGACCGTTATGACAAGGAGTCGGTGAGCGACTTCGCCCTGTGGAAGAAGGCCCAGCCCGGCGACGAGAAGCTGGGCGCGGCGTGGGATGCGCCCTTTGGACTCGGGCGCCCGGGCTGGCACATCGAATGCTCGGCGATGAGCAAGCACTACCTCGGCGAGACGTTCGACATCCACAGCGGAGGCATCGACCTGATGTTCCCCCACCACGAGAACGAGATCGCGCAGTCGGAGGCGGCGAACGGCAAACCGTTCGCGCGGGTCTGGCTGCACTCCGAGCACCTGGCTGAGGCGACCGGCGAGAAGATGTCGAAGAGCGCGGGTGGCTTCACCACCCTGCGCGACCTAATCACCGCCGGGCACGACCCGCTCGCGGTTCGCTTCTTCCTCATCGCCAACGCGCATTACCGTCAGCGCATCCGTCTCACCACGGAGGCGCTGCACGCGTCAGCCGGGCAGGTGCGGCGCCTGCGGGACTTTGCGGAGAGGGTGCGTCGCACCGATCCGGCGCCGGCAGCAGATGACGATTTGATCGCAAGAATCACGGAGGTGCGGGCCGCTTACAGGGGGGCGCTCGACGACGACCTCAACCTGCCTCAGGGCATCGGCGTCGTGTTCGAGCTCGTCCGTGAGGCCAATGCGGCCCTCGACGAGACGAGGGTCGGGGCGGGCGCACGTGGCGCGCTGCTTGGGCTTCTCGAGGAAGTCGACGGCCACCTCGACGTGATGGGCGGCGAGGAGCCGGGGCTCGCGGACGAGGTGGAGCGGCTGATCGCCGAGCGCGAGGCGGCGCGGGCGGCGAAGGACTTTGCCCGGGCGGATCGAATCCGCGAGGAGCTGAGGGAGCGCGGCATCGCGCTCGAGGATTCGCGCGATGGAGTCCGCTGGCGCCGGGTGACGCCCGCATGAGAGGCCGCTCGAGGCGCTACGAGCGTCCCGCGCCTGCGCCCGCGGCGCTGATCCATGGTCGCAACGCTGTGCTCGAGGCTGCGCGGGCCGGCAAGGTGGTCAAGGTGTTCCAGGCCTCGGGTCTCGGCCACGATCCGCGCCTCGACGAGCTCGCCCGGCTCGCGCCCATCGAGGTGGTCCCCCCCGAGCGTCTCGACGTCATCGCGACGGGGGTGCATCAAGGGGTGGCGGCCGAGCTCAAGCCCAGGCGGTTGTGGACCTTGAAGGATCTCCTCGCCACCAATCCGACGCTGCTGGTGGCGCTTGACGGGATCATGGACCCGCAGAACCTCGGCGCGATCCTGCGCAGCGCGGAGGTGGCAGGCGCCGATGGCGCGATCATCCCTGAGCATCGAAGCGCGCCGCTGTCGCCAGCGGCGGTCAAAGCGAGCTCGGGCGCCAGCGAGCTGCTCCGAATCGCCCAGGTTTCTGGCATCCCGTCGGCGATCACGGAAGTCAAGCGGGCAGGGATCTGGACCGCGGCTCTCGACGTGCGCGGAGACATGTCGCCCTGGGATTTCGACCTCACCCAGCCGGTCTGCATCGTGGTCGGCAGCGAGGGCGAGGGTGTGCACCGGCTGGTCAGGGAGAGGTGCGACGTGCGCCTTCGCCTGCCAGTGGCGGGGCACATCTCGAGCTTCAACGCATCGGCCGCGGCGGCCGCCCTGCTGTACGAGGTGATGCGTCAGAGGGAAAGACGTGGCAGCACCCGCGCCTAGACTTCTGTACCACCAGATTGCCTGACGCCACCGCCGAGCTCGAAAGGGCTGCCGCCGACATCCCGCTCAACCGCGACGCGCGCGACGTGCTGACGCGCGCGACGGCGCTCGCTTCCGATCGGGGAGGCCTACAGGCGGGGCCGGTCGACGTGCTCAACGCGATCCTGTCCCTTCGCGGATGTTCGGCATACGAGGCGATCCGGGCGCTGGGCGTCGACCCGCAAACCATCGCCGAGCAAGCGGACGGCACCGGAGCCGCCGCGACCCTGCCGCTGCGCCAGCTCCTGGTCAACGCCAATCGCGAGGCGCAGGTGCTCGGCCACTACCAGGTGGACTCGATCCACCTGCTTCTAGCCCTCCTGTACAGCGATTCGCCGGCAACGTCGGCGGTCCTGCAG
>WNEY01005265.1_pt1 | contig 9988 bp, 8 predicted proteins | sample 5400531 | NCBI WGS metagenome assembly WNEY01 (sample SAMN13153338, study PRJNA577476) | soil metagenome | isolation source: 200 cm saprolite under Douglas fir tree site 1 | place: USA:California | collected 2015-04-18
TCCGTTCGGGGAATTCGCCGATCCCAGGCGCGTCGCGGACCTGGCCGCGACTGCCGAGCAAGCCGGCTGGGCCGGGGCCGGTCCAGGACCCGGTACCGATCTGGGCTGCCTGCAGCTGGCCGAACCGCAAGCCGCTGGCCAGGGCAGCCCGCCTGCAGGGCTGCTTCCCGATCTTCGCCGGCAGCGGCCAGCGGCCGGCGCCGCCCGCCGCCGAAGACCTGATCGCGCTGCGCGGCGAACTCCGCCGCCTGGGCGCCCCCGACGATCACGACCTGGTGATCCGCTGCGCTCTGCACCGGCTGGACCCGGCCAGTCGCAGCGCTGCCGTGACGACGTTCACCGATTGCAGCGTCACCTGGCTGCTGGAGGGGTTCAGCCCCCGCCAGGCAGCCGCGCAGGTCGAGGCGGTCGTCCGCAGCGGCCCGCCGCCCGCGCCAGCCGGCTGAGCGGCGGTGCGCTACGGTCCGCTCAGGTCCGCCGCACCCGGCGCTGGCTTGCGGCCGACACCGGCGTAGAACCAGGCCCGGTCCGCATGGTCAGCCGCCCCGGTGCGGTCCGGACGCCACAGCGGCAGGTAGACAAGGCCAGGCTCGACGAGATCGAACCCGGCGAAGAATCGCTCGATTTCCTCGTGTGACCGGGTGTGAGCCGCGGCCGACGTGCGGGCGTAGAGCCGCTCGACGTTGGCGGCGGCGGCAGGCGCTGCCTCATGGGTCGCATGCGAGATCACCAGGTGACTGCCGGGGGCCAGGTCCTGGGTCAGCCGGCCAATGATGCCCGCCGGGTCGTCCGCGTCAGGCACGAAATGCAGGATGGTGACCATCAGTACCCCGACCGGCTCGCGGAAGTCGAGCAGCCTGGTCACCTCCGGATGGCCCAGGATGCCGGCCGGCTCGCGCAGATCGTGCTGAATGACGATCGCCCGGCCGTCGCCGGAGAGGATCTGCTTGCTGTGCGCGACGGCCACCGGGTCATTGTCGACATAGACGACGCGGGACTGCGGGGTGCCGCGCTGAGCGATCTGGTGAACGTTGTCCTGGGTGGGTATGCCCGAGCCTAGGTCGAGGAACTGGCGGATGCCCGAGGCGAGCAGGAAGCGGACGGCCCGGCCGAGGAAGGCGCGGTTCTGCGCCACGATGTACCGGGCATTGGGCTCTGCCTCCAGCAGCTTGCGCGCCATCTCACGGTCGGCGGCGAAGTTGTGGTGGCCGCCGAGGAGATAGTCGTAGAGCCGGGCGACGCTCGGCCGCTCGACTGCCACGCCGACGGGAACCTGGCCGCCGTCCGCCATCATCGCACCTGCTTTCCGGTCAGATCTGGCGCTCAGGCCGGCTCGCCGGCCGCTCGTGCCTGCCGAAACACCGCGAGCTTTGCATCCAGCTCACGCACCGCCGCGGTGTGCTCGACCGGGCGCAGCTCGGCGCGCAGCCGGTCGATGCGGCGCGAGATCCGCCGGGAACTATTCAGCGTGGTCAGCCGGGCGGTGTCGGCGAGGGTCTGGCATGCCTCATCGACCTCGCCCTGCCTGATCAGAGCTTCCGTCCTGAAGGCCAGGGTGAGCGCGCTGTTGTGCAGGTTCACCGGGGCGACAATTCCCAGCGCCCGGCCGGCGGCATCTGATGCGTCCACGCTCATCCCAGCCGCAGCGCGCACTCGCTTTCGGTACCCCAGTAGAAGGACCGGTCGTAGAAGTACCACCACGGGGCACGCGGCGTGTCCGGCTCGATGTCGCCGAGCGCGGCCTGCTCCCGGTCCAGCGCCGCCTGGCACCGGCCCACCTGGCCGGCCGCGGCATACGCGCGCGCCGTCACATCGGCCGCGTACGCAACGGCGAACGGGCTGCCGCTGCTGCGGGCGGCCTGCTGAGCCGCGTGGGCGTGATCGACCGCGACACGGTTGCTGCCACCGGAGGCCGCGAGCTGGCTGGAGGCTGACAGCACATAGGTGACCAGGTCAGCGTTTCCGGCCTGATAGGCGGTCGAGCGGGCGTCGTCGTAGTAGTAGCGCGCCGCGCCGTTATCGCCGAGGTTGAACATCAGCCAGCCGACGAGCTGAGTCAGGTCGCCGTAGACGGCCAGGGCCGCCGGGGTCACGGTCTCCGGCGAATTCCTCGCCATCGCGGCCATCGCCGAGCGCAGGGCCATGGCGGGCGGCAGGGTGATCTGCGGGCCGACAGTGCCGCCGAGCCGGCGCAGCCCAGCGACCACCTCGGCGGAATAGCCGACCATGGCCAGGTCGGTGCGCGCGGCAGCGCTGCGTGCGGCGGCGACTCGGCGGGGTACCTCGAGCAGCGGTGCCGCGGCCACCACGGCGAGCGCGCTGCTCGCCTCCAGGAGCAGGGTCCTGCGCTTGAGCCGCAGGCCGGCTTCATTGCCCCCTGAGGTATGCGCCAGCCCGACGATCTCGGCTTGCCTGATCTTCTCCAGCGCCGCATGCAGGCCGGGGGAGGGGGCCTCAGCATGCAGGCCGGGGGAGGGGGCCCCAGCATGCAGGCCGGGGGCGGGGGCCCCAGCATGCGGGCCCTGGGAGCGAGCCCCAGCAAGCAGGGCGGGGGAGAGGGCCCCAGCGCCATGGCTCCCGCTGCCTCGCGTGCCGTGCGCGGCACCATGACCGCGGCCGGCGGCCGGCCGGCCGTAATGGCCGCGATCAGCGAGACTCCGGGCCGCCGATGCCCCAGACGGCGCTGCTGACCCCGCGCCGTAGTCGTCGCAGTCGGCCAGTAAATCGGTGATCCTGCACTCGTAGAGCCGGGCCAGCCGGTCGAGGGTGTCCAGAGACGGCGCGTGGCCCGTCCCGCTCGGCCACATTTCCCAGTAAGAGAAGTTCTTGAAGGTCTTCGGGTCATCCGGCCAGCGCGCCGTCCAGCGGGTGGCCGCCTCCGGCTGGCTCCAGCCGTGAGCCTGGCGCAGGGCTACCCGCGCGTTGACCCGGTAGACCGCCCGGAATTCCGCCGCGATCTCGGCCCAGGTATGTCCCTGCGCGCGCAGCTGCCCCGCCAGCACGGACTGTGCCTGGCGCAGGCTGCGTGGTTTCCCGCTCACTGGTCGGCCTTCGCGGTACGCGCGCGTGCCTCAGATAACCGCATAGCTACGACGGTAGCCGCCATAGCCCCGGCTAGAGCCGCTTCCCCTGCGATTTCTCCCCGGCCGACGGGGAGGATTTGCCGCGGTCGCCCGGTAAGAGGCGAAGGTCATCACGATGGCCGATTGCGTACACCTGCGACTGCGGCCTGGGAGTGGTCATCCCTGATATCAGACTCCGAGTTACTGTCGAGCATCGCCTTGCCCGCGGCGCCATCGGCGGTTCGCTCCGCCCGGCGCTGGACCGAGGGCCTGCTGGCGCAGTCCGGTCCCGGCGACCTGGTCGACACGGCTGTGCTGCTGGTTTCCGAGTTAGTCACCAACGCCATCCAGGCGTCCTGCGGCGCGGCACGCGGCAGCGGCTGCCCTGATCCGGGCCGGATCGAGCTCGCCATCGCACGCAGGCGCGCCACGATCCGGATCGAGGTCTCCGACAGCGCGTGCCGGTCATTTCCTGAACTGGCGCGCCACGGCGCCGACGGGGAGGGCGGCCGCGGCCTGCAGGTGATCGCCACGCTCAGCCAGCGATGGGGATGCCATGCAGGGCCCGGCGGGAAGGTCGTGTGGTGCGAGCTGCCAGCCGAGCCGGCCCGTCACTGACGCTTTCTCCCTGGCCGACGGGGAGATCTGTAGCAGTTAGCCTCGCCGGGCCCGCGCAGCAATCACAATGGGACGAGCGAGTTGTCACTAAGAGGGACGGTGGGGGGATGGGCGCCGAGGTCATGACGGCTGCCGGGATTCAGGCACTCAGTCAGCTGTTTCCCGGCTGGCGAATCTGGGCCGACAATGACACCAGCTGGCATGCTTACCGGCGAGGCGGATACGTCCAGCAGCGCAGCGCCGGTGCGCCGGCATTCTCGGTGCATGCGGACAGTGCCGCGGAGTTAGCCGGGCTCCTGTTCTGGCAGGATGCGGCTGACGCATATGGCCCCTTCGCCTGCACCAGCATGTAATACTGTACGGGTCGCTAACACCTGAGTTTCCCGCCGAACCACAGGTGTGCCATGAGATTCGCACGTTTTGCACCGATACCGAATATCCTTTTAAGCTCGATGCTCGCATGTGCGTGCGGGCTTTTAGCCGCTGGCCAGGCAGATGCGGCCAGCACCGCGGACGGCAGTTGTCAGAGCATCCGGCTGCCGGCGGCGCTGGTCGCTGGCCAGCCGGCCAGCCAGGTTATCTCGGCGACCTACTGCCAGCCGCTCGCGTGGGCGAGCGGCCCGCATGAGGTGGACGTGCTGACGCCAGGTGCTACGTACAACAGCGCTTACTGGGACTGGCCGCAGAATCCGTCGCTGTACTCCTACGCGGACAAAACCCTGCAAGCCGGCCGCGCCACATTCGACTACGACAGGGTGGGCACGGGCCAGAGCAGCCATCCGCCGAGTGACCAGCTCACGGTCAACGTCGAGGCATATGTCCTGCATCAGATAGTGAGCTGGCTGCGCGGCAGCGGAGGTTACAGCCAGGTCAACCTGATCGGGCATTCACTCGGCTCGGTGATCTCTATTCAGGAAGCCGGCATGTACCAGGATGTGAGCCGGGTTGTCGTCACCGGCCTGCTGCACGTGCCGAATGCCGGCGCAGGCTTCGTGCAAACGCTCCTGTCGCTCATGCACTTAGCTGCCCTAGATCCGGCGTTTACCGGGCAGGGACTTCCTCCTGGCTACCTGACCACGATTCCGGGCTACCGGGCCAGGGACTTCTACTCGTCCTCGGCCGATCCGGCGGTCATTTCCTACGATGAGGCGCACAAGGATATCGTGCCATTGTCAGACCTGTCGTCCCTCTCGACGACATGGGGGCTTCCGGCCGGGATGAATGCAGCCGACAGCATTACCGCTCCCGTGCTCATCGTCATAGGCCAGCAGGACGCCATTTTCTGCGCCGATCCGCCGGTGCTTGACTGCTCCGTGCCGGCGAAGGTTCTCGTGTCCGAAATGCCATATTATGCCGCAGCGGCGAGCCTGACCGCGGATGTCATTGCCGGCGCGGGCCACGATATCGCGCTGCATCCGTCTGCTGATCAGTCGTTCGCGCAGATCAACGTATGGATCACGACGAATTAGCGCGCACTCGGTGGGTAACGCCGCGGGATGGTGAGCGCGCGCCGCCCGCGGACCGGCCGTGCCTTGCGCGACCTGGGGCCCCGCTCCGATATAGCATCCCAAAATGGGACCGGAACGCGCGAGGCGGCCAGCCCGCGGACCTCAGCCACAGTGCGACTTCATCATCATCGGCGGCGGCTCGGCCGGCAGCGCCCTGGCGAACCGGCTGTCCGCAGATCCCGGCACCCGCGTGCTCGTGCTCGAAGCCGGCCGGCCCGACTACCGGTGGGATGTCTTCATCCACATGCCGGCGGCACTGACCATCCCGATCGGCAGTCGCTTCTACGACTGGCGTTATGAATCGGAGCCTGAGCCTTATATGGACGGGCGGAAGATCTACCACGCCAGGGGAAAGGTACTCGGCGGCTCCAGCAGCATCAACGGGATGATCTTCCAGCGCGGCAACCCGATGGACTACCAGCGCTGGGCAGCCGACCCCGGCATGCAGGACTGGGACTATGCGCACTGCCTGCCGTATTTCAGGCGGATGGAGAACTGCCTGGCGGGCACTGATGAGTTCCGGGGATCGGACGGGCCGCTCGTGCTGGAGCGGGGGCCGGCCACCAGCCCGCTGTTCCTGGCGTTCTTCGCCGCCGTCCAGGAGGCCGGGTACCCGCTGACCGACGACGTGAACGGCTTCCGGCAGGAGGGCTTCGCCGCGTTCGACCGCAACATTCACCGGGGCCGGAGGCTCAGCGCCGCGCGAGCCTACCTGCACCCGGTCATGCATCGCGCCAACCTGCGGGTGGAGTGCCGAGCTTTCGTGACAAAAATCCTCTTCGAGGGAAAACGGGCCGTCGGCGTCGAATACCGGCCGGGCAGCGGACTGCCGCGGCGGGCGCGAGCAGCAGAGATCATCCTGGCCGGCGGGGCCATCAACTCACCCCAGCTGCTTCAGCTGTCTGGCGTCGGCGACCCCCGGCTGCTGGCCGAGGTCGGCATCGAGGCGGTGCACGACCTGCCGGGGGTCGGCGAGAACCTGCAGGACCACCTGGAGGTCTATGTCCAGTACGCGTCCAAGCTGCCGGTATCCGTCGCGCCCGCCCTCAAGTGGCGCAACCGGCCCCTGGTGGGGGCGCGCTGGCTCTTTGGCCGAAGCGGCCCCGGCGCTACCAACCATTTCGAGGGCGGCGGGTTCCTGCGCAGCAACGATGACGTGGCCTACCCGAACCTGATGTACCACTTCCTGCCCATCGCCATCCGCTACGACGGCTCGTCTCCGGCCGGCGGCCACGGCTACCAGGTGCATGTCGGGCCGATGTACTCAGACTCCCGCGGCTCGGTCAAGATCACCTCCGCGGACCCGGCGGTGCACCCGGCGCTGCGGTTCAACTACCTGTCCACGCCGACGGACCGGCGGGAGTGGGCGGAGGCGATCCGGATCACCCGCAGCATCCTGAACCAGCCGGCGTTCGACAAGTTCAACGGCGGTGAGCTCTCGCCCGGCCCGGACGTCACGACGGACGAGCAGATTCTGCACTGGGTAGCGCGCGACAGCGAGACCGCCCTGCACCCGTCGTGCACCTGCAAGATGGGCACTGACGAGCGCTCGGTCGTCGACCCGGCCACGATGCGGGTGCACGGCCTGGACGGCCTGCGCGTGGTCGATGCGTCGGTGATGCCCTACATCACCAACGGCAACATCTACGCTCCGGTGATGATGATCGCGGAGAAGGCAGCCGACCTTATCCTGGGCCACGACCCGCTGCCGCCATCGACGGCCGCCTTCTACCGTCATCAGCGCGACGCGGCCAGCCCGGCCGTGCCGCCAGCCAGCCCGGCCGTGCCGCCAGCCAGCCCCGCTGCCCCCGACAGCTAAGTCGGGCCACGTCTGCGAAGGATGCCCGATGCCACCTGCTGAGATCACGCGTGCCGAGACCGGCGAGCGCGCCCTGCTGCTGCGGGCGGACTCCTACGAGGTCGCCCTGGACCTGACGCGCGGCGACGAGGTGTTCGGCTCCACCAGCGTGATCCGGTTCAGCTGCACGCAGCCGGGCGCGTCGACCTACGCCGACCTGATCGCCGAGCGGGTCCATGAGATCGCACTCAACGGCACGGCGATCGACCCGGCGGTGGCAGTCGCGGACGGGCGGATCATGCTGGCGGATCTGGCGGACAGCAACGAGCTGAGGGTGGTCGCCGACTGTCGTTACGCACGCGATGGCACGGGGCTGCACCGGGCCGTCGACTCGGCCGACGGCAAGGTCTACACGTACACGAAGTTCGAGGCCGCCTATGCCCGCCGGGTTTTCGCCAACTTCGAGCAGCCGGACCTGAAGGCGGCGTTCACCTTCCATGTCACCGCGCCCGCGCACTGGACCGTGCTGTCGAACCAGCCAGGGTCCGAGCCAGAGCCTGCCGACGACGGCAGCGCGGTGTGGCATTTCCCGGCGACACCGCAGATCTCTACGTACCTGACGGCCGTGGTGGCCGGTGACTACCGCGTGCTGCGGGCCTCGCACACGACCACCCGCGGCCAGGTGGTCCCGCTCGGCCTGGCCTGCCGGGCATCTCTCGCGGAGCACCTAGACGAGCAGGACGTTCTGCTGATTACCCGCCAGGGCCTCGATTTCTATACCGACCTGTTCCAGGGTGACTACCCGTTCGCGAAGTACGACCAGGTATTCGTGCCCGAGTACAGCGCCGGCGCCACGGAGAACGTCGGCTGCGTGGTCATCTCGGATGAGTTCCTGTTCCGCTCCAGGGTCACCGACGCGCTGCACGAGCTTCGCGCGGTGGTGATCCTGCACGAGATGGCGCACATGTGGTTCGGCAACCTGGTGACGATGAAGTGGTGGAACGACTTGTGGCTGAACGAGTCCTTCGCGGAGTTCTGCGGGACGCTGTCCAGCGCCGAGGCCACCCGTTTCACCGACGCCTGGACCACCTTCTGCGCCGGCCGCAAGGCCTGGGGCTACATGGCCGATCAGCTGCCCTCCACCCATCCGGTGGCGGCCAGCGTGCCCACGCTGAGCCAGGCGATGGCGAACTTCGACGGGATCAGCTACGCCAAGGGCGCCGCGGTGATCCAGCAGCTAGCCGCCCACGTGGGCCGGGAGCAGTTCCTGGCCGGCATCCGCGCTTACTTCGCCGAGCATGCGTGGGGCAACGCGACGCTGGCGGACCTGAAGGCCGCGGTGGAGGCGAGCTCAGGCGTCAGCCTGGATGACTGGTCACGGGCCTGGCTGGAGACCGCGGGCCCCAACACCCTGCGCAGCGAGTTCGAGGTGGATGAGGACGGGGCGTTCACGTCGTTCGCGGTGCTGCAGGACGCCCCGGCCGAGCATCCCACGCTGCGACCGCACCACATCGCGGTCGGCCTCTACACCAGGGCCGCCGGAGAACTGACCCGCACGCACAGCCAGCAGGTCAGCGTCCTGGGCGCGCGCACGGAGGTGCCGCAGCTCGCCGGCGTCCAGCAGCCCGACTTGATCTTGCTGAATGACCGTGATCTTGACTACGCGATCGTCCGCTTCGATCCGCGGTCGATGAGCACGCTGACCGAGTCGGTGGGGGAGCTCACCGACTCGCTCGCCCGTGCGGTCTGCTGGAGCGCGGCGATCGACATGTCGCGGCAGGCGGACCTGTCACTGCCCGCGTTCGTCTGGATGCTGGCGCGCGGCATGGGCCGGGAGCCGTCGGTCTCGGTGCTGCAGCTCCTGCACTCGGCGACCGGCCAGATGATGGCCCTGGCGGGCGACCCGCACTGGGTGCCCGAGGGCAAGCGGGAACTCGCCGCCGCGGCGATCCGACTGCTGCGCGCCGCAGCGCCCGGCAGTGACCACCAGCTGGCCTGGGCCCAGCTGCTCGGCTGGACCGCCACCTCGCCCGAACAGCTCGCCCTGCTCGCCGGGCTGCTCGGAGGCAGCATCGAGGTGCACGGACTGAACACCGATACCGAGCTGCGCTGGGCCCTGCTGTCCAGGCTGGCCGCGACGGGGCTGGCCGGCGACGCTGAGATCGACGCCGAGCTGCAGCGAGATAGCACGGATGCGGGGCGCCGGCATGCCACCGCATGCCGAGCCGCGATACCGGACGCCGAGCACAAGGCGGCCGCATGGCACCTGCTGACCGAGACCGAGGAACTCGGCGTCCTGGGCGTGGCCGAGACCGCACGCGGCTTCCTTCAGGTAGAGCACGCCGAGCTGCTGGCGCCGTATGCGGACCGCTACTTCGACGTCCTGCCGGCGATCTGGGCCACCCGCGGCGAGTACCTGCGCGTCATGCTCAGCCGGGTCCTGTTCCCGCATCCGGCGGCCTCACCGCGGCTGCTGCGGCAGATCGACTCCTTTCTCGCCGCGGATGCCCGCGACCCTGCCCTGGTGCGCGTTCTGACCGAGCAGCGTGACGTCGTGGTGCGCGCCCTGCGTTCGGCTGCCCTGCCGGCCAATCCGGGCTGAGACCGAGCCTGCGCTGCGCTGGGGCGCCGGCACCGCTGCTAGCTTTACCTGCCATGGATGAGACGCGAGCAGTTCTGGTGACCGGCGGTGCCGGATTCGTGGGTGCGACCCTGGTCCGGCGGCTCGTCGGCAGAGGGCACTCGGTTCGGGTGTTCGACAATTACTCGACGGGCCACCCGTCGCACCTGGCCGGCATCGACGCTGAGCTGGTCGAGGGCGACATTCGCGACGTCCCGGCGCTGGATGCCGCGCTCGCCGGGATGCAGGCCGTCATACACCTCGCGGCGGCAGGCTCGGTCGTGGCGTCCGTCGATGATCCGACCACGAATTTCGACGTCAACGTGGTCGGCACCTTCCGGGTGCTCGACGCCGCCCGGCGGGCGGGCGTGGAGCGGACGGT
>WNEY01013385.1_pt1 | contig 9988 bp, 9 predicted proteins | sample 5400531 | NCBI WGS metagenome assembly WNEY01 (sample SAMN13153338, study PRJNA577476) | soil metagenome | isolation source: 200 cm saprolite under Douglas fir tree site 1 | place: USA:California | collected 2015-04-18
GGGGCGTCGCGAGCGCCCACGGAGGTCGCGTGACCGCCGAGTCGAGCGAAGGCAAGGGCAGCCGCTTCACCGTCCTCCTACCGCGCTCGTGAGTGCGGCTAGTCGTGCTTGCCGCCCTGCTTGCCCTTGAAGAACCCATCCACGTGAGCCGAGCATGAGCAAGCCGCCCCAACCGATGATGATGAGGTCGTGCTGGTCTATGCGGACCTCGCGCCTAGTTGACCCGCTGGTTGGTCAGACTGTCCCGACAGGTGTAGCGATGCCGATGTAACCGGTTGATTCTTCTGACCGCTGACCGCCGGCATCCGGATTGCGAGTCGCTACACCATCGTGCCCATCTCAAGGTTCAGCCCAGTAGCGCTCACTTGCAGCGCAGCGGGCGAGCGCGAGAGTTCGACTGCTCGCCCTTTCTCAAACATCTTACAGAAGAGGGACTATGACGCTCAATGCAAGTCTGAGTTTCCTCAACAGAAACAGAGGAAAGACGAAGCAGGTCTGTAGGATCTGCCGCGAGATTGCCGAGCTAAAGACGGAAGGCCTCTGCGCCGATTGTGCTCGGGTCAAAGCGCAGATCCACTTGCATATCACTCAGCAGCCGGCCGACGGCGATTCCAGCAAACAAGCGCAGCAGTGTCAACGTTCTGGCTGCCTATGCGCCCCATGCGGCAGGAGAATTCTTGATCCTCACCCGTTCCAGCCATCAGATCCTGCACGAGTGGGCGGCCGAGAAATCCACTTTCATTCGCGATGTCACGCGTTGTGGTTAGAGGCCGCGAGGGGATTCGACGCCGGTCCGGCAATGGCAGCGCCATTCGGGGAGTAACTTGCCTCACTTCCCCTTCGGCCCGCGCGGGTCCACCGTGTCGGCGGGGCTGCGCTCAACCGCCAGTCGTACGAGGGCCGGAGCCGCGGGGAAGGCACGCACACGCGCGCCCCCGGGCTCCTGGCACCGCCCATCTGCGGTGCGGGCTGGGCGATTCTGGCTGGACGACCGCACAACGAGGCTTGAATCCTTGCGGTGCTCTCTGCGGTCATCGCTCGGTCCCCGCACGGAACATGCACGGGGAGCATCTTCATGAGCCTGGCCCCCGAGGAGGGGCGTGACCTTAGCGGCCCCTACCGGATTGTGATGCGCAGCTGCTGAGGGCTCAGGCCCAGTTGGGGCCCGCCGATGAGGATCCCCACAACGAGGAAGTCGCCGGGCGGGACCGGCTGCCCATCGTGGCCACGCTGATCCCACGACTCAGTGAACTCGCGGCTCTGCCCGGCAGGAATCTCGAGCGGCGTGAGCACGGCGGTCGTAGAGCTGGGATGAGGGCGCGGTCAGCGAAACTGGCTCAGGACCGACATTCGTGATGGCCAACGTCAGCTTGACGGGCGCGCCCCGCGCGTAGACTGCACGGTTCGCGCGCAGCTCGACCCGGAGCGCGGTCGGGCTTTGCAGGGCCAATGCCGCCGTCACGCCCCTCGTTGGAAGGCTCCCGTTTCCGACCGCTAGACCAATGAGCAGCAGGACGAGCCCGCGGGGGACACGTAACTGCGATCCCAAAATGGTCGACGAACCGCGGGTTAGTGGTTACAAGGCGTCGGCGCGGACCACCGGCTCAGGATGCGGACCCGAGACATCCGTGTGGCTCACTGCGCCGCCTGCGCACTCAGCGCTGAAATTCACATTGGGCGGCTCTCCCAGGGCGACCAGGGCCTGCAACACGGCCGCCGGGCTGTAGCCCGGGTGCGTGGCGAGGTACAGGGCCGCAGCGCCCGCGACGTGGGGCGAGGCCATGCTCGTCCCGCTGAGGGTCGCATAGCTCCCGCCCTTATAGGTGGAAAAGATCGACACGCCTGGGCCGGCGATGACGTGATTCAGATCCGCGCTGGTCGCGAAGTTGGAAAAGCTCGCAAAGGTGTCATCGGCCCCGTAGCTGGTGAGGGCGCCGACTCCGCACGACGCTCCGTCCGAATCCGCCAGTGCGGTGACGGCGATGACCTCGTTGTACGCGGCGGGGACGAAGCCGCTGAGGTCGGCCGCGCTGTTGCCGGCGGCGACGACGACGGTCACGCCGTCCAGGACGACCCGACAGATCGCCTTGTGCAGGGCGTCAGCGTTGGTGTTGCCACAGTTGCCGTCGTCGGCCCCGGAGCCGCCGAGGCTCATGTTGGCGACTGTGATGGGCCCGCCCTTGGCGGGTGACTTCGAGTCAACGAAGTCGACGCCGCAGATGACCGATGACCAGCTTCCGGAGCCGGCGTTGTTGAGCACCCGGGCGGCCCACAGCTTGGCGTCTGGCGCCACCCCGACCACGCCGATGTCGTTGTTCAGGGCGGCGATGATGCCAGCGACGTGGGTGCCGTGCCCGTTCCCGTCGTTGAAGCTCCTTCCGGTCGAGCAGTTCTTGCCTCCGACGATGTTCGCCTGGAGGTCCGGGTGGGTCAGATCGATCCCGGTATCGATGACGGCGACGTTGACACCGCCGCCGGTGTTGGCCTTGTTCTCGCCATTGATCCGGTTGACACCGGTCGGGAGCGTCTGCTGGAACGCCACGACAACCCGGTCCTCGCTGATGAACTGCACTCGCGGATCCCGCGCGAGGGCGCTCAGGGCTGCGCCCGGAATCTTCGCCGCAAAGCCCTTAAGCGCGTGCTCGTAGATATGGAGGAGGCTGAGCCCGTGCCGGCGCGCTACGTCCTGAGCCGCCGCGTGGGAATTGGGAACGTTGTCGTGGAAGACGACGATGTACTGATCCGGAACCACGTCGGAGGGTGGCGCTGCTTCGGCTACTACGCCAAGGGGAAGAGCGACGCAGAACAATAGAAGTAGCCAGGTCAATTTCGGGAGGTGGTTCAAGAAGGACATATCGGTGTCTCCCTGTTCGATGTTGTCGGTACCCGGTGGGTTCCGCCGAAGAAATTATGTCACGACGAGAGGCGACACAAAAGCCCAGACCAAAGACTCGTCATCCGATTTCCGGAACCCTACGAGCCGCGTGCTCGGAGAGGCGGTTCTCGAAGGGCGACCCCTATCACTCGCTTCATGGCCTCGTCCCCTCATGGGGTTGGTCGGTGACGACATGCTCCTGGGACGGGATCGAACACCGCGCGTGCCGGCATCTCGGATGTCACCCGGAAGCACACGCAGCATCGCGCATGCCAGGGCATCGAAGGCGAGGGCCAATGGGCACTTGCGCAGAGTCCCGGAATACCGCGCGAGCTCTCCGCGGACAGTTTGCGCGCCGCCGGCTCGCCAGATCGTCACTCCGCGGGCATCGGGCGTGGGGACCGAGTGAATGAGAACGGGCCGGGAAGAACATCCCCGACCCGTCACGAGCGGGCGGTGCAGAGAGCTGCCTCGAGTTAGTCCCATCCCAACGCGCGGTCGACATCGTGGCGCTCGTCATCGGCGGACAGATCATCGCGACTGGTTCAGATGAAACCCCGGTAGCTCGCATGGTGAAGGCGACGGCGCCAGCGGCGAGGGCGAGGGCCAGAAACCAGGAGCCGCTCGGGGGCTTCGTCGTCGAGGTCCTGCCAAGTCGGTGTCGCGCATCGGCTGCCCTCCCGGGACTTGCGGTCACCGTTCCGGCACTATAGTATCTGCTCGAGTTCTCGCCAATCGGCAGTGAACGGTTCGGTGGGGGAGGTCAAGGATGACCGCCAATTCCCTCGATCGGCCCGTGCAGGTCGAAATCATCACGCACGTCCCCACCCGGTTCAACCACTGACAGCACTGCGAAGTGACCTGGCAGGTCATGGGGCTCAGGCAGAAGGTGCAGCGGGAAATGCTGGAGACCGGGCTTCCGGAGGATCTGAAGCAGGAATTCCACCAGCTCTCGGAGTGGGCACATACCCTGCCGGAGAAGTTCGGCACGCGCGTCCGTGTCCGGCTCGTCGATGCGGCGTCCATCGAGGGGTTCTTCAAGTCGCTGCTCCGGCGGGTCGGCCGCTACCCCGCGTTCAGCGTCGACGGCGCACGCTACGTGGGAGCGGACTTCTCGAGGGTCGACGCGTTGGTTTCCCAAGCGCTTCGACGAAAGGAAGGCCAGCCGGCGCCGCGATCGACGGCATCGACGTCCAACTGACGTAGGAGGAGGCAGTATGAATACGCTACTGGCTGTGATCATCGGGGTGCTGACCGTGTACCTTGCGTACACGCGGTACGCCAGGCGGATAGACCGCAACGTCATCCAGTCCGACCCGAAGCGCGCGACTCCCGCCACGCTGTACATGGATGGCGTCGACTTCATGCCCACGAACAAGAACATCCTCTTCGGCTACCACTTCAAGTCCATCGCCGCCGCCGGACCCATCGTGGGCGCCATCGTCGCGGCGAACCTCTGGGGATGGCTCCCCGCCATCATCTGGCTCGTCCTCGGTGTCTCCTTCATCGGCTGGGCCAGCGACTACAGTGGGATCGTCATCTCGATCCGGAACGACGGCAACAGCCTCTCGGCGATCGCTCACCGGCTCGTCTCGCCGCGCTCCCGGACGATCCTCTTCATGTTCATCTTCTTCTACCTCCTGGTGGGCGCCAGCGCCTTCGTAGGGATCATGGCCAACGTCATGGAGTCCCAGCCCCGCACCCACCTGGGGATCATCCTGTTGACGGCCATGGGCCTGCTCTTGGGCCAGATGCTCTATCGGTGGCGAACGGGGCTCGTCGGCGCCACCGTCCTCACCGTCGGGGTGACCCTGTTCGGCATCCTTGCGGGCCCCTGGACGGAGGAGATCTTCAAGGGTTTCAACGCGACTCTCAACACCATAACCGGCGGCGCGCCGTTGGTCACCTACTTCGACCCGACGCTGGCGAACTTCAAGGGCGCCGACGCGCAAATCATGCCGAGCCTCCTCTTCTGGGCGATCGCCATCTCCGCCTTCTGTTACGCGGGCTCGGTGCTCCCGATCTGGCGGATGGCGCAGCCCGTCGTCTATGTCGGGTTCTGGATCAGCGCGCTTTCGATCATCCTCGGCCTCGTGGGCGCTGCGCTCGCGACCTTCATCAAGCCCGAGGTCGCCCAGTTCGTCCTTCCCGCCTTCAAGGGCTGGAACCCGCAGCTGGGCCCGGCGGGGATCATGCCGCTCTGGCCGATGCTCTTCGTCACCATCGCGTGCGGGGCCATCTCCGGGTGGCACGCGCTCTTTGGCTCGGTGGGCACCGCCCGCCAGATCGAGAACGAGGCCGACATGCTCCCCGTGGGCGGGGGGGCGATGCTCTGCGAGTTCCTGCTCGGCATCCTCGCGCTCCTGGCCGTCGCGGTCGGCTCCAAGGGGGCGCCGGTGGGCGCCTTCGCGACGGGGCTCGGGGGCTTCATCAGCGTCTGGGGCGTTCCGCTCCAGTATGCGACGTCGCTCGCCTTCGCCGCGTTCATCGTAATCGTGCTCGTGGTGACCCAGCTGCTCTTCCGCGTCATGCGCGTGACCCTGAGCGAGTGGCTTGGCGACGTCATTCCGCCCGTGCGGAATCAGCACGTCTCCTCGTTCGTCTGCATCGCGCTGGCGATCCTGGTGGTGATGACCGGCACCTGGATTTACCTCTGGCAGCTTCTGGGCGGCGCCAACCAGCTCATGGCGGCGCTGGCGCTGCTGCTGGTCACGGTGTGGCTGGCCTCGGTGGGCAAGAGCTGGTACTACGCCGGGCTGCCGGCGGTGTTCATGTACGTCACCACGATCGCGTCGCTCCTGGTGACCTCCTACAACCTGTACTTCAACGTCTATCAGATCAACCTGGCGGCGGGCCGGGTCGTCCCGGTCATCGGATCCGGCCTGATGGTCCTGGTGGCTCTGCTCTTGATTGTGGCGGCCCTCTTCATCGGGTTCGACGGCTGGCGCGCGTTCCTGCGCTATCGGCGGCGTGCCGCGCCGACGCCGACGCCCGCGACCGCGCGGGCCTAGGATCGCGGCCGCGTCCGCTCCCGCGACGCACGCCGGGGGAGACCTTCCTTTCTCGGCGTGTGGTTTGCGGGAAGCCCCCCGTGCCTGGGCCGTGGCGATACTGAGCCGCGTCTTCGCCGAGCGCCTCCCGCCGTGTCCAAAACCTGCCCTTCCCGGAGGAGAAGTCGGAGCTGTTCTTCAAGCTGCCGCCCTTCTGGTCTCGCGAAAAAGGTTCGAACATCGTCCCACAGCGCGCACTTTTAATCGAACCCAAAATTCTCCAAATATCTACCGGGTTCGGCTCAGTCGTATAACCTTGTCGAGGTAGAACGATGTTCGAACCTCATCCGGCCTGCAAACCCTGCTGCAGTCGATACCTTTACCCATCCAGTTTGCTATGCTTTTCATAAGCCAATGAATCGAGACGATTACCTCTTTTCTTCGCACGATCTCCGCGCGGTCCTGGAGAATCAGAAAACCGAAATCATCAGGGAGATCGACACGCTGCCGTGAACGCGTACTGAACACAGGTCCCGAGGAATGGACAGCTTACTTCCGAGAGAAGTATGAGGTTGAGTCGCTCAAGCTCGACGAGACGGCCATTTATCTTGAACAGGGTGAAGCGGAGGTCGACGTAAGTCACGATCCGAATCGAATGATCTTCGATCGGTCACGGCCGTTCTATCTCACCGGCACGGCGATTACGTTCTGTATTCCGTTTGTCGGCGACCCTCAGCTCTTTCGGTGTCAAGCGTCTACCCACACGTTCAATCCTCCTCGCGGGGTGCTTCGCGAGAACGAGCTACTCGTGCGATACGTACGACTGGATCATAACGCAGAGGCCGTAAAGGGCGAGTTCGAGCGTGATTTGGGCACGATCAAGCAACATCTTGAATGGATTGTGCGAGATGTCGCACCGTTTACTTCAGCGATTCCGGAGCTTGTTCGCCAAAGACTGCAGTCGCGCCGCGACAAGCTCACCAAAGACCAGGGCCTTGCTGCAAGCCTGGGATATCCGGTGAGGCGGCGTGAGGGTGCGCCAGAGACATACGCGGTGCCGACCGTTCGTCGTAAGGTGGCTGCTGCGCGCCCGCCCGTCGCTGGTGGAGCGAGGAAGCCTGAGCCGACTCTCACAATGGAAGAGTACGAGCATATCCTCTCCGTAGTCTCCAACATGGTCGTGGTCATGGAGCGGAGTCCGCAGGCATTCGCCGGGATGAAGGAAGAAGATCTTCGCCAGCACTTCTTGGTTCAACTGAATGGCCAGTACGAGGGGCAGGCCACGGGTGAGACGTTCAACCAGCCCGTCAAAGGGGCGCGGCTCGCCAACTCCTCTACACCGAGAACACGTAGCGCCGTCGAGCTCGTCCGAAACATCCGAAACATGACAGGAGGTCGCGGGCACCTGGGACGGCCCTATCCATCATGCTCCTAGAGGGCGCTGCGGCTCGGGGCGCCGTGGTAAGGCGGCGACGCCATTCCAGCGCCGCGGTGTTTCGAGCGGAAGATAGCGGCGGAAGACGTCGGTGAAGTCCGACCGTCGGTACCCCTTGCGCGTGCCGGCGCCCTGGCGAATTTGCCTTGGCTGGATCCTGAACCCGCCCAGCAGCTGCGCCACGTGGCGCGGGGTGATGGGATGGCCCTGGGTGTAGTTGGCCCACGGCCGCTCCGCGAGCGTCGTCAAGTGGCGAATGATGACCGCCGTGGCGAGCTTGTCGGCCTAAAGATCACCGCGCCGGTGACGACGAATTCGAGTGATCACTGCGCCCGCTGCCGTCGGGAAGCAAGGACGCGAACGGACAGCCAGGTCGGAGAATGTGTCGCTCAGGCGGTGAAGGGACCGGCCACGCGCGAACAGTGTCACCGGCGGCGCCGGCACGTCGCCTCTGCAGCCGCTGCGGCCGAGTTCCCGGTGCCGCCGGGTGACACTGTCGCGCGTGAACAAAAGATGCTGAGACGAAGGCGCAGTCTCCAACCTGCACGTTATGACGTTGCTATTTTTCGTTGGCCTCATCTGTCCACAAGGCCCGTTATGTTGCCCGCAATGCTGAAGACGGCACCGGCCCGGTTTCTGGTCGCGGCGGCGAAAGCGCCATCAATCTCGCCGGCGCTTCGCACCTCCACCACTTGAACCTGCAGCCCCAGCCCTGGGGGCGGCGGCCTCCACCTCGCTCAACCCTCGTCGGCCGCCTGCGAACCCGGGACGCGGCGAGAGATCGACGCCGGTCACTGCCGCGCCGCGCCCGGCCGCGCGGCCGGCGACGAAGCCCGGCCCGGCGGCGACGTCGAGCACGCGTCGCTCCGCAGTGACCCCGGCGGCGTCGAGCAACGTGTCGATGGCCCCGGCGGTGATCGGCGCGAAGAACTCGGTATAGCCGCCGTCAGCCACGCGGTTGTGGGCCGCGCGCTCGAATTCCCGGAAGCCCTCCACATCGATCGTCGGTCCGCTCATGCTGACCTCGTCCGGCAGGCTGTCAGACCTCCTCGAACTCGGCGCTGTACTCGACGTTGATTCCCCGTCGGACGCTCTGGCTGGCCGGGCAACCCTTCTCGTGGACGCCGAGCGCACGCTCGGCCTCGGCGCGCTTGCCTTTGGGGATCTTGCAGGTGTAGCGAACGCGGATGGTCGTGATGAGGGCGACGCCGTCGACGTTCTCGATGATGCCCTCGACGTGGCCGACGAGGTTGTCCGGTGAGCTCTTGATCCCGCGCGCATCCAGCGCGCTTCCCATATTGCCCGTCAGTCAGCCGGCCACGGCCATCACGAGATGGTCCAGGGTGGCGGGCCGCTCCACCTCCGGCTCGGCCTTGTAGAAGTTCTTGATGCCCCCGTGGATGCCGTAGGGAATCGGCGTGTCGGGGAAGGCGTCCAGGTAGGCCGTCTTCATGCCCCGGCCCGGCTCCTTGACGACGCGCGCCCTGGTCACGTGGATCACTTCGCCCATGAAAAGCCTCCTCGTTGAGTGCGTCATTCCAGCGCCGCCAGGGTGACCTTGACGATGTCCTCCAGGACGGCGCGCTCGGGGAAGGTTTTGGCCATGACGGAGAGCCCCTGAGCGCTGCTGGTCAGGAACCGCGCCAGGGCCCGTGCGTTTCGCGTGGGGTCGATTTCGCCCGCCTTCTGGGCGCGGACCACTGCGCGATTGAAAGAGGCCTCGATCTTCGTCAGCACCGCTCCGACTTTGGTTGCCGTCCCACGATCGCGCGAGGCGAGCTCCGCCGCCGAGTTGGTCACCAGGCATCCGCGGGGGCGCCCGGGCTCCATGGCGAGCTCGACCTTGAGCCGGAAGAACCGCCGGATGGCGTCCTTGCCCGACGCCGGTTCATCCAAGGCCGCCAGGAGCTTCGCGGTCACCACCCGGTCGTAGCGGTCGATGGCGGCGAAGAAGAGCGCTCGCTTGTCCCCGAACGTGTCGTAGAGGCTGCCGCGCTGGATGCCCATCCGGTCCACGAGGTGCTGGATCGACGTCGCCTCGTACCCTCTGGACCAGAAAGCCTGCATGGCCCGGTCGAGGACGACGTCGTGCTTGAACTCCTTGGGGCGGGCCACACCTGATCGAGTATCAGTTTCTGAACGATCGGTCAAGAAAATGTGCTACGGTCCCCATGGTCGATCTCACTCGAGGAGGGCTCGATGACGCTTCAGGAAAAACTCGACACTATGCGGGAGGCGTCCAAGACGCGGATCCCTCCCGAAGCCCGGGCGGTCATGCAGCGCAGCATCGACGACCTCCGGGCCTCCGGGATCATAACCCGGGTCGCCCGGGTCGGGCAGACGGCGCCGGACTTCGCGCTGCCCAACGCCAGCGGCCGATCGGTCAGCCTCAAGGAGTTGCTGGCCCGCGGCCCCGTCGTGCTGTCGTTCTACCGCGGCCGCTGGTGACCGTACTGCAACGCAGAGCTGGAAGCTCTGCAGCAGGCCCTGCCCGAGATCACCGCCGCCGGCGCCACCCTCGCCGTCATCTCGCCCCAGGTGGCGCGCACGCCACGCGAGACCGAGGAGCCGAAGCCGTTTGCATACGAGATGCTGCGTGACTCCGGCAATCAGGTCGCCGAAAAGTACGGCCTGGTCTTCACGCTCCCCGACGACCTCCGCGAGATCTACCTCAAGTTCGGCATCGAT
>WNEY01005266.1_pt1 | contig 9987 bp, 9 predicted proteins | sample 5400531 | NCBI WGS metagenome assembly WNEY01 (sample SAMN13153338, study PRJNA577476) | soil metagenome | isolation source: 200 cm saprolite under Douglas fir tree site 1 | place: USA:California | collected 2015-04-18
GGCCTTGCACGGCGACGGCTGGGGGATGGCCTGGTACGAGGCCGGCCAGCCGCAGATCCGGAAGTCGCCGCTGTGCGCCGAGGGCGCGCCTGAGTTTGACAAGCTGGCCCAGCAGCCGCTGGGAGACCTGGGCCTGTTGCATTTGCGGTGGGCGACTCCCGGTCTGGGTATCAGCGACAGTAATTGTCATCCGTTCCGGTACGGGCCGTATGTGCTGGCCCATAACGGCGCCATCCATCCGCAGCACCGGCTGCCCGAGTTGCTGCCGCCGGAATGGGAGCGGCAGCTAGCCGGCAGCACCGACAGCGAGCGTTACTTCCTTGGGATCATGTCGCGGCTGGCGGCGCATGACGGCGACATGGCCGCGGCGATCGCCAGCACGGCTGCGGGCATCGAACGGATGTTCTCGCCGAACAGCCTGAACGCGATCCTGCTCTCGCCGGAGAAGCTCTACGCGATCAGCTGGCATGATCCGGCCAAGGTCCCTGAGGCGCAACTCCGGCTGCGCGGATACGGAGATCGGCCCGACGAGATCGCCGCGTACTTCGACCTGGCGTACCGGGTGACCGACGACGCCATCGTGGTCGCAAGCTCCGGCTGGCCCCAGCCCGGCTGGACGCCGCTGCCCAACCGGCATCTGCTGGTCGCTGACCGGAGCGCCCTGCGCGCCTCGGTCCTGCCGCTTTCCCCTGACGGCCCAACCACGGCTGGCCAGGGCTACGGCCCGGCCTTCTTATCGGCCGGTCTGAGCTGGGCTACGGCGGCCGGTCTCAGCTGGGCTACGGCGGCCGGTCTCAGCTGGGATACGGCGGTTAGCCCGCCTCCTGCTGATCTGTCACTTCCTTACTGCAGCCAATCTCTCCGCCGGGAGCGGCGAGCCCGCCATGCTGGCAGCCGGAGGGGTGCGCCGGCTTCGCCGGCTTGCTGGTCAGTGGCCCCTGACGTGTCTCGGGTTGCTGGTGTGTCTCGGGCTGGCTGCGGGCTGGCGGGAAGCCGCCGCGGCGGCGCGGCCGCGGAACTCGCGGCAAGACTGCAGTGGCGCAGGATGGGCGGGCCATCGGACGGACGCCCCAATCACGACGGCCTGCCCGGCCAGTTCCGGCATGCTGGCCGGGCCGGTCGCCGACATCTGCGGCTGCACCGCAGACTGCTGGCTGCCCGGCGCACCTGCCGGGACGGGCCGGCCGCCCCGGCAGCCCCGGCGGCGCTTCCTGCGTCCAGGGACAGGCCAGCGCCGAGGCCGGGAGAACCAGGCATCTCATCTTGATGAAGCGCCGCGGTCGCTCATCCCGTTACACCTTCCCGGTCAGCGCCTCCAGGGCAGCCGCGCGGCCGCCTCGCGATGGTGACTATAGGTCCTGGTGCGGGAAGGCTGGGATTCCTGGAGGGATAGAGATGAGTTTCGCTGATCGGGCCGGCCCGGCTGGCTGGCTGACCATGCCGGACCAGGCCACCGGGTTCGTGCTGTTCGCGCACGGCAGCGGCAGCAGCAGGCGCAGCCCGCGCAACCGCTACGTCGCCGCCGTCTTGAACCAGGCGGGCCTGGGCACGCTGCTGTTCGACCTGCTCACCCCGGACGAGGAGGCTGACCGGGCCAACGTGTTCGACATCGGCCTGCTCGCCCGGCGCCTTATCGACGTCACAGGGTGGTGGCTGCGCAGCCAGCCAGGCAGCGCGGGCCTGCCCGTCGGCTACTTCGGCGCCAGCACCGGCGCCGCCGCCGCGCTGTGGGCCGCGGCCGAACCCGGCACCGGCATCGCGGCGGTGGTATCCCGCGGCGGCCGACCCGATCTGGCCGGCCCTCGACTCAGCTCCGTGCGGGCGCCCACGCTGCTCATCGTCGGCGGGCGCGACGATGTCGTGCTCGGCCTCAACCGCCAGGCCCAGGCCGAGCTGCGGTGCGAGAATCAGCTGGCCGTAGTACCCGGCGCCACGCACCTGTTCGAAGAACCCGGTACCCTCGCCGCCGCCGCCGGGCTGGCCCGCGACTGGTTCGTCCGGCACCTCCAGGATCCGCCTACCGACTTCTGACCGGGAGTCGGTCACGATGCCGGCGGGGTTGTCTCGAAATACCTGGGGTTGGCGACGGCAAGCTTCGCGGCGACGCTGTCGGCGAGCCCGATTTCCCTCGGGACCGTGCCGAGCTCAAGCTCGCGGGCCACGATGCCCAGGACGTTGGCGGCGACGCGGGCGTGGAAGGCGAGCTGCCCGGTGGTCGCCGGCATCACCTGGCCGGTGAGGAATTCCCGCACGGCATCGAGCAGCTCGCTCGCCGTGGGGCGCCCGTGCGGCGCCGGGGCTGACCGCGGCACGCCCGCTGCGCGCGGCCTGCGAGGGCGGCCTCGGCTGCGGCCTCCGGCGCGAGCAGCAGCAGCAGGTCCCACTCCTGCTCGCAAACCCGGCGCCCGATCGCGGCAAGCTCGACGGAGCGGTGCGCGCCGTGCGGGCGTCCTCGCGCCGGTAGTCGAAGAACCGGATGTTGTCATCCTGCTGCTCAAGCGAGCGGATCTCCCGCTCGATGAACTCGTCCAGCTCGCCCCAGGTAGCCGGCCAGGCCGACCGGGATCTCGAAGTCCACGATCTTCCCCCAAACCCCGCGCAAGGGCGTCCCGGACAGGGGCAAACTACGGCAGCTCGCAGCTGCGCGTCCACATTCGAGCCGCCAGTGCCCTGTTGCCCGCCAGCGAGCGGAAGGCTAGGCGGCGGGCGCTGGAATCGCCTCCCACCAGTTCCCCTCCCCGCGGCTCCGCCCGGCCCTCAGCCGGCCCGGCACTGCAAGCCTGCGCCGGGCTGCCCGGGCCGGAAAGGTGGCTGCCTTGCCATTACCGGTGTGCCTGGCACCACCGATTCCCCGGTAAACCGCCGCTGGCAGGAGCGCCAGGAACGGACTGCGCGGGCGGGCGCGGGGTGCTATGTTCCGGGAATCGGCTCCCGCGGCCGGTGAGATTCAGCCGGTGACATGCACTCCTCCGGGTCGGTCGCACCATATATGGAGTCTTGAGTGAGTCAGCTGCACGTCGCCTAGCAGCCGTGGGCTCCCCGGCCCGGACGGTCAGTTCACCTGGTAGGCGGAGGGAGAGTTGAGCCTGTGAGGCGCTCGTACTCCGCCCAGAGCCACTCCGTCGGTCCGCGGCGCCGGCCTCGTCTCAGCGCGAGCAGGGGCGTCGCCGCAGTTACCGCGGTCGTCGTCGGCTCGCTCATCGCCCCGTCGGCCGGGAACGCGGCTCCGGCAGCCCGGCATGCACGCGATGCTTCAGCTGCCCGGCTGCTCGGCGCTGATTCGCATGTGACGCTGGCAAGGCTGGAAGCCCGCGCCGCCAAGCTGTCCCGGCAGTACCGCGGTGAGCTGGTGAATCTCACCGATGCGGAGACCGCCGCCGAGGCGGCGACGGCCCGGGCGCTGCAGCTGGGCCGCCAGCTCGGCAGCGTGCAACGTCATATCGCCAGGATTGCCGCGGCGAGCTACATGGGCGGCGGCCCGGACCCTGCGCTTGAGCTTCTGTTCAGCGGCGACCCGCAGCGCATCCTCGACGGGAACGCGACGATCGAATACCTCGCCCGGCAGCGAAGCGCCAGGGAGCAGGAACTGCAGCGGCTGGCGGTGGCCGGCCGACGTGCCGGGCAGACCGCCCGGGCCAAGGTCGCTGAGCTGCGCCGGCTGCTCGCCGCACTGGTGAGCCAGCGACGGAGGGTCGAGCGGCTGATGGCCAAGTTCCAGCCTCAGTCGCCGACTGTCGGCGGGGATCGCATTACCGCCCGGATGCGGCAGGTGCGGGACCAGGTCGACCGGAGGTTCGGTCCGTTCCCTTCCATCGGCTGCTACCGGCCCGAGAGCTCCGGCGAGCATCCGCTGGGCAGGGCATGCGACTTCATGCTGAGTTCCGGCGGCGTCATGCCGTCCGGTACCTGGGTGCAGCGGGGTTACGCGATCGCTGCATGGGCGCAGGCGAACGCCTCCCGGCTCGGGATCATGTACATCATCTACCGGCAGCGAATCTGGGACATCCGGATGGCGTCATCCGGATGGGTGCCCATGCCGGACCGCGGCGGCATCACCGCCAACCACTTCGACCACGTGCACATCTCGGTGTTCTAGGTCAGCACGCCAGCCGGCCGGTCGAGACGATGCGCTCGTTGGGGACGATCTCCCGGTACTGGCCGTGGAAGGCGACTTCGAATCCGCCATTCGCCGTCATCACGCAGCGCCAGGCGCCGCCGGCCCGCAGGTCAACTTCGGCCATCGTGACCTCGCCGCGGAAACAGCCTGCTGGGACCCGCCCAGCAGACGCTTGTACCGGCCGGGCTTACCCGCCGGGTTCGGGATCTCCGTCCGCGCCGTCAAGCTCAGGCTCGACCCCGCCTTCCCGGTGCCGTTCTTGCGCGCGAAGCATGTCCCGCATCATGGCGGCCTCGCGGGCTTCGTCCAGCACGTCAGGCTCGCCGCTCGGTTCGTCGTCTGAGCTGCCTGGCGTAGATGCTTGGTCACTCATGGTCAGATCCTCCTCAAGGCCGGGATTTCTGGCTCAGCACCCGGCCGGAAATCATTGTCCAGCCCGGACCGCTCAGCGCGCATGTCGCTCGATAATCCGCTGTCCGGCCAGGGGCCGGCCTGGCGCCCGCGCGCAGTTCCAGCGACCCGGCTACCTGCACGCAGGGCCGCAGCACCCCGGCCAGCCGATGACGAGCGACCCGGCACAGACCCGAGCACTAGTCCGGCGCTGTAGGGCCGGTCCTTGATCGTGCTATCCGACTGTCAGATAGTACTCAAGCTCGGGGGAGCCCTTCGGCATGAGCTTGGTTCGCATGAATGAGAGGTCCGGCCTCGGCGTCCCCCAGTATGGATCCGAGGCGAAGCTCGCATCCAGCGCCTCGTTGAGGCGGGCCGTGATGATGTCGTACGACCCTGGCTGGTCGAAGGCAGCGATGGTAGCTCCGGCGAGTAGCGCCGCGTCATCGCCCTGACCCGCCACGGCGACGTTGGCCGTCATGTTCTGGGCGATCAGGCGGGCGGTGTCTTCATCGGTGTCGTCCCATGTTTCGAGCGCCTGGATGCTGTTTCCGCCGAGAGCCTGGAGCGCGCCGGTTGCGATGAGCGACCCGACATGCTGCGCCGCGGTCTGCATCAGGTCGATCGGCAACGAGGCGTTGAACCGCAGGCCCACGCTCGGTCCGGTGGGAACCAGCCCCTGGATCTCGACCGTGGCAGCGCCACCTGCGGTGATCTGCGCCAGCGTCTCCAGGTCGTCGGCATACTGGGTGCGCCGGGCCGCGGACAGGGCTTGCAGTGCCTCGATTGCCCCCTTGATGAGATAGGGCCGCAAGATATCCGTCGGATGCGGGTCGAGCACGCCAGACCGCGGATCCGGGCCGGAGGAAGTCCGCAGCGTCGGGTTGCCGGTCGGTTTGATTCGCTCCCACAAGGCCGTGAAAAACGCGACCAGATTCAACCCGAATTCCGGGCCGATGTTCATGACCCCGTACACGTCCGAAGCGGCCTCATCCATCCAGTGGCTCCACAGCAGGCCCAGGAACTGATTCGCGGTCACTTGCCCGCCCGAGGGAATTGCGCCGCCCCCGAAGAACGTTCGCACGGCCTGGCTGAGCTCGGGCAGCAGGCCCGCGTCAGCGTGCAAGACGTCGTGCCCGCCGGTCTCGTGCGCGAGCGAGGCCCACAGCAGGGGATGGTTACGGTACGTGCTTGGCAGGCTCACCACGCCAACCGCTCCGTCGAAGAGCCTGGCGATGTCATCGACGGGGATGGTGAACGGCCCGCTCTGCCCGTCGTGCTGGAACATGGCGAGCGGCGGTAGCTGCTCGCCGATCTGGGGGAATCCCGCCGAAGCCCGCCGTGTGGCGTCGAGGAATGACCGGTAGAAGTTCGAGATCACGGCGAGGAAGCGGTCGAGTTCCGGATCGACCTCGTCAACGCGGTGGTCATAAATCGCCCCGCCGACCGTCTCCAAGATGTCCTGAGCGCCGGTCAGAGCCTGCAGCACGTGGTCGAGGTTGCGCTGCAGGGGGGCGATGTACGCCGCTTGGAACGCCAGCGGCAGGCGGCTGGAGGCCGGATCGGTCGCGGCGCGGACTGCCTCCGCCGACGGCGGGTCCCCGTGCCATGGGACTTCCGGGGGACCGGACCCGAACAGGTCAATGCCCGCAAGACGCTGGAATAATTGCCGGAAATTCGCTTCGCTGATTGACACGCTTCCCCCAACTCGGCACAAAGGCCACGGACCCGGCTCAAGACCAGAAGTCCGACTTGAACCGATACTAACGCTTCCGATGATGCCGGGCTATTGCTACGGCAAACCAGGGCTAAGGATGCCCGCTGGCTCGTGCCCGGCGCCGCGCCAGTCGGTGATGGTCAGCATCGTTACTGCCGCTGCCGCTACCAGACCCGGGCGCGCGTGGGAGTCACCCGGATCACGTGCGGGTAGTCAGCGGCGAAGCTCTCCGGCGTCCACCCGAACGAGTCGATGAACTCGCGGTACTTCCCGATGTAGGCGGGTACCGCATCGGCCTTGGGACCGACCGGGTCAATCGTGGCGGTGCCCTCGAAGATGACATTCGCGCCGCCCCTGCCGTTGCCCTCGAGATGAAGGGAGACACCGGAATTCGACTCGATGTTGCCGATCTTCGGTCCGGTCGCGGCGCCGTAGATCAGGAACTCGCCGTCTTCCCACAGGAACCAGACCGGGGTCGACTGCGGCTGGCCTGACCTGGCGACGGTGGTCAGCCAGATGATCGCCTCGGCCCGCAGGCGGCCAGCCGCCGCGGCATGCGCGGGCACTTCCTGGTTCAGGATCGTCATTTTGGCTCCCGGAGCTCGATACGGACTACCGGCGAAAGCGTCAGGGCCGGCGGACCAGGAAGGCTCACCGAACAGGGATTACGAAGCGGAACCGAGCACCGATTCCGCCGCGCGTTCGACATAGCTGAGACCGTATCCGTCCCGCTCGCGCGCCGGGCAGCCTGGCAGCCGGCATCCGACAGCGGGCCGGAGTCGGTGCCAGGGCCGCCAGGCGACCCGCAGGGCCAGTCGCCCTCGCCGCCGGGGCCGTCCGTCACCTGGTCCGCGCCTCGCCTGGTCGTCCTACTTGCCGTCCTGGTTGAGTTGCAGGGCCTTCACCACGTTGTGCCGAATCTGCCCTGGGACCCGTAGCGCGCGCATCACGCCCGCGAACATGAACAGCCCGCTATTGACAAGAAAGACAACGCCCAGCACCAGCCGGTCCGGGGTCCTCTGCCGTGTGCGTTCTGGCACGGCTGTGGCACGGGCAAGGTTCTCCAACTACCGCGAAAGCGGGGACGGGGAACGCTGGCACAGCGCCTCCCTCAGTTCGGCAACCTCGCGGCGCAGGGCGGCATTTTCGGCTTCCAGTTCCCGCAGGCGCGTCCGCGGCCGGGCATTCCTGGGCTGCTGCCCTGGGGCCCGGTGAGGGACCTGCTCACCCTCCGCCTGTTCGACCGTGCGCCGCATCGCACTCATGATCACCCAAAGCGTGTTCATGCTGCGCCCTTTTCCCGCTTGCGCGCATACCCGGCGACGTAACCGGTTGCGTCTCCTAGGCTTGCGGTCGCGTGCCCCGGCTCGGTCGCTTATGCCCAGGGTAACGGACTCCGCGTGGTCCGTAACAGTCCGATCCCTGGCGTGAAGCCTGACCGGGACTGGCTATGACCGGTGTTCACACGGGCCTCCGCCTGACGGCCCATCCAGCGGGCCAGTGCCGAGCAGTTGAATCAGCCCGTGTTCGCCTTGCTGTCCGCCGACGACGCGGGCGTAAACGACAAACCGTCGGCCCTTGGCCTCGCCGCTGGCCCAGTCCAGGACCTCGTCAGCGTCCGCGCCTTCGATCTCCCGCTCCTGGGACACCCATCCGCCGTGGGCGCCGGTGGGTCCTTCGAGCTTCCAGAAGGACACGCGGTAGGCGGGGCGGTGCTGCTCCCAGCGCGTGTCGCGGGGATCGACCGGCGAGCTGGCCGGGTGATTGCCTCGCGCTGATGGGTACGTCTCAACACCGTTTACAAGATTGCAGACAGGCGCAGGCCGGTCCGGCGCGCGGGCTTGCGGGGGAACCGGGCCTCCCGGGGCAAGCTGCGCAGTCAGGCCGCTTCTTCCTGGTCTGCGAGCGCCTATGGGACACCTTCACCGGCATTCGAACCGGCGGCCTCTTCGTCCCGAACAACGTCCACCGAAGCTGACGACCAGGACACTCCGGCATCGCCGCAGGACAGAGGCTCCCCTTGAGTTCCGTTGGGAGCCGTTCAGAGACGTTCCCGAACAAGATCGTCTCCCACCCAGGTGATCGACGGGAGCGCTTGTTTCGTGATCGACAAACCCAAAACTGCTTCAGACCCGATGCTGCCGTACGAGCCCGGCATCACAGCAGCCGCGGCGGCGGTGCTAACGGCGCGGAGCGGGCTCAGCTAGCGACGCGACGCGCAGACCACGTGGTGCGCTGCCTTGCGTCGCTGCGCGAGCGCTCCGCGCCTCTTGACCCGGCCGCTCGCCCGCAGTGACCGGGACAGCTACCGGGGGCAGGCAGGCAAGTGCAGCGTGCCCCGAACCGACCAGGAAGCCGGCAACATGCCCCAAACCGGACCCCTTGCCACTGGGGCCGGATACAGGTAAGGGGCGCTGATGGCCTGCCGTGGGAGGCGTTGGTGGTCAGCGGGCGGCCATCGGCCGACAGCCCACACTCGATCGCCCCCGCCGCCGGGCGGGCCACGGACCGCGGTCTTGGCCGGTGCCAGCTTCTCGGGGAGACCGGCGCGGGGTGGGCGCCAGCGAGCCTGCAGGCCACCTCCCAGAGCTAAGGAGGTTCCGCGTCCGGCGCCTGGGCGGCTGGTCCTGCTGCCGCCCGGGCGCACAGGTGCGGTGGACACCCGGTGGATGACGCTGCCCGGTCCAGCGCCCGGGGTCCTTTGCGGGTGAACGGGACAGGGTCAGCCGGCTACGACGATCTTCCCCAGCAGCCCGTCGGCTTCGCCGTTGGGCCCGGCGGAGAAGACCAGTTCTCCGGTCTTGGCGGCGTTCCCGTTGCCGAACCTAAGGGCCCACAGGCCGTCGATGACGATCGGGTGGCCGCCCGGCCCGCGCAACTGGCCGAGATGGGTGCCGGTGGCGGGGTTGTAGGCGTTGATGTGCCCGTCACCGAAGTTGCCGGCCAGCAGCGCGCCGCCGAATCCGCCGAAGCCCGCAGGCGCCAGGGCGAGTCCCCACGGCGAGTTGAGCTGACCATGCGACACCAGACGGCGGATGAGCGCGCCATCGTTGGTGAAGACATCCACGAAGCCGTGGCCCTGCCCGGCGACATCGTCGTGCAGGGCGGCGTCCTGCTTGGCGTAGGTCACATAAAGCTGCCCGGCGAGTTCCTGGATGTTGAATGGCGCGTAACCGGCCGGGATGCCAGGATCGGTGAACAACCCGCCCGGCAGCTCGGCCGGCCGGAAGTTGCTGTCGTAGACCTCGACTCGCCCGGACCGGAAGTTGGTGGCGTAGAGGTAGGTGTTGCCATCGGATGCCTGGGCGATGGCCAGGCCCTTGTAGACGGCGTTGGCGCCGTTGTCGATGGGCGTCTCGGTCACCGTGGACGGCCCGCTCCCGGTGGCGCCGACGCCCGGGTTCCAGGCGTCGATCACGCCGTTCTCCGAGGCGAAGATGAACAGCGCCGAGCCCGAGTGGCCGGCGGCGTCATGGACGAAGAAGCCGGCGCGGTCCGGGTTGAACACCTGGCCGGTGGGAGCGCCCGAGGTGATGTTCACCACCAGGACCTGGGCCACCGAGTTGGAGGTGGCCCCGGCGAACAGCGTCGTCTTGCCTGAGCCGTTGTCGGACACCCACAGCGGCGAGCCCGGCGCCTGGTCGGTGCCCGGAGTGGCCGCCAGGCCCCACGCGTTGAGCAGGTCCGGGTCGGTCAGCGGGGCGACGCCCGGGATGTCCGACACCAGGTTGACCTGGCGGAATCCAGCCTGTCCCGCGCCAGC
>WNEY01005267.1_pt1 | contig 9987 bp, 8 predicted proteins | sample 5400531 | NCBI WGS metagenome assembly WNEY01 (sample SAMN13153338, study PRJNA577476) | soil metagenome | isolation source: 200 cm saprolite under Douglas fir tree site 1 | place: USA:California | collected 2015-04-18
AGCGCCTTCGTGGCCGAATCGCTGCGGTCGGCCGAGCTGGCGATCACCGGCGCCGCCCAGGAAGGCTCCGATCTCGAGCTGCTGCGCCAGGACTTCGAGCGGGCGGCGCTGCCGCTGGAGGTGTTCCTGCGCGGCCTGGACGCCGAGCCGGCCCTCCAGCGCTCCGCCTAGTTCACAGGAACTTCGTGATTCCGCACGTTTGGATCTAAACGCGCCAATCCAAGGCCCGAATTCCGCACGTTTGGCGCAAAACGATCGGAAAGTCAGAAGCTATGCGCGGTAGAACAGTCATTATCGGCACCATTAGGTCACGATATCGGGAACGGCCGGACCTCTTCCCAACCGCCCCAGAGCCGCCTCGAGCGAGTCGCGGCTGATCCTGCCCTCGGCAACGACAGCGCCGTCGAACAGAACGACTGGGACTCGGAAGTCGTAAAGCCGATGCAATTCGTCGTCGGCGTCGACGTCGGCCAGGTCGGGGTGGAGGCCGAGGTCGCGGAGGAGGCTCAGGGCTTCATCGCAGAGGTGGCAGCCCTGGCGGGTGACGAGGACGACCTTCACCCGTCGAGCCTAAGCCCCTAGGCCGGCAGGCGCAGAGTCTCCCCCACACTGATCACCGGGCTCGAAAGGCTGTTCAGCTGCTCGATCTCGTCCACCCGCATCCGCGTGTCGTCCGCCGGGTAACGAGCGGCCGCGATGGTCCATAGAGTGTCGCCGGGCTGCACCACCATCGTCGCCGCGGCTTCGCCGCCTTGGGCGATCCTGCTCAGCGCCAGCATCACCGCCAGCGCCGCCACCAAGACCAGGGCCCAACGGTAAACGTGCCGCAGGGCCCGGTCGGAACGGAGTGGGGTACGTGGTTTGGTGGCGTAGCCGGCGGCGTACATGTGTTCGAGAGATTAGCGAACGGGCGTTCGGATGTCAAGGCATCGAACAAAGGTTTGCAAGCGCCCGCGCCAAGTGCTAGCATGAGTTCAACGTCTCCCCTACGCCCTGAATACGAACTCCCTGGAGAAGTAAATTGACCGAACAGCTCACCGAACGGCAAAACAAGATCCTCGACTACATCCGCTACGTCACCAAGACCCGCAACTACCCGCCCAGCGTCCGCGAGATCGGCGAGGCGGTCGGGCTGAGCTCGAGCTCGACCGTTCACAACCACCTCAACCAGCTCGAGCGGCGCGGACTTATCAAGCGTGACCCCAGCAAGTCCCGCACCGTCCAGCTCGTACAGGACGTCGAGGTCGACAAGCAGCGGCGCAACGCCGTCTCCGTCCCCGTCATCGGCAACGTGGCCGCCGGCGCCCCGATCCTCGCCGAGCAGAACATCGAAGACCACTTCCTCCTCTCGCCCGAGATGGCCCAGGAGGGCAATTTCCTGCTCCGGGTCCGAGGCGAGAGCATGATCAACGCCGGCATCCTGGATGGCGACATGGTCCTGGTGAGGCCTCAGCAGGAGGCGCCCAACGGCTCGATCGTCGTCGCCTTGGTCGACGGGGATGCCACCGTCAAGCGCTTCGAGCGCGGCAACGGTCACGTCAAGCTGATCGCCGAAAACCCGGCCTTCGAGCCGATCGTGACCAGCAACGTCAGCCTGGTCGGCGTCGTTCGCGGCGTGATCAGACTCTTCCGCTGACCTCGGCGTAGGACTCAAAGCGGCGCGCTGCGTGGCGGGGCACCCAGCCCCAGGCTCGCGTGCCGCCTTCCACGTACTCGGTGCGGTCGACGCCGCCGATCCGCCGCAGCTCCGCGAGCACGCTCTCGCGCCCATAAGGGACAAGGAGCTCCACTTTGACGACCTCGCCCCGGCTGGCGTGGTCGATGGCTTCGAGCAGCGCCGGGATTCCAAACCTGTTCAGCGCTGAGATCGCCACCGCTCCGGGGTAGCGCGCGCTGATCGCCCCTACGGCGCGGCGTCGCGCGGACGGGCCGAGCAGATCGACCTTGTTCAGGGCCACGACGCGTGGTTTGTCGACGGCGTTCAGGTCTTGCAGCACCTCTTCCACCGTCTCCGCCTGCTCGGCAGCCGTTGGCGAGCTCGCGTCGACCACGTGGATGATGAGGTCCGCCTCCGTGACCTCCTCGAGCGTGGCCCGGAAGGCGGCGACCAGGTCGGTCGGCAGCTTCTGGATGAAACCCACCGTGTCGGTGAGGAGCAGCCCTCGACCAGTCGGGAGGTCGAGGCGGCGAGTCGTGGGGTCGAGGGTCGCGAAAAGCCGGTGCTCGGCCTGCACGCGCGAACCGGTCAGCGCATTCAGCAGCGTCGATTTGCCCGCGTTCGTGTAGCCGACGATCGCGGCCGTCTCCAGCTCAGCTCGCCGCCGGCCGGTCCGCTGCTGATGTCGCTGCGATCGCACCTGTTCGATCTCGCGCTCAAGGTCGCGCATGCGCTTGCGGATGCGCCGGCGCTCGACCTCGATCTGCTGCTCGCCGAAACCACCGCGAGCCCCCACCCCACCTCGGCGGCCGCCCACCTGGCGGTCGTAGGCGTAAGCACCGATCAATCGCGGCAGCAGGTGGTGCAGCCGCGCCGCCTCGACCTGTAGCCGGCCTTCATGCGTGCGCGCGTGCTGGGCGAAGATCTCCAGGATCACCTCGGTGCGGTCGAGCACCCGCGTCTTCAGCTCGAGCTCGAGGTTGCGCTGCTGCCTCGGGCTCAGGTCGTCGTTGCAGATGACCAGGTCGAAGGCGCCCTCGAGCTTGAGCTCGCGCAGCTCTTCGACCTTGCCCATGCCGATGAAGTGCGCGGGGTCTACGGCCGCCCGTCGCTGCACATCGGTGCCGACCACCTCCGCCCCCGCGGTCCGCGTGAGATCAGCCAGCTCCGCCATCTGCTCGCGAACCAGCTCAGGGGTCGATCCCGGCAGCAGCAGCCCGACCAGGTACGCCCGCTCTCGGGGCGGCTTCGTCGTGATCAGAGCTTGAGCTGCCTCAGGCGATCCATCGCTTCTGACAGGCGAGCATCCGGCGCCGTCACCGAAAGCCGGAAGTAGCCCTCGCCATGGCCGCCAAACCCGACGCCGGGCGTGATGTTCACCCCCACCTGGTCGAGGACGTGGCCCGCGAACCCGATTGAGTCGTATCCGGGCGGCACTTGGGCCCACACGTAAAAGGTTGCGCGAGGAGGCTTTATCGACCAGCCCAGGCTGTTCAGCGTCTCCGCGACCAGGCGATGGCGCCGCGCATAGACCTCGCACGCGGCGAACGTCTCCGCTTCGCCGCCGTTCAGCGCTTCGATGGCCGCCCACTGCACCGCCTGGAAGATGCCCGAATCGATGTTGGTCTTGAGCTGCCCGATGAGACCAACCAGGTCGGCGCGACCGCACACCCAGCCGATGCGCCAGCCCGTCATGTTGTAGGTCTTCGAGAGCGAGTGGAACTCGAGGCCGACCTCCTTTGCGCCCTCGACCTCGAACAGGCTCAGCGGCCGGTAGCCGTCGAACGCGATCTCCGAATAAGGAGCGTCGTGGCACAGCACGATGCCGTGACGGCGGCAGAACTCGACGGCGCGTTCCAGGAACTCTCGCTCGGCCACGGCCGCCGTGGGGTTGTTCGGGTAGTTGAGCCACATCAGCCGCGCGCGCTCGGCCACCACGTGAGGGATGGCATCGAGGTCCGGCAGCCAGCGGTTCTCAGCCTTCAGCGGCATGATGTACGGCTCCGCGCCCGCCATCACCGCGCCCGTGACGTAGACCGTGTAGCCAGGGTCGGGGGCGAGAACGACATCGCCGGGATCGACGAGCGCGAGAGGCACATGGCTGATCCCGTCCTTCGATCCGAGCGTGGGCAGGATTTCGGTCCCCGGATCGAGGGCGACCTTGAACCGCTCCCGGTACCAGTTGGCGATCGCCTCACGCAGCTCGCCCAGCCCGAAGTACGAGGGATAACGGTGGTTGGCCGGGTCGGCCGCGGCCTCCTGCAGCACGCTCACGATGCGCTTGGGCGTGGGCAGATCCGGATCGCCGATGCCGAGCGAGATCACGTCCACGCCGGCGCGCTTCTTTTCCTGCACCTTGCGGTCGATCTCCGCGAACAGGTAAGGCGGGATCAGGCTCAAGCGCTGGGCGCCGGCGCTGGTCGTTCCCTTCATCCCGTCTCCTTCACGTAATTGAGGATAGCTGGCAGCGGATCGGGCTCGATCCCAAACCAGCGCACCCGATCGTCTCGCCGCCACCAGCGCAGCTGGCGACGCGCATAGCGGCGATTGGACCTCGCCATCGCGATCGGGAGCTCGTCAAGCGTGAGCTCACTCCTGATGTGCGCGAGTGCCTCCGCGTAACCGATCCCCGTCAGAACCGGCGCCGTCGGCGGCACGCCTGCATCGAGCGCTGCCTTTGTCTCCGCAACGAGTCCGCGCCGCACTTGCTCCTTGCTGCGCTCTTCGAGTCGGCGATCGATGACGTCAAGATCGGCCACCAGGCCGATTCTCACCGGATCCCACGGCGGCGGCGTTCGCCGGCGCAGGCGACGCAGAGGCGGCCCGGCCGCGTCGAGCACCTCGATGGCGCGAATCACGCGGACCGGGTTGCGCAGGTCGACTCCGGGGTCGGGATCCAACGCCAGCAGCCGTTCGCCAAGACTCGCTGCGTCGAGCCGCGACAGCTCATCGCGAAGCTCGTTATTCGGCGGCACGCCGGTGAGGCTGAACCCGTCGCATAACGCATCGACGTACAGCATCGTGCCGCCCTCGACGATCGGCAGGCGACCCCTGGCCGCGATGTCATCGATGGCGGCTCGAGCGCCGTCGACATATTCGGCCGCGTTGAAAGTCTTGGCGGGGTCGACGAAATCGATCATGTGGTACCGGACCATCCGCCTGTGTTCAGCGCTCGGCTTGTTGGTCGCGATGTCGAGGCGTTCGTATACCTGCCGCGAGTCGGCGACGACGATCTCACCACCCGCCTGCAAGGCAAGCTCGAATGCCAGGGTGGACTTGCCGATGCCCGTGGGGCCGACGATGACGGGAACGCGGGTTATCGCCGGCTCATCCTTGGTCGAGAATAGCCATCGCCACGTGAATCATCGACCATCCACCACGTCACGACCGCCCCTGTGGCTGGTCGCGGCCGCGGTCGCCGCATTTTGGAGCGCGCTCTACGACATCCAGCAGTGGGTGGGCGAATTCATCCGCAGCGCGATCCACGTGGATTTCGCCACCTTCTATATCGCCGCTCAGGCGGGCGTGAGAAACGGATGGCCGAGCATGTATGACGCGGGCACGCTGCAGGCGCTCGCCACCACGCATGGGTTGCCGCACGACTACATCAGCTCGGCGCAGCTGTTCGTCAATCCGCCGGTATTCGCGTGGCTGCTGGTCCCTTTGACGGTGCTCCCCATCCCAGCCGCATATCTCGTATGGACGGTCGTATCTCTGGGCGCGCTCGCCTGGGCGTGGTACCTGGCCGCGCCCTACACAGGTTTGGGCAAACTGACCCTCTTGCTCGTCGCGCTCGCCATCTGGCCGGTGCTCAACGCGTTCTTCTACGGCCAGCCTTCGATGGTGATCCTCGGCCTCATGGCCACCGCTTGGTGGCTGGCCGTGAGAGGCAATCCAGCTGCAGCCGGCGTGGCGCTCGCATTCGCCACCGCCCTCAAGCCGCAGGCCGTGTTCCTGGTGCCGATTGCGGTTCTCGTCTCCGGCCGCTATCGGTTGTTTGCGAGCTGGGCCGTGACTGGCATCGTGATCGCGCTGGTGACCGTCGCCGCTCTCGGATCCGCCGGCCTCGCGAACTGGTGGCACGCGCTCACCTACCTGCAGTCCAACAGCACCCACTCGCACGTGACTCTGGCTTACGTTTTCGGGCAGGGGCCGGTCGCTTATGCGCTGGAAGGGCTGCAGGGCTTGGCCGCGCTCGTGGTCGCAAGGCGCCGGCGCAAACACCTCGAGGTGGTGTTCGCGGTCGGCATCGTAGGCTCGCTGGCGTCGTCGTTTCATCTCCACCAACCCGACTACACGAGCCTCGTCCTCGCGGCCTGGCTCGTCCTGCGCGCGGCGCCGCCGCTGTGGCACCGCCTCTGGTTCCTGGCCGCACTCCCCGCCATGCAGCTCCTGACGCTGGGCCAGCCGGTGCCTCAGCTCATCTGGGACGCCGCATGGCTTGTGATCCTCGGCGTCAGTAGTTACGGCGGAAGTGTCGAGTCAGCTCCTGCCACTCGACGACCAGGCGTGTCGGCCGCCCGTGCGGGCACGTGACCGACTCCTCCGCGTTCTCGAGATCGGACAGAAGCCTTCTCTGCTCGGCCGGGTCAAGGACGTCTCCAAACCTGACCGCCGAGTGACACGCCAGCGCCGCCGCCGCCTTGTGCATTGCTTGATCGCCGCGTGATTCGGCCAACGCCGCCAGCGTCTCCTGCACCGCCGCGGTTGCGCGGCCTGCCGGCATCTCCAGCGGGACCGCTGTGATGCGCAGGCTGCGCGGGCCGAACTCCTCGTACTCGAGCCCGAGCGTCGCCAGGTCCGCCCTGTGGTCCGCCGCGGCGGCGATCAATGACGGGTCGACGTCCACCGCCTGCGGCATGAGCAGGGGCTGCGTCGCTCCCAGCCCGGTGCGCAACCTCGCCAGCAGTCGGTTGTACAGGACGCGCTCATGGGCTGCGTGCTGGTCGACCAGGACCAGGCCCTGCGGTCCTTCCGCGACCAGATAGCCGGGGCCGACCTGCCCGATCGGCCGGAGAACGCCGGCCGGGGATGGACTGGGAGAGCCCTCTTCCAACGGCAGCACGGCTACTCCTTGGGTGGCCTGAGTCTCATGCGCGTGAAACGCGGCGACTCCGACAATCGGTTGTAGCGGACGATAGTGAGCCGGCTCGCTCGCGCCGAGCGCCGCACGAACCGCGCGCTGCAGCGCCGCGAAGACGGCGCCCTCCTCGCGAAACCGCACCTCTCGCTTGGACGGGTGCACGTTGACGTCAACCAGAGCCGCGTCGATGCCGATGTCGATAGCGGCGACAGGATGACGCCCGCGTTCGAGGCGCCCCTGGTAGCAGTCCTCCAGCGCGTAGGCAAGAGGGCGACTGGTGATCGGTCGCCCGTTCACCGCCAGGACGATCCCATCGCGGGTGCCGCGGCTCAGCCGCGGCTGGGACACCATCCCGGTCACCAGCGGCAGTCCGACGATCTCCAGCATCTCCGCCGCCACCGGCGCGCCATGGACAGATGCGAAGGCGCGGCGCCGGTCACCATCGCCGGCGCTGCTGATCGCGGAGCGGCCGTCGATGGTGAGCTGGAAGCGCACGTGGGGATGCAGGAGAGCGAAGGCGATGACGACATCCTTGATGGCTGCGTTCTCGGTCGCGTCCGATTTGAGGAACTTCAATCGCGCCGGCACATTGGCGAAGAGATCGCGCACCTCGACGGTGACACCGGGCAGCAGCGGCCCGGCGCCTTGCTCGATCACCTCGCCGGCGCGAATGTGGATGCGCGCACCGTTGCTGGTGGACTCGACATCCGCCACCGACGCGATGCTGGCCAGCGCTTCGCCGCGGAAGCCCAGGCTGGTGATGGCATCGAGGTCGGATAGTTTGGCGACCTTGCTGGTTGCGTGGCGGACGAAGGCAAGCCGCAGCTCGTCGGCTGGTATCCCCGCGCCGTCGTCGCTGACGCGAATCGAGGTCCTCCCCGCTCCCCGCACGTCGATGCTGACGCGGCGTGCGTCCGCATCGAGGGCGTTTTCGATGAGCTCTTTCACCACCGAGGCGGGCCGTTCGATCACCTCGCCGGCCGCGATCGCATCGGCGACCTCCGGGGCCAGGATGCTGATCGCGGTCATCTATCGAGCTTCGACCGGAGCTCGTAGAGCTTCTGCAATGCCTCGAGCGGGCTGAGGGTGTCGGGCTCGATCTCCTCCAGCTCCTTGCGCAGGGGGTCGGGCGCCATCTCCATCGGGAGCCCGAGCTGCTGTTCCGGCGGTTCCAGCGGACGCTGGCGCTCGAGCTCGGCCAGCACCTGGCGCGAGCGTGCGATAACTCCGGAAGGAAGCCCTGCGAGCGCCGCGACGTGAATTCCATACGAACGGTCGGCGCCACCCGGCACGACTCTGTGCAAGAACCGCACAGTCTCGCCTTCCTCCAGAACCTCGACGCGCTGGTTGCGCACGCGGGGCAGCCGTTCCGCCAGCGCGGTCAGCTCGTGGTAATGCGTCGCGAACAAGGTGCGGCAGCCGAGGCGCGGTGAGTCGTGCAGGTATTCGACGACCGCCTGGGCGATCGACACCCCGTCGTAAGTCGACGTCCCCCTCCCCACCTCGTCGAGAACCACGAGCGACGCGCGCGTGGCGTGGTTGATGATGTTGGCGGTCTCGGTCATCTCCACCATGAAGGTCGACATCCCCGCGGCGATGTCGTCGTGCGCTCCGACGCGGGTGAAGATGCGGTCGACCAGGCCGATGACGGCCTGCTCCGCGGGCACAAAGCTTCCGCACTGCGCCAGCAGCACGATGACCGCGGCCTGGCGCAGGAACGTCGACTTGCCCGCCATGTTCGGGCCGGTCAGGATGATGATCTGCTCGCCGGCCGGGTCGAGCTCGAGGTCGTTCGCGACGAATGCCCCATCGGGGAGATGGCGCTCCACCAGGGGATGCCGGCCGCCCTTGATGGAGAGAGCCAGGCCCACGTTGACGTTTGGGCGGCGCCAGCGCTCACGCACCGCGGCGACCGCGAGGCTTCTGAGTGCGTCGATGTTCCCGATCGCATGCCCAGTGGCGCGAAGCGCCGGCGCGGACTCGGCGACCTTGCCGTCCAGGTCGCGGAGGATCTCGACCTCCCTCGCGGCGATGCGCTCCTGGGCGCTGAGAACAACTGCCTCTTTCTCTTTCAGCTCGGGGGTCAGGTACCGCTCCGCCCCGGTCAAGGTCTGCCTGCGCACGTAGTCCGCCGGAATGGACACGGCGTTCGCGTTGCTGACCTCGATGTAGTAGCCGAAAACTTTGTTGAAGCCGACCTTCAGCGAGCGAATGCCGGTCCGCCTCCGCTCCGACACCTCGAGGGATGCAATCCACTCTCGCGCGCTTTGAGATGCCTCGGTGATGCCGTCGAGCTCGACGTCATAGCCATGCTTGATCGCGCCGCCGTCGCGGGCATGCGTGGGCGGATCCTCGACCAGCGCGCGCGCGAGCTCCGAAGCGAGCTCGGGTGCGGCAGTGATCTGGGCGGCCAGCTCGCGAATCGCGAGGGCTTCACACGCGCCTGCCGCATCGCGGACGGCGGGGACGGCCTCGAGGGACCGGCGGAGTGCGACCAGCTCGCGTGCGCCGGCGCGGCCCTGAGCCGCGCGCGAGACGAGTCTCTCGAGGTCGCCGACGTCATTGAGGGCGTTCGCCAACCGATCCTGAAGCGGCGAAGAGCTGAACAGCTCATCGACCGCGCTGAGCCGGAGCTCGATCGACTCGGCGTCGCGCATCGGCGCCCCCACCCAGGCGCGAAGCCGGCGAGCTCCGATTGGCGTCCGCGTGTGGTCGAGGAGCTTGACCAGCTCCGGCAGCTCGAGGTTCCGCACCGTCGCGGCGTCGAGCGGCATGGTTGCGTCGGGCGAGTACGTGCGCACGCTCAGCAGGCCTGGGCCAAGTCGAGTCTGGATCTGCTTCAGGTAGTCGAGGACCACGCCGGCGGCCCCGACCGCCAGCGGCGCATCGCCCGCGCCCACAGCTGCGGGGTAAGCGATGCCCAGGAGGTCGCGCAGCCGCTGTTGCCCGCGCACGGGGTCGAACCTGTACGCCTCGATCGCCGGCGGCTCCAGCAGCTCGGCCGGCGCGAGTCGCTCCAGCTCCGCGCTCAGCCTGTCCGCCGGCAGCTGACATAGGAGTAGCTCGCCGGTTGATACGTCGCATGCGGCGAGCCCTGCCTCAGCTCCGTGTGTCCACGCAGCCACGAGGTAGTTGGGGCGAGCCGGGTCGAGGTACGAATCCTCGACCACCGTTCCCGGTGTGAGAACCCGGGTGACATCGCGTTTGACCACAGGACCCTTGCCCGGGGCCTCGAGCTGGTCGCAGA